>ERZ1292630.2185-Hain-H41-02um-R3-2185-length-18359-cov-6_pt1 | contig 10998 bp, 9 predicted proteins | sample MGYA00564408_ERZ1292630 | MGnify/ENA primary metagenome ERZ1292630 (study PRJEB36523, sample SAMEA6512641) | groundwater metagenome | collected 2019-01-08 | study: AquaDiva: Metagenomics assemblies of 32 groundwater samples
GTAGCGAAATTCCTTGTCGGGTAAGTTCCGACCCGCACGAATGGCGTAACGATGGAGAGACTGTCTCGAAGGGGGTCCCGGTGAAATTGCAGAATCGGTAAAAATGCCGATTAAACACGGTAGGGCGAAAAGACCCTGTGAAGCTTTACTATAACTTGACATTGACTTGAGATATATTTTGCGCAGCATAGATGGGACGCTTTGAAGCTGGGACTTTGGTTCTGGTGGAGCGGCCGTTGAGATACCATCCTTGATATATTTTGATTCTAACTTTGTCTTCTGAATCGAAGCAGAGAACAGTGTTTGGTGGGTAGTTTATCTGGGGCGGATGCCTCCTAAAGAGTAACGGAGGCGTACAAAGGTTGGCTAGTTCCGGATGGAAACCGGAATCGTCGTGCAAGCGCATAAGCCAGCTTAACTGTAAGGCTTACACGCCAAGCAGATACGAAAGTAGGTGCTAGTGATCCGGTAGTTCCACGTGGGTGGGCTATCGCTCAACGGATAAAAGCTACTCCGGGGATAACAGGCTAGTCTGGTCCAAGAGTTCACATCGACGACCAGGTTCGGCACCTCGATGTCGGCTCATCGCATCCTGGGGGTGAAGAAGCTCCCAAGGGTATGGCTGTTCGCCATTTAAAGCGGTACGCGAGCTGGGTTCAGAACGTCGTGAGACAGTTCGGCCTCTACCCTCCGTGTTCGAAAGGAAATTTGAGGGGATTTGTCCCTAGTACGAGAGGACCGGGATGAACAGACCTCTGATATATCAGTTGTCGCGTCTAGCGGCATCGCTGAGTAGTCATGTTTGGACGTGATAACCGCTGAAAGCATCTAAGCGGGAAGCCGTTCCCAAGATTAGATTTCCCTATAAGCCTCCACATAGAACATGTGGTTGATAGGTCGCAGGTGTAAAGAAAGCGATTTCTTGAGCCAAGCGATACTAACAGGCGATTGAACTTATTTTTGTTTCTTATTTTCCTGGTTTACAGGCATTTAGTGGAAATTTCTTTTTTGATATGATAGAACATGAACGATTTATTCAAGACTGCTTAAAAAGCACTGTCTTGGCAGCTCAAGAGAGCGTGTTACACCTGTTCCCATCCCGAACACAGAAGTTAAGCCGCCCTTCGCCGATGATACTCGAGACCTCGTTTTGGGGAAAGTAGGGCGCTGCCAGAACAGTGTTTTTTAAATTCTATTTTTATACACTCGTCTGGTCTTTTTCGATTGCCATTTCTTCAATTTTCTCAATTTTCTGATTTCTTGAAGTGATGGGATTATAAATTTCGTAGAAGAGTTCGATGAGTTCTTGCGTGCTGAGTTCTGTCGTTTTGAGTCCCATGCTCTCGAGTCCATTTTGAATGGTGCTCATTCTTTGGCTCAGGCTTTTTTTGAGTTGTTCAAATTCTTCGTGTCGACGTTTGACTTCTCCATAGGTGTCTTTTGGTTGCAAATGACTCAAGAGTCTTGCGAACATTCCTGCTTCTTGAGCGCGTCCAGGGTTGTATGGGACGACGACGAGGAATTCTTTTTCCATGATGTCGGCGTATTCGACGAGTCGTGCGATGAAGTCGGTGTATTCGAAAGTTTGTTTCTGGAGCAGGGGATTGGTCTGTTTTTCTCCGATACCTTTGAGTTGTTCGATATATTTGTCGATATCGAGTTTTCTGGAGCGAACAGTGATTTGTACTGGAAACTCGAGCGTGTTGAGAAATGATTGATAACCGTAGATGAGTGCGTTTTGCTCTTGTTCGGATTTCAGATTGAAATTGACGGCTGTCACTCGGAAAATGCCACGGAGTCCACCGTTTTTGAGCACGACTGCATTATCTCTGATTTCTGCGATACGCATGTAGAGTTGCGTACTTTGAGCAGGGGATTTTTTATTTTTTCCTTCGCGAACGGTGTCTTTTTCGTTCATGGTTTTGTTTTTTATTGTTGTGGTTTTTTGATGATTCCTCGACTATCGAGAATGTTGGCGAGACGACCGATATCTTTTAGGGATTTTTCTTTCGGTGCTGGTTCTTTCCTCATTTTTGTGTTGACCATTTCTGCTTCTGCGAAAGGTTTTTTTGCTTCTGCTGCACCCTGGATCCAAACTCTTTTGCGCGGAAGTATGAGATATTCTGCGAGGTAGACGAGGTATTGCGTGAGTGTGAGTCCGTGTATTTTTGCGAATGCGAATGCGACGGTGATGCCGGCGACGAGCGCTGTTGGCGGAAGCCAGACTTCCCAATAATATGTTTTGGCGAGTGTGGTGTAGACCGCATACGCAATTCCTCCACCGAGTCCGACGATCCCGAGCTGTTTCAGCGTCAATGGACCGACGATGGTGTCTTCCCTTTGGACGTCTTGTGGGACTTTGAATTGCATCGAGCTATTGTACCATAAAATCAGTCTCTTTTCAAGATCGCCAGGAATGCTTCCTGTGGCATTTCCACGTTTCCCATCATTTTCATGCGTTTTTTGCCTGCTTTTTGCTTTTTGAGGAGTTTGTCTTTTCGCGTGCGGTCGCCGCCGTAGAGCTTTGCAGTGACGTCTTTTCGGATGGCGGAGATCGTTTCTCGGGCGATGATTTTCCCACCGATGGTGGCTTGGATGGCGATTTCGAATTGAGCCTTGGGGATGATTTTTTTCAATTTTGAAGTCATTTCTGAGCCCATGCGCTGTGATTCTGTGCGATGCGTGATGATGGAGAGGGCGTCGATTTTTTCACTTGCTACGAGGATGTCGACTTTTACGAGGTCACCTTCGCGATATTCGATGAATTCGTAATTCATGGATGCGTATCCGGCGGTGATGCTTTTCAGATTGTCGTAGAAGTCGATCACGATGGAAGCGAGCGGCAATTCGAAGCTCAAGATGCTTCTTTTTTCATCGATGAATTGCATGTTGGTGTGTTTGCCTCGGCGATCTTGGCAGAGTGTCATGACGCCGCCGATATATTCTTTTGGAGTGAGAATTTCGACTTTTACCCATGGTTCATGGATCTCTTCGATGATGGAAGGATCTGGCATTTCCGATGGACTCGAGACGATGGTCTCTTCCCCCCTGGTGGTGATGACTTTGTACGAAACGCTGGGTGCGGTGACGATGAGGTCGAGATTGTATTCGCGTTCGAGGCGTTCCTGAACGATGTCGAGATGTAAGAGGCCGAGAAATCCGCAGCGGAATCCGAATCCGAGCGCTCCAGATTTTTCTGGTTCGAAAGTGAGTGAACTGTCGTTGAGTCGGAGTTTCTGGAGTGCTTCTCGAAGAAGTGGATAATCGTCAGCGTCGATGGAGAAAATACTTGCGAAAACGAAAGGTTTGACGATTTTGTATCCGGGAAGTGGTTGTGTTTCTGCGATCGTTTTTTTGTCGTCGCCGGATCTCCAGATCGTGTCGCCGACACGAGCGTCGCTGACTTCTTTGACTCCGGTGATGACGTATCCGATTTCTCCAGATTCGAGAGTTTTGGCTGCTACATATTTTGGCTTGAAATAGCCGACTTCGAGGACATCGACTTCGTGTTTGTTGTGGAGGAAATAGACTTTGTCGCCGCGTGCGATGGATCCGGATTTGACGCGTACATACGTCACGACGCCTTTGTAGGTGTCGTATGTGGAATCAAAAATGAGTGCTTTGAGTTCTGTGCTTTTGTTGATTTCTTGTGGTGGTGGAATTCTTTCGACGATGGCGTTGAGGAGTTCTTCGACATTCGTACCTTCTTTTGCGGAAACGTGAATGATTTCTTCTTTTGGAATCGCGAGCGTGTTTTCTATCTCTTTTTCGACTGATTCTATGTCGGCTGCTGGCATATCGATTTTGTTGATAACCGGGATGATCGTGAGTTTGTTTTCGGCCGCGAGATAACAATTTCCCAACGTTTGCGCTTGGATTCCTTGTGTAGCGTCGACGACGAGAATCGCGCCTTCGCAGGCTGCCAAACTGCGTGAGACTTCGTAGGTAAAATCGACGTGTCCTGGCGTGTCGATGAGATTGAGGATGTATTTCTCGCCTTTGTGTGTCCATTCCATGCGAACTGGTGCGAGTTTGATCGTGATGCCTCTCTCCTGTTCCAGTTCCATCATGTCGAGCATTTGACCATGTTTCATGTCGCGTTTTTCCATCGTTTTGGTGACTTCGAGAAATCGGTCGGCCAAAGTGGATTTTCCGTGATCAATATGCGCAATAATGCAGAAATTTCGTATTTTTTCCAGACTCATGGCGGGATTGTAGCATGCCGTAGCTTTTCTTTTAAGCTATTTTGTGCTATAATGGTGGGAAATAAAAACACATATGAGAGCTTTGAAAATTATTGCGGTTTTGGGATTCCTTGGGCTTTTTGGGCTCGTTTCTGTGCAGCTCTTTTTTCCGGAAAGTTTTTCTTTGTCTGCTCCTTTCTCTGGTCCTTCGACTCAGGGGAATTTTTTCCAAGAAACTAGCGACGCCCCTGCAGATCCTGCGAGTTTGAATTCTCGCCCACTTTTGACAGTGGGTTTTGGTACTGATATCGGTCAATTAGAGCCGACGTCGCTTGATCCACTTGTTCGTTTTCGCACGAATCAGATGTACGAACCTCTTGTACGTTTCGATGATCGTCTTCGTGTTACGCCGGTTCTTGCGAAGAGCTGGGGAAGAATTTCTGATACAGAATTTGAATTTCAGATTCGAAACAATGTTCGTTTTCATAGCGGAAAGCCATTGACGGCAGATGATGTTGTGGCGAGTTTTTCACGTGCAAAGAATTTTGTTTCTTCCGACTTGAAGTCCTTTTTTCAAGATGTGCAGATGACAGCTTTTGGGGATGATCGTGTTCGAGTGATGACGGCTCGTCCAGATTCTCTGCTTCTTTCGAAGATGACTTTTGTGCTTATCTTTCCTGCAGAATTTGCTGAGAATGAATCTTTTGCTCCGAATGGTACGGGTCCATATCGTTTCGTTTCTTCGAAGAAAAATGAAGAATCCATGTTGAAGCGTTTTGATGATTACTGGCGTGCTGCTCCAGTTTTTGATCGCATTGTTCTCCAAATTATTCCTGAAACTAAGAAACGTCTCGAAGCATTTCTTTCTGGCGAGATCGATTTTTTGCCTTTCATAAACCCTTCACAGGCACAAGAGCTGGAGCGTCGTAATGTGAAAATCATTTCTGTCCCTTCTTTTGAAACGCATTTTTTGGTTTTTAATACGACGGCTCGTTTCCAAAATCCACGATTTCGTCAGGCGGTGATTCGTACGCTCGATCCTGACGTGCTTTTGACTTTCATCAAAGGCTATGGAAAAAAAGCATCGCAATTTGTGAGTCGTGGTGTCTTTGGATTTTCTTCGACTCTCGTTCGTGAGTCCTATGATCTCGATTCTGCTCGCTCGATTGTTCAGCGCCTTTTTAATTTTCAACGTTTGCCGATCTCTATTGCTTTGCCGGTAGGTTTTCAGGATATGGGAAGTTATATTCAGCAACAGCTTGATGCTGCGGGATTTGCCCCGACGGTTTCTTATTTTCATCCTGAAGAAATTGCTTCAAAAGCGAAAGAATTTGATCTTTTCTTTTCTGGGTGGAATTTCAATCTTGGTGATAGTTTTGACTTTTTCGAACAAGCTGCGACTACGAACGCTCCTGAAAATTATTCTTCGTATTCCAATGCTGAGCTCGACAGTCTTGTTCAAAAGGGTCGAGTGACTGCTGCTGCAGAGGATCGACTTGCCATTCTTCAGCGCATTTCTCAGATTCTTTTGAAAGAAGATCTCTATGGCGTTCCTCTTTTTGAGCCGAATCTGCTCTTCGCAGGTGCACCAGATTTTCATTTTACTTCGTCTTCTGACGGCACTGTTTTGCTTTCTCACGCTTACTAAAAAATTATGTTTTCTCTTCGCTCAAAACTTGTCCTGACCCTCGTCCTCTTCGTGCTTCTCTTGCTCGGATCGTCGACGTACGTCTTTTTTCAGGAGAAGCAAAATGACATTGCTGGATCAGCTTTTCAGGAAGCTTCTTCTTTTTCTGAAGTTTTTTCCGAGAGACTTGTGAGTGACTTCAATGATTATTTTTTGAAAGAGAATGCTCTTGTTTTTGAACGAAATGTTTCTGATTTTTTTGCGAAATATCCGGCGTTGAAAAGTTTCTTCATTACCGATTATCAAGGAAAAATTTTATACAATTCTTCTGCGAGAACGACTGGTGATTTTTTGAATGATGCTTCTTTTTTGGCTCAAATTCAATCAAAAATGCCTTCGGCTCGTACAGAAGATGGGCGCGTCATTTTTGTGAAAAAGACTGCTGGGTTGGAGCCAACGTTCCTCGATGAGAATGAAAAAATAACAAATGGACTTCAGGCGAGTGAGAAAATTTCTTTTTATGTTTTCCCCGTTTCTGACGACCGCGTTCTGGTGTATCGACTTTCGTATGACACTTTTTCTGCAGATGTTTCTCGTCTTCGAACTCGTATGATTTTCCTCGGGATCTTCGGATTTTTGCTGAGCATCGGTTTTGCATTTTTCTTTGCATATCGCATTGGTCAACCAGTGCAGACTCTTGTGAATAGTGCTTCTGTGATTGCTGGTGGAGATCTCAAACATCGTGTGGATCTGCATACTGGTGACGAATTTGAAATTCTTGGTCGTGCGTTTAATACAATGGCCGAAGGCGTGGAGCGGACCCTGAACGATACTCTCTACAAAGAACGCGTTTCGAAAGAGTTGGAACTTGCGGCTCAAATCCAGTCCGACATTCTTCCGAAGACGATTCCGCACTTCACGGAATTGGATATTGCTGGAGGACTTCTGCCGGCACAGGAAGTTGGTGGAGATTTTTATGACTTTGTGGAAGCGCCTCAAAACCGCTTTCTGTTCTATGTTTCTGATGTGAGTGGACATAGCATTCCTGCGACTGTTGTGGCTTCCAATGCGCGACTTTTGATTCGTCATCTTTTCCAGAAAACTTCGATTGCAGAAACTTTGTCAGTGACGAATGTGGCGATTCGTCCGGGCATGAGTGTCGGAACTTTTTTGACTCTCGGTGCTCTCGAATGGGATGCGAATAAAAAAATGTTGCAATATTTGAATGCTGGTCATCAGCCACTTTTGCAATTCCACAGTGCAGAATCGAAGGTCACCGAAAGTACTTCGACAGGTATTGCGATTGGCATGGTTCCGGATGTTTCCCGACAACTCAAGCCGGAAATACTTTCTTTCAAATCTGGAGATGCATTTCTCCTCTTCACCGATGGACTTTCCCAGGCTTGGAAAAATGAAAAAGAAAATTACGGACTTGCGCGCCTCAAGCGTGCGTTCTCCGAGTACGCAAGCCTTCCGTCTGCGCTTGCGATCCGCAATGCACTCCTGAGTGATGTGAAAGAGTTTACTGGTTCCTACAAACAGGTAGATGATATGACTGTTATAGTGATTAAAATAAAATAAGCATGGATATTTGGTCATTTATACAGGTAACGAAAAAGACCCGTGATTATTTGAAGAAAAATCCTCAAATTCTTCGAAAGCGTGAGGAGGCAGCATATGAAAATCGCTGGAGATATTTTTTGATGCTCCCTCTTTTTTTGCTTACAACATTTGGATTTTTAATGCTTGGATATTTTTTTCGCCATTACTTTTACGCTCCAATATTCTATTGGATTTGGATGATTTTTTCTGGATTTTTATTCACCCTTGGACTTGTGACCTGGATTCACTATGGGTGCCTCATTCTTCGCGGACGTCACGAAGAATCGGAGAAGTGTGATTAAATCTTGATTCCTGGTACTGGAAATTTCTTGCAAAGTTCTTCGACGTTTGCCTTGATCTCTGTGAGCTTCGCGTCGTTTTTGAAATTCCCGACAGCGTCGTTGATGAACCCTGCGATGATGCGCATTTCTGCTTCTTTCATGCCGCGCGTGGTGATTGCTGGAGTTCCGAGACGGATACCGCTCGGGTCCATGGCACCGCGTGGATCATCAGGAATCATGTTTTTGTTGAGAGTTATTCCGGCCTTGTCGAGCGCTGCTTGCGCTTCTTTTCCGGTGAGACCTTTCGTCGTAATATCGATGAGGAGGAGGTGGTTGTCGGTGCCGCCGAACATGATTTTGTATTCATTTTTCTTGAATTCTTCTTCGAGGACTTTGGCATTTTTCTTGATTTGTTTGGCGTATTCTTTGTACGCTGGTTCGAGTGCTTCTTTGAAAGCGATCGCAGTTCCGGCGATGTTGTTTTCGTGTGGACCGCCCTGGAGTCCCGGGAAGACGGATTTGTCGATCATTTTTGCAAATTTTTCTTTGCACATAATCATACCGCCGCGAGGACCGCGGAGTGTCTTGTGCGTTGTGGTTGTGACGACGTCGAAGAGGGGAACGGGATTATTCATTTCTCCTGCCGCGATCAGACCTCCGATATGCGCGACGTCCGCCATGGTGATAGCACCGACTTCGTCGGCGATTTTTTTGATGCGAGCGTAATCAATGTCTCTGGAATATGCTGAATACCCCACGAGAATAATTTTTGGTTTGTGCTCACGTGCTGTTTTTTCGATCTGTTCGTAATCAATCTGCCCATCGGCCGTGGTTTTGTAGCGGATGTAATTGAAAAGTTTTGCCATCCAGGTGACAGGATGTCCATGTGTGAGATGACCTCCGTGGGACAGATCCATGCCGAGGATCGTGTCTCCTGGCTGCATGAGCGCGAAATAGACTGCGACGTACATAGGAGCTCCCGAGAGTGGTTGGACGTTTACATGTTCTGCGCCGAATAGTTGCTTGGCTCGTTCGATCGCGAGACCTTCGACACCGTCGATATATTGGCAACCTCCGTAGTAGCGATTTCCGACATATCCTTCTGCATATTTGTTCGTGAAAATCGATCCAAGTGCTTCGAGGACGGCAGGGGAGACATAGTTTTCAGAAGGGATGAGCTCGAGACCTTCCCATTGGCGATGGGCTTCATTTTGGATCGCGTCGTAGACTTGTGGGTCGAACTGCTGCATGAAGGACATGGGAGATGGGGTTAGGATGTAGAATTTAGGATGTAGGAAGGCTGCATCTTATAACTCTTTTTTCTGTGATGATTTTGTCCATTGGGACGTCGTGTTTTTCGCCCGGAATACTCTGCATGATTTGAAAATCGTATGCAAGTGCGACTTTGGGGCACTTTACTTTTTTGAGCAATTTATCGTAGAAACCTCCACCGAAACCGATGCGGTTTCCTTGTTCGTCGAAGGCGATGCCTGGGACGATCACGAGATCGATATTTTCTGGTTTTTCTGTTGGAGATTTTTTGTCAGGCTCGAGGATTCCGAGATTTGTTTTTTTGAGTTGATCGAGGCTCGTAATGTGATGTATTTTTATTGATCTTTTTTTGTGTTCAGTACTTGGTAAAAGTACTTCTTTTTTTTGAATATATTTTTTGATCAACTTCCAAGTGTCGACTTCCATTTCCTGCTCTATTGGAGCGTAAAAAAGAACGCTTTTGGCGTTCTGGAATTCGATGAGTTTTTCGAGTTTTGAGCAAATTTTTGTATCTTTTATTTTCTTGATACTTTTTTGCTGATTTTTTCTTTTTTCCCGGAGATTTTTTCTCAGGAGTTGTTTCATCCGTGAAAGAGTCTACCATTCTTTTTCGAAAATTGGTATCATTCTTCAGCAGTTTTTTGTACCTATTCTTTTAACCATCTTTTTTATGAAAAAAATGTACGGCGTGAGTGCTGCTATCGCACTGGTTTTTGGTTTCCTCGGAAATGCTTTTGGACAATTGATTTTTGCTGTTGATCAGAAACCTGCGGATGTATCTGTTCAGGAAAAAACTTTCATAGAGGAGTCTTCTTTTACCAAAGCGATCGAAAAAATTTCTCCTTCTGTTGTTTCTCTGATTCTCTCCAAAGATGTGCAGTTTGGTGGGAATCAGTCTTTCAATCATCCTTTTGCGAATGATCCTTTCTTCCGACAATTTTTCGGGGAAAATATGCTGCCGCAACAACAACCTCAGCAGCAGGATGCTCCGAGGTCTGGGACGAAGAAGCAGCGTATCGGTGGTGGAAGTGGTTTTATTGTCACGAAAGAGGGTTTGGTTGTGACGAATCGTCACGTCGTGAGTGAAGAGAATGTTGATTTTACGGTTGCGCTCAGTGACGGTCAGGAATTCCCCGCAAAATTGGTTAGCAAAGATTCACTCAACGATTTGGCAGTGATTCAGATTCTTCCGAAACAGGGTGAATCGAAAATTCCCGCACTGACGCCAGTGGTTCTCGGAGATTCTGCGAATTTAAAAGTTGGTCAGCGAGTGCTCGCGGTCGGAAACGCGCTTGCGGAGTATCAAAACACAGTGACATCCGGAATTGTGAGTGGAATCGGTCGTCATATTATTGCGGGTGATAGGCAGGGGAGTAGCGAAACGCTCACGGGTCTGCTCCAGACGGATGCAGCGATTAATCCCGGAAATAGTGGTGGTCCGCTCGTGAATCTCGCTGGAGAAGTGATCGGCGTGAACGTTGCAATAGCGGCTTCTGCGAATGGCATCGGATTTGCGATTCCGGTGAATGACATCAAGCCGGCTGTGGAGAGTGTCAAAAAAACTGGAAAAATCGTGCGACCAATTCTTGGGGCTCGTTACATGCTCCTCACCGAAGATCGTGCGAAAGAATTGCAGCTCAGCGGTGTGACGCACGGTGCTTTGTTGGTTTCTGGTGATGAATCTCGTGGTGAATTTGCTGTCGTCCCTGGCGGTGCGGCAGAAAAGGCGGGACTGAAAAAAGGTGACGTCATCCTCCAAGTCGAGGACAAAGACATCACTCCAGATTACGGTTTGCAAGAATCGATTCGCAACAGAAATCCCGGCGACAAAGTGGTCATGAAGGTTTGGAGCAGTGGCAAAATCAGCAACAAGACGGTGATGCTGGGTGAAGCACAGAATTAGAAGCTTGTTTTTTGTGTTTTTCTCTATTATGCTGCTCCAGCATGCCGGGATGGCGAAATGGCAGACGCACTACCTTGAGGTGGTAGCGCTCGAAAGGGCGTGGAGGTTCAAGTCCTCTTCCCGGCACCA
>ERZ1292630.5047-Hain-H41-02um-R3-5047-length-10996-cov-10_pt1 | contig 10996 bp, 9 predicted proteins | sample MGYA00564408_ERZ1292630 | MGnify/ENA primary metagenome ERZ1292630 (study PRJEB36523, sample SAMEA6512641) | groundwater metagenome | collected 2019-01-08 | study: AquaDiva: Metagenomics assemblies of 32 groundwater samples
ATTGGAAGAATATCGACATAGATCAGATCGATACACTCTTGGTGACAAAGACTCAAAATCCTGTCCTGAATGGACTTAAAATACGCCGCATTCCGATACCGCGTCTCAAAATAGGCCGCGAGATGCAACCGATGCCATTGTTGCCCCCACCAGTGCGTAGCTGGAGGAGCAGGCAACACCTCAACCCGTGTAAACACATGCAATGTTGTTACGTCGTTCAGGAAGGATTGGTATCGCTCGTGAGAGGAGCAGCAGGTAACGAGAATAAGATCATGAAACCTGGAAAGCTCTCGACAGAGGCTGAACAATCGAGGAGATCCTGGCATGCGGGAGGTCGCAGGGACATCTGGAGCCAATACAAGAATTTTCATCCGATACGCCCTGCCGTGGATCGAGCCATCGCAGTTCCATCACCAACAAATACCATCATAAGAGGCAGTAAAGCTTTCGCGCCCCTCGATCCTGGCTAAATCGATGATTAATTGGTCGGCACGCATACTCGTAAGAGCGGGCACGAACTCCGCTGAGGCATACCCTACGACAACCACTTGTGCCGTATCTACTACATCCTCAGCCCGTTCAACCAGTAGTGATGACAAGTGCGGAATATGTTCTTCGATAAACTTCTTGTTCGCACCAATCAAGCGACTGGTCGCTACGTTCCTGTCATAGATTTGCACCTGAAAGCCTTTTCCGAGGAGCGTCTCAATCACTTCCACAAGAGGGCTTTCTCGCAAGTCATCCGTGTCAGGCTTAAAAGTCATCCCAAGAAAGCCCACTCGCTTCTTGCCCAACACAACGATCCGTTGGATAACACCCTTGATATGAGCTGCATTGCTTTGAAGAATGGCATTCAAGATCGGCACTTCTACATCAGTTCGTTTGGCTTGATACGACAAGGCACGAAGATCCTTGGGCAGGCATGACCCGCCAAAGGCGAATCCAGGCTTCAGATAAACCTTTGACAGATTCAGCTTTGTATCTTGGCAGAAAATGTCCATTACCGCATGGCTATCGATGCCAAGACTCTTGCACATACTCCCGATCTCATTCGCATAGGCCACCTTGAGCGCGTGAAACGCATTATCCGAATACTTCACCATCTCGGCTACCTTGATCGATGTTCGAATCGTAGGCGCCTTGATACCGGCATAGATCTCTTCAATGACATCTCCCTCGCCGGCATTCCGTTCACCAATGACGATCTTCGGCGGATGGTAATAATCTTTTACCGATGTCCCTTCACGGAGAAACTCAGGATTGTAGCAAACAGAGAGGCCCTTCCCGACAGTTCTTCCTGAATGCTTCTCAAGAATTGGAATGGCCACTTCCTCTGTCGTTCCAGGCAACGTCGTACTTCGAAACACGATTGTGTGCGAGGTCTTCTTACTCTGTAACGCGGCGCCAATATCTTCACACACTCGTTTCAGATGAGACAGATCCAGACTTCCATTGGCGTGACTCGGCGTCCCAACGCAGACGAAAGAGACATCTGTGTTATGGATACCTTCCTCAGACGATACCGTAGCTTTCAACAACCCCTGCGACTGCGCCTTCGCGATAAAATCTGCGATGTCAGGCTCGACAATCGGAGCAGCGCCGGAATTAATCGATGCCACCTTGTCCACATTCACATCAACGCCCCACACGGTGTGGCCGCTAGCCGCAAGGCACCCTGCCGAAACAGTCCCGACATACCCCAATCCGAACACACTGATTTTCATCGTGATGACCCTTTTCCGATTAGATCAACCATCTCCATCTCCGCAGCAGCAATGAACTCTTCTGTGCACATCAAACAACTTGCCGAAAGTACTCAATGGTTTTCTTCAACCCGTCCTCCAGCTCGACTTGCGGCTCCCAACCCAGCAACTGCTTGGCACGGCGAATGTCAGGACGCCGTACCTTGGGATCATCGGCCGGCAATGGTCTATGCTCGATCTTGCTCTGAGAGCCAGTAAGCTTGAGCACCAAATCCGCGATCTGTTTCACGGTGAGTTCCCGAGGATTCCCGATATTCACGGGATCGTGCATCGTTTCCGGGACCGGGTGCTCAGACTTCGTTAAGAAACTCGCTCTGTTTGTACGTTCATCTACGGACTTATCGGAATCGATGAACAACAGCGCCGTAATACCACGAACGAGGTCATCGGCATAACAGAAGCTACGAGTTTGGTTGCCATCGCCAAAGATGGTCAGCGGCTTACCTTGAAGCGCTTGAACAACAAAATTGGAGACCACCCGTCCATCGTGCGGGCGCATACGCGGGCCGTAGGTATTAAAGATTCTCACGATGCGCGTATCAACCCCGTGATACCGGTGGTAGGCCATCGTCATTGCTTCAGCAAAGCGTTTTGCTTCATCATACACACCACGAGGGCTGATCGGATTGACGTTCCCCCAGTAGGACTCCGGCTGAGGATTGACCAACGGATCACCGTAGACCTCTGACGTACTGGCTAACAGCAGCCGAGCCCCTTTCGCCTTTGCCAGGCCCAACACTTTATGTGTACCCAAAGCCCCAACTTTAAGGGTGGCAATCGGCATCTCCAGATAATCTTGCGGGCTCGCAGGGGAAGCGAAATGTAAAATCGCGTCCAACTGTCCATCGATATGAATATAATCACAGACGTTGTACTTGACAAAGCTGAACTGTGGATTGCCCATCAAGTGCGCGATGTTCTCCACACGACCCGTAATCAGGTTGTCCATGGCAACGACGTCATGCCCCTGGCCTATCACCAAATCGCTCAGATGACTTCCTAAAAATCCTGCTCCGCCCGTGATCAAGATGCGCATAAGTTCATACTCCTGCTATTACGAACATACCCCGCTCTACTATCACCCCGCGACGAGGTATTCAACCGCGGGAGCTCCCCGTCTATGTCATCAATTTACACTCCCTTGATAGGGAGTACCACTGTATTCCTGATATGAGAGTTGACACGACTTCTTCATGTTCTATTGCGAACGATTCTCCTCGGTACACTGCTCAAGTGCCACGCAGAGGATTGGATTATGCCTCTCCCAGCGCACTCCTTATGAAAAGAGACCAAGACTTTTGTCGGAACCCTACCAACTGAAATAGTCTCGAACGCTATCCCTTGAGTAGCACTGGAGCCTCACCCCTAGACCTGCGCCGGCGCAAGATCCATAGCCACCCTTGGAGGATATGCATGAGGCGTGTCCACGTTCGTCCATCGCAATGACCCCGGCAATCTTCTGTATCTCATTCAAGAGACGCTATTCGAGCCCCGCACCCCGCCAAGTTCGTCGAGAGCGCATCCTATTCTACGCGTTCCCTGGATACATGAGGAGTCCGAGGAGTTCCACCTTTCCCCTCAAGCTCAGCCGTTCTCCCACCAACCGCATAGGTCGTTCCTTTCTTCACGGCCTCTGTGATCTGACTACGTTCTTGCAATGACGTATCCGATGTGACACATGCGACCTTCGTGGCCTCAATAATCCGAGATCGATGCTTCGACAAGTAGTCCTCTAGAGAACAGATGACCTTTGCAGGATTTCCCGCACATACCGTATCGGGCGGTAGAGACCGCGTCACAACGGAGTTCGCGCCAACAATCGTCTTGGGGCCAATCACAACCCCTGGCAAAATCACCGTCCGTGCGCCAATATGACATGACTCATGAATTGTCACCTGTCCAATTCTCGCCACATCGAGAAATTCATCCATCTGAGCATCATGAGCCAGGATCAAACACTCCTCGCCGAAACCACAATGATCTCCGATGGAAATAAGGAAGCAGTAGTCTGGATCAATCCACGTTGACGCCGGCAACCATACATCTGACCCAAGGTGCATCCCTTGTTGACGCAGCTTGTACCAGCGACGCTCCAAACGTTTTCGTTCGATCTTCGACTTCAAGGCCGACAATGTATCCAAGATCCAGTCAAGCATTGAACGGATCTACCCGCGAACCATCATCTTGCAGCGCTCAATTCCAGATACGTATTGGACTAGACGCGGGAGTGTTTCTGGAAAACCAAACCGCATAACCTTGAATCGACCGGCCGGATCATGTGCAAATGGCAGAGGGTCTGCAAATCCAGGCTCCCCAACGACGGCGCCCTGTAACCCCAACTTCTGCAACACCTCGATCTCTCGCTGGCTAAAATCCTCCCACTGACCGTTCGGATAGCAAAAGATACCCACAGGGTGCCGGACTTCCTTGCTGAGCCGAAGCCATGATTCTTCAATTTCCAGTTTCGACTGATGAGCGTCCGTCCGACTCAAGATAGGATGGGTCACCGTGTGCGGGCCAAAAGTCATCCCCCCCTCTTCGCACCTCCGCGCCTGATCCCAGCTCATGGGAGCATATCGCTGAGGAGGCGCCTCAGGGAGCTCTACCCCGGCCGCCTCTGCGAGGCATACAATCATGTGATGCTTTACGTCATCAGCCATGACTTTGCAGCGTTGAGTAAAGTCTTCTTGCGCCTTCAGACGCATGTCATGGCCCACCAACTCATAGGCCACACTCAGCTGAGGAGCCGTCATCTTAATGGATCTCCGTGACGTCACGGAAAAAATATGCTCAATCTTGTCCCACCAGAACCACAAATGGCCGTCCATAAACCCTGTCGTGACAAAAGTTGTCACCGGACAATCATACTCTGCAAACACGCGGCCGGCAATTTCGGCTTGATCCACATATCCGTCATCGATCGTAAATGCGACCGCGCCTCGCAAAGCCGCCCCTTTCTTCGCAAGACGATCGAATACATTCTCTAGGGAAACGACCTCGTATTTATTCTTTCTGAGATACTCTAACCCTCGCTGCAACTGGACCGGGTCAAAGCCGGCTATTCCTCGATCGGGATCCTGAAATCTATGGAGCATGAAGATCGTAGCGCAGTCCCGCAGGGCAGGACGAAACAGAGTGGCCACTCCCGGGGAAGAAATTATCCTATAGTAAAGTGCACGGCCTAGGGACATTCCTCCTCCAATCTCGAGCGACGTACCACCGCCAACACAGTATGACCCCGCTTACGATCTTCCAGGCGCCCCGTTCGGAACCCCAGTCAAGAATATCAGCGGCACTTCATAACAGTATGGAGTGTTAGCCCGACTTCATGAACAGTCGGGCAACGGACGCTCACCCTCCTGTAGTTCCAGCTCCCGCCACTGCCTCAGCCCCCAGATAGTTCTGCCCACCGCCTCAGTCACCCTATTTGGTGACACCCACACTGCTGTCAAGCCTAACGTCGATCTGCGCAGATGTCCCACAACCCCGCCCTGATCCACTCAGAACTTGAATCCATACTGGCAACCACACGTTCGCCTGCGCTTGCGCACTTGCAGACTGACGCACCCCGCCGTAGCACCCAGTGGCCACAATGTGCAAACAGCGATCCATAATTTGAATGAGGAACACAGGATCATGCCTCTTCCTGTTAAATCGCTTCTCCTGTGCTACTACCGCAATATCGCCGTCCCGCACTAAACAGGGGGGGCATGATGGTGGGCGGAAACTCCTAAGATATCCATGATGGGATACTATTCTCTTCTACAGACTATGAGTTCTTTGCGAGCCCATACTTGCCGGATGCAACTGCAATCATGATACGATCCACGCGATCGGCGATCGCATCCCAGCTAAATTCACGGATCGCCCGTTCCTGTCCATACTGTCCCAACCTCTCAGCATATTCCTTGTCGGCCAGCACCTGACAAATCGCCTCAGCCAGCATCTCGGGACTCTCAGGCGGGACGAGAAGTCCAGTCTCTCCATCCAGCACGGCATCAGCAACCCCGCCTGATTTCCCTGCAATCACAGGCTTCCCGCAGGCGCCGGCCTCGAGATACACAATGCCGAATCCTTCCACGTCAGAGGACTCAAGATCGGCGCGGCTAGGCATGACAAAGACGTCGCACATCCCATACATGCTGGGGAGCTCAGCATCTCCAACATTCTCCAAGAAAATGACGCTGCCACTCACCCCCATGCTGACCGTCAGTTCTTCGAGCATCGGCTTGGCCGGACCACTTCCGACAATAAGATAGCACACATCCGGAATATCCTTAAGCACTCGTGGAAGTGCCCGAATCACCATATCATGTCCTTTACGTGTCACCAATCTGGCCACCGTCAGAATAACTTTGCCGTGCGCGTGAGAACCAAGAACGGACTTCCGGAACTCCTCTGAGACGTGAGTAGACTGAAATCGTGCCAGATCGCAACCCGGATGCACAACCTCAATCCGTTCGCTCTGAACCCCTGCCTGTTTCAACAGATCTGCGGTAAAATGACTATTCGCCAGAACGCAATCCGCACTGCAGAGCCCTTGGCGAATTCGATCCCCATCAGCCCGTATTGCATCAAGAACTTCATTCCCATGAGCATAGATCGCATAGGGTGTCCGCATCCACTTTCGCATCCATAAACCCAAGTACCCTTCATACAGCGTCGCAAGCTGGACGGCTTGGGGACGTTCCCGCACCATAATCTCAGCAACTGCTGCAGCCCATCCCACAGCCTGAAGATACTTGGGTTTGGCAAACGCGAGCGGCCGGCGATACACTCCGGCCATGGGCCTTTCATTTTGTTGCTCTCCCTGTTCAGGCACGCCTGTAAGACAACACACACGATCCGCGCCCAACGCAGTCACCATCGACGACATGAATCGTGAGATGCCTCCGACATCCGGAGGGTAGTATATGCTGCTGATCAACAGCGATTTAACGGCACTGGTCTTTTCAGGAAGTGAGTTCATGGTATCTGAGGGCGCTCTGGAACATACGACTGACCGCAACTCCACACCTTTTAGCAGACCGGAGGGCGAGTCACCTGACTGCTTACGAGCTCTTTGCCGGACAGTTCTTTGTGAATATCCGTCTGGCAGCCTTGCCTGCCCAGATCTTCAAATACTCGTATCCATTCCCCAATCATGCGCTCGAAGCTAAACATCCGAAGCGCCACGGTCTGACCCCTTGAGGCAATGTTCAATATCTCCTGTCTGTCCGTCGCGAGTCTGACTAAGAGGCGACTCAATGACACACTATCGTCCTTTGGAAACAGAGGAAGATCTGCGGCTGAAGCGATTTCCATCGCTCCACCACTCCCAGTCGTCACGACAGCGCACCCGGCAAGTAGGGCCTCAAGGGACACAAACCCCAATCCCTCTGCCCTCTTTGACGAGAACACGAAAAGGTCATGGCTCTTATAGATGTCCGGAATCAGATCGTGTGGTACTTTTCCCATCCACGCAATCCGACTGCCCAACTGAAGATTCTCAGCCTGTGCTCTGATTTGGTTCATATAATCGACAGGCCCAGCGCCAACAACAGTTAAGGTCATCATCTCACATTCAGCAGCTGAAAGATGGCCGAATGCTTCTATGATGGTCTGGAGGCCGCGGTCCGGAGTGATCTGCCCAGCATAGAGTACGCGTAGCGGTGCCCGCTCAGCGTGAGGCTTTGGCAATGGCTCAAAGAACCGAGTGACATGCACACCGCCATAGATTACCTTGGTCAAAGGGAAATCAAAACCAGCCTCGCGATGCCTCACGCGTAGAAAGTCGCTGAGGAAACAGACACAGGACGGTTGATGGGAAAAATCCCTCGTCGGTAAATCCTGCTCGTGCACATACCGCTCCCACCGTAGTCCGAACCAACGGAGCACCGGGCGAAGAACACGAGGGCCCCACTCCCCATCCCAGAGAACCTGCCAACCTGATGCAGACAACCGACCGGCAACTCCATAATCGTCAATCAACCAATTATCATCGACGGCATGGACATCAGGAATTCGCCACTTGTTTGCCAGCGGGAGGATGCCCTTCGTCATTCCATTGAGATTCCACCAATTGATTACGTCAGGCCTAAATTCTTCTACGGTTCGTCTAAATTGGGCCACATCCTCTAACTCTCGTCGGGCGTGCAGTATCCTCCAAGGCCATTGGGCGACCGGTTGAGGATCGAAATAGTACTCATGCAACCGGCGATATACGGACACTCCCGCTACTTCATCATCACGCCGCCGTATTGTCCCCACGGAAGTTAGCGGCACCCCATAGGTACTCGTCAAGACTCGCACCTGATGGCCAGATCGCTGCAGCGCCTCAGCGATCTGGGCACAATGGACCTCATATCCTCCCAGATAATGGGGCGGGTAAAGATTCGTCACGATCAGTATCTTCATGTGGATTGTCGCATCGGCACGACGGGACCTGGTGGTTTCGAGGAATGGAATTGAGGGAGCAACAAGGCTTTATACTCATCAATCATGCAACTGAGATCGAACCGCTCATAGGCCAAACTACGAGCTGCCTGCCCCATCTTCTCCCGTTCTTCAGAATGGTTCAATACATAGGCTATACCCTCCGCTAACTGCTTCGGCGACCCGGCCTCGACCACGAGTCCCGTTATCCCATGTTGGACAATCTCGCGATTACCTCCTACATCCGTCACCACGCAAGGTAATCCGCAGGCCATCGCTTCTACGAGGGACAGGGGAAGACCTTCTTTGTCCGACGAAAGCACCGCCAGGTCTGCCTTCTGCATAAACGAGTGTACATCTTGGACATGACCGGTAAATCGAACGCAAGACGACAAGCCTAGTGCTTGAGATTTTTCCTTCAACTCCTTCTCAAGAGGTCCTCCTCCGATAATCGTACAGGTCCAGTCCGTCCTGCTCTTGGCCAGGAGCGCAAGCGACTCAAGCAACACATCGATTCGTTTCACAGGAGAAAGCCGAGCGACGCAAATGATTCGCAACCTCTTGTCAGGGCAAAGGCTTTCACCATCCAACCGTGACAAATTGAAGCCCCCCCCCTCCTTGAAAAACGTCAAGTCAACCCCATTGTATATGGTAATAGTTTTCTCAGCTGGATAATGGTACTCATCCACCAGTCGCTTACGAACCGCTTCGCTTACGGCCACTGTAACATCCACAAAGCGCCCCTGCAGCTGCTTGCCAAACATATATCGTGTCCGCCAACCAAACAGGCGCCGGACCAAACCTTTCATTCCATGCTCTGCTATCGGAAGAGGCGCGGGATCCGCAATCAGTTGTTCGATCGCGATCACACGTTCTGCGCCGCACAGTCTTGCCGCCAGATACACCGACCACGGATAGATATCCGCGATTCCTTTAGAGAACACGACTACACGAGGTTTCAACTGTATTAAATCACGCCAAAACTTGAAGACCGTCCGATGATGCATTCTATACGGCCTGAGCAGAACTTGCGTGTTAGGCCTATCATGAAACGCCTGGCTATAGAAGTCGACCGGGTCATACCAAATCACGCAATCCTGTTGCCCTCCAACCGACCGCACCAGTTCGATCAGTTGCTTCTCCGCTCCGCCGAAATGGGGAGAATGTGGGATAAAAACAATACGAGTCTTCATGGGTGAGACTCACCAACTCTACCGATGGAGATACGTTCTGGCTTCGACAGGCCTGCGCCGCTCGCAACGCCGAAAGCTTCAAGAAGGCGTGTATTGGCCATCTCCCAGGAAAACCATCGCCTTGCCAGTTCAAACGATCCATCCCGCAACCGCTCTCGCAACACCGGGTCTCGCATAAGACGCAAGAGACCGCGTGCCATGTCTTCAGGATTTTTCGGAGGACAGAACAAGAGATTCTCTCCATCGAGAAAAGGCTCCTCCACCCAGGGGGGTCGAGTCGCGATGATGGGTAACCCATGAGCCGCGGCGGCGGCAAAGGAGCTATTATTGAGATAGACGCCATGATAGTGCGCGAACGCGCATGCGTCGCTGGCGTAGAGATACTGAGACGGTTCTTCACTGTCCGTTGCGTACGCCCCAATCCACGTCACCTTGTCACTGATACCCAACTGAACGGGTAACGCCTTCATGTCCTCAGCATAATTGGGTTGATCCGGATACTTTTGGGCCACCACCCCACCGATCAGGATGAGCCGTGCCTGAGGAGTCTGCTCTAATACCAGCTGGAAGGCCTTGAGCAGAGTCTCTACGCCCTTCGGAGGGTAGATATATCCGAAATAGGCAATCAGGAAATCGTCGGGGGCAATTCCTATTCGGGCTCTCGTGACTGTTCTGATAGTCGAAGGTTCACCTGCCGCCATCTGTAAGAGAGGAGGTGGAGGAATTAACCAAGTCTTCTTCTCGACGGTCACATCATGAGAGGCCAAGGCCTTCGTGTGCTTCCCGCTCAACGTGACAATGGCGTCACTATCCCTCAAGAGCGTGCCATACGCATAATCAACCGAGCTCCCCCCGGCAAGACTCGCAATTCCACGCCGAATCATCCGAGTGAGCATCGAGCACCGGTCGGGTGCCCAGCTTGAAAAGTACTCAAACAACGTAACCACTCTCACTCCAGGCACTGCTCTCTTGCAGACAGTCGGAACAAACGTAATCATCGGATGCTCGTGATAGATCCACCCGATGAAGATGATCAGGATCACATCCGGGGCACATGATTTTACAAAGCTCCTCAAACGAGGAAGATCTCGCCAGGACCAGTCTCGCATGTGATCATGGATGACAAAGGAAGCGTCCTTAGGCAACTGGCTCCCTTTTGTCGTCAAGACATGAACATCCACACCCTTCTGGGCTAATTGAGTGCAAATACGATACGCATGATCCGCCTCTCCAGCCTTCATGGGGGGAAAAGCAGCGGTCACCACAAGGACCTTCTTCCGCGTCGTCGTTTGTGGGCTATGTTGTTCTGTCATGCGCCTCTACCAGACGAGCCTGTGGATAAATGGGGATTATACAACCCCTCCTCCGCTGGTGTATTTTTGATTTACCCCACAGAGGTGGAGGGTGCCACGCCTCAACTCCGAGCTGCCCACAACAAGATTCGCACTTCGCTCTTGGAATTTTACAGAAGTGACGCGTAGATGTGACTGAGCTTTGTTGCGCAAACACGAACGTCGAAATCCTCGCTCACTTGTTCGCGCAACACCATACCCACAGTGATCAGTGACTCCGGATTTTCAGCGAAGCTCTGAAGTCGATCTGCGATCGCTTGAGCATCTCGCTCTG
>ERZ1292630.5048-Hain-H41-02um-R3-5048-length-10996-cov-8_pt1 | contig 10996 bp, 3 predicted proteins | sample MGYA00564408_ERZ1292630 | MGnify/ENA primary metagenome ERZ1292630 (study PRJEB36523, sample SAMEA6512641) | groundwater metagenome | collected 2019-01-08 | study: AquaDiva: Metagenomics assemblies of 32 groundwater samples
CACCTCACGCATTCATCGCGCGCGACGAAAAGGTCAGATTGAGAGCCTCCGTGACTGAGCCCCCGTCGATAGAACAGACGGCCTGCAAAGAAAAAGCTGAGTTTCAGCTTCGAACCGGCTTCCCTCCCTCCGCTAGATTTTTTGATGCCGAGGCGAACCGGATTCCCAAGTGGGAGTTGATCTGAACCTTTTACGATACTCGCAGTGTCTCCTTACCTGACGTCGCAGAAGCAATTCGGCTCGGGCCCGTACTTGGCCACCAACGCCGACCACAGCTCTTGTTCCCTTCCGGCGTACCTGGCGAGGGTTTGGTCGATGAGCGGAATTTTATCCGGCGCGTACCGCTGGTAGAATCGCACCATGCGCTCGCGACAGAGCGGCGAGACCGATGGTGATTCCTCGGTCCTCTGCTTGGTCTCGGCTTCGCCGCCGTCCGACATCGTCGTCGTTCTTGCGAAGGTGGCGAACGGCGGTTCGGGGCCGTACTTGGCCACCAGCGCCGTCATCAGTTCCCGCTCCCTCCCAGCGAACCTTGCAAGGACCTCGTCTGCACCCGAGATGCGTTCAGGCGCGTAGCGTTGGTAGAATCTCACCAGCCGCGCACGGACATCATCGGAAGGTGTAACCTGCTGCTGCAGTGGAGCGGGTTCGCTATCAGGAAACGTATCGGTATCAGCAGGCTCGGGTCCGTATTTAGCCACTAAGGACGTCAGCAGCACTTGCTCCCTGCCCGCGAACCTTGCGATGACGTCATCGACAGTGTGGACGCGTTCAGGCATGTGCCGTCGGAAGAACCTCACCAGTCGAAACGACGCGGGGGTGTCGGAGTTAGGAAGATCAAGCGGAATTGGCGGCTCGGGACCGTATTTCCCCGTCAGTGCGGAGAACATTTCCACCTCTAGTCCCCGATAGACTTCCAAAACCCTGTCCACGTTGCCTAGCTTGTCGGGGGCATAATGCCTGTAGATGCGGCAGAGTCGGCTGTGATAGTCCTCACGACTCTCCATCAACGAAATGACAAATTGCTGGGGAAACACCGCAACGTAAGAAAGGATAGAGGAGGTGGGAATTATACACAATCAAAACCGTCTCGAGATGACCAGCAAGGGCTTGCCTCGACGCAACACGCACGATAACCATCAGCTGACACGTCGTATTATCAGAGGGATTTTATTGGGACAAACCGTTGTCCTTCCTTCCTTCCCCCAAGTTGACTACCCGCCATCGGGTTGATGCGTGGCGCATGACTCAGATCGCGAGGGCAATGTGTGTGTTGCGGAGTGTCGTCGCTGATCTCACTACTCACGTTAGGAGCCCTTCCCATATCCACGGCTCCTGTCTCGCTGATAACTTTTTCAGCTGCTCAATGCTTGCATCATGCGAACCCAAGCCGTCCTTACCGGGGCCGAATTGCTGGTCGGTGCCGACGCCTGCCCGTTGTCACCGTGCGCCGTGACCGCCGCCAACAACCAGCAGAGAATCACTTTCGGTTCGGCGAAGGCATTGTCAACATCCTTTTCAAATAACTGAAGATCCAAACGTCGTGACCGTCTGCCAGCCAGAAGGGGTTTCTCTTTCGTGCGGGGCGCCACCTCCTCCCTCTCCACATCCACGGCGACCTCATCGCTGTTCCGTGCTGACATCACCGACGGAGGCCCGGGTGGTGGCGTGACCGTTAGCTCATCGAGCAGAGGGCCGAGCAATGAGGAGGACCCAAGTGGCGCCGTACCACCCAACTGGGGTCCAGACGGAAAAAGTGCCCCCTCCACGGACAGAAGACGATGCCGAATGACATCGGCATGGGCGCGGTCGAAGTCACCGCTACCACTGCCGTAAGCCACGCGATGGAAAAGGGTGCGGAACGCCGAGCCATGTGCGACGACCCCACCTGCGCCGCTGACTGCCGTCGCACCGAACAATCCGGTAATAACGAGATCGCTGAACGTCAAGAACCTCCTTAACAAAGTACGGCTCATCGATGACGATGAAGAGGTCGGCGTATTCGCTGGAGGACGCTTAAGCATTCGATCCACCACGTGCGAAAATACGACCTCGTGGGCAACGCTTAGACTGTTCGAGCCGACGTGAGAACCCCTCTTCCTCCTCCTCGCGTCACCGTCGTCGTCTTCGGCCGCATCCGACAGCTTCGCCACCGCAGACGACGACTCTGCTGTCGCTTGACCCGCCGATGACGAAGACGATGAGGTAAAACTACGGCGTCGGCTAGCGGATTGGAGTGCCAGCACTAATTCCGCGCATGGCGATCGCACGCTGGCGTCATCGTCCATCACTCCTAGTGTGAGCGCGACGGTGACATCGAGGGCGGCGAGGTCCACATCGTGCTGCTGCTGTGACGGCGACGGTGGCTCATCGTGAAAGGGACAGCTGTCGAGGATTTGACTTTGCCGATCGGCCACGGCGAACGCCGATTGGGCCAGCAACGGCAGAAGACTGGTTCCCATCTGACGGGCCTCGAGTGGTTGGTCACTGTGCATTTGGCGTCGCAACTGACCTGCCGCGTCGCGCAGCCACGACGCGGCCGTTTGGCTATCCGCACTGGGCTCATTGAGACGGAGGAGCAGAGGGCCTACCACGGAAGGTGAGATCGTCAGCGACACGAAGCATCGCAGCACGGCGGAGCGCAGCGCATGCGACATGGCGGTGGGGTCGGAGCCAGCAGTGCTTAACGCTTCATGGCAAGCGTGGTGCAACGACGTCTTGAGCGAAACTTGTGTTGGATGCGCACCACGTCGCCCCACAGGTCCGGGGACGCTGACCTCCGATAGCCTCGCAGTGTCACACTCGGTGGCGACAATGAGTGATAGCGCAGCGACCTCGCCGCTCGCACTACGACGCGCCGGCGCCGCGGACGCGCGAAGAAGCACTGTCTCTTCACGACTCAAACCCGTTGCGCAACGCAGCGCCTGCAGCGACAAGGAAAAGAACGAGTCGACCACGCTATGAAACGTCCGAGATGCAGCGTGATGAGTAATAGGGTCTGTCACGCCTGCCTTCAAGCATGTTGTCCACACGCGAGTAAGCATGACGAGGTCCTCCCGGACGAGCGCGGCCCGCCGCGGCTGCTCCGTGATGGCAACAACCGCCGCCGCCCCGGCTGCATTCAGCTGCTGGGTGGTGCTCAACGCCCCCATGGTCGCCGTGGCGTCCACGGTCGCCGTGCAGGCAACCCCGGCCGCTCTCGCAATCATGGCGCAGGTTAAGGCGTGGGTCGCGGCCCAAGACGAGGGGTTGAAACCAACCACCACATCACCCCTGACGGAGATGACAACGGATTCCGACTCAACGACCTGGAAGACGTCATTCAGCAAATTGAGAACGGAAGAAGCATCAACCAGTAGACCGGAGGGGGTCGTTTCGCTGTTGACCGGCAATTCCGTGCTGGTGCAAACATCCCCTCGATCGACAGCGCGCAAGCAAGCGGCGAGCAACGCTCCCACCGAGGGCTGGAACTCGGTGCTCGTCTGTTCGAGATGCAAGCGGTAGCCGCCGCCGCCCGGTGATAGCAAACGGTGCACGGCCGCGGCGGCCACGTGCACCAATCCACGTTGCGTGGACGTTTGATAGTGCCCACTTTTGTTTTCACGGCGACTCCGACGACCCAGCCACGCCTCGATGAGGTGCGCGGCAGCGAAGCACGCTTGCACGGCGACCGCGCCACAGGCTTCCTTTCCAGCTGCCATCCGGCGTAAGAACCACATCACAACGTTGCAAGCGTCGTCGAGCGGTGACGCGACGCGATGGGAATCTGATTCGAAGAGGACCTGATCGTCACTCGATTCGAGGACGGAAGAAATGCACTGCCGCAAGGCCAGCAACGCCCCATGCCGCCAATTGGCCGAATGGCTTGGGTGATGAAGGGGTGGTGGGGGTGCGATGTGCGGCGATCCCGCTGGTTGCGGCGATGATGACGCCGACGTCGCGCCATACGCCGATTGGAGGATCGCCGTGGTATTGCGGAGTACAATCGGTACCCACTCGACAGGCAGCAAGGATACGAGGGCATTGGCCGCGACGCCGCGTACCATGAGGTCGCTCGAGCCGCGCACGCTGTGGAGCACGTTTAGCAATTTAAGCAGCGGCGACTCGTAATGGGCTGAAGAGGGGGACGATGTCGAGTCGCCACACAGCGACAGCATCAGTCGCCCGGGACCAAGGGTCGACACTTGTTCCAGCTCGTGTGGTGTCACCCCGCAGTTGTGAAGCGCGTCCGGGCGGAGCATCGCGAGGAGTAGCAGCAATGGGAAATTGTGCCGATGACGGACGGCGGTCGCCGCGCCGGTCGTCGATGAGGACGAAGGCGTCGCGGTTGACGTCGTCTGCTGAACCAGACAGGCTACCACCTTCGGAAATCGGCGAGTCACGTCGCGAAGCGTGGACGCCACTCCGCCGCCACCCTTCGAAGGGTGATCGCCGACGAGGCGCTGCGCCGCGACCGTGAAGAGCATCAAGCTGCTGTTCCGCACGAACCAGTCCTGGTGATGGATCATGCCATGTGCAGCGACGAGTACGCACGGTTCGAGCCACGGAACGACGCGGGCCGCGAGGAGGCCGTCACTAAAGACGAATTTCAAAACATTCATTGCATTCACGCCGTGGATGCGACGTGTGGGCTTGTCACCGAGTGGCGACGGGACGGCGGCGGTCTCGTCCCCCTGTGGGTCATTCCTGCCTTCTGCAACTCCCATTGTCAACGGCACATCGTCTTCGTCGTCAACGACGGCCTCTCGCGCGAATCCGAGGAGCACCGTCATGGTCACCGGGAGCAGCTGCAGCGACATGGCGGGGTCCTCCGCGTCCAGCAGCGGCAGGATGGCGTGAGGTAGCCCTTGACTCCTTCGGAGCATGCGCGACGAGTTGGCACTTGTGACGCCTCGTTCGGTGCCAAATAACAGATAGCGCAAGAAGAGCATTGGAAGATCGCGGAAGCAAGGCTCGGACGCTCGCAGCAACGCCGCGGCGTAACTCGCGAGACAGTCCCGCGCCTTCGCCATCACGCCGTTGTGCTTCGTTTCCAGCAGCAGGGCCATTACACTGTAGCACACGTCGCTGACAAGATGCACCACCGCGGATGAGGCTGCGAAGGATATTGAGTCCCCTTCGGGATGAACGGGCACCTCGGCGGCACCCTCTTTCCTGGATACCCCATCGTCGGCACTCAACGTCGTTCGCGGCGAGGAGGGCAACGTGTCCCGTCTGGATAAGGGCAAGCTTTTCAGGACCACCTCGGCGAGCGCAAGCGCCGTTCGGGCGGCCAGCCACACGTTGTTGACAGCCAAGCGGCCCGTTCGCGACGCCTTCGTCCCCCCTCGTCGCCGGGCATCGCCGCCATGGGAATGACCATCGTCCGGGACGGCGACAGCGTCGGCATGGTCGTCGTCGTCATCGTCGTCGCTGTCCCCGGTGGACTGACGTTCGTCGTCATCTTCGGCGCCATCGTCATCGCTGCGCACACCCACTTCGTCGTCATTTCCCGCGTCGCCCGCCGTTAGTGGGTGCCCACGACAGTCCACGGCGCTGCCAGCCCCAAAATGCCGTGCGGTGGTCAGGACCATGGAAACAGCACGCAGAACTTCCACCACGAGGGCATCGAAATCGGATGTGGCCGACGACGACGAGGTGGTGGTGGTTTTGATTTTTGACGGAGACTGAGCACTGCTGACGTTCCTCGCGTCGGTCAACAACTTCCAAATCGCCGTGATGCCAATTATCGTACCATGGAGTGGAAGGCGCGCGGCACGGACCGCGGAGATCATCGGCGCGGCTACGTCTCCCGCGTGGTTGGCCACTGCAGCGGTGGGCAGCAACAGATTTAACCGACGCCGAATTCTGCTGAGCAATTGAGCGAGATTCGCCGTGAGCAGCAACTCTTGACGGCCGCTGTCCTCCTCTGAGTGACCCCAGCGCACCGACACACAGGAGCACGACGCTGCCTCTCTGGTTGGGTCGCCGGCGGCGTCTTCCAAAGCGGCTCGCGGCAGTGGAACCGTGACGGAAATCGCTGAGTCGCTGCAGACACCACACGTTGTGGTCGCGGATGATGACGTTGGATCACGGGCGTTGATCCTCCCCTCCTCGCGGCTGCACAATTGCAACGCCAACGTGAGCCGAAAGGCACCTCCCTCACAATCGCGAAATCGGCCGGAATCCACCGTGGCCGCGAACGCTTCCAACCACGATCGGCAGAGATCGACGGACGAGGACACCGCCGGGGTCGGGACTTTGGGCCGCGAGTCCTTCATCGCTGTTGTCCCCAAACTTGTTGACTCGTCGCGGTCGGTTCTAAATGCCAGTTGCTCCAAGAGTGCTTGGCACCGTTTGAACGTCACGGACCACGACAAGGTTGCCAACTGAGTGACGACCTCCCGCAGTTTATCCCAACCTGCATTGCTCACCTCGATGAGGGAGTCGAACCGGTCCGCCGTGTGCGTCGGCAGCCAGGTCGGCACCGCCTGCACCCACTGTAGGTCGCCCCGATCTGGATGATGAAGCCGGTGTAGTTCCCTTTGGTTGGTTCCCTGTCGCATCGCAGGGGTGTTTTTCGCCCTTGGTGCGGCGGTGGCGTTCGCGGAGAGACTGTCCACGAGGCCATCCACGGCGGGAGCCATCCCAGCCACATATTCGTACCACAGGCGCAGCGCGGTGTAGCATCGCTCGACCGCCACGAGGCCGTTGAAGTGGAAGCAGCTGGCCTCGATCACGCAGGTGACGTGAACCCACACGACGTCGAGGTACGCCACGAGCCCCTCCTCGTCAATGAAAGTGTCGTCACGGACGTCGCCGGTTTCAACCGCGCGGCAGCGAGTTAACTTCTGCTGCTCGAGCTGCTTTATCGCGTGGCAAGAAGACTCGCACAGCCGCTTGACCCACTTCTTGACGACCAGGAGGACGCTGTTGCGGAAGGTCGGGTCCTGATTGTTCGCCGTGAGGCATTGTCCTAGGAGGAAGGTCTCCACGCACTCGATCTGAAACGCCGTAACTCGCGAGAGAGCTCGGTGGGACAGGCACAAGGCCTCCACGGCGGCGAGTCGTGTCGCATCACCGAACAACGATGGACCGGTGATCGCATGGCGCATGGTTTCGGCGATGAAGCGGCGCAGCTCGGGCGTCGAGCCCATTGACGCGAGAATGCCCTGCCGTTTCCTTTCCACGTCGTCCCGTTTCTGTTGCTTCGTTCGTCTCGAGTCACCACCACCACCAGCCGAAGAAATCGCCGCTGTCGGCGGATGGCTTTCCGTGTGCATCGCTGCCTCGACCGCGGGGTCGGCGATAGACCATTCATCCAGCAGCAGCTGCGTGTTGCGACATCGGACGGTCGCGGCGACGACGACGTAAGCCAATCGCGGGCAGCGACAGAGGTTCTCCTTCCCCGTATCGTCGTCGTCGTCGTCCCCTCCGACGCGTCGTCGCGTCGGCGTTTCCCCGCCCATGTCGACTGGCGGCGCCACAATGCGATGGCGGTGGTGACGACGGTGCAGATGGTATTGGTGTGCGTGACGATAGAGACGCCAGACGACGCCCTCGCCAAAATGGGCGGCCAGCCCGGCGACGACATGTGTGATGACACCGGGCAACGCCGCGACATCGAAAGCCACCGCCTCGACGACGGCGCCGTCGTCGACGGGAAGGAGTCCATGCAAGATGTGTCGGAGGACTTGATCGCTGCCCATGGCACGTGGCGAAGAGATCATCGGTTGCGCGACCACCACGGCTTGCGTGACCACGGGGGAGCACGTCGTCAGACCCAAACCATCCGCTGCTGAGCTACCTTCGTCGCGCAGATACGCCTTGACCAGCGAGACGATCAAGCCCGATGCCGCGCTTGCTACCTTGGTCGACCGCGTGGCGAGAACGAGATCGCGTAAAAAAAGCGACGGCACGACGGCAGTCACCCCTCCCTTGGCACGCGTCCCGTAGTAGGCGGCCACGGCCCCGACGACGATGCCGATGGGCAGCTTGCCCAGCGCGGCGTCCAGGACGTGGTACCGTCCCCGGCGCGCGGGCGACATTTGCAGTGTCTTAGCCAACACAGCGTCAAAGAAATGCGGTGCGGCATCGGCCGACGAAGAGACGACGGATCCCGGTCCTGTCGATTCAACAGGGAGCCGCACGACCCCGCGAAAAACGACAACGCTTTGCTCTCGCGGCGCACTCCGCGGTGTCGATACGACGACGACAGGGATGGTCCACCGCTGCGGCTGGCAACCATCCCCTACAATGGACGCTTCGGCGGCGGCTGTTTGGCGGCTGTTGCACCACCGCTGTTGCAGGGCTACGAGCGCTGACACCACGGCATCGCAGGTGTCGAACAGCGGCCCGGCGACCTGTTGAGTCGGGTCATCCCAAATCGCGGTGGCCAAGTCCAAGACCCATTGCAGCATCACTGGCATCGGAGATAGGTCAACGACGAATGCAGGTAACGCAGCAAGGGGCCCGAGGACGGTTGCATTGAGCGGCTCGCGTTCAGAGGGCAACGAGGTAACAAGGTCTCGTACGAACTTGGCTAAGCTGTCCAATGTTTGATACGCTAGGAAGCGCACCTCGGGCTGATCCAAGCGCGACGTCCATTGCGCCACGAGCATCTGAACGACCTGAAGCAGCGTCGTGTTCGGCTGAGCGCTGGTGAATGGCAGCCCCACCGTCGGGTGTTGGGGTGGCGGCGGCGCCGCTGAACCAGGAAGGCGATCAACGATATCGGCGGCTGCCTCAGCTCTCCTCATGTCGTCGTCATCGTCGTGGCGCACGTTGTGCGGGCCGGACGCCGCGACCATGGCCCAAGGCCATAACGGGGGCGCATCCTCACGGTTGGCCACGTACTGCAAAAAGCTGCGCAGCACGCAAAACGCGCCGACCGCCGTGAGCTTTTGTGCATAAATGGAGAGTGGCAGAATCGATGGCAACAATAAACCTGTGGTGGGTGTTGCCGTCGTCGTATGGCCGTCTTCGTGATGAACTCGGTCGAGCGTCGTGGTGCCCAGGGACGCTGCTAACCAGTGCAGGAACTCACCCAGACGGTTCACAGTGGCCGACATGAGTGCCCTCCGCTCATCATCACAAGGACGCACATCCCCATCATTCGCACGACGGGACGAGGACGGCGGATTCAGGGCCCCTCCGCCACATGTCACGCGAATGACGCTCATCAGCAGCTGGCTGGCCGCGTTGAGCAGGTCCTTAGGGACATCGGCTCGTTGCAGCAGCAGGAGGGCGGCACGCCCCATTTCCGACGTCACGGCTTCCCAACGAAGGCGGCACGGGTTCGGCACGATGGGCGCTGCACCTCCTCCCACTTCGCCTCCTTCTCGCGCCCCTCCGACGCTATTGCGGGCCGTTGCTGCCGCTTCGCTTGTTACCATCGCATACTCCTCCGAGAAACGATGGTACGCGCTGGTCGTCACGCGGAGGGCAAAGCGCAAGTGGTCAATCTCTTCGGCGGATTGCGGTGATGAGTTTGTTGCTGCGGGCGGCGGTGGCTGCAGGTCACCACCTCCGCCACCATGTAGCGGTACGGACGCATCCAACGCGGCGGTGGCGGTGACCGGTGGTGGCTCATGCTCACACCACTCAGAGTCGTCCATTGCCGCACGGCGTGGCTGATACACGCGATCGATGATTTGCATGAGGCCACGAGATGCGGCGGCCGTGAGCTCCAGCGCTGGGGAGCTCAGCTCCTCGGGCTGATTTCCACGGAACGCCTCGACGGGAAGGGCCGGGAAGACGGTCGTGACGAGCCCGTCGAGAACGTTGAACCAATCAAGCCGTCGCACGGCGGCATCGTCCTCGTCGTCGCCGTCGCCTTCACTGGCAGCTGCGCTGGAGGCCTCGCGGGGGCGATGACTGTTTCCCAAGGTCGCAGCGAATGCAAACAGTAAGCGATGAAATTGGTTTGCAAACGAAGATTTCACAGAGGCGTCGTCGTCCCAACGCAGCAGGTGGCCTTCGGTCTTGGTGGTGATTTTTTCGCTGCATCCCGGGTCCTGTGCCGCGGTGGCAGTGCGAGGCAGACGACGGTCTTCCGGCTCGCCTTGGTTCTCGCTTCGCGACTGTTGATGATCGTCGACGACTTTCCAGGCCAACTTCATCGATGCAATGAGACTTTTATGCAGAAAACGACACGGCGCGGTGAGCGTCAATGGAAGCGACACGGAGATGACAAAGTGTAAAGGAACCCACCGAAGTGGAATGCGGCCACAGGTGTTGCTGCCGGCTGCTGCGGTTATGGAGTGATGCGTAGTCGGGGACGGTGAAGGTGAGACCTTCTCCGAGGCGCTTACAGCAACAAGAAAGCGCAAGGCTTCGGAGACACGGGTGACTTGTTGTAGATGCGCCTCGGCGGTCTGGGATTCGTTCGCCCACTTACGGCATGCGAATGCGAAGGCGACGAAGTGGCGCGTGCAATTGTCGCCATCCAAGGTCGTAGGTGACGACGACGGTGACGGTTGGTGGTGGTGTCGAAGGGACTGTTGCTCCTCGTCGAGAAAACGGCAGTACTCAGAGAGGATGGCCCCTAACGAAGACGCACTGCCAGCTGAAATGTGAGCCTTCAAGTCCGGGTTCCGCTGCTTGCGCCTGATTTGTTGCGCCGAGTCTTCGTGACGTTCCATGTTCTTGCACTTTGGTAAAGTTAAGCGTTGCGAGTTACGTACTTTGTTAGACTGCTGCACAACATCTGGGGTGAAGAACGCCACGCGCTTTTTGGCTTCCGATCAGAGCGTTTTCCTCTCCCCAAGAGAGAGAGAGAGAGGGAGTCGTGCCCCGGAAAGCAATAATGCCGAGATGGCAACCCCAAAGGGGCGGTACTGTAAGAAAGCATTACCACACCACGATGACCAACTGACTTAAGTGGACGTCAGGATGACGGTATGAATCCCGTAATAGACCTGTAATAGATTCGCCGCTGCCGTAATAAAGCCTGTGCAGGGGTAGGATGGAACACCTCGCACCAGGGCGCGACTTGGCGGAATGTGGGGGAACCCCT
>ERZ1292630.5053-Hain-H41-02um-R3-5053-length-10988-cov-7_pt1 | contig 10988 bp, 8 predicted proteins | sample MGYA00564408_ERZ1292630 | MGnify/ENA primary metagenome ERZ1292630 (study PRJEB36523, sample SAMEA6512641) | groundwater metagenome | collected 2019-01-08 | study: AquaDiva: Metagenomics assemblies of 32 groundwater samples
TTTGAATCGTTCGGCGAGTTTCTCGCGTTTGGGCTTGTTGCGAATGTGCTGCTGCCACTCCAGCGGGTCCGACGCCGAGCCGGTCATCACCACCTTGAGCGTACCGCGCTCGTCGTCGTCGCCCCCGTTCATCGCCCACGCCGGCCGCAGCGCCGCGATCTCGCGGTAAAGCTCGACGCAGATGCGCCGGCTCATGCACACCACCATCGCCTTGCCGTCCATGGTCGCGAGGCGGTTCTCGAAGTGCTCCACCAGGTCGCGCGCGACAAGCTTGATCCGGTTCTCCGACCCCACCACGGCCTCGAGCTGCGCCCAGCGGCTCTTGAGCTTCTCTTTGCGCTCGACCTCCTCGCCCTCGGTCGCCTCCTCGAACTCGGGATCGATCTTCGGGCGCTCGGATACCTTCAGCTCCAGCTTGGCGAGCCGGCTCTCGTAATAGATGGGGACCGTGGTCCCGTCGATCACCGCCCGATGGATGTCGTAGACGCTGATGTAGTCGCCGAACACCGCGCGCGTGTTGGCGTCGGTCTGCTCGATCGGCGTGCCGGTGAAGCCGATGAGCGACGCGTGCGGCAGCGCATCGCGCATGTGGCGGGCGAAGCCGTCGATGAAGTCGTACTGGCTGCGGTGCGCCTCGTCGGCGATGACGACGATGTTGCGCCGGTCGGAAAGCACCGGGTGGCGGTCGCCTTTCTCCTCCGGAAAGAACTTCTGGATCGTGGTGAAGACCACACCGCCGGAGGCGACTTTCAACTTCTCGCGCAGGTCCGCGCGATCTGCCGCCTGCGCCGGCGGCTGGCGCAACAGTTCCTTGCAACGCGCGAAGGTGCCGAAGAGCTGGTCGTCGAGGTCATTGCGGTCGGTGAGCACGACGATGGTGGGGTTCTGCATCGCCGGGTGCAGGATCACGCGGCCCGCGTAGAAAGCCATCGTCAGGCTCTTGCCCGAACCTTGCGTGTGCCATACCACGCCCACGCGCCGGTCGCCCTCCTCGCCGCCGGGCTGGTGGCCGGCCGCGTAGCGTCCCAAAGGCTGGGCAGCGACCTTCGCCGCGCGCAGCGTTTCCTCCACCGCCACGTTCACCGCGTGGAACTGGTGGTAGCCCGCCATTTTCTTTGCCAGTTTGCCGCCGCCCTGGTCCTCGAACACGATGAAGTAGCGCAGCAGGTCGAGGAAGCGGCGTCGCTCGAACACCCCTCCGAGCACGACCTCCAACTCGGCCAGGCTGGTCGCCGCGTCGCCCTTCCCCGTGATCGTGCGCCAGGGCTTGAACCATTCCCTGCCCGCGCCGAGCGCGCCGATGCGCGCCTGCACGCCGTCGGAAACGATCAGCGTTGCGTTGGTTGCGAACAGCGCAGGAATCTGCGCCTGATAAGTCTGGAGCTGCTGATAGGCGCTCCAGATGGTGGCGTTCTCGTCGGCCGGGTTCTTCAGCTCGATCACCGCGAGCGGCAAACCGTTGACGAACACCACCACATCCGTCCGGCGCGTGTGCTGTCCATCGGCCAGCGTAAACTGGTTGACGGCAAGCCAGTCGTTGTTATCCGGTGCGGCGAAGTCGAGCACCCGCGCCTGCGTGCCGGCGATGGAGCCATCGTTGCGCCGATACTCCACGGTGACGCCATCCACCAGCATGCGGTGCACGGCGCGGTTGCGTTCCAAGAGCGACGGCGCGTCGGTGCGCGTGAGTTTGCGATAGGCGTCCTCAAGCGCTTCGGCGGGCAGGTCGGGATTAAGGCGCACCAGCGCCTGACGCAAGCGGCCTTCCGGCACCACGTCGCGGTAGTTCGGGTCGCTGCGCTCGGCGGCCGGCATGCCGACTGCGATGTCGGGGCCGTGCAGGACCGCATAGCCCAGGCCTTCCAGCCAGGCGAGCGCAGCGTCTTCGACGATGGATTCGGTGAAGCTTGTCATGACTCAGACTCGACCGTCCACAAATCCCGAGGTACGACACTTTGTCGGAATTATTGTCGGGATTCGCATTTCCTCATCCAGAAGCACCAAAATCCCGCCATCTGGCGGGATTGGCGAGGGTATGCGCAGGTTTTTCTTGATATCCGCGAGAACCATCCCCATAATGTACACATGTTGGTGACTGCGTAGCGGAAGCCGACAAAAGTTCATGGACTGGGGATTCCCGGTCGGCAACTGGCCTCGGTGGATACATCGGGGCCTTTTGTTTTTCAAGGGAAGCATTTTAGCCCCCAGCCTTGCAACCGCCCCGACGCATTTCGATAGAACTTGTCCTTCAGAACTTCGTATGCCCGATTGGGTTGCTCCGGCCTGAGAATGCTCATGCCTACGGGCCGGGCGACTAAATCCGCAAGTTGCAGCCCCGGCAGATTGGCTTTCTTGTCCGCGAATACGATTTCCAGAGGCAACTGCTCTTTGTTGTAATTTTCCCCGCCGCAGATTCGCCTGAATTCGAGTTCCAGCTCTGCATCCTCTTTCTTGCCGCGTCGCTCGACCGTAACGTGCGTTCTGGTCGCGCCAACACCGTTTGACTGAAGGTAATAGTGAATACGCTCCAGCCCAAACCCCAACGCGACATGATAGGGATTGTCCGGCGACACATATTTTTGTTTGAGTGCTGACTTTTGTATAACGGAACAGATCAAAGCAAAGGGTGCATCAGCAATTATTTGGGTCAACTCATCCAGAAAGGCACGCTTTTTCTCTTTGGTTTTCAGAAACGAAAACGGACCGACGTCTTTCCTGATGTCGCGCTCATGCAGCACTACATTCTCATGACCGAAGTGACTCAACTTGAAGCGCTGAATTGCCGGAACGATTTTGTCCACATAGTATGACTTGCGAATCACACAGAACGCGAGCACGAACACCGGGTAACCCGCGTCGATGTTATCGAGGCCATGATCTCCGCTCTCGTCCGCGAAAACGAGATAGTCTGAAAATTCAGTGCTCATCCAGAAAAGTCATCGCTCTCAAAATTGGAACAAATGTAGCGGTCTTGAGAACAGACTGGCAATGGCCACGGTGACGGCCCGCAGGTCGGCGTCATGCGTGCCGGCTCGAGGAGAAACCCGAGCAAGCTGTTCATCCACTCAGCTCAATGCGTCGACCGCAGCAGCAAATTCTTCGTCACTCTCCTCGAGCGGAATGCTGCCGAGAAAACTGGCGTATACGGATGGTTCGCCCGAGCGCAAGCGCACCGCGCGCGCAAGGTCAGCATTCGCCTCCGCGACCGGCACGTAAAGACGACCGCGATTGAAACTACGTTCGACAGTGCTCATGGGAGACCTCCTGAGTCGATGCAACATTGGACATTGCGCATCCCCGACAACGGTTCGGCATTTTACCCTTCATTACAAAAGAGTAGACGCGGCGCCGATTATAATGCGGCCAGACCCCTTGACTGCGACGACGCTAACTCGCATTATTCGTCGCAAAGACGAGCGGAGTCGCTGACTAGTCTGAGCGAGTTCAAGATAGCAGCCGCAACCAACGAATTTTCCAGGTAGATGAACGCCAACGACCACAACCAGAAACCCGATTTGAGGGATCAGCCAGCCTACGGGTTGGCCGAGGCCTCGCGCTACCTCAAGCTGCCGGCCGCAACCCTGCGCTCGTGGGTGATTGGGCGCCCGTATCCGAAGGCGGACGGCGTTGGCCATTCGCGGCCGCTCATCCACCCGCCCAAGAAGCAGCCTTTGCTTCTGACATTCTGGAATCTGATCGAGGCGCACGTGCTGCGCTCGCTGCGGACAGAGCACGGTGTTTCGATCAACGCTGTGCGTCAAGCCCTGACCTATGCCGAGCAGACGGAACAGATCGATCGACTATTGCTGCGCAAAGACCTGCGGACCAATGCCGGCAAGCTGTTGCTGGATAAATACGGCCAACTGATCGACCTGTCGGCGTCCGGGCAATTGGCGATGCGCAAGATTTTCGAGGAACACCTCAAGCGCGTGGAGTGGGACGAATGGCAGTTCCCCGTGCGCCTGTATCCCTTCGTCTCGGGCGAAGCAGACCGGCGGCCTATCGCCATCGATCCGAAAATCGCGTTCGGGCGCCCGGTCGTGTTGCGCGCCGGCGTGTCCACCGGGATTATCGTAGAGCGCATCGACGCAGGCGAGACTGCTGCCGACATCGCCGACGACTACAACCTCAGCCCGTCGGAAATCGAGGAGGCGATCCTCTACGAGCGCGCCGCTTGAGCCTCACGGCCAGGAAAGCCTTCAATAAGCATGTGCTTGTTGTGAATCGGCTTCTGGTCACCATGCGCTCCTCCGCGGCGGGTTCCTCCACCGCGATGTCCGTACCATACAATACCGCATACCCAAGCGCTTCAAACCAGGCGAGTGTCGCGTCCTCGACTTCCGATTCGGCGAACGCGGTCACGCTGCCCGAACCCGATCCATTTCTTCGCGAAGGCGAGGTGCCACATTCTGATACAGCGCCGAAAGCCTTTCGCTCATCCACCGATAGGCCTCAGGCCACGACAACTCGTTCCGCAAATTGGGTACCTCACGCCAGACTGACATGTAGCCTCGTTGTCTCTCAGGCGACCCCTCGAATTCCCAGGTTCCGCCGATCAAATTGTTCCACTCCCCTGGCGCGGCCTTGATGCTCTCCCACACGCGGAATGACGGCTCGCGCCAAAAACATACATCGATATCTACGTAGGAGTCTCTCAGTCCGAAGTAGAGTTCGAACCCGATGTGTTGAACGTCCGAGGGGACACGTATCGACGCACTCGCTCTGGAATCGACCTCCGGAAGCTCCGGGAACGTAGCACGCAGGTATTCATTCAATCCGGACCAGAAACGTTGACGCACTTGGTACCTGGCCGGGGTGTCATTATCGCCCTCCTCGGAAGACCTGTTCCGCCCTTCCTGGTCCTCCTCCTCGAGCGGCTCCTCTCCATCCCACTCCTCCGGCCCTTCGTCGTAGGGTTCGGCGGCGCGTCCCGCGCGGAACCACTCCGGCTCGCGGGTAATGCTCTTGCCCGTCGCCGCCTCGATGCGCTGGAGCAGCGCGTCGGCTCGCGCGGCATAGAACTCCCAGAACCGGTCCGCGCGCAATTCGTCCGGCGCGATGCAGTGTGAGCGCAGGATCTCGTTCATCCGCGCGGAATCGACGCCCGCCGCCCGCTCGACGGCAGGCAGGTACTTCGACGGCGCGCGGCCGCCGATCTGCCGGTTGGTCCGGGCCGCGAGCGGGGTCTTGTTGATGACACTGTTATAAGTGCCCGGATCGAGCTTCGCGGTCTTGCACCATTTCTCCGGGAAGATGTGGTGGATATCCACCTTGTCGTCGAAGAAGGTTTGCGCCTCTATCGGCTCACCGGTGCGAAAGTCGCGCCCGCCGTCGCGCATGAGCAGAGCGTACAAGCCCTTGTAGGCGGAACTGTTGCGCGTACGCAGTGTGAGCAGGCGATTCGACTGGAAGCTCGACTCCTGGATGGTGATCGGTTCGACCGCTTCTCCGCGCACCATAGCGACGACCTCCGGCACATCTCGCGCAAAGCGGCTTTCGATCGCGCCGCCGTAGAGTTCGCCCAGCACGCCGCACCAGTACCAGCGGGCGATCTTCTGCCGCGCCCCCTCGGTCTCCCCATCGCGGCCAAGATCAACAAACATTGCGGCCAGCGGCACGAGTTGTGTGCGGTAAGGCAGATCGCGTGCCTTGAATATCTTCTGCCCGTAAAGGAAGCGCGCAGCGCGCACGAAACCGGCCTCGACGCGGTCAGCCCAGCCCTGCCAGTCCGCGACCTCGAACTTCAGGATGTCCTTGCGCTTGCAGCTGATCCCCGGCGCATTGTCGGCCGTGGCGCCGGTCGCGAGCGCCCCGCGCCGTCGCGTCTGCGTCACAAGAAGCGATATGGTCTGAAGGAAGTCGTCGTTCTGCAGATTGCGCAACACCGGGTGCTGGTCCTTCAGCCGCTTCTCCCGCGCATTCCAGTCGTCGCGGAGCTGGAAATCGTCGGCCGCGAAAGACGCCGTCAGCAATTCGAAAACGTTCAGCGCCACTCCGCCGGTGTTCACCCGCTCGAATACCAGACACACGGCCTCCTTGGGCGTCTCCTTCTTCAGCTCGATCACGGGCACCTGATACTGCTCGAAGCGCTTAATGACGTCGCGTTCGAATTCGTTGAAAAGGCGCATCTTGTCGCGGTCGAAGTTCCAGTGCTCGCTGTGCGCCTGCCGCCACTCCGCGCTGTTGAATATCCGGTTCACAGGGAATAGATCTGCTGCGTATTCCTTGGGCGGCGTAGTCACATCCAACGCAATCTCGCCGCCGTGCCCGCCGCCAAACGTCCTGACCAGCCTGTCTTCTGGAACGCTTATTAGGGCGTCCTCGCGGTCCTCGCCATTGCTGACCGCCTTCTTCATGTCGATGTAGTACCACCGTCGGATTGGCTTGCCCTTGGCGTCTTTCGTTTCGGCGGCCACCGTACTCATCAGAGCTTGATAGAGTGAGGTAAGGCGCTGCTGTCCGTCGAGAATCAGCGTCTCCGGACTAATCTGGCGCAACCGCTCGTGCGTGCCTGTGAGGGGTCGCGGCTTGAAGCGAACATGCTGCCCGCCGGTCTCCAGCAACATCACCGCACCGATCGGAAACGACACCGACACACTGGCGAGAAGGCTGCGAATGCGTTCGTCGTCCCACACCCAGCCGCGCTGAAAATCAGGCAGCTGGAGCTTGCCGTTGTCCGCCCGCGCTAACAAATCGAGGAGCGGAGTCTTGGTGCTGTCGAAGCTGGCGCCAATCATCGGAATATCTTCCTCTTCAGCGTACGATCGCACTAGGCGACAAGGGTGCGCAGCAGCGTTACAGTTTAGTCTCTTTGTGTGTCTCAAACAAAAAGACGACCAGCGTTGCCGCGGCGCCAACGGCCAGCTTCGCATGGCGAACGCCCAAGCCCGTTGCCCTACCATGCTTGCCGTGGCCGGTCCCGTAGAGTCCTCGCAGCTCCGCCAGCCCATTACCGATCGCTCCAAGGTTGCTGAGAAGCCGCTTGATGACATCTGCACCACGAGCCGCGTCAGGGATATCTTCAGGAACAAGCCTCAATTCCTTTAGCGTCGCCTTCGTAAGGGTTGAGACGTCCGGAGTCCCGGCAACAAGCTTTCCGCGTTCCGCCAGGATCGTTTTGCAGCAAGTCTCGATGAGTTCCTTCGCGGTTCCGATGGCCAGGCTCGGGTCAGTTTCGATAGACGCCTCCAAGCGCCGAATCTGCTCTGCGAGGTGATTCGCGTTCAGAAGTTTTGCGTGCTCTTTGAGGGGGTCGAGAGTTGGGCCACCGGCCAGAAGGCGAGTGGCTATCTGCCGACACTTTTCTGCGAGCGCTTTTGCTTGCGCATCGGGCTCAGTGTTGAGCGCCGTTTCATAGTCGATCAATGCGAGAAGAAGCTTACCGACCGTGTAGTCGGATTCGAGCCGCCAGAATGCGCGGAGCTTCTTCGCCTTCGAGGTTCCCTCGACGGTGTACTTCTCGGCATGAATGTCCAGGCCGACAGCTTCGACAGCAAAGTCGCCAAACGTACGGTCCGAGAAATTGAGAACGTAACCTCCAGACATTCCGAGAAATGTTTCGAGGTTACGCCGGTCCGCGATGGATAGAGTGCTCACGACTCTACGACTTCAACATAGCGTTCCGCGTCCTTCACTCTAAGCTCACCCGACAGCAGCTTGGGCAACAGCGCGTCGCGAAGGACGGCGAGGGTGCGCGAGCTAAGCAGGCTCGCACGGATACGCTCCAAGGCTGGCCGGACGCGGGTCTCGAAGGCTTCGATCAGCGTAGCCGGCGGTAAAGCCAAAGAAACACCCGCTAGCGTATGCTGCGTGATAGTGTCGAACACAGAACCGTGAGCGTGCTGTTGGAGGCGTGTGACCAACTCTCGCGTCGCATAGTATGTGAAAAACCCATGCGTTCCAGCTTTTCCACGAAGGCCGTAGCAGGACTGATTCATCGCCATCGGCACGGCAACCAAAGCGATTCGGCCGACTGTTCCACGCGCCGAGATGATGGTCGTGCCAACGGAAAGAACTCGCGTGGATGATTTCTCGACACCTTCGCGCGTGATCTTCTTGGCCGTATCCACGACCCAGACCTCCGAATTACTCGGAGCATCAACGACCGAAAACCACGGGATGTCGCCATCCCAGAACTCGGCCACCGATGTCTTGGGCGTGCCACCGCCGATGATGTCAACAGTATCAGCGAATCGCTGGACCTCCCACCCCTTCGGAATCTCCCCCAACTCCGAGTCCTCGAAGGAATCCGGGAACAGGTCGGCCAGGGACTTGGGCAGAGCGGGGTCGCGGCCTTCGGCCTTGGCGCGGACGGGGTCGAAGTCCACGAACCACGACTTGAAGAGCGCCCGCGCCATCGCCTCCAGCGTCTCGTTCATCCGCCGGTTTAGCTCGATTTTATCGTCCAGCGTTCCGAGGATGTGGGCGATGGCGCGTTGTTCGCAGAGCGGCGGCAGCGGCACGGGTGTCCCACGCAGAATGCCCAGATTTGTGTGCGGCACACCGGTCTGGATTGCATTTTGGCGAATGTAATCCTGCTGTTCGGCACTGCTGAAGACGTAGTAATAGAACAGCGGGTCGGCTACCTCCGGATCTACCGTGAGTTTCATCTGACTTTGCGACACGAGGTAGCGGTCGAACGGTTCGCCAGGAACCAGGCACACCTGGCCGAGCGTGCCTCGTTGTGTAAAGACGATATCGCCGGGACAGGCGCGATTAGCTTCAAGCGACCGCGCTTTCTTGGGTGTGACGTAGACGAACTCACCCGACACCCAGCGCTTACCCATGTTCTGGCCTCGGATCACTGGGACTCCTTGATCGACGTAGTCTCGCGACACGAGGTTCGAGCCGAATGGGCCACCTACTAACGCATTGCGCGAAGATGAGGCGATCTCGGACACAGTGGCGTCACCCCACTCACGCGCCATACCCAAGCTCCTTCAGTTTGACGGCGAGCGCCGCTCGAACCTGCGCGGTCCGCTCGCCCAATTGCGCCTGGCTGCGCAACTCGCGCAAGCAGGCGACGAGCCGCTTCATTTCTTTTCTTCCCATGAGGTAAAACCAATGGGGCGCTTCTTCGCTGGCGGCGGCGTCATGAGTTCGCGTATGGCGTCGAAGACCGCCTTGAACTGACTGTCGTACTTGCGCTCTAGCGCCGCGAGTTTGCGGGCCAGGTCGGCATGCGCCCCGAGGATCTGCCGCAGCCGCACGAAAGCGCGCATTATTTCGACGTTGACCATGACGGCGCGCTTGCTGCGCAGCACGCTGGAGAGCATCGCCACGCCCTGCTCGGTGAAGGCGTAGGGGAGATATTTTCTATGTTGTCCGCGCCCGGGCTTTAAGGTCACAAATTGTGACCTTAAACGCGCGGACTCCTCAGCGGTAAGCTGAAACATAAAATCTTCAGGAAAGCGATCGAGATTGCGCTTAACTGCCTGATTCAGGACTTTCGCGTCTACCTCATATAGGTCCGCGAGATCTCTATCCAGTATGACCTTTTGTCCCCGCAGCAAGCGTATCCGCTGTTCAACATGTTCGACGGGCAGGGTCGTTCGTCTAATCGCCATACCATGGGTCCTTCAGTTTGCGCCGCCTGCCTCTGCCGGAGTTTGATGTCGCAATTTGCGACATCAAAGCGGCGAACTCCTGTTTGCCAAGCTGAAATATGAAGTCCTATCGGGGTGGGGGAGCTTCTCGACAAGTGCGAGATTCTGCCACCAACTCAATTGTGCAAGCGACGATTGCACAATTTGGCGCCCGGGCCAAGCCGCCGCGAAGGCGCGCATGTACTTGCAGTCGGCAGATTTCCTCTTACCCGCCACACCCAAGTTCCTTGAGGTTGGCAGCGATGGCCTTGTCCAGTTTCGCGGCTTCTGCCTGTTGTTGGCGCAATTGTGCAACGAGCCGTTGCATTTTCTCCTCGAATGGCTCGCCGTCATCCTCGGCCGCTTCCGCGCCGACGTAACGCCCGGGCGTGAGCACGTGACCGTGCTTGCGGATGTCGTTGAGCTTCGCGGCCTTGCAGAAGCCTGGTACGTCAGCGTACTTGCCAGCTCCCTTGTCGCCGCGCCACGCGTGGTAGGTGCCAGCGATCTTGGCGAGATCGTCGTCCGTGAGTTCGCGATGCACGCGGTCGATCAGCGTCCCCATCTTGCGCGCATCGATGAACAGCGTCTCGCCGCGTCGGTCGCGAAACCTTCCGTTCTTCCTATTGCGTGCGAGGAACCAGAGGCATACCGGGATCTGCGTCGAGTAGAAAAGCTGCCCCGGCAGCGCCACCATGCAGTCCACCAGGTCGGCCTCGATGATGGCCTTGCGGATCTCGCCCTCGCCCGACTGGTTGGACGACATCGAGCCGTTGGCGAGCACGAAGCCCGCCTGTCCCGTGGGCGCGAGGTGGTGGATGAAGTGCTGCACCCAGGCGTAGTTGGCGTTGCCCGCAGGCGGCACGCCGTACACCCAGCGCTTGTCGTTCTTGAGCAGCTCGCCGCGCCAGTCGCTGTCGTTGAAGGGCGGGTTGGCGAGCACGTAGTCGGCCTTGAGGTCTGGATGGGCGTGGTTGTGGAAGGTGTCGCCATGGGCGATCTGCGCGTCGATTCCGCGGATGGCGAGGTTCATTTTCGCCAGCCGCCAGGTGGTGTAGTTGGACTCCTGGCCGTAGATGGAGATGTCGCCGAGCTTGCCGCTGTGGGCCTCGATGAACTTCTCGCTGGAAACGAACATGCCGCCCGAGCCGCAGCAGGGATCGTAGACGCGGCCCTTGTATGGAGCGAGCATCTCGACCAGCACGCGCACCACGCGCGAGGGCGTATAGAACTGGCCGCCGCTCTTGCCCTCGGCGCTGGCAAAGCGCGCGAGGAAGTATTCATACACGCGACCCAAGGTGTCCTTGGCGCGATCGGCTGCGCTGCCAAGCGCGATGTCGCTCACCAGGTTGATGATCTGCCCGAGCCGCTGCTTGTCGAGGCCGGGGCGGGCGTAGTCCTTGG
>ERZ1292630.3409-Hain-H41-02um-R3-3409-length-13985-cov-4_pt1 | contig 10983 bp, 9 predicted proteins | sample MGYA00564408_ERZ1292630 | MGnify/ENA primary metagenome ERZ1292630 (study PRJEB36523, sample SAMEA6512641) | groundwater metagenome | collected 2019-01-08 | study: AquaDiva: Metagenomics assemblies of 32 groundwater samples
GCCGCAGAAATCTGCGACGGTGCTGACCCAGCCAAAGAAAGTCTCAACATTGTAAAGCGTCGCTTGCTGGACGAAATCAGGCCCCAGATGGTGCGTGGCGTCGCTTAGAATCACCGCGAAATATTCGAGGTGGAACGCATCACGCAGCGTCGATTCGACACAGACATTGCTCGCGATACCGACGAACACCAAGGTGCGGATGCCGCGCGCGCGTAGAATGGAATCGAGCTGCGAATTGAAAAACGCCGAATAGCGTGTCTTGTGAACCCGAATATCTCCAGACTTGGGGGCGAGCGCATCGACCAAATCATAATCCCAGCTGCCGCGCGCCAGCAGCTGCCCCACCAGCTCAGGCCGATTGCGCATCGTCTTGAGCGCGTTTGATTTGTGCCAGTTGGGCGATGCCGGGGTGCCGGCCTCAACATAGTCGGCATCCCAGCCATTCTGGAGATAGACCACCTGCACCCCTGCCTCACGGGCTGTAGTCAGCACTTGCCCAACCCGGCCAATCACCCCGGCGGCACCGGCAATGTCGAAACCCGCAAGATCGACATAACCGCCCCGCGAGGCATAGGCGTTTTGCATGTCAATCACTACAACGGCACTGGTGGCGGGGTCGATCAGGATCGGTTCGGGGCGTGCGGGCAGCGTCACACATCCCGGCCGCTCTGTACCACGGGTTTCATCGGGATCGACCACCATTCCGCAACTCCGTCTCCATCAAAGCCCAAGTCTCGCCTATAGTACTGCACAATTCAAGCCCCGAGGTAGGACAGGCTTGCGGCAATCGCATATTGCGCAGATAAACCGCTGATACCCGCTTTTCTGCCCTTTCATCAAATAGCTGTCTGTCTCTTTATCTCGTTTCCCCCTCAGCCGTCATTTGCAGGTAATTTCCGTATGAGCATCACTGGCTGTATCGGGATAGGTAGCTTTAGCCAAGTTTTCGGTCGTTGCCTGCAAATCTGAAACGCCCTAAAACCCGCCATTGCTCAACGCGCAATTTATCGGACAGGGGATAAGGTGACAAAACCATTCTGGCGCAAATCGTATCGAAAATGGCTTATCCTAATTCTGTTAATTGTTGCCGGATATTATGCTTGGATACAGCTCACCACCCCACGAGGCGATCAGAAGGTTTCTTTCGTTCCAGCGAGTAAAAGCTGCCATTCTTCTGGGCGATTGAAATACTGCATTTACCGGGCGAAATCAGGCACGAATGGAGACGTTGTCTACCATCTTCATGGGCGCAACCTTGATGAGCAAATATGGAACGACGACACTTATTGGACCTCAATGGTGCAAGCCAGTTGGCAACAGACAAAAATCCTACCGCCCACCGTTGTGGTCATTTCATATGGACCGACTTGGTTGCTGGTACCAAAGGGCAAGAAACAGGATAGCGGGTTGCTGGAGGAAGTCATGACCCAACTGCCCGATATTGATAAGAAAACCGGCGACCCAAAGCGACGGTTGTTATTGGGCGAGTCAATGGGTGGCCTCAATGTTCTTATCGCTGGTCTCAGCTATCCTCAGAGTTTCGCCAAAATTGCATCGCTATGTCCGGGAGTTTACGCCACATCACCCTTTGCTTCCTTGTCAGCGATGAAAGACACGCTTGAGCGAACGGGTGCTGACCCCAAAATCGGTTTTGGAATTTGGCTTATGGCTAAAAAATATGTTGCCGATGAAGACGAGTGGAAGCGCATCTCACCTCTTGACCTAGTGAAGCACGCAAATGGGCAATATCCTGTTCTGTATCTTTCAAACGGTTTGTATGACGCATATGGCAATTTCGAGGGTTCCCAGACACTCGCAGAAAGGGCTGCGCAGCGCGGTGTTTAAGTTGAGTGGCATCCACTCTATGGTGGCCATTGCGCAATTGACGCATCATCGCTGGCGCGCTTTTTGGCTTCCTGAATCGCATAGCCGGATGTCCGCTTATCGACCCGCGCCGACAAAACTTGCCTGTCAGGAATCCCCAAATCTGAGACATTCAAACTGACATTTTCTTGAAGCAGCTCCCACTGGCAGATGAATGAAGGGTTGAGTCTTTCCTACCGATCATAGTCATGATATGTTCTTTTTATGATCACCATAATCACCGCCCTACATCCAATTTCGATACCCTCGTCAGAGGCGACTGCCGCACATCCGCATCCTTCATTCATACCACCCATAAACATGCCGATTCAGTGTCAACTTCCTGAGATTTTCGCCCTTTTTCAAAAAAGAGCGCGTGCTTTGAAATGACGGTGCTACCCAAACAAAGGCGGGAGGCGCAGCAGCCCCCTGCCCTCACTCCCGGACGCGGGGCGGCGAGTGGTATCACGCCGACGCGGTTCAATCTAAATGCGCGGGAGGCTGATGGTGATTGGCTTGATGAGCGGACTTTGCTTGATGGGGATGCGCAGCGCCTGCGCACCACGGTTACAGTTGAACAGGCCAAGACGATCATTACGCGCAACACGTCGCCAGACATTCCGTTTGACCGTTCGATCAATCCCTATCGCGGGTGTGAGCATGGCTGCATCTATTGCTATGCGCGGCCAAGCCATGCGTTTCATGATTTGTCGCCGGGGCTTGATTTTGAGAGCAAGCTGTTTGCCAAACCGAATGCGGCGGGGCTGCTCCGCGCTGAGCTTGCGCACAAACGCTATGTGGCGGCCCCTATCGCCTTTGGCACCAATACCGATCCGTATCAGCCGATCGAGCGCGATTGGCGGATCACCCGCGCCTGCCTTGAAGTGCTGGCGCAGTGCGATCATCCGCTGACGATTACTACGAAATCAGACCGGGTGTTGGCTGATCTCGATATCCTTGGCCCCATGGCAGCAAAGGGGCTGGTTGCGGTCGCGGTGTCGGTAACGTCGCTTGAACCGGAGATACACCGAACGCTTGAGCCACGCGCACCACGCCCCGAAAAGCGGCTTGCGGCAATTCGCGGGCTCGTCGCGGCGGGGGTGCCAACGCACCTTAATGTTGCGCCCGTCATCCCGGCAATCACCGATCATGAGATTGAGGCGATCCTTGAGGCTGGCGCGGCGGCGGGGGCGACTACCGCGAGCTATATCCCCGTTCGCTTGCCCCACGAAGTCGCCCCGCTGTTCCGCGAATGGCTGGGCGTCCATTACCCTGACCGCGCCGGCAAGGTGATGGCGATCATCCAATCGTTGCGCGGTGGGCGTGACAATGATCCGAATTTTGGATCACGAATGCGCGGGCAAGGCGCTTGGGCTGATTTGCTGCGAACGAGATTTAGCATCACATCCCGTAAGTTTGGGCTTAATCGCGAACGCATTAGGCTGCGGACTGATCTGTTCGTGCCGCCCGAAGGCGCACAGATGCGGTTGCTTTAGATGTCGAACGATACCCCTTGCGCCAAAGGCAGTTCGGATGAGTAATTTATCGTGCTCGTTTGCCGCCGCATATAGGCTTTCCAACTGTCAGAGCCGGATTCGCGGCCGCCGCCGGTTTCCTTCTCGCCGCCAAAGGCTCCACCGATTTCTGCGCCTGATGTGCCGATGTTGACGTTGGCAATGCCGCAGTCGCTGCCTGCTGCTGACAGAAACCGCTCGGCCTCACGCAGATCGGTCGTGAAGATGCTTGATGACAGCCCCTGCGGCACTGCGTTTTGGAGGGCAATCGCCTCGTCCAGATCATCATAGGCAAAGGTATAAAGGATCGGTGCGAATGTCTCATTCAACACTGGCCCACTATGCTGGGGAAGCTCAACAATTGCTGGGCGAACATAGATGCCGGGCCGGTCAAGCCGTTCGCCACCGCTCACCGCGCCACCCACCGCTCGCGCCGCATCAAGCGCCGCCTGCATTCCGGTATAGGCTGCTTCATCAATCAGCGGCCCGATCAGATTGGCGGGATCACGCGGGTCGCCAATCGACACCGAGGCCGCCGCACCCTTCAACGCATCCACAAACTCATCATAAATCGAGCGATGAACGAGTAATCGCCGCAGCGAGGTGCAGCGTTGCCCCGTCGTTCCCATAAATCCAAACGCGCAGGCCCGCAGCGCAAGCGATTGATCCGCCGAGGGAGCAACGATGCTGGCATTATTGCCGCCCAGCTCAAGCAAGCTCCGCCCAAATCGTGCCGCCACCGCTTCACCAACGATTCGTCCCATCCGCGTGCTGCCCGTCGCCGAAACCAGCGCGATTTGTTTGCTTTCAACCAACGCCGCGCCTGCTTTCACGCCGCCGATCACCACCGAAGTCAGCCCCGCAGGCGCGTCACTCCCAAATTCAGCGATTACTTTGGCGAGCAACGCCTGCACAGCCAGCGCCACCAGCGGCGTCTTTTCCGAAGGCTTCCACACCACCGCATTGCCGCAAACCAGCGCGAGAGCCGCATTCCACGCCCACACAGCAACGGGAAAATTGAATGCCGAAATTACCCCGACAACGCCGAGCGGATGCCATGTTTCCATCATGCGATGGCCGAAACGCTCGCTCGCGATGGTAAGGCCATAAAGCTGACGCGAAAGCCCGACAGCAAAATCGCAAATATCGATCATTTCTTGAACTTCGCCGAGGCTTTCGGAGATCGGCTTGCCGCACTCCATCGTTACAAGCTTCGCCAGTTGCATTTTTTCTTGCCGCAATGTCTCACCAAGCAAACGAACAAGCGCCCCCCGACGCGGTGCCGGTACCATCCGCCAGTGAAGGAAAGCGGCGCGCGCACGAGAAATCTGCGATTCAATGTAGAGGTTTGTATCAGTTTTTATCTGCGCTATTTTGCTCCCATCAATCGGAGACTCGACACCAAAATTTGCGCCCTGTCCTCCAGTTTTGATACCGAAATGGCTAACCAACAGTTGCGTTTCTTTAACAGGTGTCTCCATTACTGTGATGACGTCGTGTTCTCGACGCTCTCGGCTACCGATTCGCTGGTCATCTGGGCTATACTTTCATCAACCGAGGCATCGGCTGCCTTTTCCAGTGCGTTTGCGCGTTCAATTATCGCCGCTTGGTTGCTCTCAGCGACCTGATTGCGATTGCACGCCGCAAGCATCAGCAAAAGGACTAGGCCAATGCGCATATTATTTGGCCTTTTGTACAAGCAGATTTTCGGAGGCATTGGCAACCATATCGAGCATAATCGACCACGCCTCGACATTCTGGCGAAGTTGCAGCGGGTCAATCTTGTCAAACGTGTCGTTCGGCGTGTGATGCAAATCAAAATAGCGCGTGCCATCCTGCTGAAGATCAATTGCGCTAACACCTGTGCGTGCGACTGGCCCCAAATCAGGGCCGCCGCCCGCTACTTCACTGCTCGCCGCGATCCCAAGCGGAGCTAGTGCGCGCTTGATGCGATCAGCCAACGGTTTCGCGCCGTCAGGCAGTTTGAAATCGACCCGCCAGACACGGTCTGCGCCAAAATCGGATTCGGCGACCAGCGCATGTGGTTCCTTGCCATGTGCAGCAAGATAAGCGTTGCCACCAAAGATTCCGACTTCTTCAGCACCGAACCAGATCACACGTACTGTCCGGCGAGGCGGTTTTTTCGTATCCATAAGGCCTTTGGCAGCCGCAGTAGTAATCGCGAGGCCAGCCGCATCGTCAAACGCACCCGTGCCAAGATCCCAACTGTCGAGATGCCCGCCAATCGCAACGACCCCTGCCGCCGGGTCAGTGCCCGGTATCTCGCCGATGACGTTGCCCGATTGCTGCACGCCAAGATTGCGCGGTGTCAGAACAATTTTCATTACGATAGCGTTGTCTCGCACAAGCATCCGTTCCAGATTTTCGGCGTCAACGAGCGACAGCGCACCTGCCGGTATTGGCGGCACACCCTCGGCCCAAGTCTGTACGCCGGTATGTGGAAAGCGGGTCATATCGGTACCAAGCGAGCGGATCACAATCGCTGCAGCGCCCTTGCGGCTGGCTAGTGAAGGGCCATTGCGCCTGATCGGGCCAAATGCGCCGTAGCTCGAACCATCCTGTGTCGCCCGCATCCGATGGGTGATGAAAACAATTTTCCCCTTTACGCTTTCCGCCGACGCATCCTCAAGCTCGGCCAAGCTGCCAAACGCAACGACCTGCGCGGTAAGGCCACCTTCAGGCGTAGCAGCGCTATTTCCAAGCGCGGTGACAATCAGTTTCTGCGGAAATGGCGAAACGATCTCGGCAGTCTCTGTTCCGCGCACCCAAACCGGCATATCGAACGTCTCAATCCTGACATTTTTGAAACCAAGACTTACCAGCTTTTTTACCGCCCAGTCGCGTGCGCGCGCCTCTGCCTCAGTGCCCGGCATACGCGGCCCGATTTCGGTGGTCAGCCCCTCAACAATATCAAGGGCTGTGCCTTGCACCGGGGGGGCGGCCAGTGCGCTAACACCCATTAAAGCGACGCCAATCAACGCCAGCCCAAAACCAACTTTCCGCATCGCACACCTCATTATTAGACAGTTAACACAAACCTATGCCGTATAAGTCATAACAATAGCAATTAATGCGAGCGCGATAGCGCAATCAACGCCACTTCCCAACTGCGCTTGCCTCGGCTAATGCGCCGCCAAATCCTGCACACTCTAACTTTTCGAGGAATCGACCCAATGGCCGTCCAATATAGCTATGTCATGAAGGGACTCACCAAGACTTTCCCCGGCGCTGCAAAACCGATCCTCAACAATATCCACCTGCAATTCCTTCCCGGAACCAAGATCGCGATCATCGGCGTCAATGGCGCGGGCAAATCGACACTGATGAAAATCATGGCGGGTTATGACACAGAATTCACTGGCGAAGCTTGGGCTGCCGAAGGCTGTCGTGTTGGCTATCTAGCGCAGGAGCCACAGCTTAACCCCAAGAAAAACGTGCTTGAAAATGTGAAGGACGGCGTCCGCGAGGTTGCCGACATGGTCGATCGCTTCAATGAAATCTCTACATTGATGGCGGAGCCTGACGCTGACTTCGATACCTTGCTCCCCGAAATGGGTGAGCTTCAGGAAAAGATTGACGCAGTCGACGGCTGGACGCTCGATAACCAGCTTGAAATCGCAATGGAGGCCCTGCGCTGCCCGCCTGGTGACTCGAGCGTTGAAAATCTTTCAGGCGGTGAGCGCCGCCGCGTCGCGCTCTGCCGCCTGTTGCTTGAAAAGCCTGAAGTGTTGCTACTTGATGAGCCAACCAACCATCTTGATGCCGAGAGCGTTCAGTGGCTCGAAAAACATCTGATTGATTATGCCGGCAACGTCATCCTCGTCACGCATGACCGCTACTTCCTTGATAATGTCGTCGGCTGGGTCCTGGAGCTTGATCGCGGACGCGGAATTCCGTTTGAGGGCAATTATTCGGCATGGCTCGAAGGCAAAGCCAAGCGCCTTGAACAGGAAGATACGGAGAATGAGAGCCGCGCCAAGGCCATCAAGGAAGAGCTTCAGTGGATCAGGCAAAGCCCCAAGGCGCGTCAGACCAAATCGAAAGCACGTATCAAGGCCTTTGACGAATTGGTTGAGAAACAAGCCGATCGTCGTCCCGGCGGCTCGCAGATACTGATCCAGATTCCGACCCGGCTGGGTGGCAACGTGATCGAGGCCAATAACCTCACCAAGGCTTATGGCGACAAGCTGCTGTTCGATGACCTCGAATTCACCCTACCGCCGGGCGGCATTGTCGGCGTGATCGGGCCAAACGGCGCGGGTAAATCAACGCTGTTCAAACTGATCACGGGTCAAGAAAAGCCCGACAGCGGTACCATCAAAGTCGGCGAGACAGTCAAGCTCGGCTATGTAGATCAGTCGCGCGATGATCTCGATCCCAATAAGAATGTGTGGGAAGAGGTGTCGGGCGGCAACGAGCGTTTCTATTTTGGCAAGCATGAGGTCAACACGCGCGCTTATGTTGGTGCGTTCAACTTCAAGGGTACAGACCAGCAGAAAAAGGTCGGACAGCTCTCAGGCGGTGAACGCAACCGCGTCCACCTCGCCAAAATGCTCGCGGCGGGCGGCAACCTCCTGCTGCTCGACGAGCCGACCAACGATCTTGATGTCGAAACGCTACGTGCGCTTGAAGAGGCGCTTGAGAATTTCGCAGGCTGCGCCGTGGTAATCAGCCATGACCGCTTTTTCTTGGATCGCTTAGCCACGCACATTCTGGCGTTTGAAGGCGACAGCCATGTCGAGTGGTTTGAGGGGAATTTTGAATCGTATGAGGAAGATAAGCGGCGGAGACTGGGCGATGCAGCGGATAGACCGACGAGGTTGGCTTATAAGAAGTTGACACGGTAACTTTTTGAAGGCGATCCTTTAGCCGGTCGCAAGAGCGTAATCGGGCAATTGACTTTGGCTGTCCGATTCCCTATGCGCGGCTGCAACAGGTCGCCAAATTGCTGGCGGCCATTTTTATTCAAGACGTTTGAGGACATGAGCGATGAAGCGCACTTTTCAGCCGAGCAACCTAGTACGCGCCCGGCGTCACGGATTTCGCGCCCGGATGGCGACAGTAGGCGGACGGGCAGTGATTCACGCACGCCGCGCACGCGGTCGCAAGAAACTCTCCGCCTAGTTACAATCAAAGCGCGCAAGGATTTTCTTGCCGCTAATTCGGCAAAACGTGCAGCGAACGGTGGCTTCGTATTGCTTGTGCGCGATCGCGCCGATGCTGATACGACTATGCGGCTTGGCATTACGGTAACCAAAAAAATTGGCAATGCGGTCGTCCGCAACCGGATGAAGCGCCGCTTTCGTGCGCTTGCCCGCGAGTTGCTCCCAACGCACGGGGTTTGTGGCGCTGATCATGTGATGATTGGGCGAACAAGCGGAATTGAGCGTGATTTTGCACTGCTCCGTAAGGATTTCGTCAAGGCGCTTGAAAAGACCACCAAATGATTGCGCGGCTTCTGATCTGGATCGCACGTGGCTGGCAATATGGGCCTTCGGCTATCCTGCCGCCAAGCTGTCGTTATCAGCCGTCATGTTCAGCCTATGCAATTGAGGCACTTTCCCGCTATGGCGCGCTCAAAGGTGGCTGGCTTTCGGCAAAACGCATATTGCGATGCCGTCCTTGGGGTGGACATGGTTTCGATCCAGTTCCTTGAATGTGGGCAATTTGATAAGGATTTTCGGTGGATAATTCGCGTAATATGATCCTCGCCTTCGTGCTGTCGGCGCTTGTGCTAATTGGCTGGACATCCTTGTCAGAACGGTTTTTCCCGACGCCAAAACCAGCAACGAACGTGGCACAGACTGGCACCACTGCGTCAAACACGCCGGTAACTGCTCCCGTCGCGCAGGCTGCGTCGAAGCTTCGCGACGTCGCGACAGTGCGCGCAGAATCGCCGCGCGTCATCATTGATACCCCCAAACTCAGCGGTTCAATCAATCTGCGCGGCGCGCAAATCGATGATCTGGTGATGACGGCGTATAAGGAAACGATCAAAAAGGATTCGCCCGCCGTCCGCCTGTTTGCGCCAAGCGGCAGTAAGAACGCGTTTTTCTCCGGCTTCGGCTGGATTGGTGACGGCGTTCAAATGCCAAATGCGCAGACTATATGGCAGGCGGATCAGCCGACCCTAACCCCCGAAAAGCCCGTTACCCTGCGCTGGGCCAATACGACGGGTCAAAGTTTTGCGATCAAAATCTCAGTTGACCGCGACTATATGTTTTCGGTCGAACAAAGCGTTGGCAATACGGGTGTTGGTGCCATCGCGGCGCGGCCATATTCTTATGTTAGCCGTTTTGGACAATCGAAAGATCTTGATACTTGGACGAACCATGTCGGCCCAATCGGTGCCTTTAATGACAGTGTGAACTTCGACGTCGATTTCTCGACACTTGATGAAGCGGGTGCCGCTGGAACGCGCTTTCAAAGCAAGGGCGGTTGGCTCGGCTTTGGTGACCTCCACTGGCTGGCGGCAATTATTCCGGCAAAGGACGCGTCGATTGACGCTGGTTTTCGCGCCGCCGATGGCAGCTATCAGGCTGAATATACGCTACCCCAAACAGTGATCGCACCCGGCAAATCGGCAACCGCGACAACACGACTGTTTGCAGGCGCAAAGGAAGTCCGCTTGCTTGATGGCTATGAAGACAGCCAATCCATCGTCAATTTTGGCAAGGCCATCGACTGGGGCTGGTTTGAGGTTTTTGCCAAGCCCTTCTTCTATCTGCTTGATTGGCTGTTCAGGATGGTGAACAATTTCGGCGTTGCGATCATGCTGCTCACGCTGATCGTGCGCGGGGTGATGTTCCCAATCGCGCAGCGTCAGTTTGCCAGCATGGCCGCGATGCGCGTCGTACAGCCCAAAATCAAGGCGCTGCAAGAGCGTTACAAGGATGACAAGCCCAAGCTCCAACAGGAGATGATGGGCCTTTACAAGACTGAGAAGATCAACCCGATGGCGGGCTGTCTGCCGATCCTCATACAGATTCCGGTTTTCTATGCGCTTTACAAGGTGTTGATGGTCGCCATTGAAATGCGGCATCAGCCGTTTGTTTTGTGGATCAAGGATTTGTCAGCGCCAGACCCGGCGCATGTCCTGAACTTATTTGGCGTGCTGCCGTTCACTGTACCCGCTTTCCTTGGCATCGGCATCCTCGCAATTTTGCTTGGCATTACAATGTGGCTTCAGTTCAAGCTCAATCCCGCCCCCGCTGATCCAATTCAGCAGCAGGTGTTTGCGATAATGCCGTGGATGATGATGTTCATCATGGCGCCATTTGCGGCAGGTCTGCTGGTCTATTGGATTACCAATAATATCCTGACAATCGCGCAGCAGAAATGGCTTTATTCGCGCCATCCCGCGATGAGAGAGCCGGTAAAGGCGTGAGTTTTTCCGAAGAGGACATTGAAGCTGCTCGGAAGATTTTCAGCGGCCCGATCACATTCCTCAAATCCGCGCCAAGCCTTGAGTTTTTGCCCGATCCATTGGTCAATGAGGTCGCGTTCGCGGGTCGCTCAAACGTCGGAAAATCGTCGCTGCTCAATGCGCTGACCAACCGCAATAGCCTTGCACGCACGTCAAATA
>ERZ1292630.4741-Hain-H41-02um-R3-4741-length-11430-cov-4_pt2 | contig 10983 bp, 7 predicted proteins | sample MGYA00564408_ERZ1292630 | MGnify/ENA primary metagenome ERZ1292630 (study PRJEB36523, sample SAMEA6512641) | groundwater metagenome | collected 2019-01-08 | study: AquaDiva: Metagenomics assemblies of 32 groundwater samples
TCGGCGGGCGGGCCATGAAGAAAGAGCCGCTCGCGGCTCAAGCGGGCGAGCGCGAGCTGCTGGCTCTTGTCCCGGATCGCCGCCTGGCGCACGCGTCCCTCCACTTCGGAAAGCTCGGGAGTCCGCGGCGGCCGCTCTTCCTTGAGCTCGAGGATCGCGAAGCCGCGCGCGATCTTGACCGGAGTCGAGTGCTTTCCCGGCTCGAGCGCGAAGGCGGACGACGAGAACGGCGTGCCGCGGCCGACGCCCGGAACGCTCTCCTCGCGGCCGAACGGCGGCGTGGTGAGAAAGGTGACGACGTCGTTGTCGGCGAGCGCTTTCCAGGCCTCTTCGCCGGAGAGCTTCTCCTGCTCGATCTTCGCCACGAGCTCGGTGGCGCGGACTTCGGCGGCGGCGTCAGCGCGGTCAGCGGCGAGCTTCGTCCGCACCTGACCCTCGACTTCGGAGAACGGCCGCTGGCCGGCCTCGCGGCGCTCGAGGACTTCGAGCAGGTGGAAGCCGAACGACGTGCGGAGCGGTCCGACGAGAGTCTTCGGCTTGGCCTGGAAAGCGGCGTCTTCGAACTCCTTGAGCATGCGTCCGCGACCGAAGAAACCGAGGTCGCCGCCGCGCGGCTTCGACGCCGGATCGTCGGAGAGAGCGGTCGCGAGCTCGGCGAACTCCTCGCCGGCCTCGACGCGACTCTTGAGCTCCGTGATCGCGCTCTCGGCCTGGGAGGCGCTGCGCCGATCGTCCACCTTGAGCAGGATGTGGCGGGCGCGGACCTGCTCCTCCTGTTTCCAGTCGGCGAGGTGGGCGTTGTAGTAGGCCTCGAGGTCGGCCTTCTCGAACGTCATCTTGGCGCGCGTCCGCACCGTGTCGACGAGCAGGTAGTTGACTACCCGCTGCTGCGGCAGCCGGAACTCTTCTTTGTGCGCGTCGAAGTAGGAAGCGATCTCCGCGGGCAGAACCTGCGCTTCCGACTGGTACTTTCCCGGCGGCAACACCAGGTAACGGATCGCGGCGCGCTCCGCCTGGTCGCGGTAGGACTTCTCGACGTCGGCATCGGTCACCATGATGCTGGCGGAGAAGATCGCGTTGAGCTTGGCGAGCTGGATCTCCTTGCGCATCGCGTGCTCGAAGTCACGCACCGAGTAACCGTTGGCGCGCACGAACCGCTCATACGTCGGCTGGCCGACGAAGCCACCGGCGGCGTCCTTCATGCCTGGAATTTCGAGAATCGTCTCGCGCACTTCGGCGTCGCTGGCCTGGATGCCCCGGTCCTCGGCCTCGCCGAGGAGGAGGCGTTCGTCGACGAGCCGGTCGAGCGCCCGAAGCGGCAGTTGCATCTGCTCGGCCATCTCCGGCGTGAAGTTCTCGCCAAAGGCCTGGCGGTACTGGCCTTCGAGCCGCCGGTACTCGCGCTGGAAGTCGGTGTAACTGATCTCCTCGCCTCCCACCGTCGCCGCCGCGGATCTGCCCCCGGAGCCGCCGGAGAGGCCGCCGCCGAAGTCGACGAACACGAAGGCGATGAAGATCAGGATGACGACCCAGAGGATCCAGGAGAGGTACTTCAAGTTGTCACGAAGAACTTTGAGCATGGGTGACTCCAACCGGCGGCCCGGGCTTCAGATCCCGGTGCGCGAACAGTGCAAGATACCAAGCCGGTCGCCGGCGCGGCAACCAGCCGCCGCAAGACCCGATGAAGCGTCGTAACTTCCTGTAGAATCAAGGCTTCGGTTCGAGCTTAGGGCCGCACGCAAGGAGCGCTGCTTTGCCGTCCAATCCGTTCGATCGACGAACCCGCGGCTGGTACACCGTCTCGGTGGACTCGCTGCGCGGCGCGGTCATCCTCGCGATCGTCGCCGCGTTCGGATTCGCCGGCTGGGGCCTTTACCGCCAGTGGGAGGAGAAGTCGCTCGAGCGCGAGGCCGCCTTTCTCATCGATGAGTTGGAAGGTCTGCTCTCTCGCGCCGCCGCCGAGCGATCGGAAGGCACGTTCCTCGAAGAGCTCGAGGCGGCGCGCCGCGGGAGCGCCGCGGCATCCAGCGCCTATGCCGCGCGCGACTTTCCGGGAGCCGTGCAAGAGGCTCGGCGAAGCCGCGCGTTGCTGCTGGCGATCCTCGACGCCGCGTCGGCCGCTGCCGCCACCGGCGAGGCGCAGTTCATCGCCGTGCAGGGCGGTGTCGAGTTCCGGCGCGGCGAGCGCGGCGAGTGGGAGGAGGCGCGGACGCGCGTCGTGCTGCAGTCGGGCGATCATGTGAAGACCTCCGGCAACGGTTCGGCCGAGATCGTCTTTCTCGACGGCACGCTCTATACCGTGCGCCCGAACACCCTGTTCCTGGTGATGCGGTCGAGCGGCGCCGGCGGCGCCCCAGCCGAGCAGACGATCGCCATGGAGTATGGCTGGGTCAATCTGAACACCGCGCAGCGCGGCAGCCGGGTGACCACGCCGCGCGCCGAGGCCCGGGTGGGTCGTGAGTCCGAGGTCGTCGTCTCGTTCGACAAGGAGTCGTCGACCGGACGATTCGTGGCCTACCGCGGCGACCTCGAAGTGGCCGCGCAGAGCGGTCTGGTGCGAAATGTCGGCGCGCTGCAACAGGTGGTGCAGACCGGTGACCTCCTTTCGGATGCGAAACGCCTCCCGCAAGCGCCGTTGCAGGTTCGTCCGGCCGACAACTTCGAAGTCTCGCTCGACGGGGCGAAGCGACTCGAGCTCGAATGGGAGCCGGTCGCGGGCGCCAACCGGTACGCCCTGCAGGTGTCGCGCAACCGGCTGTTCGTGGACAACGTCATCGACGTTTCCGCGCGCTCCAAAACCTCGGCGAACCTTGGCTTGAAGGGCGAAGGAACGTTCGACTGGGGGGTGGCGGCGAGTGGCCGCGACGGCCTGCAGGGGCCGTGGAGCGCGCCGCGAACGTTTCATGTTCTCGCCTCACGCCGCGCCGGCGAGCAGGGCGACAAGACGCCACCGGAGCTCGTCATCGACGAGGTCCAGGCCTATGGCAACATCTTCATCGTCGCCGGCCGCACCGAGGTTGGCGCTGGCGTACGCGTCAACGGCGAACAGGTGGCGGTGGCGGCGAACGGCACGTTCACGAAGACCGTTCTGGTCGTCAAGGAAGGTTGGAGCGTGCTCGAGTTGAAGGCGATGGACAACGCGGGCAACGAGGCGACGGTGCGTCGCCGTGTTTTCGTCGAGTCTCTTTGAAGCGATAAGGAAATCTGATGCCCTTCGCCTCTCTGCTGAGCCGGTTCTCGAACGATCTCGCGATCGATCTCGGCACCGCCAACACCCTGGTCTACGCCAGAAATCGCGGCATCGTCGTGCGCGAGCCCTCGATCGTCGTCATCAACAAGCTCACCAACAAGATCGAGGCGGTGGGCAGCGAAGCCAAGGAGATGCTCGGACGCACGCCCGGAAACATCGAATCGATCCGGCCGATGAAGGACGGTGTCATCGCCGACTTCGAGGTCACCGAGCGCATGCTCGACTACTTCATCAAGAAGGCGCACGGACGGAAGATGTACGTTCACCCCCGGATCGTCATCGGCGTGCCCGGCGAGATCACTCAGGTCGAGAAGCGCGCCGTGCGCGACTCGGCGCAGAAGGCCGGGGCGTCCGAGGTCTACCTGGTCGAGCAGGCGATGATGGCGGCGATCGGCGCGGGTCTGCCGATCACCGAACCGTCGGGCAACATGATCGTCGACATCGGGGGTGGCACGACCGACATCGCCGTCATTTCGCTCTCCGGCATCGTCTATTCGCGCTCGGTGCGCGTCGCCGGCAACGAGATGGACGAGGCGATCATCAACTACCTGAAGCGCAAGTACAACCTGTTGATCGGCGAGCGCACCGCCGAACGGATCAAGTTGGAGTTGGGTTCGGCCTTCCCGCTGCGCGACCGCCTCACCATGGTGATCAAGGGACGCGACCTGGTGGAGGGCATTCCGAAGGAGCTCACGATCTCCGACGAGGAGATCCGTGACGCGCTCGCCGAAACGGTGAACGTGATCGTCGACGCGATACGCATGGCGCTCGAGCGCACGCCGCCCGAGCTCTCGGCCGACATCATGGACAAGGGGATCGTGCTTTCCGGCGGCGGCGCGCTCTTGCGTGCGCTCGACGAGCGCATTCGATCCGAGACCGGGCTGCCGGTGGTCCAGGCCGAAGATCCGTTGGCCTGCGTGGTCCTGGGCACCGGGCGGGTGCTCGAGGACATGAACCTCCTGCGCAAAGTCTCCATCCGCTGACCGAGAGCCGGCGTCCCGGAACGTGAGTCGACCGGAAGCCTCTTGACCCCCCTACGCACCCGGCTGCTGCTCGCGGCGCTGCTCATCGGGCAGCTCTTCCTGCTGGCGTCGCAGGAGCCGGATGGCGACGGTTCCGGGAGCCTGCTCGAGGGCGCTGCGCTGCGCAGCCTGGGCCCGCTCGCCTGGACGGTGGATCAGGTCAGCGGGATCTTCGCCAGCGCCACTTCCGGCGCGCGCAGCCGGAGCGAGCTCCTCGACGAGAACCGGAATCTGCGCACGGAGCTTCTCGAGCTCCGCCGCGGCGCCTTGCGCCTCGAAGGGCTCGAGCAGGAGAACGAAGGTCTGGCGAAGACGCTCGGCTTCTCGCGCCGCGGTCAGGGGCGATTGCGCGCTGCCGAAGTCGTCTACGCCGACCACGGCTCGTGGCTGCGCTCTCTGGTGCTCTATGCGGGCTCGAGCGGCGGCGGCGCGCGGCTCAATCAGCCGGTGCTGACCTCGGACGGGCTGGTGGGGCGCGTGGTGCTCGTCGCGGGGGCCTACGCCAAGGTGCAGCTGGTGACGGATCGCGCCGCATCGGTCGGCGTTCAGCTCGGACGCTCGCGTCGTCAGGCGGTGCTGCGCGGCTCGGCGCCGGGCGAGCTCCTGCTCGACTACATTCCGCGCCAGGCCGGCATCGAAGTCGGGGAGCAGGTGCTCACGGCGGGAATCGACGGTGTCTATCCGCGCGGCATCCCAGTGGGTGTCGTCGCCGCGGTGGAGCCGGGCGACGAGGTTTTTCATCGCGTGGTAGTGCGGCCGGTGGTCGACTTCTCACGGCTCGATTTCGTCTACCTCCTCGAGGGCGAAAGCGTGCCGCCGGAGCTCATGCGGGAGGGAGCGGGTCCGGATGCGTCTCGCTAGGTTTCTCGCGGCGCTCGCCGCGGCGGCGTTGCTGCACTTCGTCGGCGCCAAGGCCTGGCCGGCCTTCCCCCGCGCCGTCGACCTGTTCCTCCTGGTCGCGATGCTCGAGGCCCGGCACGGCCGGCCGCTCGTCGGCATGTTCGCCGGACTCGCCTCCGGTCTCCTCGCTGACGGCCTCTCGGGCGGACCGTACGGGCTGCACGGCTTCGCCAACACGGCGGTGGGCTACGGCACGGCGCGCGCCGCGCAGCAGCTCGTGGTGCAACGCACGACCGGTCTCGCGGCACTCTTCGCCGCCGGCGCGGCGGCGCAACAGGCGATCCTCGCGGCACTCGCCCTCATCTTCCGCGACCGCGTCGAGCTGCCGGACCCCCTCTGGCTCCCGGTTCAGGTCGGCGCCGCGGCCCTCCTTGGCCTCGCCTGGACCAGCGCCGCCGCCGCCCTCGCCCGCCGCTTCCGCTTCTGGCGGAAAAGCAAAACCGCCAAACTGCAGCTGCCCAGGTGAGCGATGCACCCTCTTGCAACTTCGCTCTTGCGCGTTTCCGCTGCCGGCGATAGAAGGTCCACTGGGCGATGAAGATCGGAGAGCACAGGGAGGCGTTGGTCGCTCGAGTGCGGGTCGTCTCCGGCGTGGTGGGGGTGCTGCTGGCGGCGATCTGCGGGGCGTTCTGGTTCGTGCAGGTGGTGAAGGGGAGCCACTATCGCGAGCTCGCCGAGAACAACCGCCTGCGGCGGATGGCGGTGAAAGCGCCGCGCGGCACGATCCTCGACAGGAACGGCCGCGTCCTGGTCGAGAATCTTCCGACCTACAACTTACTGCTCGACCGCAGTCGCGCCGCGGCCGTCGGGACGAGTCTCGGCTTCGCCGCGCCGATCCTGGGCCGGCCGCTGCCCGAGCTCAAGGCGTTGCTGGAGCGCTATCGCGGCGTCCCGACTTTTCAGCCGGTGCTGCTGGGCGAGAGGCTGGCGCTCGAGCAGGTGGCGCGCTTCCGCGTCGAGGAGCTCGCGCATCCCGAATTCGTCGTCGAGGTGAGCCATCGCCGCTTCTATCGGCTGGGCCTCCACGCCGCGCACGTTCTCGGATACCTGGGCGAGGCGCGCGCCGAAGAGGTGGCCGATCCCGCCGCGGGACTGAAGGCGGGCGACTGGGTTGGCCGTCGCGGCATCGAGCGCACGTACGACCCTCGGCTGCGCGGCGCGGACGGCGAGCAGGTGGTGGTCGTCGACAGCCGGGGCCAGCCCGTGGAAGAGCTCGGCCGCCAGGTCGGCCGTCCGGGTGAGAATCTGACGCTGACGCTCGACGCCGAGCTGCAGCAGGAGGCCGAGCGCCAGCTCGAAGGCAAAGTTGGCGCCATCGTCGCGCTCGATCCCAGGAACGGCGAGATTCGAGCCCTGGTTTCCGCGCCGGCCTACGATCCAAACCTGTTCGCGCGCCGGCTGGCGGCCGAAGACTGGCAGAAGCTGCTCGACGATCCTTCTCGTCCGCTCCAGAACCGCGCCCTGCAGAGCACCTATCCCCCAGGCTCGATCTTCAAGGTCGTGGTCGCCGCGGCCGGTCTCGCCGAGGGCGTCATCACCGTCGCCGAGGGCGTCTACTGCAACGGCTCGAAGCGCTTCTTCAAGCGTCCGTTCCACTGCTGGAAGGCGGGCGGCCACGGCTTCATGAATCTCGAGTCGGCGCTCAAGAACTCGTGCGACATCTACTTTTACGAGCTCGGCCAGAAGCTCGGCGTCGAACGAATCGCGCGCTATGCCCGCCTCTTCGACCTCGGAACGGTGACCGGCATCGATCTCGACGGGGAGCGCGCAGGTTTGGTGCCCGATCCCGAATGGAGCCAGCGCGCCCGGCGCCGCGCCTGGTACCCGGGCGAGACGATCTCGGTGGCGATCGGCCAGGGGGCGTTGCTGACCACGCCGCTCCAGATGGCGACGGTGATCGCCGCCTTCGCCAACGGCGGCCGGATCGTGACGCCGCATCTGGTCGCCGGCGCCGCGGTGCCGTCGCGACCGCTCGCCGTTCCGGCGTCGGCCCTCGAGCCGATTCGCCGTGGCCTCTGGAAGGTCGTCAACGACCTCGGAACGGGCGCGTCGGCGCGCGTCGCTGGTCTCGAGATCGCCGGCAAGACCGGCACCGCCCAGGTCGTCGCCCACGCCGCGTACGAGGACTCGAGCACGCGGCCGTGGGCCGAGCGCAATCACGCCTGGTTCGCCTCGTACGCTCCGTTCTCCGATCCGACCCTCGTCATCGTCGTTTTCATCGAACATGGCGGCCAGGGTTCGCGTGCCGCCGCGCCGGTTGCCAAGGCTCTCTATGAGAAGTTCCTCGGGCCAGATCTCGGCCCCGCTGCCGCTTCCTGACGAACGGCCGCGTCTCGCTCATCTGGGCGGCGTGCGCTGGGGTCTCCTTGCCGCGGCGCTCGCGCTGACGCTTTTGGGCCTCGCCACGGTGCGCAGCGCCACGGCGGAGACCGGCGACGACTTCCTGCAGCGGCAACTCGTCTGGGTCGGCATCGGACTCGTGGCGATGGTGGTCGCCTTCAGCTTCAACTACCAGACGCTGCTCTCGTTCTCGCTGCCGCTCTATCTCGCGAGCTTGGCGGCGCTCGCGCTGGTGCTGGTGCTCGGTTACGAAGCGGGCGGCGCTCAGGGCTGGTTCCGCGTCGGCTCGGTCGGCATCCAGCCGTCGGAGTTCGCGAAGTTGGTGACCGCGCTTTATCTCACGCGCTATCTCGCGGCGCCCTCGGGGCGTGAGCTCCCGACGCGACAGATCCTGGCGGCAATGGCGATCGTGGCTGTTCCGATGCTGCTCATCGTCCTCGAGCCCGACTTGGGGGGTGCCGCGATGTTCGTGCCGATGGCGGCCGGCATGCTGCTCGTGGCCGGCGTCAAGCCGCGCGTGCTGCTCTTGAGCGTTCTCGCCGGCCTGATCGTCGGCCTCCTGGTCTGGAACGTCGGCATGCAGACCTATCAGCGCCAGCGGGTGTTGACTTTTCTGGCCCCCGACACCGATCCGCTCGGCGCCGGTTATCAGGTGCGCCAGTCGAAGATCGCGGTCGGCTCGGGCGAGGTCACGGGCAAAGGCTATGGCCAGGGGACGCAGAGCCAGTTGCGCTTCCTGCCGGCGCGGCACACCGACTTCATCCTCGCGGTGCTCGCCGAGGAGTGGGGTTTCCTGGGCGTCGCCCTCGTGCTGGCGCTCTATGCGACTTATCTTTGGAACGTGGCGGCGGTCGCCATGCGGGCTCGCGATCGCGCCGGGATCCTGCTCGTCGTGGGCTTGGGAAGCGTCGTCGCTTTTCACGTCCTCTACAACTCGGCGATGGTGATCGGGCTCGTCCCGGTCACCGGCATCCCGCTGCCCTTCCTCTCCTACGGCGGCAGCTTCACGCTCATCAACTACGTCTCGCTCGGCCTCATCCTCGGCGTCGACTTCCGCCGCTTCGTCAATCGATAAGGGGAGGGCGCGCGCCCTCGGTTGATCCTCAAAGGGGAGGGCACGCGCCCTCCCCTCAGCCGCCGGAGCAAGTCCGGCGGCTTCACCCCTCCGCGGTCGCGAGCTTTGCGGCTCGCTCCGTCGTGAAGCGCGACGGTATCTAGGGCTTGGCGGGGGCGTTGGGCGCGGTGCCCTTGGCCGGCACCGGGAATCCGCGATCGCGCATCAGGGCGTCGATACGCGCGTCGCGGCCGCGGAAGGCGCGGTAGCCGTCGGCCGGATCGATCGTGTTGCCGACCCGGAAGACGTGATCGCGCAGCCGCTTCGCCACCGCTTCATCCCAGGCGCCGGCACCCTCGACGAACGCCTGCCAGGCGTCGGCGGTGAGCGTGTCGGCCCACAGGTAGCTGTAGTAGGCCGCCGAGTAGCCGTCGCTCGAAAAGACGTGGTTGAACTGCGGCGTGCGGTGCCGCATCACCAGCTCCTTGGGCATGCCGAGCGCGCCCAGCGTCTCCTTCTCGAAGCGGTCGGGATCGATCTTGCCGCCGCCGGCGAGGTGGAGCTTCAGGTCGACCAGCGCGCTCGCCAGGAACTCGACCGTGGCGAAACCTTGATTGAAGGTCGAAGCGCGCTCGATCTTCGCCACCAGGTCGCGCGGAATCGGCTGATCGGAGGTCACGTGCCGCGCGAAGCGGTCGAGCACCTCGGGGGTCGAGAGCCAGTGCTCGAGGAGCTGCGACGGAAACTCGACGTAGTCGCGCGCCACCGCCGTGCCGGCGAGAGTCGGGTAGTCGACGCTCGACGACAGGCCGTGGAGCGCGTGGCCGAATTCGTGGAACAGCGTCTCGGCGTCGTCCCACGAGATCAGCACCGGCTCGCCCGGCTTGCCCTGGACGAAGTTCGAGTTGTTGGAGACGATCGTGGTGATTTCGCCGTCGAAACGCTCCTGCGTGCGATAGGCGTTCATCCAGGCGCCGGAGCGCTTGCCGGATCGCGCGTAGGGATCGAAGTACCAGAGACCGATGTGCCGGCCGCTCGGCTTGTCGGTCACCTCCCAGACGCGAACGTCGGGATGGGCGACGGGCACCCTGCCCACCGGAAGCGGGCTGAACTGAAAGTCGAAGAGTCGCTCGGCGACGTAGAACATGCCGTCGCGGAGCTTGTCGAGCTGCAAGTACGGCTTCACCGCGTCGGTGTCGAGGTCGTAGCGGGCCTTGCGCACCTGCTCGGCGTAGTAGCGGTAGTCCCACGGCTCGATGGCGAGCTTCTGGCCATTGCCGGAAGCGGCTTGCGAATCGGCTATTCGCTGCATGTCGGCGACCTCTTCGTGAACGCGCGCGACCGCCGGAGTCCAGACCGCCTCCAGAAGCTCCATGGCGCGCAGCGGGTTTTTCGCCATGGCGTTCTCGAGTCGCCAGTGCGCATGGCTCTCGTAACCCAGCAGGCGGGCGCGCTCGAAGCGCAGCTCCAGGATCTCGGTGATGTTCGCGTTGTTGTCGGTCTTGCCGCCCTTGTCGCCGCGCGACACGAAGGTGCGCCAGACCTTTTCGCGCAGGTCGCGACGCGACGAGAAGGTGAGGAACGGATCGGTGCTCGAGCGCGTGTTCAGGATCAGCCACTTGCCCGCCTGCCCCTTGGCCGCGGCCGCCGCGGCGGCGCCGGCACGCAGCGACTCGGAAAGTCCGGCGAGGTCGGCGGTGCTCTCGAGCACCAGGAAGTCGTCGGTCTCGTCGGCGAGGACGTTCTGCGAGAACTGGGTGAAGAGTGTCGCGAGGCGCTGGTTGATCACCGAGAGCCGTGCCTTGGCGGAGGCGTCGAGCCGAGCGCCGGCGCGCACGAAGTTGGTGTAGTCGAGCCAGACGAGGCGCTGCTGCTCGGCGTCAAGTCCGCTCGTCTCGCGGGTTTCGTAGACCGCCGCAAGGCGCGCGAAGAGCGGCGCGTTCTGGGTGATCCTGTCGCCGAACGCCGCGAGCTTTGGAGAGATCTCGCGCTCGACGGCCTGCACTTCGGGAGTGCTGAGAGTGCTCGCATGGACGCCGAACAGGGTCTGCACGCGGTCGAGGGTGCGCCCGGTGCGCTCGAGGGCGGCGATGGTGTTCGCGAACGTCGGCGGCGCCGGATTGGCGGCGATCGCCTCGACTTCGGCGAGCTGCTCGGCCATGGCGGCTTCGAAGGCCGGGATGAGCTCGTCCACCCTCACCCGGTCGAACGGCGGCACGCCACCGTACGGACCGGTCCAGGACTTGAGCATCGGGTTCTCGGAAGCAGAGGGCGAGGGGGTCACGGCAAGGGCCGGCGAGATGGCGAGCATGGTGGTGATCGAAACCACGCCAAGTTGCGCAAGCAGGGGCTGCGGCATGTCGGAATTCTCCATTCGAGGATCGATCTGGGTGGTTCCGCCCGAGGTTCTTCGGCGC
>ERZ1292630.5054-Hain-H41-02um-R3-5054-length-10983-cov-4_pt1 | contig 10983 bp, 5 predicted proteins | sample MGYA00564408_ERZ1292630 | MGnify/ENA primary metagenome ERZ1292630 (study PRJEB36523, sample SAMEA6512641) | groundwater metagenome | collected 2019-01-08 | study: AquaDiva: Metagenomics assemblies of 32 groundwater samples
GAAAATAATCCTATTTATAGAATATCACAAAATAAAACTATTAATTTATTATATGGTGATAATTCAGAAAATATGTATTGTAGCAATGACGGTGCCATAGATATAGATAATTATGATAATTTGTATTTTAGTGCTAATAGAAAAATTTTTAAAGTAAGTAATAATAAAGATACAAAAGAAATTGCAAATTTAGATATTTTAGAAGGTAATAATAAAAATCTGCAATCAAATAACAGTATGATAAAAAAAATTATTGTAAAAAATAATAATATTTTTTTTAGTCTAGGATATGGAATAAAACCCAAAAGAATTTATCAACCTTCCCCTCCTATTGAAATAAAGCAATCTTCTTATAGTGAAAGTGGTGAATCATTTAGTTATAATGTTTTTTTTATTATGCCTAAATCAGACTCAAAAATATCATTTGGAATAATTGAAAATAATATTTTACTTAGATATATTGCTAAAGTAAATTATGGTTATTTAATAAAAGAATCTTTTTTTGATATAAAAGATAATTTTTTAATTTCAAGTTTTATTCTACCTAATCTTAATGATTTTAATAAAAACTCAGATTTATCTATTTCTTTAACAAAAATTTCTTATTTAAGTAATTATGATAATTTATCAATTGATAGAGCAAATTTAGTTCCATATGATAGTTGGTATGAATATATAAAACCAAATAAAAAAAATGAAATATCACTTAGCTCTATTAATGGTATTCTATATTCAAATTTTACAGATATAAAAATAAATTCAAAAGGTGAAATGTTTTTAAATGAGATAATGAAAAATAGAATATGGAAAATAGATAATGATAATAAAATAACAATCTTTATTGGAACTTGGGACGGTAAAAGTGGATATAAAGACGGAAAAAATAATGAATCTTTATTTAATCGTCCTTCAGGAATGGCTTTTGATGGACAAGATAATTTATATGTTGCAGACACAGGAAATAATGCAATACGAAAAATAACACCAGAAGGCGAAGTAAGTACTTTTTATAAAGAAAAAGATTAATTATTAACAAATATTGAAAGTTAATTTATTTTAAAAATCAGTAAAAAACCTATAACCAACACCTGATTCTGTTAAAATTATTTCAGGTCTATTATGATCAGTTTCAAATTTTTTTCTTAATTGACCAATATAAACTCTAAGATATTGAGTTTCATTAGAAAAACCATGCCCCCAAACTTCATTAAGGATGTATTTATGAGTAAGAACTTTTCCTCTATTTTTTATCAATAAAGATAATAAAGAATATTCAGTAGAAGTTAATTTTATTATTTCACCATTTTTTTTAACATTTCTAGTAGTAAAATCTACCTCTATGTCTTTTAATTTAAAAATATGTTCCTCTTCTTGATTATTTTGTTCATATCTAAAAATAACTCTTAACCGTGCTAATAATTCAGGTATATTAAAGGGTTTACTTAAATAATCATTTGCGCCATGGTCAAGACAAGAAATTATATCTTTTTCAGAATTTTTTACAGATAAAATAAAAATAGGTTTTTTATACCATTCTCTAAGTTCTTTAAGAACAGTTTCACCTGATTTATCTGGTAATCCTAAATCTAATAAAACAGCATCAGGATTATACATAGCCGTTTTTGCTATACCATCATTTCCTGTTTCTGATTCAATAACAGTATATTCTACTGACTCTAAAGAAATTTTTAAAATCTTTCTAATTTGAGCTTCATCGTCTATTATTAAAATCTTTTTTTTGTTCATAATTTAAATTTTCAAAGAATTTTCACTTGTAATAGGAATTTTTATAGTAAATCTTAAACCACCTGAAGATATATTCTCTACTTTTATACTATAATTATGAGCTTCAATAAAACCTTTGGCAATAGATAAACCCAAACCTGTTCCTCCTGTTTTTGTTCCAGGAATTCGATAAAATTTATCAAAAAGAGTGCTAATATGTTTTTCATCTATACCTTTTCCATTATCAGATATTATCAAAAAAACATTATCATTACTAGATTTTGCCTGAATAGTTATAATACTTTGAGGTGGTGTATATATAGTGGCATTTATTATTATATTAGAAATAGCTTGTTCAAATAAACTAAAATCTATTTTTAATAAAGGTAATTTATCTTCAATTTCAACTTTTATTGTATGATTAATTAATTCTGATTTAAGATTATTAATAACTGAATTTATTAAATCTGATATATCATGCCAATCTAAATTAAGAAGCATTTTATTAGATTCTAACCTAGACATATCTAAAAGATTAGAAACAAGTCTATTTAACCGTTCTCCTGCTAAATTTATTTCTTCTGCCATATTTTTTACAAAAGTAGGATCTTTTATTTCATTTTCTGACCTAAGATTGCTTGTTGCACCTAAAATAGTAGCAATAGGTGTTTTTAACTCATGGGAAAGAGAATTAAAAATATTTTTATATAATTTTTCTGATTCTTCAAATAATATATTTTTTTGATTTTTTTGATTCAAAATTTCTCTTTCTATAGAGGAAGCAATTTGATAAATAAAAGTTTCTAATAATCTTTCTTTATCTTGAGATATTTTTTCATCTTCTTTTAATTTTATTCCAATAACTCCTACATTCATTCTTGGTGTGTACATAGGATAATATTGAGCATCTGATGAAGGTAATGTTGTAGTATATTTACCTGCTTTTTGGTGCTTTTGAAAAACCCAAGAGGCAACATTATATTCTTTTTCATCAATAGAAAACATATTTTTATTATCTGATAAATTTTTATTCAATTTTTCATTATCATCAGAATAAAGTAAAACCATATCTACATCAAAAGTTTTTTTGATATTTTTTACTGCATTATTAATTACCTCTTTTAAACTGGTTGCCGAAGATAAATCTTTTGTAAGATTGTATAAAGCTAAAGCTCTTTTTTCACGATTTTTTACCATTTTTTGCTGAGATCTTATTTTTGAGTTAAGACTACCTGTTATTACAGCAATAAAAAAATACATTAATAACATTAAAATATCTTCTAATTTATTTACATAAAAAGTAAATTTAGGTTGAATAAAAAGATAATCCCATGCTAACGCACTAACGGAAGCAACTAATAAAACTTGACCCATAGAAAAAAATAACGAAATCAAAGAGATAGTAAAGATAAATATTAAAGAAACGGTTTGATAATTTATATAATCATTTAAAAAATAGCAAATAGGAATAACTATGGAAATTATAGCTAAAGAAGTAAGGTATTTATTTATTTCAAATTCAAAAATTTGATCAGATGAAAGCTTTTGAGCCAATTCTTTTTTAGTACCACCCATAACATAAATATCAATATCTCCACTTTCATTTATTAATCTTCTTATCAATTTGCTATACCCAAAAGATAAAAAAGTGCTTCTTGGTTTTCCAACAATTATTTGAGATACATTTTCTTTAATTGCATTATCAGTTAAAGCTGTAACTAAATCATCGCCAGAAGTTGTAATTATTTCTGCTCCTAATTTCCTAGCTAATTTCAAATTACTATTTAATCTTATTTGATCTGCATCAGATAATTTTTTAGAATTTTCTACATACAATGCAATCCATTGTGAATTCATAGAATATGATAATCTTCTAGCCCATCTTATTAATTGTGCAGAATGTGGACTAGGCCCTACAGCAACCATAAGACGTTGGCTTGATTTCCAAACGGTTTTTATTTTATTGCTTTGTAAATACTCACGTAATTCATGATCAACTCTTTCTGCTGTAAGCCTTAAAGCCATTTCTCTAAGAGCTGTAAGATTTCCTTTTTTAAAAAAATTCTCTGATGCTCTTTTAGCTCTTTCTTCTTGATAAATTTTACCTTCCGCAAGTCGTTTTAATAATTCTTCTGGAGAAATATCAATTATTTCAACTTCATCAGCAGAATCTAAAATTGAATCAGGAACAGTTTCCATTACAACAATTCCTGTTATTTTTCCAACAGTATCTATACGACTTTCTAAATGTTGAACATTCAATGTAGTATAAACATCAATTCCTGCATCAATTATTTCTAAAACATCCTGATATCTTTTATTATGTCTAGAATTAGGTGCATTGCTATGTGCTAATTCATCAACTAAAACAATTTTGGGCTTACGATTTAATATTTTTTCTAGATCCATTTCTTCATAACTAATATTATTTTCTTTGAATATTTTACGAGGAATAATTTCTAATCCAGAAACAAGTTCTTTAGTTTCTTTTCTATTATGAGTCTCAACATAACCAATTATTATATCGATATTATTTTTAAAATCTTCATGAGCTGTTTTAAGCATTTCATAAGTTTTTCCAACTCCAGCACACATTCCCAAGAAAATTTTTAATTTTCCTCTAGATTCCTTATTAACTTGTTTTAAAAACTCTTCTGGTGAGAGTCTTTCTTCTTCATTAAATTGCATTTTATTTTATCCAATGTGTTTGTTTGGGAACGTTTTTAAAACGTTCCCTACATAATAATCAACATAAAAAATATGATTTTTGACCAATAATGTAAAGACGCATTGCAATGCGTCTCTACGAAGAAACAAAATTCCAATCATATTTTCACGTAAAAAATACACAATTACCTCTTTTTAATATTATAAATTATCCAATGTGTTTGTTTAGGAACGTTTTTAAAACGTTCCCTACGAAACAAATTATACTTATATTTTATCAATTTCAAGATTTAACATTACTACATTAACTCTATTTTCACCTAAAACACCGACTTGAGGCTTTTCTTCAAACTTTTTAACTAGGTCAATTAGTTTATCAGATTTTATAGAATCAAATGCTCTTTCTTTTGCAATTCGCTTTACTTGTAATAAAGCCGAATCTAAGCTTATATGAGGATCAACTCCACTTCCAGAAGCAAAAAGCATATCTTCAGGAACTTTAGTATCCTCTGGAAGATAATTTTTGCTAGTAAAATCTTTTTTTCTATCTAACATTGCTTTTTTTAAATCTTCACTAGTTGGTCCCAAATTAGAAGATCCTGATGGATTTGCAACATAATCAGACCCAGAAGGACGTGACCAAAAATACTTATTTGCCTGAAATTTTTGACCTATTAATTCTGAACCTACTATTTTTGAATTGTTTATAACTAAACTACCTTTTGCTTGATACGGAAATATAGCTGTACCAACTCCTGTAACAAAAACAGGATAAAGAACTCCTGTTAAAAATGTTAATACAATTAGCATTCTTACAGATATTAAAATATTTGATAACATAAAAAACTCCTTATTAAACTAGCTTAAGAGCTGTAACTAAAATATCAATCAATTTAATTGCAATAAATGGCGAAATAAGACCACCTAAACCATAGATAAAAATATTTCTTTTTAATACTTCAGATGCTCCAATTGGCATATATTTGACACCTTTTAAAGCTAAAGGAACTAACATAATAATTACAATTGCATTAAAAATAACAGCACTAAGAATTGCACTTTGAGGTGTAGCCAAATTCATAATATTCAATGCAGATAAAGGATAAGTATTATTAGAAGCATATAATGATGTTGTAATAGCAGGAATTATGGCAAAATATTTTGCTACATCATTCGCAATACTAAAAGTGGTCAAAGCTCCTCTTGTCATAAGTAATTGTTTTCCTACTTCTACAACATCAATAAGTTTAGTTGGGTTACTATCAAGATCAACCATATTTCCTGCTTCTCTAGCGGCTTGAGTACCTGTATTCATTGCAATACCAACATCAGCTTGAGCCAAAGCAGGTGCATCATTTGTACCATCACCAATCATTCCCACCATGTGTCCTTTTTCTTGTTCTTCTCGTATTCTGGCTAATTTATCTTCTGGTCTAGCTTCTGCAATAAAATCATCTACGCCTGATTCAGCTGCAATAGCGGCTGCTGTTAATGGGTTATCACCTGTAACCATAATAGTTTTTATTCCCATTGTTCTGAGTTGAGCAAATCTTTCTTTTATACCACCCTTTACAATATCTTTTAATTCTATTACACCTAAAGCTTGGTAATTTTCAACTACTACTAAAGGTGTAGAGCCTTTTTTTGCAATATTTTCAACTATATCTTGAAGTTCTTTAGGAAAAGTATTTCCTTCAGATTCAACATATTTTTTTATAGAATCAATAGCACCTTTTCTTATAATACGTTTTACATTATTTTCTATTATATCAACTCCACTCATTCTTGTTTGAGCTGAAAAAGGAATAAATTTAGCTTCTAAAGTAGTTAAATCTCTACTTCTTAAACCATATTTTTCTTTAGCTAAAATAGTTATTGATCTACCTTCTGGAGTTTCATCTGATAAAGAAGAAAGTTGTGCTACATCTGCTAATCTTTTTTCATCAACACCATTAACTGCAACAAATTGACTTGCCATACGATTTCCTAAAGTTATTGTACCTGTTTTATCCAAAATTAAAGTATCTATATCTCCTGCTGCTTCTACTGCTCTACCACTGGTAGCAATTACATTTTTTGTAATCAAACGATCCATTCCACTTATACCAATAGCACTAAGTAAACCACCAATAGTAGTTGGAATTAGACAAACTAACAAAGCAATTAAAATTGGTATTGTAACAACACTAGAACCTGTGTAATTTGATGCTGTTTCACTATATTGAATAAAAGTTTTTAAAGTAACAACTGCGAGTAAAAAAACAATAGATAAACCAGATAAAAGAATTGATAATGCAATTTCATTAGGCGTTTTTTTCCTTTTAGCACCTTCAACTAGAGCAATCATTTTATCAATAAAACCACCACCAGGATTAACACTTATTTTTATTAAAATTCTATCACTAAGTACAACTGTTCCTCCTGTAACAGCACTACGATCTCCACCACTTTCTCTAACTACAGGAGCAGATTCTCCTGTTATAGCAGATTCATCAACTGTTGAAGCTCCTTCGATAACTTCGCCATCAGAAGGAATTATATTTCCTGTTTCACAAACAACAACATCACCTATTCTTAAATCACTTGATTTAATTTGAACTTCATTTTTACCTACTATTTTTCTAGCTAAAACATCACTTTTAGTTTTTCTCAAACTTTCTGCCTGAGCTTTACCACGACCTTCTGCAATAGCTTCTGAAAAATTTGCAAATAATACGGTAAACCATAGCCATATAGCAATTTGTATATTAAAACCTGACGAATCTTGAAAAAGAATTAGGGTTGTTAATAACGCTCCTATTTCTACCATAAAAATAACAGGGTTTTTTATTAAAGACGCTGGGTTTAATTTTACAAAACTATCTGTAATAGCTTTTTGTAGTATTTTTTTATTGAATAAAGAACTTGTATTAGACATTTTTTTTCTCCTAAATTAAAAACTTTTAGCGTTAAGCATTAATATATGTTCGATTATTGGACCTAATGCTAAAGCTGGAAAAAAGGTCAAGGCTCCAACAATAATGATTACTGAAAGCAACATAAAAATGAATAGAAAATTTGAGGTTGATAATGTACCTTCAGAAGTTGGAGCTATTTTTTTATTTGACATACTTCCAGCTATTGCAAGAATAGGTATTATTACTCCAAATCTTCCTATTAACATTGCAAATGCGATAGATAAATTATAGAAAGTTGTATTAGCACTTAAACCACCAAAAGCACTTCCATTATTTCCAGCCGCAGATGAAAAAGCATATAAGATTTCTGAAAGACCATGAGGACCTTTATTAGTTAAACTTGATAAACCTATCGGTGTAACACAAGCTATTGCTGAAAAAATTAATATCATTGAGCTTGGTAAAAGAACACCTAGCATTACCATTTTTATTTCAAAAGCTTCAATTTTTTTACCCAAATATTCAGGTGTTCTTCCAACCATTAAACCTGAAATAAAAACTGTTAAAATAACAAAAATAATTATTCCATAAAGACCTGCTCCAACTCCACCAAAAATAATTTCACCTAACATAATATTTATCATTCCTACCATTCCAGATAAAGGCGATAAACTATCATGCATTGCATTAACTGAACCATTTGAAGCAGATGTAGTTGCAACTTCCCATAAAATACTATTAGCCATACCAAAACGCATTTCTTTTCCTTCCATTACATGAGAAGTAGCTAAAACTGGATTGTATGTATATTCAGAATATAAAGAGATGCTTAATCCAACTAAAAAAAGAATCATCATAGTAGCAAATATAGTCCAACCATGTTTAACTGTACCTACTAATTTTCCATAAGTATAAGTAAATGCAGCAGGTAGAAATAAAATAGCTAGCATTTCTAAAAAATTAGTTAAAGGTGTTGGATTTTCAAAAGGATGTGCACTATTTACACCAAAAAAACCACCACCATTTGTTCCAAGTTGTTTTATTGCTATTTGAGATGCAGCAGGCCCTTGAGGAATTACTTGTTTTACCCCTTCTATTGTTGTAATTGTGTCATAATTAGCAAAATTTTGAACAACTCCTTGTTGTATCAAGATAAATGAAAAAACTATTGATAAAGGTAACAAAATATACAAAGTACTTTTTACTAAATCTTTCCAAAAATTTCCTAAATTAGTAGTTTGTTTGTTTCTGAAACCTCTTGCCATTACTACCAAAACAGCGATACCAGTTCCTGCACTTAAAAAGTTTTGAACTCCCAAACCTAACATTTGAGTTAAATAAGACATTGTATTTTCTCCAGAATAGGCTTGCCAGTTTGTATTAGTAACAAAGCTAACAGCCGTATTTAAAGCTAAATTAAAAGGTACATTAACTATTCCATCTTGTAATAAAGGTAAATTACTTTGAAAGAGTTGTAAAAACATTAAAAATAAAAAACCTGCTAAATTAAAAGCTAATAAAGAAAAAGTATATTCTTTCCATCCCATTTCTTTTGAAGAATCACAACCACTTAGTTTATAAATAATTTTTTCGATTGGGCCAAGAATTTTAGAAATAATATTTTCTTTTTCTTGAAAAACATTTGCCATATAATTACCTAAAGGCTTTACACATAAAGTAAGAATAATTAGATAGGCAATAACTTGAATAATTTCATTTGAACTCATAATAAATATCTCCACTTTTTAAAATACGTTAATTTTTTCATTATTAAAATCTCTCTGGGTATAACATCGAATAAAAAAGATATATACCTATAATTATTGAGATAATAAGTGAAATAAGAATTTCAAAACTCATAAAAAACCTCATAAAATATAACTACTTTAATCTTATAAAAAACAAAATAAAATTAGTGTAAAAAAGAAGTTGATTAGTATAAAAAAAATATAAAAATGATTTTTTAAATTGATTTTATATAAATATAATGTTAATTAAAAAAGATACGTATTAATTATTTTTTATCGTTTTATCTAGTAATAGAGATATTTAAATTAAAAAAAGATTGGTGTTTATTAAAAATTAGTCATTAATTATTATTTTGAAAAAAATACCTTTTTTATCACCATCTTGATACTCGCTTTCCCAAACTATACCAAAATAACCATTATCTTTCTTTTTATTTTTATTATCAGAAAGATTAGCATAATAAGAGTTAAAATTTGTTTGATTTCCGTAACCATAAATATTTACTTGGAAATCATTTTTTTTCAATTCATCTCCTTCAAGTTTTATACCATAATCTTTTATTGAAAAAAGAAAGCGTTCAACTAAATAAAAAGAAGAAGTAAAGATATTTTTTTCTAAGGTAATATCTTCAAATTCCCAAATAGAAGTTATTTTATCATTTACTAAATATGAAACTGGTTTTAAAAATGCTTTATTTTCATCTTCTTTATGTATAAGTTTAATTGATTTGTCTTCATCTATATCATTATGATATTTTTTTACTTTTAAATAATATTTATTTGTTAATTTATCAAATTCTTCCCAAGATACTATAATATTATGATAATCACTTGTAATACTAGGATTATTTCCATTATTTGATACTATTGAAACTTCATCAAATGTTTCATCTTCTAAACTAAGAGTATATAAATATATTTTTTCATCTTTTTTTGCTAGTAATAAAATATACTCTTCTAAAGAAGAAAATTTTATAGTTTGAAAATCAATATTTTTTGGTAAAAATATCTTTCTTTCTTTTTCATTTTCTTTATTATCTTTAGAAGAATATTCTTTTATAGAAATACTATGTTCAAATTCATTTTTCCAAGCAATATAAAAATTACAGGCACAATCAATTGTTTTTATTATTTTAGGTTCAGATTGAATATTATCCGTATTATCATTTACTTTAAATTCATTTGTTAAAGGTTTTCCTTTTTCATCAAAAAATCTTGCATAAATACCTTCATTATCTCCATTTCCATTACCATTCCATGTTACTATAAATTTATCATCAATATTCTCAACAGATGGGTTTTCTTGTTTACCTGTTTTGGTTTGATTTATTAATATATCATCAGTTAAATTTTTGCCATCATAATCTAATTCTATATTTCTTCCATAAATTCCCCAATTATCACCATCTTGATTTTCACTTTGCCAAACAATAAAATTTTTGTCATAATATGAAGCAATAGAAGGATTTTTTTGATCTCCTGTTGTATGTTTATTTACTTGCTTTTCGCTAATTTTTTTACCAAAAAAAATGTGATATTCTAAATTAACTAAAAATAGAGAAAGTAATAAAATTAATGGAAATATAATTAATGAATAAGTTACTATTTTTTTTACTTTTGGATTACTAAAATCTTGATAAATTATATTAATATCTGTTTTATTTATATTACTGTAATTTGAAAAATAAGGTAATTCATTCACTTCTATATTTTTAGGAGGATTATTTTTTAAAAAATAAAATATTTTATATGATGAAAAGGCTAATAATAAAGAAAATACTAATATTTCTAATGTAGGATTAGATGAAAAATAATAATAATTGCTTAAGAAAATTGAAAAAAATAATATTAAAAAATTATACAGAGAATGAAATAATATAGGATAAATTAATTTTTTTTCTTTTAAATATATTATTGAAAGTATATATCCAAAAATACTTATGTAC
>ERZ1292630.5055-Hain-H41-02um-R3-5055-length-10982-cov-20_pt1 | contig 10982 bp, 9 predicted proteins | sample MGYA00564408_ERZ1292630 | MGnify/ENA primary metagenome ERZ1292630 (study PRJEB36523, sample SAMEA6512641) | groundwater metagenome | collected 2019-01-08 | study: AquaDiva: Metagenomics assemblies of 32 groundwater samples
CATTCTATCACTTTTGCTTTGAAAAGGGGGAGGGGTTTGTGCAACAGACTCTTAAGGGGTTTAAATTCAGAGCTGTTTTTAAAATTCCCCCTTTAGCAAAGGGGGACTGAGGGGGATTTACGATTGATGAGCAAGGAAAAACAATGACTCACTTTTGGGCAAAGACCACTCCAGAGGGGAAACCGGGCATTTCCGTTTACGACCACATGATGAATGTGGGGTGTGTTGCACGCTGTATTGCTGAGGCCTCGCCGGAAATCCTTGAGCGGTTTAATCTGCAATCATCATCGGTCGGCGCACTGGCTGCTCTCCACGACATTGGCAAGATATCTCCAGGCTTTCAGCGAAAATGCGAGGCATGGCTTGAAGAGAACGGCTTGGCAAAAACTGCCCGCAACGGCTGTTGGGATACAGGCATGGAATCGGACCACGGAAGGGTGTCACATGCGGCAATTCAGGCTTTCCTTTCGGGGAAAGGTCTCGACTGGACGACTGCCAAGTACGCTTCAACTGTCCTTGGCGCTCATCATGGCCGCTTGAACCCTCCCAATGATCGAGGATACCGTCCGCAGAAAGCAATTTCTGAGGCACATAGCCGTATTGATTGGGATGGAGAACGCATGGCAAATGCTCAAATGATATGGGATCGCTTTGCTGGTAGTAGTAATACCATTACACTGTCCGACGACTCACCTTCTCTTTGGTGGCTTGCGGGGCTTACCTCTGTAGCCGACTGGATAGGTTCCGATGAACGGTTCTTCCCTCCTGAGCGCAGAACAGGAAATATAGATGTCACCTCCCTTGCAGAGAACGCACTCGATACAATCGGCTTTAGGAAAACTGAATTTGTTCGAGATCTTTCGTTTCATGATTTATTCCACGATGAAGAAAAGTCTGAAACGCGCTGGTTCCCCAATGAGATGCAGGAGAAAACAGTAGCAACAGTGCGCGGCCCAGGGGTCTATGTTATCGAAGCGCCGATGGGTATGGGCAAAACCGAAGCGGCGCTATGGGCAGCCTATCAGTTGCTTGTTGCTGGAAAAGCGACGGGAATCTATTTCGCGCTTCCTACTCAGGCAACCAGTAACCGGATGCACTTACGTATGAGTGAGTTTGTGCGGCGCATATCCCGCACATCCAATACAAGTCGCCTGATTCATGGGAATTCATGGCTAATGGATCAAACTGCCGGACTATTGCCAGTTGCCACAAGCCGTGATTCCGCCAGTGAAGACGCCCGAACCGGACGGGACTGGTTTGAGTCGGCAAAACGGGCGCTCATTGCGCCTTTCGGAGTGGGGACAATTGACCAGGCGCTGCTTGGTATTGTGGCGGCAAAGCACTTCTTCGTCCGGCATTTCGCCCTTGCCGGTAAGGTGGTTATTCTGGATGAGGTTCACTCTTACGACCTATACACAGGGACGCTCATCGACAAGCTTATTACAACCCTCGAAGCTCTGGGCTGTACGGTAATTGTTTTGTCCGCCACGCTCACAGGAAAGCGGCTTGGTCAGATTACCTCTCTACCCGATAACGGCTCGGATGGGGCCGTACTTCCCTATCCGCTCATTACTGGGCGTAACGAAGGACATCCGCTCGAACCGGTGGCGGCAACGCCGCCAGCATCGAGAAGCGTAAAAGTCGATTTTATTGCCGAGGAGAATGCCGCTGAAGAGGCGATCGAACTTGCAAGAAATGGCGGAGCCGTGCTCTGGATATGCAACACCGTTGATTCTGCCCAGAAACAATACCTACGGTTCATGAAACTGGCTGAAAAAGAGTTCCCAATAGGTCTTCTCCATTCACGGTTCCCTTACTGGAGGCGTGAAAAACTCGAAAACGAATGGATGGAGCGATTCGCTAAAGATGGGCAAACGAGATGCGGCTCAATTCTGGTCTCTACCCAGGTTGTTGAACAAAGCGTGGACCTTGACGCTGATCTCATGATTACGGAACTGGCTCCCACCGACATGCTTCTGCAGAGGCTTGGGCGGCTCTGGCGGCATGAACGAGGAGAACGACCGGTTAAAATAACGCGTCTCTGCATTATCGAAGAAAGTAGATCCGTTGAGGAGTTTAAAACACTCTCGCCGCATGAGATCAAGAAAGAACTGGGGAGCAAAGCATTAGTTTATGACCCATTCATTCTGTTGCGAACCCTGGAGGTTTGGCAAGCTCAGGAGAGAAAGGAGGTTAGCATCCCTTCGCAGATTCGCACAATCATTGAGGCAACCTACAAGGTGCGGGATAACGAACCGGCGTCTTGGCTCAAGCTCGCCGATGATGCCTACGGGCAGGCCATGGCTTATCGCCAAAAAGCCCTCATGAGCAGCAATATCTGGAATATTGCGTTGCCGGACGAAGAAGGTGTACAGACCCGTCTTAATGAAGTGTCAACGATTTCTCTGGTTCTTTGTAGAAGCATCAACAAACAGGAAGCAGTGTTTATTGACGATAGTTCCGCGAACCTCAGCGGGGATGAGTTCCGGCTCGCTACTGCGCAAGCAATCCACAAGAATATGGTGAAGGTTCCAAAATACTGCTTCGACTACATTGAATCGTGCGCCCCTTTTACTGACTATCTCTACGGAGAGCAGAGTGTTGGAATCGTTGTAGATAGTGGTGCTGTAACAGTGAAAGGAGTAAAGACCGGCACCCGGCTTTTCTATTCTGACGAACAGGGGCTTGTTATCGAAAAAATATCTGGAAAGGAGGATCTATGAATGTAGCCTTTGACCCGTGGATACCGGTTGTAAACAATGCGGGCAAGCGAGAACTGGCGAGCCTGTGTGACGTGCTTGCCGAAGGAGATAAATTTGCTGACCTGGCAGTGCGTCCGCATGAGCGGGTTTCTCTGATGCGGCTCTTTCTCTGTGTTGCCCATGCGGCCCTCAACGGCCCGAAGGATTACGACGAGTGGTGCGCCGTACCGGTACGGTTGCCAGAAGCCGTGCAGAAGTACCTGACGGAGTGGAAAGATTCGTTTGAACTGTTTCACAAGAATAAACCCTGGTTGCAGATAAAAGAGCTGAGAGGTGTGGAAAAGGAAGGGGGTGATGCTGGAAAAACATCGCCTGTGGCTCTTCTTGATTTTGAACTGGCAACCGGGAACAATTCGACCCTGAACGATCATGCCGGACAACTTGGTTTTCGCCAAATTGAACCTGAGCGACTTGCATTGAGCTTGCTGACTTTTCAGAATTTTTCTTCTGGTGGAGGCTCGCCTGTTGCGCAGTGGAAGACAACCAGAACTTCACAAGTCGGAAACCCTGATGCCCCTTGCCTGTCTCAATCCATGGCGCATTGTTTATTTCGAGGAAAATCGTTAGCAGAAACAATTCAGTTTAATCTGCCGACATACGAAACAATTGGAAGGGTATATAAAGCTTTTTCAACAGATAAGAAGAAAGGTGACAGTTATTTTGATGTAGCTTTGGGGCGACCCGTTTGGGAATTTTTTCCTGAATCACCGGAAAACGGATCAGACAGGGTGATTAATGCGACAAAGACATACATTGGGCGTCTGGTGCCAATATCTCGCTGGATTCGCCTGATTCATGGCACAGACCAGATGTACTGCTGTAATGGATTCAAATATGACACATTCAAAGATGGCTTTGCTTCTGAGCCAACAGCGGCAAGTCGGCTTATAACAAAAAAAGATAAAAAAGGCGCAGAGACTAAGGAGCGGAAGGTTGTCAAGGTAGAGCCATCAAGAGCGTTGTGGCGAGAGTTGTCTGCACTACTCGTGAAACGTTCTGCAGACGGACTCGGTGGGCCGCTGGCTATGGGAAATGCTCCATACGATGCCGAATTCGACTTTCATGTCTGTGCTATGACCCGTGACCAAGCTTCGATGGATATTGCTCTTGAATCTGCCTTCCATATCACCCCAAAATTTCAAAACCAGTTCCCCATTTATCAGGTTGAGGTTGTTGGGACTGGGGAAGTTATAGGGGCGGAAGGGTATTCCAGAAAACTACGTTGGGCCATTGAAGATTATCGGTCAACTATCGACTATGATTGGATGCAGCGCGTTAAGAGAACGCAGGCGAAAGAGCAGAACACCTTGAAGAACAGGTTGGCGCAGACAGCATTTATGTCTTACTGGACCACCGTCGAAAAGAATCTTCCGCTCCTCATGGCCCACATCGAAGCCATTGACACCGATGCTGCTATCCCTACCCGTGAGGCATGGCGAAAAATGCTTTTCTCCGCTGCCTGTGAAGCTTACTGTGTCGCCTGCGGGCAGGAGACGCCACGACAGATGCGGGCCTTTGCCAAAGGGTGGCAAAAGTTGACGACGACGAAAGATGAACCTGAAACTGATACCAATAAAACAAAGGAGGAGGAAGTATGAGCTGGCTTCTTGAACGACTCCACAAGTACAAAGATGACCGGGGGATGATGGCCAACCTTCGGTGCATACTTGTGGAGAACAAAAAACACCGGGCCTGGCCTGCACTGAACCGTCTGGGGGTGGAGATAGACAACGATGTTTCGGCCTATGTTGCCGGACTTTTCGCAACCCACCCGGAAGAGACGTCCAGCATCAACTTCGGCGCTACCTGTAAGGCAATTGAGAAGAAGAGGAATGAGAAACGAAGCGATGACAGCAAGCTGACCCCGACCGAACGGCGATTCCAGCATTTGCTTTCTGCCGAAAGGGGAACTGAGTTGAACGAGAGAGTTTTGCGAATGGTTCTCATGGCAAAATCACAAAGTGTACCGGTCAACTATGCAAAACTGGAGACCGACCTGAAATTCTGGAGCGACCGTACTAAAACCGAATGGGCTGCCGCTTTCTGGACACAGGGTTCACAGGCTTCGACAGAGGAGGGCGCATGAGCTGGCTTGCCCGATTAGAAGTTGATGCCGAAATAGCACGTGTCGAAGGTATCAGGGACAGTTACGATTGGCACAAAAGGTTGTGGGAATGCTTTCCTGCTGCGCCTGATGCCGCGCGGGACTTCCTGACTCGAATTGATACCCTTGAAGGGGCCTTCCACCTCTGGATTCTGTCAAAGAGAAAACCTGTACGACCTCAATGGTGCCACACGGACGGCTTTGCTCTCAAGGAGATTGCCTCTTCGTTTCTCTCTCATCGGTACTACGCCTTTGACCTCAGGGCAAATCCTGTGAAAACAATCGTGCAGCGTGGCTCCAATGGAGAGACCCTATTGAGACATAACGGAAAACGACAGTGTGGGAAGCGGGTGCCGCTGGTAAAGCCGGAAGAACTACAAGCCTGGCTTGTTCAAAAAGGCAAAATCAGATGCCGGGATCAGGCCACAGGGCTGGAAGTCCCCGGCGGGTTTAGAATCGTAGAAGAAAAACCTCTTGAAATCAGTCCGATGGTAGAAAGCCATTTCCGCAAGAAAGGCCAGTCAGGCTATCATGGCGGCGTCCAGTTTCGAGGGATTTTAGAAGTGACAGACCGGGAGGCATTTACTGCAACCTATAAAGCCGGGGTCGGAAGCGCTAAGGGGTTTGGATTCGGTATGTTGTTGCTTGCACCTGTAAAACTATAACAAAAACCACTTTAAAGGAGAAAAAAGATGAAACACATGGAACTACACATCATTCAATCAGTACCAGTATCCTGCCTCAATCGTGATGACCTCAATTCACCCAAGACAGCCGTCTTTGGCGGCGTCCAGAGGGCACGGGTGTCAAGCCAGTCTTGGAAACGGGCGATTCGGGAGATGGCGAAGGAGATTGCCACAGAAGAAAAATCAAACTTGTTTAACGGTGACCGTACACGCCGGATGGTTTACACACTGCAAGAACGGCTTAAAATTAGAGGAATTACTGAAAAAGCCGCCATTGTGATTGCCGAGCAGGTTGCCGATATTGTAGAGACCTTGGATTCAAAGGTTGATTCTGCTGGTTATAAGAAAATCAAAACGGTCATGTTCTTTTCAAAATCAGAATACGACGCGATTGCAGATGTAATAGCAAAATCTGATGATGTAAAGAACTCCGCTGGGGCGCTGGAAAAAGCTGTAACCGAAGGGAATGAGAAGGATAAAGAGAAGGCTTTGAAGGCTATGGGGAAAGTTCTTGAAAAAGGGGCAATAGCAAAAGCAATCAAATCGGCTCAGTTGAAAGATGCCGCAGACATTGCGCTTTTTGGCAGAATGGTTGCCAATGACCCTTCGTTGAAGGTTGACGGGGCATCCATGTTTGCCCATATCCTTTCAACGCACAAGGCAGATAATGAGATCGATTTTTTTACCGCTGTCGATGATTTGAATAAAGATGAAGCTGGAGCAGGGATGACCAGTACGCTCGAATTTAATTCTGCCACGTACTATCGTTTTGCTGCGCTTAATCTCGATGATCTGGCAAAAGACGACCACCTTGGGGATATAGTGGAGGACGGAAAAACGGTTCGTTCTATTGAAACTCGAAAACAAGTAGTAAAGACATTTTTGAAGGCAACTATTCAAGCAATTCCCAGCGCACGCAAAACTACCATGAACGGCAACACGCTTCCGGTCTATGTATTAGGCGTTGTTCGCGAGAAAGGTCATCCGATCCAATTAGTCAACGCATTTGAAACGCCGGTGCGTCGTTCAGAAAAAGGTTTTGCTGTTGAGTCAGTAAATAGAATGAATGTCGAATATGCCGACATGAAGGACACTTGGGGCATTGAATCCGTGTTTGCAAAAGCGGTAGTGAAGGGAAGTTTGAAAGAACAGGTTAAGGAAAACCTCGGCTCCATTGAAACCTGTTCTTTGGATGATCTCATTAACGGGATGGTGGCCCATGTCATCTGATAAATCTTATCTGGCCCTTAGACTGGTAGGTCCGCTTCAATCCTGGGGGTTCGACAGCCAGTACAACCGCCGTAATACTGGCCTGATGCCGACCAAGAGCGCCATAGCCGGGATGTGCTGTGCTGCTCTCGGATGTTCGCGGGGAAGTACAGAGGAGCAGGAGTTCCTTGTCAAGTTCGGTGAGATAAGGATGACAGCCATAGCGATTCCCCGCCGACTTAAAAATGAACTTCCGGTTCGACGGTTGCAGGACTACCATACGGTACAGAATACCAAGACTGCGGATGGCAAGAATAAAGACTGCCACATTACCCAGCGGCAGTATCTCACCGATTCTTCCTTCGGTATACTCCTTGAGGGGGCATCGCCGCTTCTCAAACAGATTGCCGATGCCTTGGTAAATCCTGTCTGGGGTATCTGGCTTGGCCGCAAGACCTGCATTCCGTCAGCCCCGGTGCTTGCCGGATTACAAGATAACCGCGACGACGCCCTGCGCCTTCTCATCGGTGGCAAAACGCTCGAATCGTTCACCCGGCAGGAGGAAGTGGAAAACTTTGCTGATGGACGGGACAGCCTTCCCGATACGCCGGTATCCTTTGCCACGGAACGGAGGTTGTTTTCTCCAAGAAGAGTGAAAACAGAGCAAGGCAAGGCTGGATTTTGAAGGGTTTGCCTGTCAAAGGGTAAGGGCAAATTGCCACCCCCCTTTTAAGTGCTTTCTAAGGGGGCACAACTTGTACCCCACTCAAATAAACTGAAGTCGTGACAATCTATCACGGGTTGAATCTCTTTTAGTAGCAAACAAGGAGCTATCTATGCCAAAAGAGCTTGTCCAATATACCGATCTGCTTGGCCTGATCAAACAACGGATACGGCGAGGGCAGACCCGTGCAGTGTTTGCCGCCAATGCCGAGATGATAAGCATGTATTGGGATATAGGAAGGTTGCTCCATGAACGGCAGCAAAGAGAAGGTTGGGGAGCTGCGGTTATTCCCCGTCTGTCACGGGATGTTCGCAACGAGATGTCCGAAGTAAAGGGTTTTTCAGAGCGGAATATAAAGCGGATGCTTGCTTTCTATCGGGAATATTCAACCGTCGGCGAGATTGTGCCACAGACCGTGGCACAAAAAACGTCCGATGCAAAAGTGCCGCAGGCTGTGGCACAAATATCAGCAGATATGCTCAGGAGTGTTCCCTGGGGGCATCACGCTTTGCTCATGGAAAAAGTCAAAAAGTTATCCGAGCGGATATGGTATATACGGGCGACGTTGGAGCACGGGTGGAGCAGGCCCGTTCTGTTTCATATGATATCGAGTCGAGCTCACGAACGTCAGGGGAAAGCGATAACAAACTTTGATTTACATTTGCCGCCTCTTCAGTCAGATATGGTGCAGCAGGCGCTTAAAGACCCGTATATCTTCGATTTCCTCACTATTGAGGAGCCATTTCATGAACGGGAACTGGAAACCGGCCTAATTCGCCATCTGGAGAGGTTTCTGCTGGAGTTGGGACAAGGGTTTGCATTTGTGGGACGGCAATATCATTTGAGCATTGGGGACGAGGACTTCTATATTGACCTCTTGTTTTATCACCTTACGTTGCGCTGCTTTGTGGTGATCGAATTAAAAAAGGGGAGCTTCAAGCCGGAATACGCAGGCAAGATGAATTTTTACTGCAATGTGGTGGATGAAAGATTGCGGCACACTGGCGACAATCCGACCATTGGCCTTATTCTATGTCAGGATAAGAAGTCCATTCTGGCAGAATACACTCTTCGCGGAGTTGCCAAGCCTATTGGCGTTTCTGAATATGAACTTACCCGCGCTCTTCCCGACAGCCTAAAATCAGCTCTCCCCACGATTGAAGAGATTGAGAGGGAATTGAGTGATGTGAGTGAAATGCCTCCTGAAAAGCGAGGTAGAAAAAAAGCCGGTAATGGGATTGCATCATGACTGAACCCATCCTACCCCAACTAAAACCGATACCCATCAAGGACCGTGTCTCTGTCCTTTACATTGAAAAGGGAAACCTTGACGTCATAGACGGGGCCTTTGTGATAGTGGACAAAACCGGTGTACGAACCCATATCCCTGTAGGCGGTGTAGTCTGTCTTATGCTGGAGCCGGGGACGAGGGTTTCCCATGCGGCGGTGTGTCTTGCCTCAAGGGTGGGCTGCCTGCTTGTCTGGATCGGCGATGGCGGCGTCAGGTTGTATGCCTCCGGCCAACCCGGAGGGGCGAGGGCTGACAGGCTTCTTTATCAGGCCAAGTTGGCACTGGATGATACCGCACGATTGAAGGTTGTGCGAAAAATGTATGCCATGAGGTTCAAAGAAGAGCCGCCGGAGAGGCGGAGCGTGGAGCAATTAAGAGGAATTGAGGGAGTGCGGGTACGAAAGATGTATGAGCTTCTTGCCCGGCAGTACAAGGTGGAGTGGAAACACCGCAATTACGATCATTCGGAATGGGGGAGCGGTGATGTGCCTAACCGTTGCCTGAGTTCTGCCACGGCATGTTTATACGGGATATGTGAGGCCGGAATACTGGCTGCCGGGTATGCGCCTGCGGTGGGGTTCATCCATACAGGAAAGCCTCAGTCCTTTGTCTATGACATCGGCGACATATTCAAGTTTGAAACCGTTGTTCCCGTGGCTTTTAAGATTGCGGCAAAAAAGCCGGGCAATCCTGAGCGGGAGGTCCGCCTTGCCTGTCGGGATATATTCCGGCAGAGCGGCTTGTTAAAGCGCATCATTCCAACTATCGAAGAGGTGCTTGCTGCCGGGGAGCTGACCGTGCCGAAGCCGCCCGATGAGGCGGTGGCTCCTGCTATTCCAAACAAGGAGGGCGTCGGAGATGCTGGTCATCGTGGTTGAAAATGTGCCTCCCAGGCTTCGCGGCAGGCTGGCGATATGGCTTCTGGAGGTCCGGGCAGGGGTATATGTCGGGGATGTATCAAGGCGGATACGGGAGATGATCTGGGAAACCACTGAAAAGGGTATCGGAGAAGGTAACGCCGTCATGGCATGGAGCACAAATACCGAATCAGGTTTTGACTTCATGACCCTCGGCAAGAACCGGAGAATACCGGTCGAGATGGACGGCATAAAGCTTGTTTCCTTTTTGCCGGAAGATGGTTCAGGGGAAACTGCACAGGACGCTGATCTAAGGGAGGTGAATTTCGGTAGAAATTTGGAACACTAAAAACCTCAATTAATTTAAGGAGGTAGAGGAAGTGCGTTCCCCACATGCGTGGGGATGAACCGGCAGACAAGCGGAGCTGCTGATATGGTTAGAGGCGTTCCCCACATGCGTGGGGATGAACCGTAATAGGACAATAACCATAACGCCCCCTAACCGCGTTCCCCACATGCGTGGGGATGAACCGCACGTCCTCATATGTCGGCTGGCAGTAGTTGCGCGTTCCCCACATGCGTGGGGATGAACCGATGGATAAAGGCCAAAGAGGCACTATCGAAAGGCGTTCCCCACATGCGTGGGGATGAACCGACTGTGGTGTCCCATTACTCCATCCATAACTTGCGTTCCCCACATGCGTGGGGATGAACCGGTCAACCGTTATGGTGGATTCGTCCGCCAGACGCGTTCCCCACATGCGTGGGGATGAACCCTTAAGAGGATAAGTCTGGAAGAGGTTTTCGGGGCGTTCCCCACATGCGTGGGGATGAACCGGCTTTCAGGTCGAAAGGCGGGAAACTGGTACTGCGTTCCCCACATGCGTGGGGATGAACCGGCGCAGGAGCGCCGCAGGAAACAGCAGGAAGAGCGTTCCCCACATGCGTGGGGATGAACCGTATACTCTGTTGCTCCCAAGTCGTCTATTCTTGCGTTCCCCACATGCGTGGGGATGAACCGGAGGCCCCGGCATCTTGAGGTTGTCCTGGAGGGCGTTCCCCACATGCGTGGGGATGAACCGTTGTGGCAATCAGCGGCAATGGCAGATGGTAGGCGTTCCCCACATGCGTGGGGATGAACCGTTTTTATTCCCGCTGCCCGTGCCGCTGTTATAGCGTTCCCCACATGCGTGGGGATGAACCGACATTATTTGACACCCTGCCGATTGTGTTTAGGCGTTCCCCACATGCGTGGGGATGAACCGGAGGAGACATGAAGATAACTATGCTGGAGCACTACTGTCCGGCTTAAAATTAATGTACTTACATAACTACTCAAAATAACTATG
>ERZ1292630.5056-Hain-H41-02um-R3-5056-length-10980-cov-7_pt1 | contig 10980 bp, 3 predicted proteins | sample MGYA00564408_ERZ1292630 | MGnify/ENA primary metagenome ERZ1292630 (study PRJEB36523, sample SAMEA6512641) | groundwater metagenome | collected 2019-01-08 | study: AquaDiva: Metagenomics assemblies of 32 groundwater samples
CCCCCCCCCCCCCCCCGCAACTCCTAATTTCTGATTGCGGCGCGATCGATTGATGGCGTCGCATCCCCCGCCCATGTTCTTCGACCACAACGTGGGGACCCACGGCGGCGGCGTGCCCCCTCCGCCACCCTCGCCCCCTATGATGGGCGGCACCCCTCCGCCCACCGTGCTGCACGGCGGCCACCAACGGCAAGGCTCCTACCCGCCACAGGGCAGCAGCAACCCTTGGGGGCCATCGTCTGCTGGCGCCGATGGCTCCAACGCGGGAGGAGGCGGAGCCGGTGGGTTTCACGACTCCATCATGATCCGCATGGCCATGCAGCAAGGCATCAAGGCGATCGAGGAGGGCCAGAGCACCGTGTGGCGCGTGATCCCCGTCGCGGACGCCCGCAAGCGTTTCCGGGTTACGAACGAGTACGTGAGGAGCAAGCTCGGTTGGCTCTTGTTTCCCTTCACCCGGAATTTTTCGCGGCGCACCTTTTCCATCTCCGAAGACGGAAGAGACGACCAATACTGCGACCCGGCTGACGACGTCGCCGCCCCGGATCTGTACATCCCGTGCGTGGCGCTGCTCTCGTTTATCTGCTTGGCGACCTTCGCGAAAGGGTTTCGGCAGCACGACGTCCCACCGGAGTGGATAGCCGAGGCGACATCGTGGAGTCTGTTCCTGGTGGCGTCGCAGGTGCTCGTGGCGAAGCTCGTGTTCTATCTGCTCAGTATTCCGGCGCCGCACGTGCTCGATCTCACTGCCGTCTTTGGATACATTTTCTTCGCCGCCTCGTTCGTTGCCTGCGGAAGCTTGTTCGGGCTCCCTCGCGTCGCGTACTGGGCCGTGACGATCGCCTTCGGGGCATCCTACGCTTTCTTCGTCTTCGGGACGCTTAGCGAGCTCGTGCACCGTGGAAAGACGGCGCATCGGTTTTCGATCCCTGTATTAGCCTTGTCCGCTGCTCAGGTCCTGCTCCTTTTGCTCATCGCTGCGCGCCTTTAGATACGCCCCCCCCCCCCAAGTTCCGGCTGTTGATAAACCTCAACAGGGCGCCATTGGTCGGGGGGTTTATTCGCGTTCATGGCGATCTCACTCATATTCTCTCCCCTCTACGACCCCCCGCCCCCGAACGCGTTGGTTCACAGATTTTTTGGTGTGAGTCGGCGCGGCGACCAAAAGCCCCTGATGCTCCACTTGCTGCCGCCAGACGCGGCCACGTCCACCTCGCGTGAACTCGTGCAAGCGCTGCAAACCGACGTGCGGCAGTGTGTCGGGCGAACCGCCTACTGGCTGGAGCACTGCGCCAACGCCTCGCTCGTTGAGTTGCTTGATCTCGTCGCCGATCTGGACGTCATTAGTTGTCTTGAGTCGAGCGGCCTTGTCGGGGGGGGCTTAGCCACGGGGCCTAGCACCACGACCACTACTACGGCAGGGACGCGGCCGCCAGGCCTCGCGGCCCACATGGACACCGTCGCCATGGCGGAGCGGCGACCAGGGAAGTTCCTCTGTTTGCTCCAGCGCGCGCTTCAGATTGGCATTCCGGTGCACGCCCTGGAAGAATTGTTGCTTCAGCCGTACTTAGTGACGTTGCGGGTCTTCGCGATGGTCTACTTCAGGTTGGTTTGCCGCAACGCGGCCACTGTGCACAACGTGCTCTGGAACATGTGCCAAGACTACCGAGCCGTGGTGTTGCTGGCGCCACGGCCCAACGCTGTCGCCGAGCACGAAGACGGGAGGGGTGCCCTTCCCAAAGGGAACCGCGCGACGGTCGTGTCGTCCGTGGACGCCATCGCGGACACCCTCGCCAGCGAGCATACGTTTCTTGGGCTGGTGATGCCGACGTTGCCTTCGCGGGTCAACACGCACCTGGTCTCCGAGGCTCGACGGTTCTAGGAAGACGACCGCCGAGCTCCGCTGCGCGTAGCGGGCGACGAGTCGTCGGGTTGGGGTCTTACGACTTCCTTTGACGCATTGTTTTATCAGTGGGTCGTCGCATTTCACTGGTGACTCAACCCCTTTGTCTTCTGCGTCCCTCTCGGTCCACGCCCCCCGCATCACCCCCCTCTTTTTTGTCCCCCCCTCAGATGCTGCGGGCGACGTTCGGTCGCTGGGCCTCGGTCAATGTGATCAAGGTCGATGTGTGCGTGCTTGGAGGAGGGCCTGCCGGCGTCGCGGCGGCGCTACGCGCCATCGACTTTCAAAAGAAGGTGTGTATCATTGAGAAGACTCGCATCGGCGGCGCGGATTTGTGGAACGGCGCGTTGCAATCCAAAGCCATGTGGGAAATGGCAAAGTTTAAGGCCATGGTGGCGGGCACGACCGGAGGACGCGTCCTTGAGTTGGACAATAAACCAGAGGTGGATGTCACGTCGGTTCACCGTTGGCTCGTCGAAGTAGCCGAGACGCGAGAAAAGCAAATTTTAGCGCAGTTGCAGGAATCCAACGTGCAAGTTTTGATGGGCCACGGTATGTTCAACACGCCTCACGAGGTCGAGGTGCACCGCGCCGGCGGGGACTTCACAGTCGTCCACGCGGACTATTTCGTCGTGTGCACCGGGTCCGTCCCTCGGGAGCATCCGCTCTTCCGCAGCAACGGCAAGAACATCGTCACCAGCGACCACGTGATGTCACAATCATTCCCGCAGTCGATGGTCGTCATCGGCGCGGGCGTCATCGGCTGTGAATTCGCCACCATCTTTGCCAACTTTGGCCTCACGCGAGTAAATCTCATCGACAAGGCGAAGCGCATCTTACCCAACGAGGACGACGACGTCGCGCTCTTCATCCAGCAGTTATTGGAGCAAAAAGGAGTCAAAATCCACCGCGGCACGTCGCTGCGGTGGCTAGAAGAGCAAGCCGACGGCCGCATCCGGTACACCGTGAAGGACCATCAGTCGGGCGCGAACAGCGAGTTCGTGGTCGAGCGGGCCCTGGTGTCCATCGGACGCCAGCCGCAATACGCGGGGTTAGGGCTCGAAAACACGAAAATTCGCATCGAAAACGGACGCGTGAAAAAGGACAAGTTCAACCGCTGTGATCCTTACTCTCACATCTACTGCTGCGGTGATGCCGCCACGTCGCATCAACCCCTCGTCAACGTCGGCGAGCAAGAGGGCCGCATGTGCATCGAGCACATGTACTCGGCGAAGGCGTGGAAGGAGTTCGAGGCGTCCAACCTGAGCACGATTATGTTCCTTGACCAGGAGGTCGCTGCCGTGGGGAGAAACGAACGTCAATGTCGCGCCGAGAACATTGGCCACATCGCTGCGCGCTACAGCTACGAATACGTGAGCCGCTGCGTGGCCATGAACAACACCAAAGGCTTCGTGAAGATTATTACGAGTGATGACCGGGAGAAGCGGATCTTGGGGGTGCGCGCCGTGGGCCCGCATGCCAGCTCCGTCGTAGAACTCGCGTCACCCATCATCCAGAATCAGCAGTCGGCCTACGACTTGTGCGAGCTCCTCACGGCCTATCCGGCCGTGACACAAGGATTCCAGGAATGTGTTCGAATGATCATCGGTCGCTCGACCTTCAAGCCAAACCACCCCTCGATGCCAGGCATCGTCATGCAATCGTCTCCCATGTCTGAATTCTCCCGAGGCCGAGGGTACACGGGCAAGTAGTCACTGCGATTTTCAACGCTCGAATGTTGCCGTGAGCATCCCCCGTCGAGTGAGAAACGTATGCTGAGGTACGTGGAAGAGGAGGGGGGAGTGCAATGCACCCAGTTGTCGCGGTCGGTTCGTTTGTTAGATGCAACATTTGGCGCCGTCGGCGCGGGGCGACCGCCGCATGTTTTGAGTGAGTTTTGATCACCGACGATATCGCCCTCAAAAGAGCGCATCATAAACAACGCAGCAACTTCGCTGGGCATGTGTTCGGTCAAAGCGGATTGGTAACTTTTCGACCGGCAGTTCACAAAAAGCAGATTTTTTGCTCCTTCTCGTGCTTAGATTCATCTTTCCTTTTTAAATAATCCCTTCGGCCACACCGACGAGCCCCATCCACAACATCCCGGGCCAAGTCTTCATCCACAAGCCGTCGTTGATTATTGGCACCGCATCGTCCCTCTCCTCCTCCCCAGTGGCATATCAATCTACGTTAGAACAACAACTCACTCCGTCGTCGAAACAGGACCACCCACCCACACACACAACAAAGGGTCGGCATCTATCGATGAGGTCACACTGCTACCGTTCCCTCGTGGGCGCACTCGTCGTCTTCGCCGTCACGACGGCCCTCTCTTCTTTCTGTGGTGACAGTCCGCCGCTTCATCCGCGTCGACGGTACCAAGGAGCAGAAGGAAAGGGAAGCGGAGGCGACGGCGGCGGCTTTTTTGTCCTCGCGGCTCCTTTCTGGGGCAGTGGCAGCAACACATTGCCGCAGCTGATCCAATTCGAATACTTTGATCTTCCCGGCGCCAATTGGTCCGGGGCTGCAGGATCATCCCTGATCACGTCCGTCCTACGTGGCACGGACCGATCGTACCTTTCGCCGTCTGGCACCGTCACTCAAGCGTACCTCACACTGCGAGCCCAGACCTGGGTGGCATTCTCCATCGTCGTGCCGGAATCGCAAGACTATTGGCTGGTGTCGGGATCGGCGTACGGCGACCTCACGTACGAGTTCACCGACGCGACCGCGGCGAAACGGGTCGCAATTAACATGGTGACAACGGCGACGTCGACCAGTTCGCCACGGTGGTCCGCGGCGGCCGCTAGCGCTCGGCGTGTGTCTCTAACTACCGATCTCGTGAAAGTCAACGTCACCTTTTCCATCGCGCAAAGCGCAGCCTATGCGTCATTTGCCTACGCGGATTGGTTCTACCTGCTCCCCGTCGCGGACGCAGCGGCCCTCCGATTCACAGCTGCAAAGGCCGTTCCGGGCAGCTTCGACATGGCCGCCTACGACGCGGGGCTCAGCTTCACCCTGTCACCGAACCGCCTGGTCGGCGACAGCCGCGGAAACGACACCACCTACCGCAGCTCGTACGCGAACGCGTCGCTGATGCAGCATGACCGGATGGGCGCAAACCAGAACTACTCGTCGCTGACATTGCAGTCCGGAGACTTGGTGAACTTCACTCTGCAAGTCACGACGGAAGCCTTGTACGAGTTCAACGTGTCTTGCCTCCTGCGCAACACCGGGGGCGCCACGACCTTCGCCATCGCGGCGTACATCAACGGGACGCTTATCGGCACCGAAGGCACCACCCCCACGCCCACGGGAAGCCCAGCGTCTAGAAACACTGTCGGCACCGCCGGTGGCGTCGCGTTGTCCCCTGGAGTGTATGTTCTGCGGCTGGAGCACGTCGGCTCGGACACCGTGATGTGCGACCGCGTCATCGTGGCCAACGCGGGCGCTGTGCCTACCAGCAACGAGGCCCAATTTACTTCGGCGCGGGTCTCGCCCAACGGGGCAAAGATCCCGTTCGCCGACTTCGCGTGGGGCAACGACACGACCCTGATGAACGAGGGGAACTCCGCGTACCGCCGTCGCACGCCGGTGGATATGTCGAACACGACGACCTTCCTCGGTGCGACCTCCGCCGCCCTGGTCACTTATGTCGCGCGCGACGAACAACTCCGGTTTGACGTCTCGTCAAACGTCACAGGTGTCTATCGCGTGAATGCCCGAGCCTGTGCCGTCGCGGTCGTTGGACTCGCGAGCGGTGGCAGCACCTTTCAGCCCAATCGGTATTACCTGTACCGCGATGCGCCGTCCTCCACGAACGTACGGGCGGCAGTGGAGTGGTCGGTGTCGTTGTCGCAGCCGAATCTTACCGACGGATTCGTCGCCTTGGAAGCGGCAAGCGCGAGCAAGCCAGTGTCTCCGTTGTTCTGGACTGCGCCTTCCACGACCTACACGCCGACCAGCGCAATGGGCTTGGACTACTTTAACCTTTCGCTTGTTTACGCACTGCCGACGTTTGTGAATAGTAGCGCCGTCGCCACCGTCTTCGCGGCGCCCACCACGATATTGGCCTTCCACTATCTCGAAAATCAAAACACGTCTTCTTGGATCAACGACACACGCTTGGTCGGCAACGCGTCGCTCTCGTATCGGAAGACGCACCAACTCCCAACCAACTTCATGTCGACGGCGCAGCTGGCCAACAACACCGCGGTGCGTCTCAGGCCGTTCACCCCGGCGACCCCCGATGAGTTGGTATTTCTCGTTCGGTTCAGCGGCGGCTCCGTCATTACGTCGTTTAACTACAAGGCGAACGCATCGGGGTCCCTCACGGTTTCCATTGGTGGCATTCCCACCAGTTCCGCCACTTCCTTTTTCGCCTCATCAGGGTCCTCCGTGTTTGCGTCTCAGAGTTTTAGCTTCGCCAATACCAATTTGCAGTCAATAACGACGACCGAAGGCACACTCGCGGTGCCACCGGGTCTGTGGCCCTTCGTCGTTCGCGCACAAACCTCAACCGTCGATGTCGCCGCGATCACCATGAAAAAGAATGGTGTCTTTTTCGACGAGCCGCAATCTGTTCCAGCGACCATCGCGGCGGTGACGGCGGACTACATCGGATCGTCGTCCTTCGCCTACTACGGCACGTCGATCGGCAAGAGCTACGACGGCACCGTGGGCAATCAAGGCAACGCTCCCGACGTTCGCAATGACGACGTCGATACCTTCGCCGATGCCGATGGTAGTACCTACGTAGGCAACATCGAGTCGACCGACTCCCTCGCGTTCTCGCTCCGGGTGCCCACCCAGGGCCGCATGGATGTCTACGTCTACGCCACGTCGTCATCCTCCTCGGGCACGATCACCATCTACTTCAACTCGACAGGTGCCCGGGTGGTCACGGTCACCGCCAGCCAGACTCGTCGCGACCGGCTCTTCGTTGCAGCGATCTTTTTTGCGGCCGGTACGTTGAGCATGCACGTCGCTTTCTCGTCGATCGACCGACTTTATCAAATCGAGTTTGTCCCCTCGCCGAGCGGGCCGCGGCCGGCGAAAGGGGGGGAGCCCCAGGCGCCCGTGGACGGCCTCTTGTCCGCCTTCGATTTCGACCTCGACGGAATGGGCGTCGCGTACGGCGCCACGAAGACGGGGTACGATATCGGCTACACCTTAGCCGCGGCGTCGCTCGCCCGCTCCGGGGAGCTGCTGACCCGCACCGGTGAGTATTTGGTCTTGCCCCCGTACTACTACGTCGCGTACACCTTCGCCGCGACGGGCAGTGGCGATTTCCGGCCGTCGATTCAGGGTTACGCGTCGCAGAAGCACAACGTCACGCTTTCGTTTTTGCGCGTGTCGGACAAGCGGGTGTTCAACATTTCGACGCCCATCGGGGTCACCACGTCGCAAACGACCAGCTCCGCTGCGACCACAAACGTGCCTCTGGAGTCGGGCGTGGCCTACACGCTCACGGTCTTCAACGACGTGAGTTCCTCGCAAGTGTTCTTGTCCAGCATTTCTATTCCCCAGCCGCCACTGACGCTGCCGTCGACCTGCTACGTGGCGGGGGGCGGTTCTGGCTCTGGCGCGTGCAGCACCACGGTGCAGCTCACCGACAAGAACACATGTTCGCGGTTTGTTTCCGACGCGTACCCTACCTCGCTTGCTCTGCAAGCCGATGGCGCCCTCCGCGGTTGCGCTCGCCCCGCGATCAACTCTCCCATGACGTTTCAGGTACCGTCTGGCACGAAGCCGAGCGGCGCGGTGCTGATGTGGGCTCGTACCCAGGCGCCGTTTCCCGAGGGCGGCTCGCTGTCGATTAAAGATTTCCAACGGTGGCCACTCCCCGCCCGGTTCGAAACCGCGGCTCTCGTCTTCGAGTTCGCCCTTTCCGGCACGCTCCGCGTGGTCACGAAGGACGTGCCCCCTCTCGAGGAAATCGTCACGCCATCCTTCTTCAACAGCGATGTCAACGGGCGATACTTGGAGTTTTCTGCCGACGGCCTCGTGCTGCGCAGCCGCAGTGGTTCAGCCTTGTACACGTACTTGGGCTCTGAATGTTCGAGCACGCCGTCGGTCGCCAAGTTCACGAGCCTTCTCGTCGGCTACCCCAACGCCTGCAGCATCGGCGGCGTCTATTCTCTCAATGGCAACGACACATCGGCATCATGCGGCGTGACGTCGACATTCGGCACCCCGTGTACGTTGCTGTCGGGAAGTGGCATCGGCCTGCGAAACAAGGTCGAGATGCTCTTCGGCGATCGCGAGCAGCCCGTCCGCCTTGGATTCGTCACGATTCCGCTCACGCTAGGCGCCTTCCAACAGGAGGTGAAGTTCTTCGCGATGTCGTCCGCGTCCAACGTACGAACGTTCAGTGCGTGCGCGAACGGCACCTCGGCCACGCTCGCGTCGACGTCCTCGGCCACGCTGGTGACCCACCCCGTATCGCTGGCGCATCCATACCCCGTGTCTATCGTCGACGACAGCGTGACCGCGCAGACTGTGACGGCGCTCCGGGTGACGAGCTCGGAGCTCGGCGACTACGCTGCGCTAGTGAGCATTGCGTGGGTGATGGGTGCCTTGACCAGCGTTTCCTCCCCGGCGTCGACGACGACGACGACCGCCGGCGTTGCAAATTCAACAGCAACCACAACTGCCACCACGACGCTTGCCTTCGGCTCGCCCAGTCTGTTTGGCCCCACGACGCCGACCCCGAGCACCGCGGTGACGGCAGATTTGTCCAAGTGTGGCCTCGCCGGGTACGTGCGTCCACAAAACGACCTCTACGCATCGCGAACGGAAAATGTTATATTTGCGGAGCTCGTCACGGGAGGGCGTGTTCTGTTCACCTCGGCGGTTACCGATCTCGCCGACTGTGCCGCGCTGTGCGAAAAGTCCAACGGCTGCGTGGCCTTCACCGGCGTGCGCGTCACGTCGACTGCGAGCACCAGAACATGCTACTTTTCCGCAGCGTATCTTTCCGCATCGGCGGCACCGCCGGCCGACTATTTCAGCACGGTGAGCGGCGTTCGCCCACCGACGTCCGTGACGGCGGCCGGCGCGACACTGTTGCGGCGTCCCGCTCCCTACAACGCCAAGCAGTACTCAGCCGTCAACGTGGGGGCCTATCCCCCATCGCAAGGCTGGACCGCCACGTTGCTGTTGCTCTCGGATGGCGGCCAGGTGACGCTGCGATCGATCAACGTGACGAGCTTCGCTGTCGGCGCGCCTCGCGTGAGCTTCGTGGCCCCCTCCGACTTCATCGTGGTGTCCGGGAAGGGCATTCTGCGCCAATGCGGCTTAGCGTACGAGTCGTTCAACGATCCGGTCATGGTGATGAATGGGTCGGCCACGTCAGGACCCGGGGGACAGCAATGCAACGCCGGGCACCCCTCCGACATCGTCACGTGCGCCGCCTCGGCCCTCCCAGGCGGCAGCGAAAGCTTCGTCGCCGTCGCAGCGTCGTCTACGACCGTCTCGCGCAGCCGTCGGTGCAAGCTCAGCATGATGGCCATGGTCTACGGGAAGGGGGCCTGGGACCAAAGTACGGACGGTGTGGTCTACGCCGGTCAGGGCGTCAACATCGCGTCCGCATCACCAGTGACAGCATCGTTCACATTCAACGGCGTCGCGAGGACGTACACGCTGCTCGACAGCAGCGGTGTTCAAACCAGCGTCTCCAGCGCTGTCACATCCGAGCTGCTCTGTGTCTTCCGCTCAGTTGATGGCTTTCAAGCATTCGCAGGATTTGCAGGGTCGGCGTCGACGACGCAGTGCACGACGACTTACGAGCACGTTTCCACCGTCGCCGCCGCCTGCGAGGACGATGCCTCGTGCACGGGGTTCACCACGAAAACCGTCGACATCAGCAACGGCGTCACGGCGGAGGTGCCAGCGTGCTTGCACACGGGCGGTGGCGTGCAGGCGGCGGGTATCCGAACGCCGGCAGCGGGCTTCACCTACTACCGCAAGCAGCGTCAGGGCGCCGCGCGGCGCTGCGTCGTCTCGGCCGCGTCCGACGCCACGCACCTAAAGTTGGACGTCACCCAGACAGACTTCGCCTCCAGCGGCAACACCATCTCCGTGTCCGTCAACGGAGAATTGCTCGCGATGTGCGGCGGCGACTTGACCTTCGAAGATGGTCAGCCGAGCCGTGGCGCGTGTCTGACGACTCGCAGCTGTTTCAATGGGATCGTGACCGTTAACCGGGGCGACGTCGTCGTGGTCGAACTGGCACCGACGGTGACAAGCCTGCGGGGCACGTGCGACTTCGCCGCGGCCGCTCGTTTGACCTTCACGCGGCAGCCGATCAACCTGCTGAACATGATCAAGGCGGCGACGGCAGCGTTGCCCGATGCAAACGCGGGTTGGCGGTCGCGCACGATTCGGCTCAATCCTGCGCTGCCGTCGACGCTCGCTATGCACGTGCGCAACCTAACGGAGGCCGTGCTGGTCATTCAATCGGCCGGGGAGGCATCGTGCTTTCGGAGCACTTGCGCGCCGCGCTTTTCGTGGGCGCTGCTCCGACATGCCCGCGGCGGACAGATCGCCTTTGCGAACGCGACCACGGTGAGGAAGGTCACCTGTAACGGCACGAATTTGTTAGATGGTGGCTACGCGGGATGCGAAATCCATCAGCTGTGCGCGTTCAACACGTCGCAACCGTCGAATGCGTCGACGGCCATTCGGCAGTACAACACAGTGTGGTCGACGGCGGACGACATCGCCGGTCGTAGCCCTGCGTTCGACGGCTACCTGCGGATCGACCACCAGCCGCCGGTGGGCTGGTCCATGTGCACCGCGCTGTCTAGTGCGCAGCTCTTGTACCGTGGCAACGCCGATGTGGACATTTCGCGGGCGGGAGTAGCGCGCCTCCTCGTGGCGACGGCCGTCTCGTCGTCGATCCCGTCGGCCGCGTTGTTGGGCGACATCGAAGCCCGCTTCCGGAAGGTCGTGCCGCAGGCAGTCGCCGAATCGATATCGGTCGCGACGGCATCTGGCTCGTCGCCATTTGTCACGGCGCAGCTTGTTCGGTCGGGGAACGCCACGTCGACCATCTACCACCTCGCGGACATCGT
>ERZ1292630.5057-Hain-H41-02um-R3-5057-length-10979-cov-8_pt1 | contig 10979 bp, 6 predicted proteins | sample MGYA00564408_ERZ1292630 | MGnify/ENA primary metagenome ERZ1292630 (study PRJEB36523, sample SAMEA6512641) | groundwater metagenome | collected 2019-01-08 | study: AquaDiva: Metagenomics assemblies of 32 groundwater samples
CGTGGCTGTTCCCGGAGCGCCAGCGGTTGGAGTTGCCGTAGAAGTGTCCGTCGACGTGGCTGTTCCCGGAGCGCCTGCGGTTGGAGTTGCCGTGGAAGTGTCCGTCGGCGTGGCTGTCGGTGATCCTGTTGTGGTTTGAGTATCCGTCGGTGTGGTTGGCGTCGGCGTATCTGTCGCGGTGACTGTTTCAGCGGTCGTGGTTGCCGTCGGCGTGGCGGTATCCGTCGTCGTGATTGGCGCACTCGTCGGCGTATCTGTTGCGATGACTGTTTCGGTCGTCGTGCCGGTCGGCGTGGCAGTATCCGTCGGTGTGGTGGTGACTGGCGTCGAAGCCGTCACTGTTGGAGTGTCGGTGGTCGTGCCAGTCGATGTGGCGGTCAGCGTGGTCGTCGGGGTCGCCGTTCCCGTGGCAGTCTCCGTGGCGGTGGGGGAACCTGTCAGTGTTTCCGTCACAGTTCCCGTGGGTGTTTCAGTGGTAGTGACCGTCGGTGAAGTTGCCGGTGTTCCTGTTGGGGTCACAGTTCCCGCTGGCGTGCCCGTGGAAGTCTCCGTGGTCGTGCCAGTCGACGTGGCGGTCGGGGTCGCAGTTTCCGTAGAAGTTTCCGTGGCGGTGCTCGTGGGTGAACCGGTTGGAGTGCCGGTCGGAGTCGCCGTTGCCGTGGGTGTGCCCGTGTCGGTGGTCGTGTCAGTCGATGTGGCAGTCAGCGTGGTCGTCGGGGTCGCCGTTCCCGTGGCAGTCTCCGTTGTGCTCGTCGTAGGTGAAACCGTCGGCGTGCCGGTTGGGGTGGTCGTCGGCGTGTCAGTCGGTGTCCCGGCGGTCGACGTGCCGGTTGCTGTGGCCGTCGCCGTTGACGTGCCGGTGATGGTCGTGGTCGCGGTCGTCGTGTCCGTATTCGTCGCGGTCGTCGTGTCCGTATTGGTCGCGGTCGTCGTGTCCGTGTTCGTCGCGGTCGTCGTCGGCAAGTAAAAGAGCTCGTCGTCGCAAATCGACGCTGCCGCCGGGCATGTGACGACGCCCACGAAGCCCGCCGGCGGCGCCACCGTTCCCACCGAGCCATCGCTAGGACAGTCGATCCACAGAACGCTCGGAGGCACTTGCACTTGCACTCTCGTGCCATTCCAGCATCGCAAGCGGTGACAGCGCACCTGCGCAGAGGTGGATTGCCCAGACAAGATAGCCGTGGACGAGACGCAACGGCCTTGGTTCCCGTAGTACATTCCCAGCACGTCGTCGCTCGGCTTCCGCGACAATGGGTTGTTGCAAAGCAAGCTGGAGCTCGCTTGCACAAAGGGACAGTAATCCACGAAGGACTGCACCGCGCCACGTAGGTCGTTCCCTGGGAAGTACCTGAAGTATGAAGGGATGGATGTATTCGCAGGGTAGTCGCCAATGCAGCACTGCCCCGCTGCGAGATTGCCCACATTGCACGCGAACGCACCTGACATGTCATTACAGAAGAACGTTCCGAGCCCTCCGGACGTCGTGTTGCACTTGTCCGTGAAAAAAGAGCACCCCGCGTTCGCGCCCCACTTCATCTTCTTGCTTGCCTTCGCAAGATCCACGGCGTACACGCCCGTGTCGATGAAATACGAGAGCGACATGGTCGACAGGTGCGTCGCGCAAACGGGCGACATGGTGTCCTGGAGACTGTTACGCCGGTCCCAGTGGGACCACTGCGACCCGGAGTTGCCCTCGTCCTCCAGCTCCATGCCTTCCAAGGTCGGGCAGCCAAAGTAGGCACGGGCCGCCGCGACCACATACGGTGAGGCGAGAAGTCGCACCGTCTTGTCGCGCTTCGTCATCAATATTTGAGGGTTGTTCGCGGCGCTGCCTTTCCAAAAGTTTGTCATATACGTGTTGTCGAAACCGAACGCGTGCATAATTTCGTGCGCCACCATATTCACGAGCACGTCGTTTTCGTCAGTGTTGGTCGCGCTCCACTTAATAAACAACGGCGAAAAGTTGGCGCGTCCCACAACGGGGCGGGCGCTCTGGTCGAAGGCACAGTAACTTGCCCATCCCATGACGTTTGTTGGCGCCGGGGCCGCTGCGAGGTACAATACGAAATCGGAGTTGACCACACCGGTGGTAAAATGGTCCGCCGGAATGTCGAAGCCAGGACACGCGCCGACGGGAACGGTGAGATTGCCTTGCACTTGATTCACGTACAGGGCTGGTAGAATCTTGTTGAACGCCGCGGGGAGCACTTGCGTGAGCAGGACATCGCGCTTCGCGACGGTGAACTCCTCCCCTGCGAGGCAGGTGGCAGTGCTGCCCTGAAAGTTGGGCACGACCTGACCCGGGGCGGAGCAAATCTTCGCGGGGTTGAGAATGTCCAAGTAGGAAAGCGTGAACCGCAACGGTCCCACCGCGAGCGGTTTGAACGTATGGTGATGGTGCACGAATGTCGACGACGAAGAAGCCGTGACGGCGGCGTCACCAACCACCCGATGCGCGTCCGAGTCGGGGACGGTGATAGGTACAATATGGGGAGCGGCCGCGGGCGAGAATCCGCTTTGACTTAGACCGCCGTAGCCGACGACGCCGACGCCATCGCCGCCGTACACAAAGGTCATCCGCGCGGCGGTGTCTCCAGGGCCATCCCCGGCTGTGCTCAAGCGTGGCGCGGCGGTTGAAGGCAGGACGTAGCTTTGCGGCGCGAACACGTCGCGGCCGTGGTGCCCCGGGCCGGTGCGCAGCAGGTCATCGTTATCGTGCATGCACTGGTGGTGGGGACTATGGTGGGGCCGCGCTACCTCCTCCTCTTCGTCGCGCCGCAGCCGTAGCAGTTGATTGAACGGGTCCTGGCTGTCGCTGCTGCGTGCCGGCGTAGCAACACGTTCGCCGCGCACCACACCACGCACGAAAAGGATGGCGAGCGATACCATCAGCATCGCCTTCAACAACAGTCTTCGGTCCCTCGCCAACCCAGCGCACGTCATCGGGGTAGATGCGGCTATTAGCCGCTAAGGAGAGAGGCTCCGGTCGCGGCCTGTACAACAGGGGGGTCCAGGTGAGAATGGGAGAGCACAGACCGATTCGCACACGAAGGAGGCCGCGCGCACGCAGTTCCTGCAGAATGGGAGTGACGAGTCGGATCCACACGCTCGGAAGGGACCGCTGTCTTTTCTGTACACACGACCTCAATTCTAAAACATAAAACTGCACCTCTCGGAAGAGGGGGCGGTGTCGAAACGACGATTCCTAGGTCCGCTCGGCGGCACGGGAGGCGGCCGCCAGCAACGCGGCTTCCAGCCAGCCTTCCGCCGCCCCGGAGACTGGTTCGCTCGGCTCCTTGCGAGGGGCGGCCAGCGTAGATCGAGAGCCATGCCCACCGGCTGCAGCTGGGTAGGCCGCGATGGTGGATCGAGGGTCCGGGTTTGCCGATGAAGACGACGCGGCCAAAGCGGCGACCACATCGCGCTGGGCGGCGACCATGGCTTCCACTTCGGGGGCGACCAGCCGAAAGCCGAGCGCTTCCGTTGGGTCGTCGTCATCGTCGCTACCGTCGTCATCGTCACTGTCCTGTTCTTTGGCGTCCCCCCCCGGTCGTCGCCGAGCTGCGGAGGCGCTTCGCAACGCCATGGCATACAGGGTGGCTCGAAACCGGGCCGACTTGCTGACGGTTGCCACCCCCATGGCGACCAGCTGATGCTGCACCGAGGAAGACGTCCCTGACAGGCGGCTCGGGGGTGGCGGAACGGCAGCGCCAGCTGTGGAGGAAGGCAGCAGGGGTGACGCGACTGGGCTGGCGCATCCGGAAGGCGGGTAAGTCATGTACGTGCCCGATGCCCCACTGCCGCCGCCAAATACGGCGGACCCCCCTCGCCACGCCGAGGGCCCCTTCGCTGAGGCGGGCCCTGGCATCATCGCGTCCGTCCCTTTGGGCGACCTGGGGATGGGCACACTCAGGTGGCCGCTCAGAGGTCCCGTTCCAGACAGGGCCGGCGGCGCTCCTCCTCCGAACCCCCCCCTGTCCTGTGAGGGACGTTGGACCGAGGAGGCAGCTTCGGTCGAATGCTGCGCGCCTTGACCGGCGGTCGCCGACGCACCGTTGGCTGGGTCATGGGGCGGCGGGAGGGGCGTTGGCTTGTTGACCGGCGACGAGGCAGCGGCGCTTCGCGAAGGCGCGTGACGGTTGGCCGGGATTGGCGGCGCGGTGCTTCCGTAGCAGAGCGCCCTGTCGCCAACTTTGTGACACCAACAGCACGTCACCGTGGGGTCCGTGGCGCACGAGAACAACGGCATGCAGTCGAATCTGCGAGACGCTGACGCCCGCATCGCCGCGATGGACAAGCCGTTGAGCGGGGGCGGGCCCGCGGCTCGACCGGACGCAGCGGGAGCTCCGAACCACTGTCGCAACACGGTCACGGCGGACAGCGGTTCCTTGTCATCGCCCGGGGCTGGGGGACTGGCAGCAAGGACGAGGTCCACGAAGGCCAAGCGAATCCTCAGCCGCGTGCCGACGGCCCCGCCTCCCTTAGAAACATGGGGTGCCATGGGCCCTTTGACCACGGTCCGCGGCGACGCGGCTGCAGGACTTCCACCACCCTGGGCACGGGGAAGAGCTTTCGCCACGCTCAAAGCCCCTTTGCTCGCGATCAGCCAGGCACGCTCTTCGGCATGCACAAGCACGGTGATAATACCTGTGGCCGCGTGAACGTCCTCAAGCGTGACGGCGAAGATCGAGACTTCCGACGCAACGGACCGCCATCCAAGCGGCGGCGGTGGCGGCGCGTCCGGCGAGGCTCCTGGAGGTCCTTGGTGTTGTTGGTCGGTCCTGCGAGACACCGACAGAGGAAAGTACACGTGCGACAAGGGAGCCGCCACAGCAGACCGGTCGGGCGATGCTCCGCTCCCGTCAATGCCGTGTTGAAGCTGCAGTTGCGTACCCGCCACACGGACACCGCGCTGCAACTCGGCACTCACGTGCGACAGCGGTGACGTAGCGGCCGGAAAAACCCGTCCGGCTGATTCGGTTGTGGCAGGTCGATGGCTGCGCTGTGCCGCGGGGCCCCCGGTGATAAGGCCCGCCGCCGACAGCACCCCTCCAGCGGCGGGTGGAGACTTTACCGCACCACCGCCGCCTTTGACCCCGTTGCCCCTGTCAAGGTTGGCGCCGCGGGGCGTCGTCGCAGGCGATGTTCCCGTGGAGAAACTTGACTGCACGTGCGGCGGCGGGGGTGGGGTAGTGATGCCGTCACCTCCGCCGTCCGCCCCAGTCTCCTCGGGCGTCGCGAGGAGAAGCGCTCCTCCGTCCTCGTCGCGTCCGTGCCACAAGTGCATGCCTGCCATCACGCCCCAATCCGCCTCCCCGGCGCCGCCCTCGCCCAGGCGCCTCAATGACGAGCCTCGGCTCTGCGAGGAGCTGAACGCCGCCGCATTCCCTCCCCCGCCTCGCACGGGCGAGCCGGCACCTTTGAGGGCCGCCTTTAGCTCCTCGCGGATGTCGGCGAGCGGGTCGTCGAAGGGGATCACCGGAGGGAGCGTCATGCGCTTCACCGCCCCGGGCGCTTTGGGGATCCGCCTCATGGTCCAAGCAGCCGGGGGCGACCCAGCGGCCCCGGTCCCAGGAGCATGACAAGATCCGTGTCTCCATCGACGCCTCCGCCTGGTGCTCCCGTCGCTGCTGTCCCCCTCTCCATCACCTTCATCGTCACCACTGCCCTCGCCAAGTTCGTCGTCATGGCCGGCGCCTCCTCTGCCACCTCCAGCGCCGCCATCCCCACCACCACCTCCGCGGTCCATACGTTCGATGAGCTTGGAGACGAGTTTGTTGTGGTAGGCGACGAGGGCCAATGGCAGCGTCGCATCGTAGCCGGAGGCAATGAGTTGCGCGTGGTGGTTGAGCGCGGTCAAATACGGCTCGCGGCACTGCCGATGGAACGCGGCAGGCTCTATTTTTTGCAGTTGTGAAATGGGTATCCAACATGTCTCGCGACGACGCTTCTCGGACGCACTTCCTCCTTTGCGGACGGCCTCCACGCCGGGAAGGGCTGATGTCGGTGCGGGTTCGCGAGCGGCCCGGGACAGAGGACGGGTCGACGTGACGGTGGTCGCCGTTCCGCTGAGATTCGAAGACACGGCGACAAGCTGCCCGGTGGATTTTGTTGGTTGCGGCGTCATCGATGACAGCGTTGGCGGCGCCCAAGAGACGGCTTCAACAGGACGCGTTGGCGGCGGACGCCTTATGCTGGTGACCACACGATTGGGTCGACGTTGAGGCAACGGAGTCCCCCCGCCGCCCCGTGGCTTGGCACCACCACTCGATTCAGCGAACGACCCCTCGGCGGTACTGACCCTTGCGGCGTCCTCCGGCGATGACTCTGACAGGTCCGGAATTTGAGGAACACCACCGCGCGTCCACACTGTCACGAGTGCGTAACCATCGCGGATCCCTTGCACGACGCCGCAAACAGCCGGCACGGCGGCGGCACGACGACCGACACCGACGGTGCTTTGTGAGCCCCACGCAGGGTCAGTGGGTTCAGTCTGCCACTGCAGGTGCATGTCCACGACCTCTCGAGCAACGTCCTTCGTTGTGACCTTGCGCAACAGCGACATCATCGCAGGGCGACTGCCGACGTGATAGCGAGAGGACGACGCGTTGCCATCCGCGTCATGATCACCTCCAACGTGACTTGATCCCGCGGCGCGACCCCCACCCGCCACGCCACCGCGTCCGGTGCCCGAGGACGGCAAGGACGAACACTGAATCACGCTCCGATGCAGCAGCAAATGCTCTAAGAATTGAGCTTCCAGAGATCCTGCGGGATCCCTCTCCGCCGCGTTCGCCACCATGCCACCGGCTGCCGTGAGATTGGACGCCGGGCGCGACCTCAACGACGCGCTCGAACCGCTCGTCGTCAGATTGTGCGTCGCGCTCAACGAGGTCCCACTGACGTTGCCACCGTGATTGAGCCTCCGACCTGCCTCAGCTTTCAAGAACAGGGCGGTCATGTCAGACGTGCACCCTGCGTAGCTCACGTTAGCGTCGATGTAATCCGAGGTCGTTTGCACGAAATCGCCATTGCGCAATGTCGCGTCGTGGTACGTGCTGAATATCGAGTGCATTTCGCCTGCGGTTGACAGACTCACGCAACAATAAAAAACAACAACCACTGTTTGGGTTAAAAACACAACGAACAACACTGTGTGAACGCGAGAAAACAAAAAAGCCCAAATTTTTTTTAGCACAGGCACAGGAGAGCCGCGAGATGTGCGGAGGGATGGCGAGACGCCAGGGGGCGGGGAGAGCGACTAATCTGCTGATTACCCACCCATGCAGAGATGGTTTCGCCACCGGCTACCCGGGCTACCATTCAGCCGTCTGTGGGAAGCCAGCTTTCGCGTTCCACAGGTAACACATCGCCCTTTTGTCTGGTGAGGCGCCAGTACGACCCTTGCGTCGTGAGGTCGCGTGTAAGCGGCACGGCTCCCTCTCTCGGCAGCGAAAAGTAGGACTCGAACGGCTCGCCGTAGCCGCTGCGGCCGCCATCGTTGTGGTCGCCCATGAGCTGCTGATCCACCAGCGACGTCATGGCCGTCCAATACTCCGGACGCAGCTCGTCCATCTCGGCCTTTCCCTTCGGCCCCCTCGCCGCGCGGTCGTCACGGCGCCCCACCGACCGCTGTGGCTCGGCGACACGACGGCTGGGGCCGGCTTGAGTCGGTGCTGCTGGCACCTCTCGATAGGAGGACGTCGGCACGTGCGGCGCAACGGCGTTCCGAGTGAACAGGAGACCCTCCCGCTTCAGAGTGCGACCTGTCGGGGGAGGAACCGAATGCGGCCGTGATGATGGCGCGTTTGCTGCCGACTGCGACGACGCGGCCGGAGGGCGGCGCGCCGGTCCATAGCGATCATCGTCTTTCGTGGCGATGTCTTGATACACCACTTCGAACGGCTTCTCCGCGGCTTCCTGGTCATCGCCGAGCACCCCCCGTTCGCGGGTGTCAAACGCCTGCTCGAGTTCGCGGCGTTCCAGCGCTCGCTGGGTTGACCTCTCCATCTTCTGTGCCCGTTGCTTCGCGACCACCGCGCGGAAAAGGAATTCCGTGAGGGCCGTGATCCCGCTGGCGCGCACATCGCCGGTCTCGATGGCCATTTTCGACGACACTGGAAAGCATTTCAACGAAGAAGCGACTTTCCCATTTGAAAACCGGCGGCACATTTCTTTGTACTTATCCGCGGTGGACTGACCTCGCGAATCGTATTCGACGTCCATTTTATTGCACACAATGCCCACCGCCCGTTCGCTGAGGCCCGCCTCGTAGTACTCGAGCTCCGACGCGAGGGTCTCGACCACCTCCCAAGGAGGCTGCGGCTCCTTGCGATCGGGCGGCGTATACGATTCTGCCATATCCACGACGTAGAGCAGTGCGTGCGTGCGTTCGACATGGCGCAGAAACTGGTGCCCGAGGCCGCGATTTTCATAGGCGCCTTCGATGAGACCCGGAAGATCGGCGATGGAGCATTCCTCCTCCCCCAGCGGGTTGAACAAGCGGCCCACGAACGGGTGCAGCGTCGTGAACGGATACGGGGCCACCTGCGGCCGCGCCGTCGTCATGGCACCCAGCAACGACGACTTGCCAGCGTTGGGATATCCAACGAGGCCGCAGTCGGCGATGAGTTTGAGCTCAAACTGCGCCAAGACGGTGTTTCCAGGCATGCCTTTCGTCGCGTAGAGTGGCGTCTGCGACAAAGCAGACTTGAACATGTTGTTGCCCTTGCCGCCGAGGCCGCCCTCGAGCAGCACGACCTCGACTCCCGCTTCGCAAAAGTCGTAAAGAACCTCGTTTGTGTCCACGTCGGTCACTTGCGTTCCAATCGGCATCTCCAAAATCAAATCGGCGCCTCCTTTTCCATGCGCGGTTCGGCGCTTGCCATGGATTCCGGATCCCGCCAGAATCGTCTTTCCGAGGGCCTGGATGTGGGACAAGTCGGACACGTTCGACGTCGAGCGGAGAATGACCGCGCCGCCTTTGCCCCCGTTGCCACCTCCGGGGCCCGCGAACTCGTTGTTCATCTCGTGCTCAAAAGCGTTGGATCCATCGCCGCCCCGCCCGCTGGCAACGAGGGCTTTGATCCGGTCGACGAACGGGGCGTGCCGGTGGTACTGCCGGGCGAAGAGCAGCGACTGCCGCAGCATTGGCAAGCGACCACAGCGCGGGTATGTGTGTGTGAGATGACCGAGGTCCTGTGCCGACCGGGAATGGTCACAATCACACCACGTTCCCCCCTGCGGCGTTATCTGTGTAAAGACTGGTTTAACCAGGTTAGCATTGAGAAAAGGGAGGAGGCCACATGGAACACGCCAACCGACATCGACGTCAGGAAAGCTAGATACAGTGACTCATCGACCTTGCCCATGAGAAGCCGCGGTATCGAAAAACAAAGCGAAAGAAGAAAGCGAAAGAAAAGTACACTGATAAAAAAAATGGCACAATTAAACGGGAGAACAAGACGAGCCGCGGTGGTCCCTCCTCCGGTTTCCCTGCCCCTCCACACACTCACTCGTTCCAATCGGCCCAATAGAGGACGCGATGGAAAAGGGCACAGGAGGACGGTCAGCGTGTGCTTCCCCCCCCACCCCCCTCCTCGCGAAGAGGAAGCAGAAGAAGAAAAGAAGAATGAAGAAGAAGAAGCGAAAGACAATACGGATCTGTTTTTCAAAAAAAATCAGATCGTCGGCGGTCGCGCGAAACAACAAAACGAAGCGAACGGAACGGTACGTAGCCGTATTCGTCTCACCCCCTACCCTCCCAACACACACACTCCACACTCTCTCTATGACAAAAAGAAGTATGTGAGCCCCCCCCTTTTTTTGGTGAGCCCCTTTTCGTTCCCGCGGCGGTTTGTTAATGTTAATGGCCCGCCGCCTTGGTGGGGGTCGCACCGCCCTTCGTGGCGCCACCCGACCTTCGGTTGTGCATCATCAGCTCCTGCGCGAAGCGCGTGATGTCACATGATTTGTGGGGGAACTGAAATCGGCGATCCGGCGCCGACAGCGGGGAGATGAACCACCCCACGGTTTGCGTGGACGTCTGAGGCTCTCGATATTTCTGAGTGGGCGAAAGAGTCACAGACTCGAACAGGCGGTGGAAGTCGTCATTGGAAAGTTGCAGACGGTTTGGCGAGAGGGCCGAGATGCTCGGCATGCTGCGCGGAGGGCTGCTTGGCGGCGATGGGGAGTGAGCGCCAGCTGGCGGTGACCCGGACAAGGCTGGTGCCCCTGCAGCGCTGGCCATGGCGATGTTCGGCAGAGGCCGTCCAGGCGACGCCACCGTGGTAAGCCGTGGCGGGCTGCGCGGTGACGGCTGCGTAGGCTCAAACCGAATGCCGCTACCGCTGCCGTCAGATTTCGACGGACTGACGTCATCCGCGCCGCCGCCGCCAGGAACGAAGGGCAAGGCGACGACGGCTCGCTGCGACGAGGACTGGTGGCCGGCTTCGTGAGCTCCCTCCTCTTGCGATTGTGGCTGTCTTAGATGCTGCTGAGTGGCACTCCCCAAGTCGATCAGTCCGCGCTTCTCCATCGCCTCGAGCAGCGCTCGCTCGCGGTCGAGAAACCGCTTGGGACGCTGGTTGACGCCCTCTGTGACCGGCCGACCCTGCGTGGCCATCCGGTGGGGATTGACACGAAAGGTGTCGAATACGACGCGGTGGCAGCGCTCGGTTTCGACGTGCTCCTTCCAGATGCGCTCCTTGGCGACCTCGGAGATGGCTGCCGACTTCCAATTCATTCAATGGGTCTGCGGGAGGCACAGAAACCACGTAACAATGAGAACCGGGGGAAAAAAAGGGTGACGCGATCACAAAAAAAGAGTCACGCGCGAAGGAGGGAACGATATGGGAGAGGGAAGGTTACTTTTGTGTCGCACACCACGCAACATTGCCGTTTTGACTTTTCTTGCATTCCAGTCCAATGCAGGTGGGTCGTCGAACACAAAATAGGGGGGGGGGGGGGCGGTGCCCCCC
>ERZ1292630.5058-Hain-H41-02um-R3-5058-length-10977-cov-8_pt1 | contig 10977 bp, 5 predicted proteins | sample MGYA00564408_ERZ1292630 | MGnify/ENA primary metagenome ERZ1292630 (study PRJEB36523, sample SAMEA6512641) | groundwater metagenome | collected 2019-01-08 | study: AquaDiva: Metagenomics assemblies of 32 groundwater samples
TGAAGCATCTTTGGTCGGTCGGAACGGCTCCTCGTTGTTTGTGGCGTCGCCGTTGAAAGATCCAGATCCTCATTTCAGACTTTTATTTCAGTCAGGAACATCTGCTTTTCTAACGATCTTTGGACACCGTTTGGCTTGGTGGGATGACGCACTCCTCGGGCCCCATCCAGCCCGTTTCCATTCAGGAAGGGGTGATTAACTTCATTTCGGCGGTCACATCGCTGTTTCAATCGGCAGCGATCCTCGGCGCGCCGATGGACAACGCGGCTGAGGCGGTGCACGGCGTGCTCGATCCGTATGACGATGGGATGCGGTGCTGGAAAGGCGCAGACGGGCTCACCTACCGGGTGCCGCTGGTCACCATCCCGTCGGAGTATCACGCGCGGTGCAAAATCCGCAATATTCGTATCATGATGGAGAACGTACGACTGCTCTGCGAGGACGACTTGCTTCCCGCGACCGCGAGTGAAAAACAGTTCTGGTCGTCGTATCCTTCGCTAAAGTACCGTCTCTTTATCGAGCCGTTTCTCGGGACGCTTCCGGTGGTGTACTTCGCCCATCGATATAGCCGGTCGCGCCTCCCAATATTGTTTCGGAGTCGGTTCACGCCGTTCGCCATATCTGGCATTATCGCGGAACAGCTGATGGACGTCAGCTACCCTGCACAGCAGTTGCTTGCCACCGTCCTTCAGGCGCGTACGCCGCTCGGCGATGCTGCGCGCGCCGAGTGGAACCGCTTGCAGTTCGTGTCGATTACGCCGTCGACGTACATGACGTATCAGTGGCATAATTTGATTGGAGATCCCATCGAGGGCTGGCAGTTCGGAGCCGACGTGCTGAAGGCTGCATCTTGACGGCTGCCATCAGGGACCTGGGGAGGAGGGGAAGGTTGATATCGAATCTTGCGGCACCCGTTGATGTGCGTGTTTAAAAGTCATCACCGTGTCCTTGCGGCTCCCAAGGCCCACTTTCCCCGTGCCCCCAAGCAAAACCAGTATTCACCCAGACCCCCCCAAACAGAGCGCGTTGAGATGTCGCGCTTTGTGGGCGGAGACTACGCCCCAAAACGGTACCTTGACAACGAGGTGGCGAGCTTGTCCAACGAGGTCGCCCGGTTGCGCGTCATGGTGCAGCGAGTCGTCGCCGCACAGGCACAGCAGCCCGCGATGGCAGCTCGGTCAGCTCCTGCCTACTTCCCTGCCTCGGGTCCCGTGTCGGCGGACGGAGGGGGCGCGATACCGTCCCCGTTTGTGGGGGCCGCGACCACCGGTGTGGCCGTGCCGAGACGAGGCGATCCGCTCGCCGTGCTGCCAGCCATCTTCGCGGGTGAGCAAGGCACCAAACGGCTGCTAGGCCTCCTCCTTGACACGTACCCTTGGCTTCGCGACGCAGCGGAAGACCGGATAAAGCCCGTGCCGCCGCCCCAGAATACGGCAGCTCCCGACGCGGCGGCGGCGACAAAAAGCCCCGCGGAATACGCGAACACGGCTACGTCGTCACCGCCCGCGCCGTCCACTGCCGCTGCAGCGACGACCGCCAAAATTGGGTCCCTTCCCTCCGCCGCCGTTGCCCCTCTGGGTGGCACTCAGCTTCCGCGCAGCGGATCAGGGGCGGCGGTTCCCTTGTCGTTGGCCGGGGGGTCTTCCGGCGTCGGGGGGACGCCCACCGTCGTGCTCGTGCCAACGCGAAAGGTCACGGCTCGGTCGACATTAGAACGACTTCGAAAGCCCAATGCTGACACGGATTCTGATGACGAGCAACCCGCAGGAGCGAAAAAAGCGAGTGCACCAGCGTCCGCTACGACCAAACCCAAAGATCAGTTCGACTTTTAACGAGTCGTCTTCGGCGGATTTGTTGAGCCGCCGCACGCACAAGCAACGCATAGAGAGACGTTTCTATGATATGACGTTTCTAGATTGCTATAGGCGTTTCTTTCAATTCCTTTTTGTCTCCTTCTCATGAATCAGTCGAATCGTGTGGTTCGTGGACGGTCGCGTTTTTGTTTCTGTACGATTTACGATATTTTGTTCGTGTTACACAACGGTACATTCACACAGATGCTTACGACGACATGCGTTGGAACGGCCACTGGAAATTTCCTCTGATCCTCGCCAACGCAAAAACATCATGATGTTGGCGGCGCACCGCGATGCAGCGATCACCTTGGTTCGATCGCTGCGTTCGGTGAAGCAGGAACTGCGCTCCCGCGAGGGCAGCCCGCCGGCCATTGCGAAACGGGCGCATCAAATACTCTCGCAGGCGGACACCATCGTTATCCTGCGACGTGCCGCAATGGCGACGAGTGGCTCCCACGACACCGTGGAATTGCATCATGCCAAGCACGGCGGCGGCGTGAGAGACACCAGCGGCGACAGTACGACGGTAAGCTCCACGACCGAAGGACCCTGCGTTTCTCCGGCAGACGTTGTCGTCAGCGTCGCGGATGCGTGTGCTACGTTCTTGGCCCACGGTGGTGCGCTCTCCGAAATGCCTCCTCCTCTCGAGCCGCGAGGGGCTGGAGGAGCAGGGAGCGCCGCTCCGATCCGTTCCGCATCATCGTCATCGTTGCCGGCCACCTTGGCGTCGTGGCAGGCATCGGTGGAGGAAAGCTTTACACGGCACCTTCAGAGTCACCAGGTCACACCGCAGTCGGCCACGGCCATACTAGGGGCGGCAACGCAGCGGTACCCGCGGAGCGCCTTGACGGCATCGTCGGCGAGTGCGCGATCTCAGCGGCTGTCGATGTACCTCAATCACCCGTGGATGGCGAAGCCGTCGACCATCAAGAATCTGTGGATCAGCGCCGCCCAGGACCGAACGCGGCAGGATGGAGCCGAGGAACCTAGCCCTGAAGCAAGCTGGAGTTGCGTCCTTCCCGAGCCACGATTGGCCCTCGCGCACCGACTGAACGTGCCCCCTCATGCCTTGGCTCCCCCCTCCAACGAGGAGGGGCGGCAGCAGCAGCATCATGCAACCCTGGGGTGCTCTGCCGCGTCGACGTCCTGGTCGCTCATTCATGACGCCCTTGGACCGAATCGAACGTCTGCTGGATCCCGAAGTTTAGCGGGCGAGGTCGCGGCATGCCCGCCCTTTCACGCCGCATCCCAGCGCGTTTCGTGCTTGCACGACCCGCTGCTACTCGCAGCGTACCGCCGGACCTTGCAATTTGCTAGGTCGCAGAGGCAATCCGCGCCGGCGTCCATGCTGATCGAGCTGATTCGCGGATGCAGCGTGCTTTATGGCTCGGGCTTCGTGTTCCCGCCCAAGGGAATGCAGGGGCCACAGGGGGCACTGCCGTACAAGCATCGCACCTTCGTTGAGGCGAAGATGCAGCGGTGCCCTGACGTGCGGGAACTGCTTCAGTTTGTACGGCAGGCGTCGGAGGTCGCTACCGGTGCGTCGTGGAGCCACGTCGATGCCCACCGGGCCATTTGCACCATGGCCGAAGAAGGCATCTATGACGGCGCCGCAGCGGATAATCTGTGTGCGAAACTGTGCGGCGCAGGTTCGCTGTTGTCTCCGAGGCACGCGGCTCGCGTCGCGTACGCATGTGGCGTACTGGGCCACCGTCACCACGGGGTCGTCCAGAACGTGGTCACCGCCTCGCTTGACGAGTTCGGTGCGCAGGACCTGTTGATCTATCTCCAAGGTCTCGCGATGCTGCACGTCGGAAAGCGGGGATTTCTTCTCGGTGACTGCGGCCACGACCGGCCTTCCGCGTCTTCCTCGAGCCTGACCAGCAGTGACGACAGCATCGCCCATAGACGGTGGATCCACTTGCAAAACCGTCTGTGGATTCACGCAAAGAATCCCGCCACCACGCTTGCCTGGCACGTCGACATCCATCACGCCATGGCGGCCGCGGGGATGCTTGATCACAAGCTGTTGATCCATTCCTCGCGACTGCTGCGCACCGAGGTGCACCGCTTTGAGCCAGTCCACGTGCTCCGGATGCTGTACGTGCTTGGCTCGCCGTTGGCCGCGAAGCGCGAAGTCGATCCCGGTCTTCATGCGAACTGGGTCAAGGTCGAAAAATTACTTCAGGCGATTGTCGCGTCGACGGCGCGCACGTCGTCGGATTGGACCGTAGAGCAGCAATGGCTTCTCCGGACCGCTCTGACGTTCGCCGGAGTGGGTGAGCCGTTCCGAGCAGCAGCGTTGGAACTGGCACCGGAGGGAACAGGCTGATGGGAAGGGGGCAAAAAAATCAAACGAGTTGGCTGTTGATTTTTTCGCCAAGTGGGGTGTACGTATCTGATGATAATATCATTTCGAAACGTCCCTCGGAGGCGAACACACGCGGAGGTGCCTTCCCCCGTGACACACGCACGCTGTGGAAAGCGAAGCCAGGGATGTCTGCCCCCCCTCCTTCTTCGACATCGGCGCGTGATGACGACCCCCGTCTCCAACACGTCGATCCTGAGCGGAAAATCAGCGTACTGAAGAAGGCCGCGATTGCGCTCACTGAAAAGGTAGAGAGCTTGAAGGTCGAACTAAAGGTCGCGCGAACCGAAATTGATTCCCTCAAGGTGGAGAATCATCGTCTGCGAAAGGAGGCGTCCGACAAGTCGTCGGAAGCCGCCCAGCTCGCGCTCGATTTGAAGCGGGCCAGACAGGAACTGTCCGACGTCAATCGTGCCTCGGCGGTATCGTCCGTTCTTGGCGCGGCGGCGGGCCCCGCAACGACGACCATGACGCCGAGCGGCCCGCGCCCGCACCACCATGGCACGACGAATGACACGACTGCTGTTGCGACGACGGCGGATGGATTGCACCCGAGTGCACCCGTAGGTACTGGGGCGCTCAGGAGCTTCGGCGCGTTTCTGACGAGCGTTGTTCACTCGACCTCCGCGGCTACCGAAGCGACCGGGGATTCGGCGGCATCCACCGGCCGGTCAGCCACTGGAAATGACGCTCCGACCGCGCGCGCGGATGCGGCGACGAAGGAAGCGGCAGAGGCCCTTCTCGAGCAGAACCAAACGCTGCTGATGCAGCAATTCGAGTTCAAGAAGACGTCGGATGCGCAGATCAAGATGCTTCACGACCAAGTCGCGCGTTTGGAGAGAGAAGTGCAAATCGAGCGACAAGCAGTGCGAGCGGCGATCAAGAGTTCGACCGAATCGGCTGATCTGAAGCGATGTCGCGACGAGGTGGCTCGAATCGCGTCGCTCAACGAGGCCCTGCGTCTGGAAGTGGAGTTTCACGCTGCGATCGCGAGAGTGGCGCGGAAGGAAGTGGGCCGGCAATGCCACCGCGACGACGGGGTCGTGCATCGTGGGTCTTCGATGCCGCCTCAGAAGCCACACGATCAGCTTGCCGCAGCATTTCACAATGTGGTTGATTTCCACTTGTCAAAGGCCCCACGGGGTACGTTGGCCGACGTGCTTGCACTGCCCTTTGTCAGCGACGTCATGGCTGCGGTCTTTGCCGGACTCCTGAGGAACGCCACTTCGTCCACTGTTCAGGCGTCAGCCTTGCTGTCATTCGGCATCGAGTCCAGCAGCCTTGGCATTATAGTGGAGCCGTTGGCTCGTTACGTGTTGCCGCCGTCGCTGCTGGAGGACTCGACGCTATCAGGATTCGGGCACGGAGGGGGTCTTGATGCGTACTTCGGTTCGGCCGCTCACGCTAACGTTCACATGAATGGATCCCGGTGGCCGTTGGACCTCGAAGCATTGCTGCACACCGTGGTGGCGACCTTTCGTGCGGCCGCGCTGGACCTGCAACTTGTCGAGGCTTCGAATTGCGCCGACGTGGCCGCGGAACCGGAACAAGTTGCATCGCCGACCGCACAGCATCGGCAGGCGCAGCTGGGGGCCATGCGACAGTACTTGTCCGTCACGTCGTACGCACCCACGACTGGGCCGACGGCTCACTCACCGACATCGTCGGACGCTCAAGTGGTCGCGGTTTACTTGCGCGCGATTCGAACGGCGGCAACCTCATTGGAGTCAGCGGGTCGACGGCTGCGGAGCGCGGGGGAAACCGCATTTGAAGACCTCGCGTCCAATAGGTCCAACGCAGAATCCAGAGGCGGCGGAGCGGCCGCAGCCGCAAGCGGCGCGACGCACATTTGGCACGCCACGTTGGAGCTAATGGACTCCATTCAAGTGACAGCCTTCGGTCTCGCCATCGCCGCCGTCGTCATCGCGGCGTGGCCGTCGGTGGGACGCGATGAGACCGGCGGCGAGGCGGCCGCGCGGACGCAAGCGTCGGATTTGGAACAACAAATCATGCACGATGGTGCCGCCGCGGCTGTCAAATCAATTGTGGAAGCCGCGCGCGTGACGAAGTCGCAGGTGCAGTTCGCGGTTGATGCCCGAGTCGGTGTCGTCGTGACCTTCGGGCATGCTGCCGCCAATTTCTCGTCAGGTACTGCTCTCTTGCTGCTCATAGCAGCCCTTTCTGCCATGCATCGACCACTTGACGCATGGATGAACGTGCTGCTTGCGCTGGACGCGGTCGTGCCTGCCGCGGGAGTAGCACATGGAATGCGTGAAGGGGACGGCTCCGCTACCATGCGCCGAGTGGCCCAGGTCCCACCAGGCCTTGCGCTGCTGGAGGCCGATGACCATGCCAGTCTTTCGGTGCGCCCGTCGGCCTCGCTCATCACCCTCCGTGCCGTCATCGAGGCGCTGCAGGCGCTGCTGCAGCACTGGACGAGCGCTCTACCGAGCACCGCAAGGGAAAGCCTGCAACGTTGGTGCACCGGGACGTCGGGTGGCCGGCAAGCACGGGCGCGCGTTCGTTTTCTCGCGCCATCACATTTGCCTGGAGACAAAACGAACGGCGTCGCACCTGACCCCGACGATTCATCCATGACGACCGGCCTCCAACGAATGCTGCGGAGAGAGGTGGACGACGCCGCCCCGACGCAGTGCGACCGGCACTGGGCACAGATCGTCCGGGGAGTGGATGATGAGTGCGCCGCGTGGCACGACAGCTACGTGGTCGCATTGTGCGAACTGGATGAACTCAACTCGCAGGCAGAAGGTGTCAGGGACGAAAATGTCAGACTGCGTGCAACCATGCAGCAGCTGCAAGCGGACAAGGAATTTGCATCGGACGCTTATCAGCGTCAAATTGAGTTGCTGTCGGAGCGTCTCACCGAACTTCACGCCGCGGCGTAGGAGGCGACGGCGTGCATTCCTGAAATGGGCCAAGCTTTCCCCCCCCCCCCCCCCCACCCAAACCCCCCAAATCGGCCAACGTGATCGCTTTTGTTTCCTGTTTCATTCGCGTCAAGAGCTCTCCATTCACTTAGTCTTTTTCCTTCCGAGTTACCGCCTGCCGAGAGTTACCTCGACTTCCATTGTTATCTCTCCTTTTTCTTTCGGTGGGCCGTTCACTTGGAAATGGCGTCGCACACCGCCTTGGATCCCTACCAAAGGGCCCTTCGAGCGCGACTCGTGAATATCGCCCTCGCGGGTTACACCGCCGCCGACGTGGAACAAGACGTCGATGCCGGACATTACTACGAGCTCGCCTCTCGTCGGATCACGCGGAGCAACCATCCTCGAGTCGTCGTGATCCTAAAGAGCAAGCTACACGCGGCCGCCATCGCGGTCATGCTGGAGCGGTTTGGATGTCGCGTGTCCATTGCATCCTCGGGACGAGAAGCCTATTTGCGGTACCTAAAGCGGCAGGCAGCGCAATTCGACCTCGCGATCGTGGACTGGGATCTTCCAGACATTGGCGGACGGGAACTGTCCTTCTATGAACGAACGAGCGGTGGCAAGCTCGTCTTCCTCGCCGTCGTTCCGACTCGCGTCTCGTCGACCGATATTCTGAGGAGCGGCGCGGATCTCTTTCTCCGCCGTCCGTTGTGGATTCACATGCATGTCCTGCGGGAGTTGTTACTCCCATGCGCGCAGTCATCCTATGGCTATCCCGTGCAGCTCATGTCGATGTCGAGTCAGCACACGCAATTATCGCGCCTTCTTGAAAATGTTTCTGTGACGTCCGATTTTGACACCGAAATGCTGGTCGACGAAGTGGCCCACGAAATGGATGAGCAAGTCGTGCCCTCCGATGACGACGTGTCGAAGATGTTCACGGTGCTCGACAACATGAAGAAAACGCTGTTGCACGTGGCGGTCATGCAAGAGGAGCAGCAGCGTGCAAGATCGTCCCTGTTGCCTGCGGCCCTGGCGAACGACGATCACAGTTCGATGGAGGATGGCCGCCCCCCGCCGCTCACGGTGGGGGCCAGCGGGGGTGTGGTCAGAAAATTGGAAGGCGCGCTGCAGGCAACGCTGCGGGCCGTGCATGGCCTGAAGGCGGACTACGTCGCCGCCCTTGATGAGATTCGTCTCTTGAAGGATCAGCGGGCCCGCACGCCCGCCTCCGCCGTGACTCGATTTGACAGTGTCAAGCTCGAGAGCTCGTCCAAGGGCGACCTGTTGGATATCGTTCGACAGTTCCGTCGTGCGTACAGCACCTTGACGGAGGAGAACGCCCAGCTCAATCGCGATGTCGACCGCCTCGCTCAGCAGCGTGCCGAGTTTGAGTCCAATTTGCTGGAGCAAGGCGTCACGGTCAATTTCCTGGGGCCGCCAACATCACCCGGGACGACGAAGTCGGCGGCCGCGCATGGGAGTGTCCCTTTGTTTGCGACATCGTCTGCGGCTGTCAATTCGCCTCTCCTGTTGGCTGCAAGCAACAGTACTTCCAAGTTTGCCAGTCGTTCGGCTTCCACGAACAGCGTCGTCGATCCGCGTGTTGTCGCTCGAAATCGTGATCGTGTTTGGCGCCAGCGCCTTCAATGTTCGCTGCAAAGATTGGAAGGCGCGCTGCTTCAACGCGAGGACAGGCTGTCGGCAAGCGCCCCGACGATCGTGCCCATCGTTCAAGCGGTGTTCACGCCCTATCCCACCATCGATAGCGAGGTCATGAGCATCGTCGAAACGGCGTATCAGAAAACGGTCACTGTGTTAAGGTCCATCGCGACATCAACGAACGATTTCGCGGCTCGTCTGGTGGCGACGCATCCCGTGCTTCACCGTCGCGTGGACACCTATGCGAAGGATATCAACCGGGCCTTCGAAGACGTCAAGTTGCACGACTACTTCACGGCCATTGTCGCATGGGTGCGAGAACGGCATCAGCACGACCTTGCGAAGGTCACGGAGGAGCTCAAAGAAGTCAGGCAGGCGAAAGAGCTCATCCAAAGCCACCAAAGTAGCATCCAGGTCCGAAATAGCTATCAGCGCCTGCGATTGCAAACAGCCGTCGCCATCTTTCACCACAACGGCATTCACGCCATGAAGCACACCTTCGTGCGGTGGCGACGAGTCTTGGAGGACAATAAGACTGCCCGACTTGACGCCAAGCGAACGATGACCTCGAACGAGGCGCTGGCGAGAATGTCGGAGGACGCGCGTCGCGAAGTGCAACGATTGTCACGCGCAAATGACGATCTTAGCCGTCTCGTGAACCGCAAAAACCTTGAGCTCGATTATCAGGTTCAGACCAACAAAATTCTGGAGCAGGAAATTGTGCAGCTGAACGCCCGGTTGAGTCAAAAAGAAGAAGACCAAGTAAAATTGGTGACGGAATACGAGCAGAAGCTACAGACGGAGCGAGCGGCCGTCAAAGTGTTCGCGGCTCAGCGCCTCGCTTCGAGATCCGTCACGTCGTCGAGTGAAGTGCAAACCCTACTCAGTTGCGCCCTGACCACCCGGGACGTCGAATCGCAGGCAGTCCCCCTGGACACCGCGGCTGATGCCACAGTGCCGTCGAAACAGCTCGAGAAAGCTGCATCGTTGAGGCTGAAGAAGGGCGATCGCACCATGGGTAGCTTCTCAAGCAGCCGACGTAACTTGAAGTCCTCTTCGAAAACCACCGGCACGCAGAATTCGTCCTCCTCTGGATTACCGGCGGCGGCGGATGCGTTGACGAGTCCGAGAGCCAAGAGTTCAGAGGCGAACAAAGCGCAGCCCCTCGATGAATCAAGCTTCGGCTTGCTAGAGACTGTGACGTCCGCGACGGTCGACGAAACTGGCACACTTTCAGCCTCACCACGGCCAGATGACCCGTGCACGCCGCCGTCGAATATGGTAGGTCCGCCGCGGCCGCATCCACCAGTCGGAGACGCTGGTCAATCCGCCGTCCCGGGACGACCTCCTCGACGAACGACGGTCGTCAAGCTCAACGCGCGGCTTACGACAACCGACGATGCGGATTCCGACGATCCGCCCCCCACCGCACGTCCGAATGACGATCCATCGGATGGCACCGCGGCGGCTCACTCGCGCCGACGCTCCAAGCGGCGCAGCGCGGCCCGATTGACGGGACGGGGGGATCCCAACGCCGTCGACGCCCGCCAAGGCATCGTCACGGAACAGGACGCCATGATCGCTCTCGCGGCCTTGTCCAAGTCGTGCGCGTCGCTCAACGACGTGGTCAAGCGGCTCAATGAGGCGTTCATGTTGCATCTGCAGCTCCCCGGTCTGCCTAAGACGGCGGCGTCCGGGGACATTGTGGACGCCATTACCCAGGCTATGGTGAAGTTGCTCGAGGACCGCAGGAAGCCGGCGGTCAAGCAAGTGTTCATGGGAGGCGACGGCGGACTCAGCCTTGGGGCCGGCGGCAAAGGGCAGATGGGCCTCGGGATCGGATTCGATTTGCCGCCGCTGGCCACCGCGGCGGTGGGTCGCGGCGGCGGAGGTGCGGCCGCCTCGGCTGGGGGTGGGGCTCCAGCGAGTGCGAGAGGAGCCAGTCAAGGGGCCGCCGCAGCGGACAGACTCAAGCTCATCATGCTCAAGGCCAAGGCCAGCGTGGGGTTTGGCAGTGGTCGCCGGTGAACGGCGGCGGCGATGGCAATGTAAAGGAACAACCGTCTATCATCCCCGCTTTCTTTTTAGTTCACCTGGAGTGGAAAGTCCGATCCGTTCAGGCCAGCCCTTCTCGGCAACCGAAACGAGGAGACAATGGTTCGAGTCATCCACACCTTTTGTCTTTGATGTTGAACGGGGG
>ERZ1292630.2808-Hain-H41-02um-R3-2808-length-15763-cov-9_pt2 | contig 10975 bp, 11 predicted proteins | sample MGYA00564408_ERZ1292630 | MGnify/ENA primary metagenome ERZ1292630 (study PRJEB36523, sample SAMEA6512641) | groundwater metagenome | collected 2019-01-08 | study: AquaDiva: Metagenomics assemblies of 32 groundwater samples
AGCACGCCCAGGATGTCGCCGACCTGTTTGTCTGTGTGGCAGCCGATGCAGGCTGTCGATGTGGCCTTGTCCACCGATCCGCGACGGTACGTGAGCACGCCGTTGACCTCTTCAACGCGAGAAAAGCTCTCGGCTCCGTTCATGATGGCTCGCACCGCTTCTGTTTCAAACGCATCCTTCGGTGAATTGCCGGGGTTGAGTGGATTTTGGCTGATCATCCGTGCCGTAAAGAGCCCGCTCTTGTTGGCTTCTTCTCCCATTTCTCGCGTGGCGGTTGCAGGAAATGGGATGGCGTCGGGGTTGTTCGCATGCTCCTTGGCCACAACGATGTCGCTCCCCACCTTGCTCTTTTTTATTTTCCCGACATAATTCTGGGCAATGTAGGTCCGGGTGATCTGAATCTGGGTTTCTAACAGTTTCCCGCGTTGTTCCAGCAGCCCCGCCAATTTGTCCTGTTCCTGCTGATAGATGATGCCCAGCCCAATGAGTGACAGGACCGTGGCGAGCGCCCCGATCGATACCGCAAACTTCGGTCCGATATTCATGCCCTTCAAGAACGTATTCATAGTGCCTCCTACCCTCTCCATTGTGAGTGAACGTGTCTTATGCCCGTTTGCCCCCTACACCATATTGAGAATTTCTCCCACGACCCCCGAGAGCGGAATGACCTTATCCGCGCAGCCTGCTTCCACCACGGCTTTCGGCATGCCGTAGACGATGCATGATTTTTCGTCCTGTGCGATGGTCCTGCCCTTGGCAGCCTTGATAGCCTTCATGCCTTCCAGTCCGTCGTGCCCCATGCCGGTGAGGATGACGCCGATACCCCGTTCTTCGTACACCGTGGCGACCGACTGCATCATGATGTCGGCGGAGGGGGCATGCAGATGATGCTCGATGTTCGGGCTCAGCGCGATCACCGTACTGGTGATGGACTTGCGCTTGACCCGGCACTGGACCCCTCCGGGCGCGATCAAGATGCGTCCAGGCTTAACTTCATCTCCATCGGCGGCTTCTTTCACTTCGAGTCCGCAGAGCGCGTTCATGCGATCGGCAAACGGTTTGGTGAAGGTCTTAGGCATATGTTGAACGATCACGATCCCCGCAGGAAAATCAGAGGGAAAGGCCGGAAGCACTTCGATCAACGCTTGAGGCCCCCCGGTCGAACACCCGATAGCCACGACCCGACTGCCTCGCGTGACGCTGACCGTCTTCGACGACAGGCTTGGGGCAAGGGGCGAGGGGCGAGCGGTCTGACGCGTTGCCTCTGGCCTCTTGCCTCTCGCCTCCAGCCAGCGCGACATGTTCGCGCCAGCCGCGGCGACAATTTTGGCGATCAATTCATCCTGGATGTCATGAATCTTCATGGCCACGCCGTCGAGTTGCTTGGGAATGTAATCGACGGCGCCCAACTCCAGCGCCTTCAAGGTGTCGCCGGCGCCTTCCGTCGTGAGTGAACTGACCATCAGCACGGGGACGGGATGTTCGGCCATGATGCGTTTGAGGGCCTCGATGCCGTTCATGCCGGGCATTTCGACATCCATGGTCACGACATCCGGATTGAGTTGATGCACGAGCTGCAAGGCTTCTTCCCCGTTGCGCGCCAGGCCGACGATCGAAATGCGGGGATCCTTGGTCAGCATCGACGAGAGGCTCTTCCGCATGAACGTCGAATCGTCGACGATGAGGACTTGAATCGTGTTCACCATACCCGTCTCTTCCTTCCACCTGACTTGACAGATGCCGCTGCACCGGGGACACCAGCCGCCCGATTAAATGATGTAGCGCTTCAATTTTTCCGCGAACATTTTCGGGTCGAACTTCGTGACATAATCCGTGGCGCCGACTTGGCGTCCTTTGTCCTGATTGCAGGTTCCCGTCAATGAGGAGTGCAAAATCACGGGAAGATGCGCCAGTCTCGGGTCCGCTCGAATGTGCTTCGTCAATGTGAACCCATCCATGTCGGGCATTTCGATATCGCTCAGAACCAAATTAATCCGGTGCACTTGTGCCACCCCTTCTTTGGTCGCCGCTTCTGCCAGTTGCTGCAGATAGTCCCACGCCTCTTTACCGGTGGTCGTTTGGATAAAGGGCACGCCGAGCTTTTCCAACGCCTTCCGGATCTGAGTCCTGGCAACGCTGGAATCGTCCGCAAACAGGACGCATTTGGATTTGAGTTCCGGCATCGAGTGCAGCCCCGCAAACACTTCGTCGTCAGGACGCGGACAGATATCGCTGAGTGTTTTCTCAACATCGAGAATCAGGACCATACGGCCATTGTCCAGCATCGTGACGGCAGTCACCGCCCCTTTGTTATTTTCACGGACCAGCGCAGGCGGGGTCTTGATCTGCGACCAGGATGTGCGAATGATGCGATCGACGGCAGCGACATGAAAGGCCTGTAAGCTGCCGTTGTATTCGGTGATGATGAGAATGCCGTTCTCTTTCGCGTCGAGTTTGGAGAGATCGACCTCATGTTCCCCCAGCCCGAGGCTGCGCTTGAGGGCAATCACCGGCACCATCGTCCCGCGGATATTGGCCATCCCGACGACGCGGCTGTCCGCTTCAGGGACGCGCGTGAGTTCCGGCAGCTTCATCACTTCACGGACTTTGAAGACATTAATCCCGAAGAGTTCGTTGGTGCCCAAGTGGAACAACAACAGTTCCATCTGATTGGCGCCGGCGAGCCTGGTCCGCGCATCGATTTCGTTAATAAGTGTGGCCATCGGCGACTCCTTCTCCTCAGTGACGCACGTCGGTACTACGCAGCTACCGCTATAGCGTGGTGCCACGCATGGGCATTCTCGACCAACTCGGAAATATCCAGGATCAGGACGACTTTTCCGTCGCCGGTGATCGTGGCGCCGGAAATGCCCTTGATGCTGTCCAGATATTCCCAAATCGATTTGATTACGACTTCCTCTTGCGACCGGAGTTCATCGACCACGACGCCGATCCGTCGGTCGCCCAATGCCGTCACGACGACATTGAACCGTTCGCGATCGGGATCGACGGGAATGTCGAACTCTTGGGCGAGACGGAGCAACGGCAACACGCGGTCACGCAGATGCAAGACTTCGCGTCCATTGATGGTCTTGATGTCCGATTTCGTAATCCGGACGGCCTCGATGACGGAACTTAACGGGATCGCAAACGTGGCGCGCTCCACTTCGACCATCAACGCTTGAATGATCGCGATGGTCAGCGGAAGCTTGATGGTGATGAGACTGCCCCTGCCCTGTTCGGATTCGATTTCCACGGTGCCATTCATCTTGCGGATGTTGGTGCGGACGACGTCCATTCCCACACCGCGCCCGGACACATCGGTCACGTTTTCAGCCGTGCTGAACCCAGGCAAGAAGATCAGGTTCACGACTTCGCGAGGCTCCATGGCGGATAACTCGGCTTCGCTCACCAGTCCTTTGGACAGCGCTTTGGCCTTCACTTTGTCGATGGGAATGCCTTTGCCGTCGTCCTGAATACGAATGACGATGCTGTTGCCTTCCTGGCTGGCGGCGATCCGCAAGATGCCTTCGACCGGCTTGTTTTTTTCATGCCGTTCCGTCGGCATTTCGATGCCATGGTCGATGGCGTTTCTCACCAGGTGGACCAAGGGATCGCCGATTTCATCGGCGACGGACTTATCGAGCTCCGTCTCTTCCCCGTGCGTTTCCAGGCGTACTTGCTTTCCGAGCTTCTGCGATAAGTCGCGTACTAAGCGCGGCAACTTGGCGAGGACTTTCTTGATCGGGAGCATCCTGGTTTTCATCACGGCCAATTGCAGGTCTGTCGTCACGAGATTCAATTGCGTGAGGGTTTCGCCCAAGGCACGTACTTGTGGGTCCGACTCATGGCTTTCATCGAGGGCCCCGCCGATCTTGATCAGGCGGTTACGGCCTAAGACGAGTTCGCCGACGAGGTTCATCACGGAATCCAACCGGCGTGTTTCCACTCTGATCGTCTGATCTTCCTCAGCCGATTTCCCAGACTTGTCCTGTTTGTGCAGCGCCTGGTCGAGTGCGCGCTCGGAGATGACCTTGGCCTGGATGAGCAGTTCTCCCAGCTGCTGTTTGGGTTCTGGCTGCTTCTGCTGTTGTGTCAAGGCATCGAACACCTGCTCCTTCGATGCCAGACCTTCATGCACGAGGATCTCGCCGATGGTCGGGGAAGGAGAACACGGTGCCGCCGGATCCTGGGCTGGGGCCGCTGCTGGTGGTGGGGCAGGAACTGCCATGGATGGGCTCGGCGCAGGCGCTGTCCCTTCAAATTTCCCTGCTAAGACATCATCGAGCTTCTTGGCCATTGCCTCTGTCGGCACATTGTTGTCGGTGCCTGTGGCACGAATATCATGCATCAGAGCCTTGACCACATCGACGGCTTCCAGAATGACGTTAATGATCGCCGGAATGACGGCCATTTCTCCCTGACGCATTTTATTGAGAATGCTCTCGCCACGATGGGTCACATCCACAAGATGATTGAATCCCAGGAAGCCCGCTCCGCCTTTCATGCTGTGCATGGCACGGAAGATTTCATTCAAGAGGTCGGCGTTATTGGGATCGGCCTCAAGGGCGAGGAATCGCTGATCGAGAACGTCGATCATCTCCGTCGACTCGGTCAAAAAGTCGTTGAGAATTTCCTTCATCTCATCTGCTTCATCGCTCATAACACCCTCCGGGTGAGGCTCGGGGCATACGGCAGAGGGCACGAGGCAAGCGGACTGCGTGTCATGTTCCGAGTCCTACCCATGCCCCCCGCCTTTCGTCTCTAGCCCTCTGCGTTCAGTTAAATCCGAATTGCTTGAGAATCTCATCGGCCAAGTCCTGCTTCATGGACGTGTTCTTGGACGCGGAGAGTTGTTTCAGCATGTCAGACGCTTTACTCTCTTCGGCTTTGCCCGCGCCCTTTGTGTAGGGCCCAAAGATCACCACCAGTTCGAGCAGCTTGTGCTCCACTTCTTCGATGATGGTTACGAGTTTGTTGACGCGCTGCGCGACCAGATCTTGGAACGACAATGCCGTGATGATGTCCATGAGCGGCTTGCTGTCGGCTGCAAGCGTCTTGCGAATCGCGGCAATCTTTGCAGTCGAGGTGGCGGCGTCCGAACTGGCCAGCCCGTTCACGAGCGCGTCGAATTGAATGTCCGCACGCTTCCGGTTCTCTTCGATCGCTTCGACCAGCTGCATGATTTTGTGAGTGCCGTCTTCCGTCAGTTTGCGAAGATCTTTCAGATGAGCCGTGGCGTCGGGGAGCTGTTCCGACGTGGCGCTCATCGGATCGGCAAACTGGGAGATGGTCTTGATGGTCTTGTCGATAAAGCGTGTCAATTCCCCGAGCTTCTCGTACAGGTGCGTGTCCTGCGGTTCCTCATCGTCGGTCTCCCCTTGGCCGGAGGGCTCCTGTTGGCCGGACCTTGTCACCGGATCGCGCATGATCATGAGAGCGGTCCTTCCTATTTATTGAAAATCTTATTGATTTTCTCTTGCATCGTTTCCGCCGTGAACGGCTTGACGACATAGTTGTTGACGCCGGCTTGGATGGCCTCGATCAGATTCTCTTTCTGGGCTTCGGCCGTGACCATGAGGACGGGTATGTGTTTGAGCTTTTCGTCCGCCCGGATGGCGCGGAGCATCTCGATCCCCGGCATCACCGGCATGTTCCAATCGGAGACGACGAACCCGAACGTATCGGCGCGGAGTTTGGCGAGCGCCTCTTGCCCATTCTCGGCCTCTTCCATGTTGGAAAACCCGATCTGCTTCAGGATATTCTTGACGATCCTCCGCATGGTGGACATGTCGTCCACGACGAGAATCTTCATGTTCAGGTCTGCCGGCATATCACAACCTCCTTAGACTTTTTGATACACGACGGAACGTCCTGTCTGGATGGCACGGAATAGGTTCCCCATGTTCGTGAGCGACTCCGAAAATCCGATCACGAGGTATCCGCTCGGCTTGAGCGTGGCTTGAAGATCCGTCACGATTTGCAATTTGGCTTTGTCGTCGAAATAGATCAGACAATTCCGGCAAAAGACGACATCGATGCCTCGGACCAGCTTCAACCGAGGACGATCATAGAGATTGAGATTCATGAACTTGACCCGCCCCTTGACCGCAGGCGTCAGCGCAAAGTGTCCCTTCTGCTCCACGAAATATTTCCGCTTCAGCACGCTCGGGACATGGCGAAGCGTGTGCGCTTCATAAATGCCGGTCCTCGCCTGGGTCAGGACTGCATCGTTGATGTCCGTCGCCAGAATCTCGATGTTCCAGCCGGCGAGCGGAAGGTGTTCGAGCAGCATGACGGCGAGTGTGTACGGCTCATCGCCTGTCGAGCAGGCCGCGCTCCAGATGCGAATCTGCTTGGTCGTCTTATTGGCCTCCATCAGCGCGGGCACGATGGTCTTCATGAAATTCTCAAGCTGTGGGATGTCCCGATAGAAGTACGTTTCATTGGTGGTGATGAGTTCGTAGAGCGCCGAGAGTTCTTTGTCGCGATAGGTGTCGAACCGCAGATAGTGGTAGTAGTCCTCATAGGATGCCAGTTTGTGTTCCTTGAGACGTGGCAAGAGACGGCTTTCGAGCAAATACTTCTGGTTGTCTTGAAAGGAGATACCCGTCTGCTCATAGATAAACGCGCGAAACTGCTTATAGGTCTCGTCGCTCATGACTAAGGACGATCGCACGGCTTCGGGTTTTGAGAGGGCGTGTTCCATCGTGTCCTTCTATTGTTGGCCGAGTCCTCGGGCGCCGACACCACGCCCCGTGCTCTCGGCACAGGCCATCCAGCTCTTGACGCAGACGGAGGAGTCGGAGATCCGAGCTCGCTACGCCTGTTGGGAGCGACTGTGCATCCATTCATGGATGTCGCGACGGAGGAAGCGCCAATGCTTCCCGATCTTCGACGCCGGCAATTCACCGACCCGAGCAAGCTTGTACACGGTGGACTTGGGCACCCGGAGAAAACGGGCCACGTCCATGACCGTCAAGATCTCGCCGTCCGTCGAAGGTGCACCGTTCGGTTGAAACATCGTTGATGCAGACACTGCGTCATTCATAGTGAATGGGTTATCGGTACTGCCAATAGAAAACTTAAGTAGCCGGTGACGGTCATTGCCACGAGAAGCGGTTCGTCCTTGGTATCTCCTATTGGGGGAGACGATTCCTCATGTTTTTCCCGAATCAGCCGAACAAGGAGTGCGGACTAGCACGAACCAGCAGGAAACTGTCTCATTGGCCACCATCATCTCCATCGCGTCCGGTAAGGGAGGAGTCGGCAAGAGTGTGATCGCTGCCAATCTGGCACTGCTGCTGGCGAAACAGGGCAAGCGTGTGGTGCTGGCCGACCTCGATATCGGCGGCGCAGACATTCACATTTTGTTCGGGCTCCTGAATCCCCCGCTCACGCTGACGGACTTTCTCAGCCGGCGTGTCGAACGACTCGAGGACGTCGCACAGGCCCTTCCCGTCCATTCCGGCCTTACGCTCATTCCCGGCACAGGCGACACGCTCGCGACCGCAAACATGCCGTATGCGAAGAAGAAACGACTCATTCGCCATTTGAGGGAGCTTCAGACCGACGTCGTCGTCGTCGATATCGGCGCTGGAACGAGCTATCACGCGCTGGATTTTTTCTTGATGGCGGATCACCATGTGACCGTCGCCACACCCGATCCCACTTCGGTGCTGGACCTCTACCGCTTCATCAAACTCGCCGCGATCCGTCGCGTTCTATCCTCGTTCCTCGCCCGAGATGCGATGGCTGACGCGCTGTCGGATCGTGACTTTTGCAGTGTGGAAGAAGTGCTCGAAGTCGCGGGCCAAACCGATGAAGCCGGACGAGCCATCGCCGAAACCACACTCCGGGCGTTTCATCCGACCCTAATACTCAATCGAATTTCAGGACGCTCACGCGTGAACACATCCGTACTCAAGAAACTTCTCAGCAAGTATATCGGGGCACACCTCACGTTGCTGGGAGAAATTCCAGACGATCCATCGATGGCACGTGCCGTACGAAGCTATCTGCCGGTAGTCGATTGTGAACCGACCTCTCCTGCCGCGGTTGCGCTCAAAGCAATTGCCGATACTCTGGTCAAGCATATTGGCGAGGAGCGAGGGGCACGCGGCTAGGGAACTGAAGGCTCTTACCAGAGCGGCTCTTGCCGCTGGCCTCCCCTTTAGGCAGTATGATTGCGGCGAGCACGCAATCGTTCTGCCTGGGTCTGAAGAATATGGCGGATGAGATGTTCCTGGTCGTTGGGAGATAGTTCGACAAATTCGGTCGCGATGTCGTGGCCCGGTTTATCTTTGGCCGGCACCGACCGGATGACCTGGGCCGTCGTTTGAATCGGCGTGAAGGGTGGCAACACCACTTTGATACTCAACTTCTCACCGACGGCAAAGTACCGCGGCGAGAGGAAGCCGATCCCGCCGGCACTGAGATTCACATCGGCAACCTGTGCGATCGGGATTCCGCCGGGGTGCATGTGGGCGAGCGTCTTGACGATCACTTCCAACAGCCAGTCCACTTTCATCATCCAGGGAAGCAGCGGTGAATGCACCAGGTCTTCACCGTGCTGCGCGAAAAAGTCGGCTGCCGGTTTCTGAATGGCGTCCGCGATGGCCTGGTTGCTTGCCGGCAGCAAACCTGGTGCGGTCCCGTCCTCCGGGTCTGTGATGAGGCGATACTCTAAGAGGACGCGATCATCGATCCGAAGCCATTCCCGCCGTTCATCGGATGATATCGGGGTCACCTGGGTCACGGGTTGCATGAGGGGTGTATCCATGGGATGTTCATTCTCGCCGGTCAGACCGCGACTGCGGCCACGGCTGACGCAGCCGGTGACGAACGGTCCGGCGCATGAATCACGACACTGTTGCGTCCGCCGCTCTTGGCTTCGTAGAGCGCGGCATCGGCCGCGGCCATCCAGTCGGGCACCGTACGGATGGTTCGGCCTGGAAGCTGCGCGATGCCCACGCTGACGGTGATCCGGACGCGCCCTCCGTCCGCGCCGAACTCGTGGCGTTCGATCTGATCCCGCAGCCGTTCCGCCAGCACCGCGGCGCGGTCGAGATCGGTATGGGGCAGCACAATCCCGAACTCTTCGCCCCCGTACCGGCCGACTGAATCGGTATCCCGCACGGCCTGCTGCATGACCGACGCCACCGCTTTCAGCACATCATCCCCTCCCGCATGCCCGAACAGATCGTTCACATGCTTGAAGTAATCCACATCGACCAAGATCAGGCAGGCCGATGCGCGATAGCGGGTACTGGCTTTCAGCTCTCGCGAGAGAACCTCCTCAAGTGCGCGTCGGTTCAGTAATCCGGTCAATCCATCGTGCGAGGCGAGGTCCTGCATCTGCTGATGAATGGCGGCGTTGTGAAGTGCAAGGGACAGTGACGTGCCCACCATGGACAACAGTTGGAGATCGGAATCTGAGAAAGTCCCCTGCTGCCGTTCGACGTACAACAGTCCCTGACTCTTCGGCGTGATGCTGAGCGGGAACGTCAAGACAGAGCGGTCGCCCGGCGTGGTCGCCTCACACGAGAAGTGCGCAGACCGTCCGGATACCGGGAGGCCGGTCGATAGCCGAAGCACCTGTGCGCCGGCCTGAGAGACCGGTGCGGCATTGGTGGAGAATCGACTCAGGAGATGCGCTCGTACTCGTTGTTCCTGGGACTCGTACGCCGTCGATCGAGACCATGTCCAGACACGATGCGGGTCAGGCCGGCCGAGCCCCATGACATCCACCGGAACGAGGCCGGCGAGGCCGTTGAACAGGGATCGGGCGATGCCCTCGCTATTCAACGAGCCGGCCAAGGCTTGTGTCAGATGATTGAGCAGCGACAGTTTCATGTTCCATTGTCGAAGGACATCCCGCTCGCCCGCCAATGTGGCATTCACCTGTGCGAGCTGTCCGGAGAGATCGCGCACGGCCTGAAACGCCTGCCGATTCATGAGCCCCTTCTGCAGTGAATCCAGCACTCGCGAAGCGTCCGCGGGAACCGCCAGATAGTCGAACGCGCCATCTCGCAGGCATCGCGCGACCTGTTCGGCGCCGAGGTCCGGTCCCATCAGTATTACACAGGCGTCGCTTTGCACAGCGGCCAATCGATTCAGCAGCTCAAAGGCCGGCTCAGGCGCGGCGGTCACTTCGCAGAAAATTGCATCGGGCGATGTGGATTCGATTGCGGCGTGAAGCGCCGCTGGTCCGGTGAATCGGCGGACATGATTCTCCGATGCTTCGAGACGTGTCCAGACGGCTTTGCGCTGAAAGGCGGCATGGCCTGCGACGAACAGGCAGGGCTTTCGATTCACTTCCTTGGGGGACGTGATGGCGCGAATGGGAATGGGATCGGCCTGGTCGGAACTTGCCTGCCTGCTCATATCGGACGCTCCTTGTCCTGTTGATGAAATCCTCCCGATGACTGATCCGTTCGGGATGGCTCTTTCTGTGCTCTCGCTTCCGGCGAGATCGACACCCGATCCTCCGTCTCGACAACGTCCTTGTCTTCGTGAGACGACTGGCTCGTCGGCACTTGTAAGATCCTCTGATAGGTGCGAACCAGGTTATGGATCTGGCTGAATTCGATACCCATCATCGCTCCTCAGTCGCTCGTGAAGCATCGTTCGTCTCTCGTCCAAAGAAAAGAGCATATGGCGTATGGCCAATAGCGTATGGTCAAAAATGGAGAGTGGGCGTCTTTGCTACCAGCTATAAGCCATTAGCCATACGCTCTTATCCTCAACAAGATACGTTTCACCTTTCATGGTTCATCGCCCCGACGTTCAGCCTCTCGCGCTGAGAAATTCTGCGCTGTCAGGCGTCCCGGACGCTGCGTACCCGTTCACGGCTCGCCCACCGGTGCTCATATGTGCCAAGGTATCTTGTGTCAGGCCGATCCACCGCTGAATCTGCTCGCGATTCTGCTCTGCGCGGGCGAGGGCCTGCCGCATGGCGTTGGCCAGTCCTTCC
>ERZ1292630.5060-Hain-H41-02um-R3-5060-length-10971-cov-27_pt1 | contig 10971 bp, 13 predicted proteins | sample MGYA00564408_ERZ1292630 | MGnify/ENA primary metagenome ERZ1292630 (study PRJEB36523, sample SAMEA6512641) | groundwater metagenome | collected 2019-01-08 | study: AquaDiva: Metagenomics assemblies of 32 groundwater samples
ACGATCGAGACCAAGGTGGCGTCGCTGGTGCAGGAGGTGACCAAGGCGGGACAGAAGGCGGACTTCCAGCGCCTGACGACGCCGATTGACGGTGTGGTCCAGCAAGTAGCTGTCCATACGGTCGGTGGCGTCGTCACGCCAGCGCAGGAGCTGCTCATTGTGGTTCCGCAGGAACATCCGGTGGAGGTTGAAGCACAAGTCGAAAATAAAGACGTGGGGTTTGTCAAGAACGGCCAGATCGTCGAGATCAAAGTCGAAACGTTCCCCTTTACCCTCTACGGGACGATTCCCGGTAAGGTCGTAAGCGTGTCCGACGATGCTGCGCCGATTGAAAAGGTCGGACTGGTCTATCCGACTCGAGTGAGTATTGATCGATCGACGATGCAGGTGGAAGGGAAACAGGTCAACCTGTCGCCTGGCATGGCGGTCACGGTGGAGATCAAGACGGGTCAGCGCCGGGTCATTGAATATCTCCTGAGCCCTTTGCTGAAGTCGGTCAAAGAGAGCCTGCGGGAACGATAGATGCGGGTTATTTAATAATGGAACAGAAGAGAATCATTCGAGCCGCAGGGACATTCCTTTGCGCAATGACAATCGCTCTCTTTACGATGATGGACCAAGGGGTCGGCTGTGCCGCGGGCGATCAAGCCCTGTTGTCAAAGTCAGCGCCCTTGCTGCCATTGACGCTGACCCTGCGTGATGCGTTGGCGGCAGCCGTGGATAACAATCCGGACGTGCAACTCTATAAAGAGCGTATCGAAGCGGCGCAGGGCCAAGTCCAGACACAATTGGGAGCCCTGCTCCCCAATCTCTCCATGAATGTCCGACAGACCCAACAGACGCAGTTTCTCGGGACGTTCGGACTCTCTCCGGTCAGGACCGATCCCTTCAATATTTTTGATACTCGGGTTAACGCCTCGCAAAATCTTCTCAGTGTCAGCCTGATTCAGCGATGGCGTGCCTCCCGCGAACGCCTGCATGTGGTGGAATTCGAAGCCGACATCCGGAAGTTCGATACGATGGCCAGTGTGGCGCTTCTCTATATGGAAGGGCTGAAGGCCATGGGCATGGTGAAGATGCATGAGTCCAATCAACAGGTGATGAGTGATTTATTGGGGTTGGTGAAGCATCGCCAGAAGAACGGAATCGCGACGGGCCTCGACATTGCTAGGCTGGAGGCGCAATTAGCCAGCGAACGCCAACGTGCGGCGTCGGCTCGCTATGACGTGCAACATGCCAAACTGAATCTCTTAAACCTCCTGAGCCTGCCTTACGAGACGCCGGTCGTCTTGAGTGATGAATTCAAGGCGGATGTGGTTGACCTGGCTGATCTACAGACGGCGGTGGACGAAGCGTTGGTCAATCGGCCGGAAGTCCAGGCGCAGGTGACTAAAGTCAAGGTCACAGAGTTGACCTACTCATCAATCACCGGAGAACGGTTGCCGTCACTCGTAGCACAAGGGGATTATGGCCTGATCGGGAACCGCTGGAACAACAGCCTCGATACCTACAATGTGGCGCTGTTGCTGCAAATTCCTATTTTTGATGGCGCGCAACGGGAAGGCCGAATTGCTGAATCTCGGAGCCAATTGCGCCAGGAAGCGCTCCGCATGCGGTCGGTGCTCAATCAGGTGAAGATGGAAGTGCACGATGCTGCCGCGTCCTTGGCTGCGGCGCAGGAGCAAGTCGGGATCGCTCGAATCGGCATGCAAGCAGCGACGAAGGAGATCGAGCTTGCCAAGGAACGCTATGCCGTGATGACTGCGGCGAGCCATTTCGAACTGACCAATGGGCTCTCTGCTCTGGCTCGCGCCAGAGAAAATCTCGTCAACGCCCTCTTTCAGCTCAATGCGGGTCGGGTCAATCTCGCTCGTTCGACCGGTTCGCTGAAGGCGCTGAACTAGCAGGCACTTCACCAGCCACATAGCCGTACCTTGGCAATGAGATCCGCAAAACAGGCTGGTTATCGACGCTAAATTTTCTTTACAAAGCTGATATGCGCTCGGTACGCCTCGATCGCGGCAGCTAGGGCTTGGCTGCCCAGGGGAATGTTGGCGTCTAATGTGTCTTCGATGGCCTGATCGTCGATCTCGACGTCGTAGCGGTCCTGCATGTTCGTTCTGACAGGTCCCTGCGTCACCTCTCGCGGCATGAAAATTTCTTTCCAGACTTCCTTCTCGACCAGACACACGTCTCTGAATCGGTCATAGAGTAACGTCAGCTTCTCTTGATCCGTGACTTTGATACGCTCGTGCATCTTGTTCCTTTTCTCTGTTTCATCCGCCTATTCATGAGCGCTTCTGTTGCAATCACCAATGTGTGGGCAAGAGGCGCGGGGCTAGCGCGGGCTCATTCCGGCAGGAGCAGAACCCTCGACAATAGTAAACCGCATCGTGCCCACTTGATTGACCGCATGAAAGGACTGTTGCCCGAGCGGCGTGATGAACAGTTTCACCAGATATGTCCCGACGTCCCAGGCGTCTCCTGGCCTCTTGAGCTCCAGAAATCCATAGCGTTCATGCCCCGGCACTTCCAAGGTGTCTTTGCCGAGTGGCACAGATGAGAGGACACCCTTCTCTCCCTCCTGAAACCATTGTGCGCTGAACTGGGCAGGATCTTCCAGGGGGGCTGACTCGAACACAATATAGATTGCGGGAATATTTCGGTGAAACACCGATCCCGGTTCGATGGGCTTCAGCCGCGGATCTTGAGTGTACCAGCCTTTCCGTCCGAACGTATCCCACTCCATGTCATACCCTTTGGCCATTTTGATCCAGGTAAACAGAGATTGAGGGATATCCTTCTTCTGTTCGTCGAACGACGGGCTCTGCGTAGGATCGATCTCGGTTGTCGCTTGCTCCTTCGGGGCAAACGGATCCCGCGCCTCGACTTCTTGCCAAGCGCAAACGACAACGGTCAGGCAAGCAAGTACGCTGGCCAAAAGCTGCATTCCTTTCATTCTGGCTTTCGTCATTAGCCCCACCACGATCCGTTGTCTACTCGCCCCGTTATGGTAACGAGAGATCTGCAAGCGGTCAATCGCCGATTGTCCAAGAGGCTCATCTCTGTACGCTCTGGGCCCTGCCTATGCTACTCTCGATCAGAGGTTCCTGTCAGGAAAGGATTCTGTGCATTCCACGTTATCCGGACGTTCGGAAGAGACTGTGCCAAGCAATTTTCAGGCACAGAGTGCCAGCAAGCAAGGTCTTCGCTACGGCCTCAGAGATGGCGCTTGCCAGGCCATCACGCAAGGCAGCGGGGAACAATATCTCTCTGCCTTTGCGCTGCTCCTGCAGGCAAGCCCGTTTCAATTGAGTGTGCTGTCGGCATTGCCCCAACTCATTGGGACAGGAGCTCAACTCGCCTCCGTTAAGTTATTACAGTGGTTCCCCGATCGCAAAGCCCTCATTTTTGCCGGCACCGTCGGGCAAGCATTCGTCTGGATTCCCATCGTGCTCCTGCCGTTGTCGTTTCCGCAGTGGGGGCCTTGGCTCGTCGTAAGCGGCGCCGCTGCCTATTTTGCTTGCGTGCACTTCACCACGCCGGCTTGGAATAGCTTGATTGCAGATTGGATCGACCAGCATGAACGGGGCGCCTATTTCGCGCGCCGAGCCAAAATTATCGCGGGTCTCAGCTTCTTCTCGCTTTGTGGCGCCGGATGGGTGTTGAGCCTCTGGCAAGATTCCACCGCTGCTTGGTGGGGATTCGTGCTGATCTTTGCCTTGGCCGGAAGCATTCGCATCCTCTCGGCCGTGGCCTTGTCTCCCGTTCAAGATCTGCATCCGACCGCCCAGCAGGAGGCGCAGCAAGGATTTCGCGGTTTTTTCCGCCAGGGCGCGACAAAGGACTTTCGCCGCTTCCTGTTCTTCTCAGGCCTGATGCACGCGTCTGTGTTGATCGCCGGCCCGTTTTTCGTCTTGTACATGCTACAAGATCTTCACCTGTCATATCTTGGCTACGGAGGATGGTTGGCCACCGGTCTTCTCGGCCAACTTCTTACCCTGAAGGCCTGGGGTCAATTCGGAGATCGCTTTGGAAACAAAGCATTGTTGTCCATTACTGGCTTCACGGTGCCATTTTTGCCGATGCTCTACCTTGTGAGCACGAATCTAGGCTTTCTGTTGGCAGTTAATTTTCTAGGCGGCGTCATTTGGGCCGGTTTGGCCTTGGGGCTGCAAAACTATGTGTTCGATTCGGTCAGACCGGAGGAACGAGCGAAAGCCATCGCACTGTATAGTACAGTCAACGCCCTAGGATGGTCGGTAGGAGCCTTGCTTGGAAGCTGGTTGGTTGAGCATCTTCCCTCCCGAATCGAGTGGGGAGGGGTTGTTCTCCATCCTATCTCCAATTTGCCTTTTGTCTTCTTTCTCTCAGGCGTCTTTCGGCTACTGGTCTCGTCCAGCCTTCTTGGCACCTTCCATGAAGCGCGCCAAGTGGCGCGGGTATCTCGCCAACAACTTCTCTGGGAGTTGCCGCTTGTAAAACCAGTTGCCCAGTTTGTGGGCTGGGCCTTACCCAAATCGAACCGATAGAATGCCGGACTCACTACCGTGGCGCCGGCGGCTGGGCGGCTCGTTCCTGTTCCTCTTGTTTGAGCTTCTCGAAGGCTCGGTCTGCATGGCTGCGCACTTGGTCCGGAGTCGGCTGCGGAAGGGGCTTGGATTGATCGCTGGCGCAAGCTGTGATCAGCGAGAAGACGAACAGACCTGCGACCATAGCGATCCCACGTTGCTGCATGTGGCTTCGTCGATGACTCATTCGCATCTTCTGATCTCCATACGGTTAATCAAAGGCCCGGTGTAAATCATAGACCGTCTGCATAATGCCCCGGTCTAATGCTTCGCTGCTCCATCGATGATAGTTGACCTTATCTGAAAGTGACCAACCAGATTCCTCGGTCTCATCTGCACGCGTGGTTACCACGTTGTGATAAACGACTTCTCCACTCTCTACTCGGATGATTTTGCTTGTGATGGTCACCGACGGAAGATCGCGATGCTGGCGGGCGAAGAGCCGGTCGCGTACCGTTGGTCCTTCGATTCGATAGATCAACACGCTGTCTACGCCCAACATCTGTCCGATTCGGACGGCACTATCTTCGGAAACAAGCCCCCCGACCTGAAGTCGCTGCTCCGAGACGATGGCCGGCATATGGGAACGATCGATGATCCTCAGGTTTGGGCGAAATGTCTTGAGTTGGAATGCCGCCCCTTCCAAACGACCATAGGCGCTGGACCAATCGGGGTGCGATTCACGCGGATACAGCACCGCCACACGCTGGACGTCGGCAGGAATCGGTAACATCAGAGGTGTGGGGTGAAAACTGAATGTTAGAGGCATTTGCTTGGTGGCGTTTGCACAATTCGCCACGAGAATCGCCATCGTGAGGATTGCCATCAGTTGGACTACTGAGCCTCGCTTTGCCATGGCCAGCCTCCCAACATTCCCCCAGGCTTGTTTCGATCCGCAACCTGACCTTGGCTGTATCATACTCCACGCTTGACACGAAAACCATGCTTGGAAGATCACCATACGAGTGATGACCATACATTGACTGGCGTCAAGTGAAGGGGTATTCTCCACCCCAGTCACGCTCTCTCACCCACGAGATTTCGATGTCGTTGCACGACCGTCTGACAGAAGATCTTAAGCTTGCCATGAAGGCCCGCGACCAATTGCGGATGGACGTCATTCGCATGATCAAGGCCGCCGTGATGAATAGGGAAATGGAGGTCAAGAAGGATCTCGACGATGTCGAAATGAGCCGCGTGATGACGACCATGATCAAGCAGCGACGTGAATCGGTTGAACAGTTTGAAAAAGGTAACCGAGCAGAACTCGCAGCAAAAGAACGACAGGAAATCACCATTCTCGAATCGTATCTTCCTCCAGCCCTCTCTCTCGATCAACTCTCCACTGTTGTGGACAGGGTCATTCAGGAAACCGGCGCTCGATCTCTGAAAGAGATGGGTGCGGTGATGAAAGCCGTGATGGTTCGTGTGGCAGGCCAATCTGTAGATGGCAAGCAGATCAGCGACCTCGTCCGCGCCAAGCTCCAATAGCCCAATCAGCGCCTGCTATACTGAAAGGTGATTGCACGCACATTCTGTGTGCGCACATGACAGGAGTCGCATGGGCATTCTTATCGTTGACGATTCTCCAGACCAGCAGGTGCTCCTCCGCGCATTTCTTGGGAAATCCGGCCATACGGATCTTCTGAGTGCCGACTCGGCAAAGGCTGCGTTTTCCATGCTCGACATGGACGGCCAGGAGCCGCGCACCCGGATCGATTTAATTCTGATGGATGTTTTGATGCCGGAGATGGATGGAGTCGAAGCCTGTCGCCAGATCAAGAGCCAACCGCATCTTTGCGATATTCCTATCATCATGGTCACGGCCAAAAACGACCACTCTAATCTCCAAGCCGCTTTTGCAGCGGGAGCGATTGATTACATTACCAAACCGGTAAACAGCGTGGAACTCTTGGCGCGCGTCGCTTCCGCGCTGGCACTGAAAAAGGAAATGGACTGCCGCAAAGCGCGTGAAGGGGAGCTCCGTCGAAGCAATGATGAGCTGCAGAAAGCGCTACGGGATGTCAAAGTCCTCAGAGGCCTCATCCCGATCTGCGCATCCTGTAAAAAGATCCGCAATGATGGCGGGTTCTGGCAACAGTTGGAGGAGTATATCGGCGAACATTCCGAGGCAGAATTCAGCCACGGCATCTGTCAGCATTGCGTCAAAAAGCTTTATCCTGGAGTTTACCCGGACTAACTGCTACGATTTTTCAAGCGCGCAACTCGTACTCACGGGATATACAACACATGGGCATCTTAATCGTTGATGACTCGGCCGACGACCGCATTTTGCTTCAGTCGATCCTCTCGGCTGCCGGCTACGACGATCTCCTGGTTGCCGACTCGGCCGCCGCTGCGTTTCGTCTTCTGGGGCTCGATGACGGGAAGCATGCGGCCGGCTCTCGAGTCGATCTGATTCTCATGGACATCGTCATGCCGGAGATGAGCGGCATCGAAGCCTGCCGCCAGATCAAGGCGGTCGAACGGTTCCGCGACACGCCCATCATGATGGTCACGGTGAAGACCGATCCCGTCGATCTCCAACTTGCTTTTGCCGCTGGCGCGCTCGACTACATCGGGAAACCCATCAACAAGAGCGAAATCTTGACTCGTGTCCGATCGGTGTTGCGGCTGGTCCACGAAATCGACCGGCGGCGGGCTAGGGAGCAGGAACTCCTAGAAGTCATGCGTCAACTCCAGGAAGCGAACCAGATGCTGCTGCGCCTGTCCAGTCTTGACGGTCTCACCGGCATTACCAACCGCCGGCAATTTGACGACTTTCTGGACCAGGAATGGCGCCGTGCCGTCCGCGAATTGACGCCGCTCTCTCTGATCATGCTCGATATCGACCGGTTCAAATCCTATAACGATACCCTCGGCCATACGTCTGGCGATGAATGCCTCCGGCAGGTTGCTGCAGCAATCTCCGGCGCCGTCAACAGACCGGGAGACCTGGTTGCTCGGTACGGAGGCGACGAATTCGTGATTGTGCTTCCCGGTACTCGTACGGACGGAGCGGCACAGGTGGCGGAAACGCTTCGGGAGCGAATTGAGGCTCTCGGCATTACGCACTCCGACGGGGGCTGCACCACCATCAGCGCGGGCTTCGCCAGTATGATCCCCAGCCGAAACAGTTCCCCCACCGATTTGATTAAGGCGGCTGATCAGGCGCTCTATCAAGCCAAGCAAGAAGGCCGCAATCGGGCTAAACAAGCCGGCACACTCTCTCTCGTCCCGCATTCCCACGAGGACTAACGATCGATCGGTGCTTGAGAGGCAGGCATCCACGGTCTTGATGCTAAAAGTACGCTGACCATGCCCCGGACCACGAACACTTCCAGATACAAGTCTCCACCCAAATCGCGCCGGCCACAAACATCGTTGGCGCAAGTTCAAGCTGCGCTTAGACAAGAACGGGCTAGCCGGAAACGTGAAGCCCTCGAACGTCAGGAAGCTGAACAAACGCTCCTAGTCGCAAAAGAGGCCGCAGAGGTGGCCAGCCGCGCCAAGAGCGAGTTCCTTGCCGGCGTGAGCCACGAGATTCGGACGCCCATGAACGCGATTATCGGGATGGCGGATCTGCTATGGGAAACGGATCTGACCCCCGATCAACGAAAGTACTTGCGCATTTTCCGCCGCGCCGGCGGAAACCTATTGAGTCTGATCAACGACATTCTCGACCTGTCAAAAGTCGAGGTCGGCCATCTGGAGTTGGAATCAACCGACTTTGATTTGAGCGACTTGCTTGAAAAAGCCATCGAGATCCTCGCCATGCGGGCTAACGAAAAAGGCCTCGAACTCGCCTGCCACCTATCGCCTGACGTTCCCTGCGCGATGATCGGAGACCCTCATCGACTACACCAGATCCTTATTAACCTCATCGGCAACGCGATCAAATTCACCGACAGCGGGTCCGTCACGGTGCGAGTCATGCACGATCCGGAACTCCCTACGCCCGGCGCCATCAGATTTTCTGTCAGCGATACGGGAATCGGCATTCCGCCCGACAAGCGCGATTCTATTTTTGAAAGTTTCACACAAGCGCACGCTTCAACGACACGCAAGTACGGGGGAACCGGTTTGGGCCTAACCATTTCAAAGCAATTAGCCGAGCTCATGAACGGACGAATCTCGGTGGAGAGCACCCTCGGAGAGGGCAGTACGTTTCATTGCTGCGTCCAGTTGCAAGTGCAACGCAATCCCACGCCTGCACACGACATGGTCCCACTCAATCTTCAAGGGGTCAAAACCCTCGTGGTTGATGACCATGTTACTAATTGTTTGATCCTTCGCGAAATCTTGGCTGTCTTAGGAGCGGAGGTGACGGATGCTGCGTCCGGTCGTGAGGCCATTGCTAAATGGCGGAGAGCCGCTGCTTCTGGGCAACCTTATAATCTTGTACTCCTCGACTGTCGCATGCCTGAAATGGATGGGTTCCAAGTGGTCGAAGAGATCAAACGGGCCGGCCCTTCCCAGGATCTGACGATTGTGATGCTGGCCTCCGACCATTGGGCCGACGACATCGCCCGCACCTACGATCTAGGGCTGGGCGGCTATTTGATCAAACCTATCAGGAAGTCGGATCTGCTCCAGACCGTCAGCATTGCCCTCGACCGTTCCAGGGGGATCCAACCGATGGCTGGGTTAACCTCAGCGGAACCCACCGCTTCTACCGAAGTCAGGGCATTGCGTATTTTATTAGTCGAAGACTCCACGGACAATCAGCTGCTGATCCGGTCCTATTTGAAACCGACTCCCTATCACCTCGATATCGCGGATCATGGGGCCGTCGCGTTGGAGCGATTTAAAAATGGCTATTACGACCTCATTCTGATGGACATGCAGATGCCGGTGATGAATGGCTATGAGGCCACAAAAGCAATCCGGGCTTGGGAGCGGGAGCATGACCTTCCCCCCACACAGGTGATTGCTTTGACCGCTCTGGCTCTGAAAGGGGATGGGGTCAAGATTTTCGAAGCTGGCTGCGATGCTCACATGACTAAACCCATCAAGAAGCACACCCTCCTGGAAGTCCTCCGGGCTTGTAAGGGACGACATATTTCATGACCACAAGACCGAACAGAAACGCCGAGAACGGTATCACCCTGTACATCGACCAAGGCCTTGCAGAGATCGTCCCAGGATTTCTAGAGAATCGTCGACGTGATGTGCAGACTCTCGAAACCGCATTGCAAGAAAGCAATCTGGCGCAGATTCAACTCATCGGTCACCGCATGAGAGGGGACGGAGGAGGGTATGGGTTCGACGCCATTAGTACGATGGGAGCCGCTATGGAGCAAGCGGCGGCGCGAGAAGACCGGGGCGCGATCCGACGACATATCGCCGAACTCATCGACTTTCTTGACCGAGTCACCGTGGTGTATCGAAGGTGAGATAGCTCCGACCGTCGCGAGTATGTTTGGTCTAGAGAGTCCAGATACTAATGTGTTTATCCGCGCACAACGATGGGGAAAAGCGCGAGGCATGCGCAATCGAGATTGGGCGGAGGACAGCCGATACCGTCTTTATTCTGTCCGACGATTCGAGCCCCATTGAGAGCGGTCAACGCCAAGACATAAGCCTGCCCATTTCCGTCACTCTCACGGCGGCACTGGCCCACAAGGCTTTCTTTCCCTCTCTAAAATCGGTTCACCCTTATTCTGAAACAAAATATATTGACAACTGTACAGTGGATCCATAAGGTGAAGCCCAGGACCAAGCCGGAGCTGCTCTGTTGTTCGAGGGCGCTCCTATTTTTTAAACCGACGCTGAGGTGAGTCATGCTGGCCGTCCGATTAGTGAAGCTTATCGAGAGTCACATTGAACAGCTTTCCCGCGACCTTAGCGAGAAGGTTTGGAACTCTCCCCGATGCAGCGATTTGAACAAAGTTCCGGCGAGCGAACTCCAAACCCGCACCCGCGAGATCTACCGCAACCTGAGTGACTGGCTGCTGGACAAGGCCGATGCCCAGGTGGAGCGGCGTTACACCGAGCTGGGCAAGGCGCGCGCCCAGCAGAGCGTGGCCTACAGCCACTTCGTCTGGGCCATCATCTCCACCAAGGAGCACGTGCGCACCTTCGTCCAGCGCGAAGGTCTGTCCGAGAACGCCATGGAACTGCACGGGGAGCTGGAGCTACAGCTCCTGCTCGGTCACTTCTTCGATCTCGTGCTGTACTACACCGCCGTGGGCTACGAGCAGGAACGCAACCGCACAGGAGGGACGCAAAGGAGGCGCAAAGGAGATGAGCAGAGAAAATCCACGTAGCGTCTTACCGGGTGAGGACTCGTACCTTCCGCAATACCCACTGCGGCGCCGGTTGCGGATCAATCCACAGACCATTCTTCGCCTCTTGCGCTTCGTTCTCTAACCGTTCCAGCACCGTCTCCCCTGGCGCA
>ERZ1292630.2157-Hain-H41-02um-R3-2157-length-18525-cov-6_pt2 | contig 10966 bp, 1 predicted proteins | sample MGYA00564408_ERZ1292630 | MGnify/ENA primary metagenome ERZ1292630 (study PRJEB36523, sample SAMEA6512641) | groundwater metagenome | collected 2019-01-08 | study: AquaDiva: Metagenomics assemblies of 32 groundwater samples
GCCTCACGGGTCCACGACGCGGGCAACAAGCCTCACGGGTCCACGACGCGGGCAACAAGCCTCACGGGTCCACGACGCGGGCAAAAGTTGGCGGAGGGACACATTCAACGTCATACAGCGGAGCAACGATGTGTTAGCCGGCGACGTCATACAGCGGAGCGACGATGTGTTAGCCGGCGACGTCATACAGCGGAGCAACGATGTGTTAGCCGGCGACGTCGCCAGCGTCGTGCTTTGGCATCCGTGAGACAGTGATGCGAACGGTGGCAAGTCGTGGACTGCTGCTCTCCGTCCAACACGGGTAAACACATCCGTCTTGTTGCAGCAATTTTTTTTTCGTGGCGCAGAAAAGCACACCGATGTTCTTTCCGGGGTGTGGATAGATTGCGTGGGTGGATCTGACAACTCTTTTTCATTGAGATGGCCTATCTTTTTTTTGGCTGTTCACTCTCACTGCGCTCGAGGCAGCAGAGGAATTGTTATCGTTCCACTATCCTGCCCTCTGGGCGGTGAAGAAACGATGTGCCGCGCACCTCCACGGGAGGTTCGACAAACGCTTCCCTGCATCACGTTCTGCGTCACGGCACTCTTTTTCCTTGCCATGCCGCTCGTACCCCCGGCATCTATCGTGGTGAGTGAAACACAGCGACGCTCTCGGATACGGCAGCCGCACGAACAGGCGGCAATGGGTAGCGGTCTCTCTCAAACAACGTCGGCGCAGGTGCTGTTGCGGCTGTTTGCCACCGCCCAGGTCACACCACCCACGGTACCATCCACGCCTGTAGGGCTCACCGTCGGCCGTATCGCGCCGTGCACGCCATTGGCGCCCGTGCCGTCTGCGCCGCGCTGCTCGTTCGACGCCAAGGTGAGCACCACGGCGACCACGACAACCGTCTCATTGTACAACTTGATCCTGGACTTCTCGTTTACAAACAACCCCTCCGGACCGTGGTCGTACCGCTCGGCACCCGACTTTTACTTTTCGAGTCAGACAGCGGCAGAGGTGATGCAACGGGCCCTGCTGAACAACGTGACCTACGTTGCATCAGGTTCCAAAGGGTGGACGGCTGCTCCCGGCTCTGGCACGGCGAGCATGACGGCCGGTATCGACCCTGCTTCCCGCTTGGTGGAGGGCAACCGGAACAGCATGGTGGTCCTGCACCCTGGGTGCCAGGGTCCGCCAACCGGTTTCGCCGTGGTTCGGTGGACGCTTTCCGCGCAAAACGCTCAACCGTCGTCGGTCGGGCTGTGGTCGGCCAGGGTCTGGGGTGTCTTCGCGGGCAGTGCGAGCACAGGCTCCACCGTCGCGTACATCGTCGCGAATGGGCGTCAGTACTTCATGCGGCACACGGACGACGATCCGACGTTCGACTTTGTATTCGCCTTTAATCCGTTGGAAGACACGAACGTTGATCTGGCAGTGGGAACCGGCGAGTCGGGCCGGTGTGACCATGGCTACACGCCGACCAACGCAACGATCGCCATCTGGCGCGAAGCAAGTCCTGCGACGGCACCTCCCTCCGCGTTGACGGTGCCACAAGCCAATACCACATCGAGCAACAACAACGTGTGCCCCTTCAACGCGACTCGATGTGTGTGGCGGGCGTATCACGAAGCTTCTCCGAACAGCCTGCAACGGAACATTTCGTCGTCCACGGTGCAACTGGCAGCGCTGTATGACCTCGAGGAGGATTTCGGACTCTTGCAGAATCCAGATGGGCCTTGGTTCTTCGGCGTGGCGGACAACTTAGTCTTTGATCGCGCCGCAATGCGTCCCATGACCCGGGTGTCCACGAACGAATGGCGCTTCAGCGGTTGGACCACGCCGGGGCAGACGGCGATCGTGATGAAGCAGACGGTGGCCGGCATCTCTCACGGATCGAGCACGGGAGGGGTCATGATGCATCCCGGCTGCGACGCCGCGCGTGAAATGGCGTGGGTCCGATGGACGGCGCCCGCCGCGGGGGTCGTCAATGCGACTGGTTGGGTCTTGCGCGGGGACTCACGGGGCGTCTCGGGTTTGTTCGTGTTTGCTGGCAGACGTCAACTGGTGGCGGAGGTCCCAACAGGCCCTGAAAACGCGACGGTGTTCTCCTTTGACTCCGTTGCCGTCGAGCGCGGATGGACACTCGATTTGATCATTAGCATCGGACCCGATAGCAAGTGCGACTATGGCTACACACCGGTGGGGCTGGCAGTTGAATTGCACGGATCCTCCCCGACCGCGGGAGCGTCGACTGCATCCATTCCGCCACCGCCGAACGGGAACGGGACGGGCCTCCCACAGGCAGGCGCGATGCCCGTCGTGGAGACACTGTCATGGATCCGCGACCTGTGTGAATGGAACCAAAGTGCGTGCGTGTTCAACAAGTCGGGTCGCCTCGTCGAAGTACACCTCAATGCCGGAAAAGACTTTTCCATGATGCAAAACCCACGTGGGCCTTGGTCCTACATGGCGGCTCCATTTTTGCAGTTCGACAACGTCACGCTGCTTTCCTTGGTAGGGAGTTACGCGGACCTCGTTGGCTGGACGAAGGAAAGTACCACCAGGGGAACGGGCGCGATGATCATGAGGACAATTGCGCAACCTCCCGAGGGTGGGGGTACGACGACCGGTGTTGACGATGATGAACTCGTGTTCCAGCCGGGATGCACGCAGGACATGGTCTTGCTCCGCTTCACGGCTCCCAGCGACGGAGTGGCAACCATCACTATCCGATTGGCGCGCGCAAGCGGCGGCACGGCGGCGGCGTTCGCGTTTGCTGGCGGACGACAGCTGTTTGGCGCCACCGTGATGCCGAATGTCACCCTTGAAAGGCACAAGGTCGAACTGCGGACAGGCGAAACCATTGACGTGTTCCTCACGGTCGGCATCGACGGCAAGTGCGATCAGGATTTCACGCGCCTCGTCGCCTTGTACGACTTTGCCGCGGGCGCGACCCTCCCAAAATGTGCCTTCGGTTTCCACCGCTGTCGCCTGGAGGCGCCTCAGGGCACGACGGCCCTTTACGACTTAGCCGCGGATTTCAGCGTGGCCGAGTGGCCCACCGCGTGGGCGTATGGCAGGGCGCTGGAGGGCGACTTTGATCTGTCAGCGGCGTTCATGCCCATACGGCAACGCGCCGTGCCCTTCAACCGGCTTCTGGGCTTCATGGGCCCTGCGGTGTCGAGGACAGGGGCAATGATAATGTTGAATCTCGGGCCATCGGCGGACAGGTTTCTGCAAGGCGATATCATCCTGGAAGCTGGCTGTGACGATCATGACTCCGCGTGGGTGCGTTGGACCGCCCCGGGTGCGGGCGTCGCATCCGTATCGGGGCGCTACCGACGGCTCTCCGACGGGGACATCAGCTTTTACGTCTTCGCTGGTGGGCGTCAGCGAGTCGCAGCGGCATCGGTCAACGAAGGGCGTTCGTTCTCCTTCCGTCTCCCCGTGACGAATGGCAGTGCGATCGATTTTATCGCCGCGATCGGTGCGCAAGGGAAGTGCGACAACGGTTTCGCAGCGCTGGTAGTGTCGATCGAGTTGGACGCCAACTCCACCATATCCATCTGCGAGTTCGATGCCACGAAGTGTGAATCGCCGGGCGATAGCGACCGTGGCACCGTGCCGCTGGTCACATCAACGTTCGGTATTCGCGATGATTTTAACGTTGCTCGAAATCCGAATGGACCGTGGTCGTATTTGTATGCGGAGAACGGCATGTTCGATGCGCCGCTGCCGTCGGATGTAGTGCGTCGGACGACTGCGGCAATGCCCCTACCACCGCCGCCGCGCCTGATGGCGAACCGCCGGACTTTCAGTGGGTGGAGCGGATGGGGACAGCCCACTTCCTCGGCGGGGGATGGCGCGTTCTTCGCACTCAATGTGGCTAGCTCCTCGCTCCGGGGCAGTCTACCAGGCAGCTTGGTCACGCAACCGGGTTGCGGGCCCACAGAGATGGCCGTGGCGCGCTGGACGTCGCCGGTGCATGGTCGCGGCGTCATCTGGGGCAACTTCACAGCCACAGGACCTGGCGAGACGGCTGTGTATGTGGTGTGGAACCGCACCCACCCGCTTCTCGGTGCGACGACCGTTCCCGGCCGCCGCGGCAGCCCTCAACTACCCCCGACCCCGATCGTTGTCGATGTGGGTACCGTCATCGACCTGTACTTCGCCGTCGGCCCAGACAAGATTTGTAACGAAGGTTTTACGATGATCGACTTTACCATCGACGTCACTCACAACCGTAGCGCTAGGTCGAGGGGCGTCTCGTCCTCGCTGCCCCTCGCCGCATGGGCAAGTGACGTTGGTCCAAGTGGCTGTCGCTATGGCGCTTACGCTTGCACGGGGGAGCCCAACAGTAGCGTTGAGGAACCAAGAAACGCGACCAACGCCACTGTGCGTCTCTCTTCGCCACCAGTCGCCCCGGTATTATTGTATCACTACGACGTCGCGAAAGATTTTTCCATTTCGACCAATCCGAATGCCGCATGGTCGTACGGCTGGAGTCCACCCGGGCCGTTTCGGGATCGCCCTTACGCCCTCTTCGCGCGCCGAACTCAGTCGCCGTTCGATGCGTGGGATGCGTCCGTGGACGACGACGGCAACGCCGGGCAGGTGGGTCGTAACATCCGGACGTCCACCTCCGTCTTTGGGGTGGACGCACTAGCGCCATTTCTTTTTCCGGGGTGCGCGGACACATCGCATGATCAGTCGAAGGCCAATACGTCCCGCGTCCGGTGGACGTCGCCAGCGGACGGCCTCGCGCGCCTGAGCTTCTCCTTTCACCGCGGCAACACCGCCATCCTACTGGTGTCCGTCTTTGTGTCGAACACGTGGGGCTCCCTCCTCACCCGTGCCGTCGACGACGGGCGAGACGTCACGGACGCGGATGTCGCGCCGCCTGTGATGGCGATCGGCAATGATGATGCGGAGCAGCCGACCCACACGTCGGAAGGCAATGAGCCGACCGTCCCTTTTCTTCGCCCCACGTCTCTGATCGTCCCGGTGCAACGAAATACGTTCATCGACTTTGTGGCAACCGTGGGCGATGGCAACTGTGAGAACCAATGGGTGACCTTCGACGCGCACGTGGACCTCTCCGTGTTCGCGACCGCGCGGGAGTTGTCCGAGGCCACTGAGGGACAGCAGCTTATGTGCCCCTTCGACGCTAAGCAGTGTAGGCTTCCCGACGTCGCCACGTCAGGAGACATGGCACAGCATCCTGTCCCTGCCGCCGCCACCCTCGTCTACAACATGTCCAACGACTTCGCGATGGGACGTAATCCCAACGGGCCATGGACCTATGCCTGGCTTGACTGGCAAGACTGGACGATCCAACGAGCCGCGGCGAACGGCACGACGGCGAGGGTCGACGGAATGAGTGTCTCGCCCGGGGGCGATGCTCCTCTTCCTTCCACGGGGCAATATGGGCCGCCGAATCTGCTCAACAGCGCCGTCGCGCGCAATTCGCATGCTCAGTGGTACTTTCAACCTTCAGCAGTTAATTCGTCGGTTCCGCCGCCGTTTGTTGCGCTCAGCAACAAGGACCATCCCCGCATTGGCTACAACGCACGGCGCGAGGAGTTGTATGGCATTCCCGGACGGACTATGAATATCATTCCGGGGTGCACGTTTGCGGAGCGGCGCATCGCTATCGTGAGGTGGACTGCCCCTCGATCAGGCACCGTCGTCATTGAGGCGACGTTCACGCGGGGGGGCAATGGGGCAGTTTTCCACGCTATCATTTTAAACGCCAAGACAACCTTGTTTATGCGATCCGATCAAGGCGTGCAGCGCGACCTCGTGTATGTGCACTCGGTGGAGGTCAACGGAACTGTCGATGTGTGCATCGGGGCCATGGCGCTGCCGTGCGAATTCATGGACACGCCCGTGAACGTGACGATCACCATGGTACCGATGTCGCCCCCTGCCGCGGCCCTGGCCACCGGTCGATTCATCATCAACACAAGCCATAACAACGACACCGAGGGGGACGGGGGGGAAGACGCCGCCGCAGTCCCAAATCGAGCGCATGGTTGCGGCTACGATCCTGGGCGATGCAGCTTGGGCTACGGTGGAAGAACGGTCGTGGTCTACTCCGCGGCGGAGGACTTTTCCGTCGTGAGCAATCCAAATGGCGCGTGGTCCTACGGGCTAGGGCTCTTGGAGCATCTCGGCGGTCACTCGTACCTCTCGAACCTCACGATGACTCTGGCGGACGCCGCGTGGTCAGAGTCGCATCTCCTCTGGCTGCACAAAGGCCTCGCTCCTGGCGATGAATCGCGGAGTCGACTTCCCTGCGTCGGGCGCAATCTTGGCAGTGCCGCCAATTTCGCCATCGGCGCAGGTCAGTTCGTCATGCACCCAGACACCGATCGCTTCGGGTGGCTTCGGTGGACCGCCCCGGGTGAAGGAACCATTGACGTCACGGCCCTCTTTTTCGATGGCGACGCAGGGGCGATGTCATGTTTCGCGGTGTTCAACCGCACGGATATGATTGGGTACACCGCCGCCCAGCGGGTGCCTAGGAAGCCCTTCGCAATGTACCGTCGCAACGTGGAGAATGGAACGGCGATCGATATTTTCGTCGGCCCCACCGCCAATGGCCAAATTTCACAGGGCGCTACCCCCCTGGAGGTGAACATCACGTGGCGAGCGAAGGATCGAGCCCCACTGTGTCGATGGCGCGCGGCGCTCTGCTTCGGCCGGCATGACGCCACCTACCCGATCGACGTGAGGAGCGTGTCGCCGCTCGCGAATCCCAGCGGACCGTGGAGCTATCATGGCTCTACGATCGACCCCGCCGCGGCCACCAGCGCCGATACGCCCACGGTGGCTCAATTCCTCGCCGCCCTTCAGACGTCACTTCCATTATCGGAGCGGTATCACGATAACAACCGGTTCTTCGGTTGGATGGCAGCAGTAAACACGTCGGTGAGAACGCCCCCTGCCGTCGCCATTTCGGGCGACTCACAAGTCATCAACAACGTCAACCCCGGTGGGGTCGCGCTCATGTCGGCATGCATCACGGGCAGCAGCGTCAACCTGCAACCTATGGGCAGCGTCGCTTTGCTGCGGTGGACGTCGCCGGGGTACGGCGTGCTCCGATGGAGGGTTCGATTCGGCCAGAATTTCGACTACAATAGCCAGCGAGGCACGGCCTTCATCCATGGGACGACAGTTGTCGCCGGCGGCGGCGGTGGGGGAGGGGGAGGAGGGGGCTCCTCGGTGTTCACGACGGGTGGCGGAGGGGCCTCCGTTGAGACAGGTTGGTCGCTGAAGAGTCCAACGGCGGCGCCAGAGCGCCCCGCGAGTGGCGGAGTGTGGCGCCTTGCGTTCGGATTGAACGCGTCGGTCACGGGCAGGCGCTTCGTGGTGCCTGGCGACGTCGTGCACCTCGGCGTGTGGGCATGGTCGTGCTGGGCGACGACGCCCGTGCTGGGGGACTTTGTGCTTCTCGCGATCACGGCACCGCCGACAACCTCGTCCTTGCCTTGCCCTGGCAACGTCAGCAGCGCCCGGTGTGAGCACGGCAGTGATGGCCGTGTCGTCTACAACCTGGCGAGAGATTTCCTCTGGGTCACGAACCCGAATGACGTGTGGGCGTACGGCACGGTGGCGGCGGATGATGGGGTTTCACTGACGCTGTGGACGACTGTCCTCGACGGGGAGCTCAACGCCGCGGGGTGGTCCTCCGCCGACGACCCGGATCACTCTTCCACGTCGTCGCGGATCACGAGGCATCTAGGGCGGCGGCGCACCCTCGATGGGGCCGACCCAGGCCAGGTCGTCGTCTCCGCTTGTCCAGGACAATCGGCATCCGCGGTTCGGTTTACCTTTCCGGCCAACGGCACGGTGTCCATTTGGGGTTGGCTGCGGACGCGAGGCACGACGGACCCATCAACAAGCAGTACGACGGTTCCAACTACTGCGGCCCCCTCCTCCCCGATTGCCGGCCACGTGGTGCTCTTCGGGAGGGATGGGAGGGTGGTGGGGAAAACGGCTGACGCCGGGCTCGTGCCGCCGATGGAGCCGACGCCATGGGCCGAAGGAGTGGACCTGCGGGGTCCGCTGGGCAGTGGTCCCCTGCCGCCGGAGGACGACCCTGGAGACGATCTGACAGCCCATCCTGTCCCGGTAGTTGGGGCAGAAGGCGAAGACAACAGCACCACCTCTTCGCCGCCGCCGCCCCAGCGGCACATGTGGGCGTCGCACTTCAAGTTCAAACGGCGAGTCATCGAGGCTGACATGTTGTTCCTCACCGTGCGGCTCACTGACGACGACGCGGCGTCAGCATCGGACTGTGTGAACGTCACCGTGGAGCTTAGCATTGAGTATCTTCCTGGCTGGACCGCCAGCGCCACGCAGTCGGTCTCGCGGTCCGAGGGAGGGGTGAGCCGCTCCTTGACGCCGCTACCGGACGGCAACGGCTCCCTCTTGTCAAACATAACCCGGGTACTCGATGACACCAACGGGCCGGCCTCAACGGCAAGGTCGGGGACCGCGGTTGGTACGGTGGTCGTTCCCCCGCCTCCGGTGACGAGTCAGGAAGCGCTGACGGCGGCTTCGTCGCCCTCGTCGTCGCCGCCGCCATGCAACCGCACGAAGATCAATCCGGCGGACAGTCGCAATGGGTCGGCCATGGTGGAGCTCGACTCGCCTCCTCCGTGCGGCAACGGCACGGCCGAGGCACCGCAGCTGACGGCGACCGAGTCAGCCGCGAACTACGGATGGGGCAATCATACCAACACAACGAGGGCACCCACTGCGGATGTATCGTTGCAGACCAATGCTGCGGTTTTCTTGCGCGAGGTGCAGAACGCCGCCACCACGGCCTTCATGGGTGGCTCCGCGTCGCAGACGGCCTATTCATCCGCCGCGGCGGCGAGTGTCGCGGGCGCGGCTCTGTCGGGCCCTGGCGATGCCATGCAGCTGGCCCGCTCCTCCTCGGCCGTGCAGGTCATGGTGCAGTGCTTCGTCGCCCAGGAGCTAAGCCGCCTCAGTTCCAACCCCAACGGCTCGACCGGCAGCGCGCCGCGGCTTCCACCCGTCCGACCTCCGGAGTTTCCCGACAGCTTCCTACCCTGGCTGTCCCTCCGTCTGGGATCCTCAACCCTCTCCGAGGAGCTCGCGCCAGTGCTCGGCGGCGTCGTGGCGAACGTGTTTGGCACCTTCGTGATCGTGGCGATGATCTCCGGCATCGGCGCAGCGGTTATTACCGTGGGATTGACGGCATCGGCGTCGGTGCGCGCGGCCCGCGCAGCCGCCGCCAACGGCCCGCCCCGCGACGATTCAACGTCGTCACTTCCGACAACGTTGGAAAGCGCCGCTCGTTTTATCGGTCTGCCAGGGACCGCGTTTATGTTGGCCGCAGTCGGCTGCAAAGGGGCGACGCTGTTCATGGCGCAGCTGCTCGCGGCGGTCGTCAACGACCCTCAACCCCAATCGTCGAGTGACACACCCTTGTTCTTGGCTTTGGCAGTCGTTAGCGGGTGCTACACCCTCGCAGCGTTCATGTTCGTGTGGCATCGAATCCGGGTGGTGCAGCGTGACGTTCGCAGTGGCCACCTTCGTTTCGTGCCGTCTGTGGTGTGCCAAAAGCTAAAGACGAGCAATGGGACAACTTCCACCGCAGCAGCCGCTGCGACGGCCACATCATCGATGCCGCCAGGAATCGGTCCGTTGCGTTTGAGTGAGACCGCGCGCCGCTTCGTCGAAGGGGCCTTCGTTGGTGGCCACGGCTGGTTCCCGTTCTCGCCAGTTGCCCCCTCGGCGGCAGCACGCGTCGTCGTGGTGGAGACGAGGGAGGAATCGGAATCGGATGGTGCAGCGTCACAACTGACCAAGCGGCGGAGGAGTGACGACGGCGACGGCGATGGGGCAGTGATGGTGTGGTCGATGGCGTCCCCCGGTCAAGTGCGCATCGAGTTGGACGCCCCAATCTTCAGACGATATCGTGGCGCGGTTGCCGTCCGACGACCAGTCACGGCGTTGGCAACCTCGTCGGCGGACGACGGTAAGAAGGAGGAGGAGGAATCACCGCCGCACCAGGAAACGCTCTCGCTTCACACCGCCCTCGTGGAGCTCACGGCGACCATCATCATGGCGGCCGCCGAGGGCGCCGCGGGGACGTCGTGCCGTGGTGCGTCCATCGCGTCTCTCTTCGCCGCCGTTGGCCTTCTTGCTTGGTTCGCGGCGCTGCGTCCGATGACCACGCCCATTCGTAACCTCGGCGGAGTCGGCGGCGCGGTGTGCTCCACGGCGGTTGCGGTGCTAACCGTGGCGGGATGGGCGGGGCTCGCCGACAGCGACTTTCAAATGCGCGGAGCCACGGTGTGCATGATGGCGTCGACCGCGTTGGGCTTCATGGGCTCGCTTACGACCGTCTGTCGGTTAGCGTGGTCCGTCGTTGCTAGAATCAAGATGTTGCCGCGCGAGACGGTGGAACGAGCGGCGTGTCGGCCCGTTCAGCCCAAGACGACAGCGATGCGAGCAGACGAGGGACAACTATCTCTGCCGTTGCTCGTGGCCCCGACCGCGGCGTCATCCAGGGCGTCCTCGTCTGGCGGCAGTGACGCCGCCCGCACCAGCGTCGGAGTACCGATGGCGGGGTCGGTCACGACTCGCGGAAGCGATGGTGGTGACATCCATGCGGCATCCACATCGCCGCGCCGCAACCCATTGTCACTACCATCTGGGAAAGGCCGCTGACATCATCCAAAAGGCCGCTGATATCATCCAAAAGGCCGCTGACATCTCATTTCATCGACGAATGAATCGTGTGTTGGTGGTCCCCTCCCCCTCCTCCTTTTTGTTCCTTCTGTTCGACGATGTTCAACCGCGCAGGTTCGGAGCCGTGGCTGCGGTTCGTTTGGATGCTGTTTGTTTCATTCCGCCCTCATCGTGGGAAATGACGACCCGCGCGGGACCAGAGCAGTTCGCCACAAACACTGGGGGGGGGGGGGGGGGTGCAAATTTTTG
>ERZ1292630.5066-Hain-H41-02um-R3-5066-length-10956-cov-5_pt1 | contig 10956 bp, 12 predicted proteins | sample MGYA00564408_ERZ1292630 | MGnify/ENA primary metagenome ERZ1292630 (study PRJEB36523, sample SAMEA6512641) | groundwater metagenome | collected 2019-01-08 | study: AquaDiva: Metagenomics assemblies of 32 groundwater samples
ATGCTTGAAACATTGGATACCGGCAGGCCGGATTCGGTGGTAATTTCATCTATAGCTTTAGGCGTGCTCGAAAGGAGTGAGAAAATCCTGTTTTCCTGAGAATTCAGGGCGAGGCTTCTAATGTCCTCAACCTTTTTATTATCCTTTATGTATATGGCCTCGGCAAGCGGCCCTAATTCTTCAACAATGTCATTTATATCTTCAACGAGTTTTGCGCCTTCCTTGATAAGTTTGTTGGTTCCTCTGCTGTAATTGCTGTCGATATTGCCGGGAACGGCAAATACCTCTTTTCCCTGTTCAAGCGCCCATTTTACCGTAATGAGTGAGCCGCTCCAGAGTGTCGACTCTACTACAAGTACTCCAAGTGAAAGCCCGCTGATTATCCTGTTTCTTGGCGGGAAATTACGATTACTGGGCGGAGTAGTCATGGGAAGTTCAGAAATCACAGCGCCATGAGAGGCGATTTTCTCCGCAAGTTCTTTGTTTTCACGGGGATAAACAGATCCAAGGCCGCAGCCAAGTACGGCGATCGTCCTTCCTTTTCCCTTAATTGCCCCAGTATGCACACTTGTATCAATACCCCTTGCCATACCGCTTACGACACAGAAACCGGCCTGAGCCAACTGTATAGCAAATCTTTCGGCCTGAGACATTCCGTAGTAACTGCACCTGCGGGCGCCGACTATAGCAAGCGCCACAGTATCACTCTTTATAATGTCTCCTTTAATATAGAGTACGAGGGGCGGGTCGTATATTAACTTGAGATTGTGAGGGAATTGGTCGCTTGTGAAAGGGACTATCTTTACATTGTTCTTTTCAGCCAGCTTAATCTCTTTATCAACATCTGCGGCCTTTGAACCATTTATAATCTTGTCAGCTATTTTCGGCCCTATACCCGGAATTATTTCCAGTCTGCTTTTTGGGCAATCTAGTATCGACTTAACTGAACCGAGATGTTCGATAAGGTTGCGGAAGGTTTTAATACCTATGCCGCTTATCATATTTAAACGAAGAAGACCTTCCAAATCATCCATGGTTGACTCCATTTTAGACACTCGCAGATGCGCTAATCTTCAATTAACTATTGTTTTACAATAAATCTTTAATCCTGGCAAATTAACGGTATAGTTCGGAGTTCAAAGTTTTCAGCTATCACCAGTTTACTTGTTTTTCAAAGACTTCATTAACCCGTTTATCATTCTTGAAAGTTCTGTCTCTTCTTCGCGGTCTTAGCATCTGCGAAAAACCTAGTCGCATTTCGTTAGTTAGAGGTAAGGACTTTCAGGATAGTTTCTTCATTTACCCTGTCATCAATTACTACGGTTCCGATTTCGGTAGGGAGAACAAACCTCAGCTTTCCACCAATTGTTTTCTTGTCCTGATATAATATACTGACAATATCATCCGGGTTCAATTCCGTGTCTTTAAGGCTCAAGCCCAATTTCACAAACAGCGATTCCTGTCTTTTTAATACGGACTCATCTGCAAGATTCATTTCCATGGCTATTTTGCTTGCATATATCATCCCTATAGCTACCGCATCGCCATGCCTGTATTTCTTGTATGATGTCAGGGCCTCCAGTGCATGTCCAATGGTGTGCCCGTAATTTAAGATAGCCCTCAGTCCTTCTTCCTTTTCATCGAGTTCCACGACGTGCGCCTTAACCTTGCAGGAGTTGTATATAATCTCTTCTAATACGGCAGGATCAAGCTTCATGATTTCTGAAAGATGCTTTTCTACATATTCAAAGAAAGCAGCATCATTAATCATCCCGTATTTTATCACCTCAACCATACCCGCAGTTATTTCTGCCTTTGGCAGCGTCCGGAGGGTATCGGTATCAATGAAAACACCCTTTGGCTGGTAGAAACATCCTATCATATTCTTGCCCCTCGGATGATTGACAGCAACCTTACCTCCAATGCTGCTGTCAACCTGTGCCAGCAGTGTAGTAGGGATCTGAATAAAAGGTATGCCCCTCATAAATGTCGAGGCAACGAAACCCGCTAAATCCCCCAGCACGCCGCCCCCTAATGCAACTATGAGAGATTTCCTGTCCATTTCATGATCAAACAGGTTTTCGTACAACTCCTCCGCCTTTGCCATAGACTTCTGCTCTTCCCCGGGCTCTATTGAAACCAGCTTGACATCAAATTTACATCCCGATAGGCTATTCAGGACAACGTTTCCGTAAAGAGGCTCTACAATTTTATCTGTTACAATAATTGCCTTACGGGGACTGATTACCTTTGAAATGAGGGTTCCAACCTGACTGAGTATACCCTTATCAATGATTATGTTGTAACTGTTCTTACCGAGATCAACGAAGATGTCTTTCATGTTGGTAATCTTGTAAGCCATGCTGATTTTTTTGTCAAGGAAAAAGAGCTATTATCATATTAAGAAAATTTGGACACAGATGATCATGATGCCAAATATGAAACTTGGAGAAGACCTGGACAAGGTTATTGATACTGCAGGAGGTTTTTCTAGTTTTTCAATAATAAATATCAAGAGACTTTTTGCATGAACTCTAATGTTATTTATATTATTGATGATGTTCAGGAGCTATTCTGTGCAAATAAAAGAAATGTACGTGATGAAATAAAAATAGAAAAATTATAACTTTTAAAACTATGGCTTTTACATATTTCTGTTATTACTGGTTTAAAATCCCTCACCCCAAACCACATCTCACCCGCCAAACAAACCGTCGCCCGCCCGGATGAATCCATTCGGACGGGGCAGGTTTACCCGACGCGTCTTTTGGCGGGCCTGTTATATCCCTGTGAATCCTGATGTTTACATTTCTTCTTGATTTTGATAATTACTTGAGTATTATAAACCCTGGAATATCTACAATCTGCAATATTTCATGCCACACATATATACCATCAGATTTGTAGAATAAATATAAGAATTAATGTTAGGTGTAAAGATAAAATCAAATGTGTAATTAAAGTAGAGGAGGTGTCGATATGATTCGTACAATAGAAGCAACAATTGATCAAAAAGGCCATATTAGTTTGTCAGAACCAGTAAAATTGTCATCATCCTGCAGGGCATTAGTAATGATACTGGAGGAAAAACCATTAATCCATGTTAATGAAGAGGCTCTATTAAGTGAAGCAGCCCTTGCAGAAGATTGGAACCGTCCAGAGGAGAATGAGGCATGGCAACACCTTCAAGAGGCTCAGTAGTATTAATACCTTTCCCATTTTCTGATTTATCACGGTCAAAGTTACGCCCATCTGTAGTTTTAGCACCATCTGGGAAAGGAGATTGGATTCTATGCCAAGTTACAAGTAAACGATATATTGACCCAAAAGCTGTTGAATTATCAAATCAAGATTTCCAAACAGGCTCTTTACGAGCTACCAGTTTTGCACGCCCTGGAAAACTTTTTACCGCAAACGACAGATTAATAATTTCAGAAGTAGGTAAATTGAAAGGTAATATACTTAACTCAATTGTTACGTCAGTTATAGATATATTAAAAGAAGGCTGATTTGCAAAACGGCACCTAACCATCGGTTCAACCAGACTGCGAGAAGCGGCCTTTTTTTACCGGAACGAGGGTTGCTATCAAAGATTTTTGGTTTTATGAAAATCTTTCATAATATGAATAAACACAATATTCGGAGCCTGCGTCTGTTATTGATGATGTTCAGGAGCTATTCTGTCCAAATAAAAAAAATGTACGTGATGAAATAAAAATCGAAAAATTATAGTTTTTAAAACTATTTTTTTAGAAACATGTCATCAAATTATTTTGTTGATTTTCTTCTTGTCAAGGGGCTAGGCTTGATTCTGATCATCTATTTTTTGGTTTTTGTGATGAGTGCGTCCCATTCAGCAACTCCTAATTGTGCCCGTTCTATTTGCATTATAAAAAGGAGTTTTTCGTCATTACTTTCGAAAAGATCGGATGACATAATAAGTGATTTATTTTTATCTCTTGCTAACCTTATAATAAGAGTTTTATTTTCTTCATATTGTTTACCTTTTAATGTTATAGGAAAAATAATATAAGTAGGACGTAAGGTATCATTTGTTTTAGAGTTAACTACAATATCATTATTAATAGTTATTTCCATTATGCAATTTTCTTTAATATTTAGAATAATACCGTTTCTTATATTACCAAAAGGTGTAGATGTGTTTTTGTTTTGTTTATTTAAAGAACTATTTATTATTTTAGATCCGTCTTCGAACATTTCAGAATTGGGTAGAAACAACTTTGGTAACCATGAATAAAGTGTAAAACTTTCTTTCCCAATGTTTGAAATGTTTAGTCTTAAAATAAGAGGTAATGTGTCTTCATAGTTAATAATTTTACTGTCAATATCTAACAAAAACGAAGATTTAAAATATAATAAGTTTATTTTGTTAGCTTCCCGAATAAGTTTTAATTGATATGTGTTTAAACCTACCAAAAAGATACCTACACAGATAGCAACAATTTCCGCAATATATTTAATTTTCTGATGTAGCGGTAGTTCTTTCCATACTAATTTATTTTGCATTTTTTTGGAATATTAAAATAATAATCTTTTGAAAAAATTAATACCCCTTGTATTCGTTCAACAAGTTCTTATAAAGTTTCCGGATAACACCATTATTGTAATGATATTCAGAAAAACCAGCTTATTACTTTATGGTATGGCAGTGTAAAAGTTCATACACTTACTTTTTTGTAAGCATAAACCTGATTTATGAAAAGCATATCCATAATCTGATGGTATATCAAATTGGTAGATCGTGTAGTTGTTAGAGATGTTAGCGAGATCAAATACTAAAATCAAGATGAATTAATCTTGTATATTAAGAAATGTGATCTCGATTCTTCTTGTTAGAAAATGTTATCAAATCATTTTGAAGGTTCTTTCTTGTCAATAGGTTAGGTTTGAGCCTGAACATTTTTAATATGAGATTATTTTATTTTATTCAATTGAAAAAAGAAAAGGCAGGAAGTAGTATTCAAAAACTAAGCAGGTTTTAAATATAAGGTAACTTAACCTGAAAGAAGTCGGCTGATTGACTACGTTATAAACAGAGATAGAAACATAAATAGAAGGAGTAAGCCCGGATCATGAGTGAACAACAAGCCAATAACCCTCTGCACGGTGTAACCCTGGAACAAATCGTTAACAGCCTGGTTGAGCATTATGGCTGGGACGAGTTGGGCATACGCATCGATATCCGGTGTTTCAACAGCGATCCCTCTGTGAAGTCCAGCCTCAAGTTCCTGCGAAAAACACCCTGGGCAAGAAAGAAAGTCGAGTGCTTATACATCGCCACGCAAAAGGATAATGACTGAAAATGAGATTGGGAATGTAGAAAAGTATAGCATCTAAAAAAGTAATCACACAAAGACCTGCCCGACTGCGTCGTTCGGGCGGGCACAGAGATCACTAAGAAAACGAAATAAAAAAAATACATTGGAAGAGATACAAAACTGTATCGTAACCCTTGAATCAGGGGACGCCATACCTGTTTAATCTACATATGAGAATACGAATCAGGGACAGACACAATTTTTCGGGGGTGATGGGAGGGTCTTAGTTTGCTGCACATCTTTGTCGATGCTGATGCGTGCCCGGTCAAACCGGAGGTGTACCGTGTCGCAAGCCGATATCGCCTTGATGTCACATTGGTGGCCAACTCCTGGATGCGAGTTCCGAATGAACTATGGATTGCACTCGAAGTTGTAGAGGGCGGATTCGACGCGGCCGATGATTGGATTGTCGAACACGTGCAACCTCACGACATCGTGGTCACCGCTGACATTCCGCTTGCGAGCCGATGCCTGAAGGAAGGCGCACGTGTAATTGGTCCAACCGGAAAGCCGTTCACGGAAAACAACATCGGTCAGGCCGTCGCTACTCGGAACCTGTTGTCATCCCTTCGTAGCGCAGGAGAGATAGCGGGCGGGCCTCTGCCGCTAAAGATGCGTGACCGATCACGTTTTCTTCAACAGTTCGACGAAGTGATTCAAACCATCCGTCGTAAGCATCTTATCGCTTAGGATATCTTCTACGTCTCCCGCCACCACTATTGCCTTTGAACTCGCGTGGCTTGCCACCCCGGAAGACGCCTTTATTACCGCCGCGGCGGCGTTTATGCGCTTCAACCCCGGCAGTCTCGTCCTTATCCGGAACTTTCGCCGACCCCGAAAAACCTTCGATATGTTTGACCGGAATCACCTTTTTCATCAGGCGTTCAATAGCGCGCAGCAGTTCAGCCTCGTCGTCCGTCACCAGAGAAATCGCCTCTCCTGTGCTGCCGGCACGACCGGTGCGGCCGATGCGGTGCACGTAGTTCTCCGCGATATTCGGCATATCGTAATTCACCACGTGCGGAAGGCGATCGATATCCAGACCTCGAGAGGCGATATCCGTGGCAACCAGAACGCGCACTTTACAGGCTTTGAAATCCGCCAGAACAAGCGTCCGCGCCGACTGACTTTTGTTGCCGTGAATGGCAGCCGCCATTATGCCGTTCTTTTTCAACTGCAGGGCCAGACGGTTGGCGCCGTGCTTAGTCTTGGTGAACACCAGCACCTGATTCCAATCGCCTTCTATAATAAGATGAGACAGCAATTTGCATTTGTGGGACTTTGGCACGTGGAAAACACATTGATCAACGGTTTCTGGTGCCGTATTCTGGCGTGACACTTCAACCAACTTCGGGTTGTAGAGAATGGTATCTGCCAGCGCTTTGATCTCTTTCGAGTAAGTTGCGGAAAAAAATAAAGTTTGCCGCTTCTTAGGCACCATGCGAATAATTTTACGGATGTCATGAATGAAGCCCATATCCAGCATGCGGTCCGCCTCGTCAAGAACCAGCACTTCAATACGCGAAAGATCGAGAACTTTCTGGCCGGCAAGATCGAGAAGACGGCCCGGAGTACCGATGACTATGTCAACGCCCTGGCGCAGGCTTTTTATCTGGGGATTAATGCCGACACCTCCAACAATAACAGTTGAACGTATGTGCAGGCCCTTCCCGTAAGTCTCGACACTTTCGCCGACCTGAGCCGCCAGTTCGCGAGTCGGTACCAGAACGAGAGCCCTCGGACGATGACCGACGGGATGACCCTGAGTGCTTAAAAGATGTAGAAGCGGCAGCGTGAAAGCAGCGGTTTTGCCCGTGCCCGTCTGCGCCCCGGCGAGAATGTCCCGGCCCTGAATAATGACCGGAATGGCCTGCCTCTGAATAGGTGTCGGCTCAATATAACCCTGAAATTTAACTCCGGTCAGTATTTCCGGACGAAGACCCAAATTTTCAAATGACATAAAATTCTCCTGTGATCTGCCTGACCAACGTCAAAATGACCGATCCCCAGGCAAAAATTTTAAATATATGCTGACTGCATGGCTCAAAAATATCCACGACATAGCAGGTGTTGAATCGGAGAACACCTGATGATTGTGGTGATATAGCACACCTGAGTTCAAATACATTACGCGGAGGGGGGCTATTTAGAGCTTGTTCTGTGAAATCGACAATAACTTCATCTATTCGGTATTATATATGTATTACGTAAGAACATCAAAGAAAGAATCGCCTAGCCAATCATTCCAGCGGACTGCGTGGCCGCCGCCGAACCCTGTTGTTATGTGCAATACACAGCATTAATAATGAGATAAGATAAGGGTATATTTACTTAACCACTCTGGACTGAAAGTCCAGAGTGGTTAAGTCTTCTTCATATTTCCTCCTTCTTGATATATTAAAGAAGTATGATAACATATCATTGCCGGCAATTAAAATCTTTAACATACAATTTACATAAAAAACGTTTTATAATTGTGACACAGATGCCTGTCCGACGTGCCTTTTGGCGGGTGTGTCCCGTTTAACTTAGAAATTAATATATTCAATGAAATCCAAACCTTTCAATTCTTATAAGCGGGCAAAAGAATTCCTGCTGCAAACCATAGATTACGAAAAGCTTACACAGTATAAATATGACACCTCCACCTTTGACCTCAAGAGGATGGAAGAGATGATGGCGTTCGTGGGAAATCCTCATAAAAAGAGAAGATGTGTCCACATAACGGGCACCAAAGGCAAGGGGTCTACGTCCATAATCATTGCCTCTATCTTGAAGGATCTGGGACTGAAAACCGGCCTTTTCACCTCGCCTCATCTCATATATCTGGAGGAAAGGATGAAGGTCAATAACAGAATGATTTCTCAGAAGATGTTTGTAGAATTGATAAACATACTCAAGCCGTATATAGACAGAATAATGGTTAAAAATCAAATCCTTATGCCCACCTTTTTTGAAATAGTCACCGCAATTGCATTTCTATATTTCGAAAAGAAGGAAGTAGACATATCAGTCCTGGAAGTCGGCATGGGGGGAAGACTGGATTCGACTAATATTATTTTGCCTGAGATTTCCGTGATAACACCTGTTGGCTATGACCATACGGACAGGCTGGGGCATACGCTGGACAGGATAGCATACGAAAAGGCGGGAATAATTAAAGAAGGTGTTCCCGTTATTTCATCAGCACAGGAACCGGAAGCCCTCTCAGTAATTTCAAAGACATGTAAGGAAAAGAATGCCCGCCTGTATCTCGTTGGGAAGGATATCCTGATTAACAATATTAAAGTAACTAAGAGGAACGGGGTTTATGGAACCGAGTGTGAAATACAAACATGGAAAAATAAATACAAAAACATCTTTTTACCCCTGGTCTGACGTCACCAGGTTGAAAACTGTGCTACTGCAATAGGAACATTAGAGGTTTTATCTGAGAATGGTGTAATAAAGAATGACAATGAAATGGTCACAAATGCACTGGCAAAGGTTAAGTGCCCGGCCAGGATTGAAGTGGTATCAGAAAACCCTTTAGTTGTGCTGGATACGGCACACACGGTATCCTCAATGAAGATATTGAGGGAATCAATAAAAGAGAATTTTTCTTTTAAGAAATTAATAGTGGTAATAGGCTTGTCAGCAGACAAGGATATTGAAGGCATCCTTAAAGAAATAGCCTGTGTTGCCGACGGCTTAATCCTTACAAGAACAGGCAACCCCCGCGAAGCGGAACCTGAGCAATTGGCCGTTACGGCAAAACGTTTTTACCGCAAAAAACCAATGGTTATTGAAGATATTGATGAGGCGCTGAAAGAAGCCAAAAAGATTGCAATAAAAGACGACCTGATCTGCATAACCGGCTCCTTCTTTCTGGCAGGTAAGATGAAGAAACTTTTATAAATCATTATATCACAACACCTTTGGTGAATTATGTATCTCCGCATGATAAGGTAATAAGGTGTCACCTGTTTTTATTCGCTCACCTGACCCCTCTTTTACCTTGACTTCAATAATATATGGCTTTATTATTCCATCTCATTCAGTTTAAACAGCATAAAGACTATGCCGCATCTTGAAATTATGTTTATGTTTACAGGAACGTTAATAAATTATCGGAGGTGAATTATGACACAACTTCTTGAAAAAGCATTTAAAGAGGCGTCGAAGTTGCCGGAAATTGAGCAAAATGTTTTAGCGAAATGGTTGATTGCTGAGTTGGAATCCGAAGGAAAATGGGAAAGAATGTTTGCTGAGTCGGAAGACGTATTAGAAAAACTGGCGGACGAGGCACTCACTGAACACACACAAGGAAAAACCAAACCGCTGGATATTGACAAACTATGACTTCACACACAACAGAACAATTTCGTAAGTTATTTACGGAACTGCCAAAGGAAATTCATAAACAAGCAAAAGAGGCTTACACCCATTTTAAAAAAGACCATTATCATCCAGGGTTACACTTCAAGCGTGTACATTCTACAAGGTCGATTTATTCAGCCCGTATTTCAAAAGATTACCGTGTTGTTGGGATACAGCAGAACAGTAAAATAATTTGGTTTTGGGTTGGCTCTCATTCGGATTATGAAAAGATATTGAAAAAACTAAGGCAGGCCTAGCCCCTCTTTTACCTTGACTTCAATAATATATGGATTTATTATTCTGTTTCATTCAGTTCAAACAGCACAAAGATTATGCCGCATCTTGAAATTATGTTTATGTTTACAGGGATGTAAATTACATGAACTTTCCCGTTGCTTTTCCATAAAGCAGTAATGTAGTTTTTCCAGATATCATCACAATAGTGGTGTTATCCAGAAACTTTATAATAACTTGTTCACCGCAGTAAAGAAATTGTATGAAACCCGGAAAGAACGATATACCTATAAAACGCAAAATATCCGGAAGACAATTAGAAGAACTACAAAAACATACATGGCAAATGTGACCCCACACACTCAAACCCTACAAATCATCAAGAGGACTAAGTACTCCGTGCCCTCCCTGCTGTAAGATATGAGTATAGATCATAGTAGTGGAGACGTCCTTATGGCCCATCAATGCTTGAATAGTACGAATATCTGTGCCACGTTCTAAAAGATGTGTTGCAAAACTATGGCGGAAGGTATGTGCGCTAATCTGTTTTTTTAAACCTAACTTCTTACTGGCTACTTTAATGGCTTTATTGACCACGCTAGGATCAACGTGATGTCGCCGAACTTTGCCGCTTCTTGGATCTGTCGATAGTTCCCGCGAAGGAAAAAGATATTGCCATCCCCATTCTTTATTTGCATTTCGATATTTACGTTCGAGCGCATAAGGTAAATATACTTCGCCGTATCCTTGCGCTAAATCCTGCTGGTGTAAAATTTTTACTTTTTCTAAATGATTTTCTAATAGGGGAACCATAGAACCAGGAAAAGTCGTCACGCGGTCCTTCGCGCCCTTCCCTGAACGTACCGTTAATTGCTTCATCTGGTAATCGATATCCTTAATTCGAAGTCTTACTGCCTCCATAATACGAATCCCACTGCCGTACAACAATTTGACAATAAGTTGAGGAGCGCCTTCAATATAATTTATTGTTTGACGAACCTCTTCACGAGTCATGACTACTGGA
>ERZ1292630.5069-Hain-H41-02um-R3-5069-length-10947-cov-6_pt1 | contig 10947 bp, 8 predicted proteins | sample MGYA00564408_ERZ1292630 | MGnify/ENA primary metagenome ERZ1292630 (study PRJEB36523, sample SAMEA6512641) | groundwater metagenome | collected 2019-01-08 | study: AquaDiva: Metagenomics assemblies of 32 groundwater samples
TCTAACAGTATCAAAACCAACCACTTGCAAAGTCGGGGCGAGGGGATTTGACCCGTCGGGGAGCGCAGCTCACCCGAAGGGGAACGAAGTTCAACCTCCGACCTCCCGCTGCGGTAGGCGGGTGGCCGCCGCGGTCGTATCTTTTCGGGGGGCCTGGGAGTTGACGCCGGCTGCTGCGGTGCGCTGCTGCAGCTGCCGACGGCGACACACATCACGACCTTCCGCCACGGGCAGGACGCTGCGGTCCGCGGTCGGCCACGGGCGCCGGAGTCGATGAGGACACGCCGGGTGGATGGAGCCCGCGCCAATTTGACCGTGAGGTCCCTCCATGAGGCTGTCGTTCCGTTTCGTCGTCCCGTTGCTCGCCGCCCTGGCGCTTTTCGCCTGGGCGCTGACGCCGTTCGTCGACCGCCAGATGCTCCAGTGGTTCGTGCGTGACCTGGACATCCGCGCCGCGTTCGTGGCGAACACCGTACAGGAGCCGGTGCGGCAGCTCATCGAGGCGGGGAATTCGGCGCGCCTCCGCCAGTACTTCACCCGACTGACCAACGACGAGCGGCTCTTCGCCGTCGGCTACTGCGCCGCGCCGACGAGCGCGCCGTTTGCTTCGCCAACGTGGCCGCCGGGCATTCGCTGCGACTCGCTGGCTCGGTATGCGGAGCCGGCGGAGCGGCAGCTGAACATCGCCCACGGAGCGCTCCACGTCAGCGTGGCGCCCGTCCCGCTGAGCGATGGCTCGTCGGGCACGCTGGTGCTCGTGCACGACATGAGCTTCATCGACCGGCGCAGCGCCGAGACGCGGAAGTACATCTTCTACCTCTTCGTCACGCTCGGCGTCGTCGTGTCGCTCATCACCGTCGCCATCGCCCAGTTGAGCTGGCGCGGCTGGGTCAACGGCCTGCGCGCGTTGATGCGCGGCGAGGGCCTGCTGCGACCCGTCGGTGAGGACGCGCCGGAGCTCACCCCGGTGGCGAAGGACCTGCGCGAACTCATCCAGAACATCGAGGCGGCGCACCGGTCACGGGCCGAAGATCAGGTCGTCTGGACCCCGGAGTCGCTCCACGGGCTCCTCGAGGGTCCGCTGCGTGGACAGCAGATCATCGTGGTCTCAAACCGCCAGCCGTACATCCACCAGCGCGACGGCGACGGCATCGCGGTCATGCGGCCCGCGAGCGGCCTGGTAACCGCCCTCGAGCCGATCATGCGCGCCTGCTCCGGCATCTGGATCGCGCATGGCAACGGGACGGCGGACCGTGCGGCCGTCGACGCGCGTGATCACGTCGCCGTGCCGCCGGATGCGCCGGCGTACCAGATCCGGCGTGTCTGGATGACGCCGGAGGAGGAGGCGGGCTACTACTACGGCTTCGCCAACGAGGGGCTGTGGCCGCTCTGCCACATTGCGCATGTGCGACCGACGTTCCGCGCCCGGGACTGGGACGCCTACGTCAGGGTGAACCAGCGCTTCGCCGACGCCGTGGTCCAGGAGGCCGTCGCGGCCGATCCCATCGTGCTGGTGCAGGACTTCCACCTGGCGCTCGCGCCGCGCATGATCCGCAACGCCCTGCCAGCGGCGACGATCATCACCTTCTGGCACATCCCGTGGCCGAATCCCGAGGCCTTCGCCATCTGCCCGTGGCGGGCCGAACTGCTCGATGGACTGCTGGGGAGCACCGTGCTCGGCTTCCACACGCAGTTTCACTGCAACAACTTCTTCGACACGGTGGACCGCCTGCTCGAGGCGCGCGTCGACCGCGAGCTGTTCACGGTCACGTTTCGCGCCGCGTTGACGACGGTGAAGCGCTATCCCATCTCCATCGAGTGGCCGACGCCGCCGGAGCTGACGGCGTCCTCCGTGCCGGCATGCCGCGTCGCAGTCCGTGAGCGCCACGGCCTGCCTGCCCGCCACATGATGGGCGTCGGTGTGGATCGGCTCGACTACACCAAGGGGATCGAGGAACGGTTTCGCGCCGTCGAGCGACTGCTCGAACTTCATCCGGAGTGGGTCGGCCGGTTCTCGTTCATGCAGCTGGCTGCGCCGTCGCGCTCCAGCATCGAGCAGTACCAGGACTACGACACGCGCGTTCGGGCGCTGGCCCAGCGCATCAACGCCCGGTTTGCGGACGCGGCGTATCCGCCGATCATCCTGGACATCGAGCACCACGCGCCGCGCGCCGTCTACGAGTACTACCGCGCGGCGGACCTGTGCTTCGTCAGCAGCCTGCACGACGGCATGAACCTGGTGGCCAAGGAGTTCGTGGCAGCGCGCGACGACGAACGCGGCGTGCTCGTGCTCAGCCGCTTCACCGGCGCGGCGCGCGAACTGCCGGAGGCGCTGGTGGTCAACCCGTACGACGCGGATCAGTGCGCGCTGGCGCTCCACCTGGCCCTCACCATGCCGGACGCCGAGCAGCGCGACCGGATGCAGTTGATGCGCGGGCTGATTCGCGAGTTCAGCGTCTTCCGCTGGGCGGGGCGCATGCTCGTGGACGCGTCGGACCTGCGCCGCCGCGGTCGGTTGGCCGAGCAGCCCGGGGTGCCGGCCTGATGTCATCCGCTCCTCCACTCCCACGCGCCGAGTGGGCCTACTTCTTCGATATCGACGGCACCCTGTCGGTGCTGGCCTCTACGCCGGAAAGCGCCCGCTTGGCGCCGTCCGTGCGCGAACTGCTCGAGGCGCTCCGGGCGCGGTGCAATGGCGCCGTGGCGGTCATTAGCGGGCGCTCCCTGCGGGACATCGATGCCATGTGCGAAGGGCTCCGGCTCCCCGCGGCCGGCCAGAACGGAGTGGAGCGCCGGGACGCCGCTGGACGCATTTCAACCCGGCCGGTCGCGCGCGGCCAGCTTGACCGCGCGCTGCCCGTGCTTGCCCGGCTGGTGGCGCGCAATCCCCGGCTGCTCCTCGAGGACAAGGGGCACTCGCTCTCGCTGCATTATCGGGCGGTGCCGCCGCTGGCCGGTGTGTCGCACCGCACCATGCGCCAGGTGCAGCGCCGCCTGGGTGCTGACTTCAGGGTGCAGAGCGGCAAGCGGGTCGTGGAGCTGATTTCCACCGGCATCGACAAGGGACAGGCCATCCGCGCCTTTCTCGAGGAACCGCCCTTCCGGGGGCGACTGCCGGTGTTCCTGGGTGACGACGTTTCCGACGAGCCGGCGTTCGCCGCGGTCGACGCGCTCGGAGGTCATTCGGTGAAGGTCGGTGCGGGGCCGACCACCGCTCGTTGGCGGTTGGCTGGCGTGAACGCCGTCCGCCGCTGGTTGGCGTCGGGCGATGCACCTGCGCCAGTAGGCGGCGGGGAGCGTCGATGACGAATCTGGAACTGGCCCTCGTCGGAAACGGCGCCATCGCCGCGCTGGTCAACCCGGTCGGCGAGATCGTCTGGGGGTGCTTTCCGGGCATGGACGGCGATCCCGCGTTCTGTTCGCTGCTGCGCGAACGCGGCGGTCCCCGCGACTTCGGGTATTTCGCCATCGACCTCGCCGACTTCGACCGCGCGGAGCAGTCGTATGTCGAGAACACGCCGATCGTGCGCACCCTCCTGCACGACCGCCACGGCGGCTGCGTGGAGATCACGGATTTCGCGCCGCGCTTCGTGCACTTCGAGCGCCTCTTCTGCCCGATGATGATCGTGCGCCAGGTGCGCCGTGTCGCCGGCGTTCCGCGCATCACGGTGCTGGCGCGGCCGGCCGCCGACGCCGGCGCCGTGCGCCGGGGGATGACCCGCGGCAGCCATCATGTCCGCTACGTCGATGCCGACCAGGTGCTCCGGCTGACGACCGATGCCTCCATTTCAGCAATCGTCGAGGAGCGCGCCTTCGTTCTTGAGGACTCGCTGACGCTGGTCCTCGGTCCCGACGAGAGCCTGCAGGGATCCGCGCGGGAGATCGGCGCACGCTTCGCGCGGGATACGACCGGCTACTGGCGTGACTGGGTTCGCTCGCTCGCCATTCCCTTCGAGTGGCAGGACGCGGTCATCCGCGCGGCAATCACGCTGCAACTGAATGCCGTGGAGGATACGGGTGCCATCATCGCCGCGGTGACCACGTCGATCCCCGAGTCGGGCGACGGCGGGCGCACGTGGGACTATCGGTTCTGCTGGCTGCGCGACGGCTTCATGGTGGTGAATGCGCTCAATCGCCTTGGGGCGACGCGCACGATGGAGCACTTTCTCTCGTACATCGTGAATGTCGCGGCGGGGTCGTCCGACGGAACCCTGCAGCCGGTGTATGGCATCACGGGCCGCGACCACCTCGACGAGCGGATCGTCGAGGCGCTGCCGGGCTATCGCGGCATCGGCCCGGTGCGCATCGGCAATCAGGCGCACGAGCAGGTGCAGCACGACGTCTACGGGGCGGTCATCATGGCCGCGACCCACGTCTTCTTCGACCGCCGGCTCGTGCGCCATGACCACGTGGCGTTGTTCGAACGGCTTGAAGTGCTGGGGGAACGCGCCGCGCGTGCCTTTGATCAGCCGGATGCCGGCTTGTGGGAGCTGCGAAGCCGTGCCGCCGTGCACACGTACTCGGCGGTCATGTGCTGGGCGGCGTGCGACCGGCTCGCGCGCATCGCCGCGCGGCTGGGCCTCCCCGGGCGCGAGGCGTCTTGGCGCGCCACCGCCGACGCGCTGCATCGCACCATCTGCGAACGCGCCTGGAACGCGTCAATGAGCACCTTCACCGGGACCTTCGGGGGCGACGCGCTCGACGCCAGCCTCCTCCTGCTGCACGACGTCGGTTTCGTGACGGCGGACGACCCCCGGTTTGCGGCCACGGTGGCCGCCGTGGAGCGCGAGCTGCGGCGTGGCGACTATGTGTTCCGCTACGCGGGCGAGGATGACTTCGGCGCCCCGCAGCACGCGTTTGTCGTCTGCACGTACTGGTATATCAACGCGCTCGTGGCGTTGGGCCGCCGCGACGAGGCGCGGCGGCTCTTCGAGAACATGCTCTCGTGCCGCACCGCGCACGGCCTGCTGGCGGAGCACATCGACGTCACGACGCGCGAGTTGTGGGGCAACTTCGTGCAGACGTACAGCATGGTCGGGCTCATCAGTTCCGCAATCCGTCTGTCGAAACGCTGGGACGAGGCGTTCTAGGTTGCCGAATGCCGTTGTGGTCCCCCCGCCCGTCGTTCGAATCCCGGCTGCCGATCCGGAGGGGTGGAAGCCCCGATTCGATACATCGATCGAGCGCCCGTGACGACGCGGGCCTCCAATCGCGAGCTCCGGACGAACGAAAACCGCAACCCCGTATCCAACATGGAATTGCGGTTCCAGTCGGGGCGAGAGGATTTGACCCAATGGCGTTCGCCTACCCGTTTGCGACGAACACCGCGAGCGCGTGGCGAACGTAGAGCGCGCCCGCACTTGCTCGATTGACAACTTCCTGGACTATGCTACATTCTAGCATATGCTCCATCGAACCCACACATCGGATCCGATCCCCAGATCATCGTCCGGTTTACTGGCATCGCCGGCCCTCTGCCGCCTCGTCACGCATTTCGTGCTTCATCCTCACGCCGACCTGCACTTCCATGGACTGAAGCGCGTGACGGGTCTCCCCAATCGCTCACTGCAACTGGAGCTTGCTCGCCTTGAGCGGCTCGGCTTGATCATGCGAAAGGCCGACGGGCGACTCGTTCGATACGTCGTGCAGGCGGACGTGGCCCGATGGCGAGCGCTGCGTGAAATGATCCGGCAGTTTGTCGAGCCTGCCGACGTCCTTCGCGTCGCTCTCGCCAACGTTGCTGGCATCGAGGTCGCCTTTGTGTATGGTTCGTTCGCGCGTCGGCACGACGTGCATCCGGACAGCGACGTTGACGTCTTCGTTGTCTCCGCACAGATCGACCAGTCCGTCATGCGAACGGCGGTAGCGGCCGAGCTTCTCGAGGTATCGGGACTGCTGCATCGCGAGGTCAACGCATCACGTTACACCCCATCCAGGCTTGCCGGGAAGATTGCGGAACATTCCCGGTTCATCGCGACGGTGCTCGAAGGCGAAAAGGACTGGATCATTGGAAGTCCGGCCGCTCTCGCCGCCGTGACCCGGCGGTCAGCTGCTCCGCTGACCACGGTGGAGCCTCACGGGCGATACGGCGCGCACCTCTATGACCGAGCCAGACCCTGACGTTGAGCTTTCGCGCCTCCGCGCTCGGCTGACGGAGTTGGAGCTTGAGCGGACGGCGCTTCAGTTCCGTCTCGCCGCACTCGCCCGTCCCTCGCGTGTTTCGGAACGTGCATCCGCGCCTGCAGCGGGGACGATCACCGATGCGTCGACGCCCGAGGAGAAACTCGCGCTCTTCCGCGGTCTCTTCGCCGGACGCCCCGACGTCTTTCCCGTCCGATGGGAGAACTCGAAGTCGGGACGCTCCGGCTACGCGCCGGCCTGCGCAAACGAGTGGGTAAGAGGTGTGTGCGACAAGCCGACGATCAAGTGCGGCGCATGCGGCAATCAGGCGTTCATTCCGGTGTCGCTCGACACCCTCGCCAGGCACCTCCGGGGACGGGAGGGAGCGAAGGCGCAGGGCGCGCCCTTCGTGGTTGGTGTTTATCCGCTGCTTTCGGATGATACCTGCTGGTTCCTCGCGGCCGACTTCGATGATGAGCAGTGGGCAGCGGATGCGCTGGCGTTCGTCGAGACGTGTCGCGGTCATGGGATTGCCGCGGCGCTCGAGCGATCCCGCTCCGGCAACGGTGGTCACGTGTGGATCTTCTTCGCCGAACCGGTTCCGGCGCGAGACGCGAGGCAGCTTGGCGCTCTGCTCCTGACCGAGGCAATGGAGCGGCGGCCGGATATCGGATTCGCCTCGTACGACAGGTTCTTCCCAAGCCAGGATTCGCTGCCGACCGGTGGCTTCGGGAATCTCATCGCCTTGCCGTTGCAGCGCGCTGTTCGAGTGCACGGGAACAGTGTCTTCATCGACGATTCGCTGCGGCCGTTCGACGATCAATGGGCGTTCCTCTCCGGTCTGCCGCGAACGACGCGCGAGGTCCTGACCGGCCTCGTTCGGGCTGCGGAACAGGAGGGTCGCATTCTGGGCGTCCGGATGCCGGTCGATGACGAGAGCGCCGATCAGCCCTGGCTGATGCTTCCATCACGTCGTCACCGAGCGGCACCCCTCGTCGAATCGCTGCCGAGCCGCGTCGATCTCGTCCTGGCCGACGGCATCTACATCGACCGCACCACCCTTCCGCCGGTGATCGTTGCCCTGCTCATCCGCTTGGCCGCATTCCAGAATCCTGAGTTCTATCGTGCCCAGGCGATGCGGATGTCGACGCACGGCAAGCCCCGCATCATCTCGTGCGCCGAGCTGCACCCACGCCATATCGCGTTGCCTCGCGGTTGCTTCGACGAGGCGCTGGCATTACTGCGGTCCTACCAGGTAGAGGCCCGCGTCGACGATCGTCGTGAGGTGGGCGAGCCGCTGCCTGTGCGCTTTCTCGGGACATTGCGCGAAGAACAAGCCGTTGCGTTCGACGCGCTCGCCGCACACGACTTCGGCGTGCTGGCCGCATCCCCCGCGTTCGGCAAGACGGTCGTGGCCGCGGCGTTGATCGCGAAGCGCGCGTGCAGCACTCTGGTCCTCGTCCACCGACGCGAACTGCTGACGCAGTGGGTCGAACGCCTCAGGGAGTTTCTGTCGGTCGAACCGGGCGACATCGGCACGATTGCCGGCGGCCGCAAGAAACCGACTCGCCGCCTCGATGTCGCCGTGATCCAGAGTCTGGTGCGAAAGGGCGAGGTGTCCGACCTCGTGGCCGGGTATGGGCAGTTGATCGTGGACGAGTGCCACCACCTCTCAGCCGCCAGTTTCGAACTCGTGGCTCGCCGGTCGAAGGCCAAGTACGTCGTCGGCCTTTCGGCGACTGTTGCAAGGAGGGACGGGCACCAGCCGATCATCTTCATGCAGTGCGGGCCGGTACGACATCGCGTCAATCCAAAGGAGGATGCTCTACGGCGGGGTATCGCCCATCGCGTGGTACTGCGCGAAACCACCTTTCGCCTCGACACGGGCGACGGTACCGGTCGCGTGTCGGTCCCGAAGATCTGCACGTGGCTTGCTCTGGACGCCGAACGCAATGCCATGATCGTGAAGGACGTGGCCGCGGCGTTCGCGGAGGGCCGCACGCCTCTCGTGCTCACAGAACGTCGTGACCACCTCGAGATCCTGCGGCACGCGTTCGAGCAGTTCACCCACAGCGTCGTCGTCCTGCAAGGCGGGATGCGACCGGGCGAGCGACGTGCCGCAGGAGATCAGCTGCGCGCCTCCGATTCGACACCGCGCATCATTCTGGCTACCGGCCGGTATCTGGGCGAAGGGTTTGACGATCCTCGGTTGGACACGCTATTCATCGCCATGCCGATTGCGTGGAAAGGGACGCTCCAACAGTACGTCGGGCGCTTGCACCGTGACCATGACGGGAAGAGCGAGGTCGTCGTGTACGACTATGCCGACGTGTCGGTGCCAGTTCTGGCACGCATGGCGGCGAAGCGCCGAACGGGGTATCGCGCGCTGGGCTACGCCGCGGGGAGCGATCGCTAGGATTTCGGGCGGCGCCGCCGGTTGGAGGATCGCGTTAGCCGTCGAGGTCAGGTATCTCGTCAGCGTCCAGCAACAGCTGAACACTTCGAGCCTTTCCGGGGTCGCGGCGGATCAGTTGACACCGTTCCAGTGCTTTGATCATCCGATGCACCGATGGCGGCGAGACCTTGAAGTGGCGTTGGAAATCCGATTCCGCGGGTGAGCACCGGTTCAATCGCCGGTACTGTTGGATGAATGCGAGATATTGCCCCTGCAGCGTGGTGAAGCGCCGAGGCTCCGGCGCACGGCGTCGCACCTCAGGCACTTCCCGTGGCTCCTCATCGTCATCACCCGCCGTATTATCCAACCTGAACCCCGGGATGGCCAGCGCACCCAGACACTCCGGGTGCGCGAGGATGATCGTGCGCAGCGCATCAAGTAACGCGCTTCTCCCCCGACCTGAGAGCACGTCAAGAAGATTCTCGAGATCGAGAAAACTGCTGGGATTGACCCGCCATGTCTTGCGCAGCACACGCACGTGCTTGCAGGGCGATTCGTCGGAGGGACAGGAGCAGGAGCTGGCGTTCGGGGCAGCGAGGTTGAGTTCGGTTCGGTAGAATCCGTAGCGTCCGTCGACGCGCACGACGAGTCGCTGCCCGTCGCGAATGCGCATGCGCATGGACGGACTGTCCACGTACTCCGCCGCGCGCGGATCGCCGCCGCCCTTTGCCCGCGCCGTCAAAGTGCCTCGAGGCGGCGCGTAAGAGCGCACTCGCGGTTTGTGCTGCCAAGTGAGGGCAGCGTCATGCCTCGATCACCTCGTCGCGCACAAAGCGCAGTCGAATGGCCGAGGGAAGGTCCGGTTCATTGAAGTGACAGCGTACTGCGTCGCGAGTTGCCTCCCGGAGTGCCGGCATGTCATCTGCCTCGGTCACAATCGATGTTCCGAGCGCCCGGGCCAGGTACCCGCCCTCTGCGGCGTCTTCGATCAGAAAGACAAGTTCGGTCATGACGGTGCGTGATCCCCTCAGGGAGTGTGTTGCAAGATAGGCCGGCTCAGATTCACCAACAATGAGCGCCGTGGGGACCCTTGGATGCGACTTCGCCGATGGCTTCCTACTTGCTTCCCACGAACAAAATGCCCGGCGAGTGAGTCGCCGGACATTTCTTCTAACAGTATCAAACTCAACCACTTCCATCAGTCGGGGCGAGAGGATTTGAACCTGCGCGCGACTGTCGCCAGCTGCCTGGTATCCGGTTGTGGTGCCCACGGGATGGCCACCGCTCGTAGGGCAGCCCATGGCCTTCGAAGCCCGAGGACGGGGAGCGCGCCGCGTTCCAGGCGGAGGCAAGGTGACCAGCCCCGTCCTCGTCGTCGTGGGGCCAGACGCGGTCGGTCCGTGATCGACCCCGGTTGTCGCCGCAGTTGCGGCGCGCAACCAGACGTCTCTACCGACCGCAGTGTTCTGTCCGTATTCGATCTTCAGAGTTGGCAGCGAACTGGCCCGGCGCCGCTCGCTGGGTAGCAACGCGGATACCAGTGCATGTCGTCGGCTTGGTGGGTGCCAAGATCGCCGGACTGACCTGAGTAGCAGCTTCCGGATGTTGTGACCACGGAAGTGGCAATAATATATGAAAAACATATAATATTGCCGCTCTTGGGCTTGTGTTAGCCGTTGTAGTGGCAATAATATATGAAACACATATATTATTGCCACTACAACGGAGGTCCTTCACGATGCTCCCGTACCGACAGGTCCTGTACGATCTCGCCGAGAACCAACATGGTTACCTGACGGCCGCGCAGGCGAAAGCGACCGGGGTTCCCGCCATCCGGCTCGTGCAGATGGTGAAAGAGGGCACAGTAGAGCGCATTAGTCACGGGGTCTATCGGCTGACGCGTTTCCCCAGTTCTCAGCTGGCGCAGTACATGGAAGCGACCCTGTGGCCGGCTCCGCGGCGCACCGACATCTGGGGTGTCTTGTCGCACGAGTCCGCCCTCGCGTTCTACGAGTTGTCCGAAGTGAGCCCGGCGAAAGTGCATATCACCGTGCCACCCACGGTGCGCATCCGCCGAGTAGTCCCGCGCTACCTCGTGCTCCATCGGGCACCATTGGACCCGTCTGATGTTACGGTCATCGATGGGATTCACGTCACTTCAGTGGAGCGCACAATTCGTGACGTGGCGGCAGCACATCTGTCATCGGCGCTCGTCCGAGCGGCGATTGCTGACGGACGCCGCTTGGGCCGTCTGACCGCAGCCCAGGCCGAGCGCCTGACCGAGGATCTCCTGCGAACGATGCCGAGCCGTCATGCAGAGGCCGGGAGCGTGCGAGATGAGTAACCGGGGAAAGCCAGACGGTCCTCCACCCTCCACCGGCGCGCTGGGGAAACGCGTCCTGCAACACGCTCGTGATACGCAGGTAGCTGAG
>ERZ1292630.5071-Hain-H41-02um-R3-5071-length-10942-cov-7_pt1 | contig 10942 bp, 4 predicted proteins | sample MGYA00564408_ERZ1292630 | MGnify/ENA primary metagenome ERZ1292630 (study PRJEB36523, sample SAMEA6512641) | groundwater metagenome | collected 2019-01-08 | study: AquaDiva: Metagenomics assemblies of 32 groundwater samples
TCTCTCTCTCTCGCCAGTAACGACTCGCCAAACGTAATCGGTGCGTTTGGGGATGGTCTTACATTTAATATCGCTTTGGCCACACACATTACTGACAGTTCACCTTATAAACCCCCTGTTCGCCCCCACCCACCGTCCTGTGGCCACCGTCCTGTTCATGATTATTGTGTTCGACGTTGAGTACTCAGACGGCAAATCGCGTCGCCGCTTTCCCATCTCTACGAAGGGGCCACATGAAACACTCGACGTCCTTCTTGCTCAACTGCGCGTCCGGGCCCGTTTAGTCAAGGGATGCGACGTCCGTTTGACGTCGGGCCAGCGGGCCGCGTCGTACCTCACCCTCGCCGACTTGCATCTCGCGGACAAAGGGACGGTCCTCGTGATTTCGGAGGACGACGCACCGTTGGACGAATCCTCGGCGCCGACCGCTCCGCCTTGCGAAAGCCACGTCAAAGTCCTCGGCCCGGGTGGCTCGGTCGAAACGTTTGTTTCTGGCCTGGCGGCGGATCTCGCTGCAAAAGCAAGCTCGCGCCACGCCGCCGCCGCGGCGGCAAATGGCGGCGGTGGGCCGTCGGAAATCGATAGCAATGACGACGACGATGATAATCTCACCAAGGCGAGCGCGTCGAAAGACACGTTTTTGGTCGATGCGCAACTGCATTACGTCTTCGAGGGCCACGTGCCATGGAAAGCCTTCTCGAAGCGACGGGTTCCTGTCGGCGGCGTCGTGTACCGTGAGAAGCCGGCCGCACTGTCCGTCGCGTACCCGATGCAGATGGCCCAAGCCGTCGGCGCTACGCTGCTGAAGCACAAACAATGGCGCTCTCATTCAAGCTACGTTAAAAACAGTCACGTTTCGTCCCTGCAAGGCATGTCCGACGAGGTCTTTACGCGGTACGTCAACGTCGCGACTTGCTACGCGGTGCGGGTGGAAGTGCCGTCCGAGGAACACGGCTTTAAACTCGCGTTGTACGCAAACATGTTGACCTGCCGTCACAGCTGTCGGCCCACCGCCGTGTGGTCTGTGAAGCACCAGACTCCTCCCTACATCGCCGTCCTCCGCGCCTGCGGGAGCACGAGCGCGTTCTTAGCGGGGCGCATTTCCGTCTTCGCGTCGGACAGCGCGTCCGGGTCTATCTCGTCGGGAAAAGGAGGAGCGGCGGCGAATGTCGATGATGCCGATGAAGGGGGCATCCGTGAGGCCGACGAGGTGTGCTTTTTGTATCCCGACGTCGCCTTTCACCGCGAGTTCATGCTGCTGCCCGGCGACCGCCGCCGAAGGGTTCTCAAGCGCGTGTATTCTTTCCAGTGCGAATGTGACCGGTGCCTGGAACGCGATGCGCGTGAAGGGGAGATCGAACGGACGCTGACAGGTGCATTCATCGACGTGCCGAATCAAGAGGCGGAGGCACCTGGAGGCAGCAGGCACGCCTACAAGAAAGCCGTGGAGGAGCTGCAGGATCGCATGCGTCGCCAGTTCGATCAGCTCAACATTCTCACGGACGTCGACTCGGACATTAAGACACCCGGTGAACTGCTCCGACCTGTGAGCGAACTGCTGAAGAAATCGGACATCGCGCGACTCAGTGAGTTCCTGCAGGCATACCGTCCAGCCGGCGAAGGAGGCCGCAAGCTGCGACTCCATCAAAATCACTGGCGCATATCGTTCGCTAGATTGGCCTTCATTACCCACGTCGTGGCAGACGTCAAGCTGCCCGTGGACCGATTTGTCGTCGAGATCGTTTTGGAACAAATCTCCACGGAGGCATGCTTCATGCCCCTCTGGCACCCTCACCGCATGTGGGCAGCGCAGCAGTTCCGCAAGTTGGTCGCTCGCCTTCCAGACAAGCTAGCCGGGGCCGTGCAGCGGAGGGCGGTGAAGGAGAGCGCCTGCCAATGGGACTCGCTAAGCAAGCTCGAACGGTACTGGAGCACGTCGGCAGCCAATGCCGCGTGTTAGTCAAGGGGGGTGTGAGCTTTTTCAGATCTTGGCATTTTTAGGTGAACAAAAGAGAGGAAGGAAGGGGGAACTGGGAAACGGCCGCGGCACCGTGTTGAAACTAATCAGTCGCCTCTCTTTTCCGATTTTCCGGACGGGCGCAAATGGCGGATTGGCCACAGCAGGCAGGTGTCGATCGAGGAGGCGACGTGGCCCCGCTGGTCACCGCGGCGCCGACGACGTGGCGTCCGCCCACCCGGCCGACCTCGAAGCACTTGGCGCTTCGTGACGCCTTCCCGACGTGGCGCTTCATTACCACGGCGACCGCAGGTGAAGCGACGGTGACGTCGCCAAGGGCCCCGCCACCACCACCGTGGTCGTCACGGCAACGAAAGAACTTCTCGCCCGACCGGCCGGGTGCTTCTCTCATCCAAAAGCCCTTGGCATGGTCACCACCATCAACGGCCGCGACGCCACGTCGGGCGCTCACGTCTCGTGAGGAACCGCGGCGGCCCATGCCGCTTGATGTGATGGTCCTTTCTGAGCCTGCCGTCGTTGAGCGTTCCCAGAATGCTTGCCAATCGGGCAGTTCCCACGTCCCAACAGCCACGAACGCGCCGTCGGTTCTCGGTACTCCGCCGTCTCACGAAGTGCAGGGCAAGGATGGTCTCGAACAGTACCAGCCGGCCCGCGTCGTTCCGGGAAGACCGAAAACGGAATTGCCCGCGGAGCATGACGCCCGGGCCCAGCTGACCCTCATCGAACGAGCGAAGCAGGCGATGTTCACGTGCGACCAAGCGGCGCAGTACGTGACGACACCGGACAACGAGCTGATCCGGACACGGCTCCTCGCGGCCGCGTTTCCATTGTCCCAACGGCTCCCGGAGGCGGGATACTGCACGAGAATTCATCCGCCCGTGACTGTACCCCTGCCGGATGTTGCCAAACCCCCACGCGTGTATGCTGCGGCGAAGGCGCGAGTCGCAACGGTGCGCTCGACACCTTGTCACTCGCTGGTCTCTCCGGCCGCGTCGCTGCTACCTTCCTCCATTATGGGGCACAGGAGGGGCCCCGGAGACGGACCGCCTTCGCGGCGGTGGCTGCTCCATGCGCAGAAGCTCCTCATCGATCGGCGGCACGATCGTTTGAGTCGGCAAGCAGCCGGCGAGGGGCCGTCCGAGCGCGGAGGAAGAGGCGGCACGCAGTTCAACGCGCAGTTAATGCGGATCACAGCACTGAGCGATGTGAATGATGACAACCACAGCCAACGCGACGACGAACACGGCACGACACCTCACCGTGGCGAGTCCGCTCCGCCGCCAGTTAGACGCCCACCATCGGATGCCGACGAAGTGGAGACGGTCAGCCTCGTTTCACTGGAGAACATGTCGTCCATTCCTTCAGCCGTTCAACGCACCCCGAACGCTGCAATCGTCCTCGACGCCATCCGTCGTGGAGAACCACCAAAGATGCCGGTGAACTCCACCGGGGTGTCCTTCGTGGCGGAGAGTCGTTCGACTGCGAATATGTTTTCAAGGCCCCAACCGCCGAAAACGTACGACCCTCGCGCCATTCCCCTTTATGGCAACGTGACGACGGATTCGATGCGACGCGGAAGCACGACGGCTGGGTCCGACGCCGCGACTGTGGATCGGCGGGAGATACCATCGGTCGCGGCCGTCGACGATGCGGTGACCTTGGCGCCCGATTTGCTTGCCAAGTACGTTCAGCGACCAGAAGCCGTTGGTTTGCCGCAAACCTTCACCCCTGCTCAGGTCCAATTTATCCGCGGCATGGACAACATGAGGAAAGAATTCGCCTTCACTGAGGAGGAAGGGGCGCAACTCGGCCAACTCGTGTTGGAAATGCAAGAACGACAGCTCCACGGACGGTTTGCCGACCTTCACCGTGATGACGAAGCCTTTTTGGGTGAAACGAACGTCGCCACGCAACGGTTGACCAGCGCCATGAGTGACGCGGCCGAGGCCATTCTGGCCAAGGCGGGAAGCGAGGGGCTGCAACCGCCGAGGCCGCCGCCGGTTCAGCTGCGCGCTGCACGGGAGTATGTCCCGGTGCAACGCACGGCGCCTGGGCAAGGCGGAGGCCTCCTGTTCATGATGGGATCTGATCGTGGAGACGCCATGCGGCCGTTCGTCGAGGATATCGACCGCGTGCGGCATCAACGTCAGCAGGTTGCACTTGTGCACAAAATAGCGCTCGAGACAAAATTGTTTGGTCTGTCGTCTCCGGATGCTCTACGCGCCAGAGACGAGGCATCCCCTGAAAGTACGTCACAACAACGGTCACACAACCGCTCCCCATTGCAAGAGGAAACGTCGAGGAAGCCTGCTGCGTCACGCGCCGGCCGAGAGAACGCACCGCGCAGAGTCACTGGCAGTTACAGATCGGCGACTCACGCCACTGGATCCACCGTCGGAATGCCCGATGTTCCGGAGGAGGAGCACGCGTTTCGTCAGTCTCTGCGTGCGACCCTCGTCGACGCCGATGTGTCGGAAGCCATGCGGCACCTGGCGGCGGTCCTACCCGCTGCGGACGACTAGTGATGGGCCATCTACCGCGCATATGGGTTGCGCTCAGCATCGTTGACAAGGCAAACGGTTATTCGTCTGCACTGCTCGAACAGTGCCTTGCGCGCGTGTGTTATCAAAACGGTTTAGTTGTTCGTCTTTTTCTGCATGACCCCTTATCCTCACCAAAATGGGCATTCCGTCCATCGTGATGTTGTGCCTTTCTTTTGTTTCCAGCTCTGCTACGCCTGAGAAAGATGAGAAAGAAATAAAATGAAGAGGTGTGACGAAAGAGAGCGCGGTGGAGTCCCGCTCCCCGCCAGTTTGCTGGTCATATCGTGGTGGTCACCACGCCGCCCTACGTCACCGCTGCAGCTGCTGCCGTTGCTCCTTCTTCTTCTGATGTTGTTGTCCCGCGTTGCAGGCTCTTTCATGCCCTGCGATTCCATCGAAAATGCCCCCACCACGACCACCGTTGGAGTGACTATTCCTCTCAGCGACCAGGATTCCGAGTATACGGCATTGCTTAGCTATGAGCATTGCGTCTGGATCGACGTCAACATCAACTTCAAAACAACGCGGAATCTTCAGCAGCTTTCATTGGATTTTTTCAACGTGACGCTACTGCATGGAAGTCTCTGGATTTCCGCCGCCTCTACCTTACGGAACTTGACGATTTCAGTTCGGCAATCGCTCTTTCTCGCAGACACCGCAAAAAGTGGCGTGTCGGTATTTGCAAGGGCTTCCGAGTTGGGGTCTCCAGGCCCGGTTTTATTCGCCGTTCTATCCGTGGCGTCTCTCAGCTGGGTCAACGTCACCTTGGTGCACTCGAGCATCATCGCGCGCATTCCCGAGAGTGCCGCCGCGTCGCTGCTGACCGTTGGTGTGCTGGAATTGGGATCCAGCCAAGGCGCGGCGGCGGTCCTGTCGGGCGCGCTCATTTCCGTTCACAATTGTACGATCGGCGCAGAAGCGTTTAACCGCACTCAAAAAGCAGCTGCACGCGTTTTGTCCGTGACAGGGTTTAGCAACGTCAACAATTGGCACGTCGTCGTGGCCGATAGCATTGTGGTCGTCAACACCACGACCTTCTCTCCGCAAGTTCCAGGGGTCGCGCGAATGCTGTGGAGTGCGGCGCAGCTGAACGGCGTCGAGGTTGTGATTCGAAATTCATCGCTGATGGCATCGGATCTATCCGGCGTGACCAGTGCTCTGACTTGGACCTCGACGGCCGTTTTGCGGAACATCCGCGTCTCGATCGAGGCGGGTAGTGTTCTCATCCTGCGGTCCATCGGCGACGTGGCAATGCTGACGTTTCAGGCTCCGAACGCGGCCGCATCAAGTCACGTCAACGCAACTTACGCGATCACCGACGGGAGTGTCCTTGACCTTGAAGCCGGAAGCGATGTGGTATTTTTCGCTCAAAGCGCCGGAGGAGACTCGGCCACCCATCGTTTGACGAACGTCTCGTTCGTCCTGCATCATTCGTCACTCCGCGTCGTATCGTCGGGCAAAAGCGGCGGAGGCGGGGTCGCAGCCGCGTTGTCGTTTCCACTCGAGGCCAGGGCATCCACGCTGATCGTAACCGGTTTCCATGTCGCCGTGTCGGACAGTGCGCTTCTTACTATTTCGGGGCATGTCACGTCCCTGATGAACTTTGTGTCCCCTTCACTAGACGCGCTCGCGCTCATTTCCTTGGAGGACGTTTCCCTCGTCGTGAGCGATAGGAGCCGCGCCGTCGTGAAAGGAATTTTGTCCGCCTCCTTCGTCGCGGCACACGCGAAGGGGACTGGCACTTCGGGATCTCCTACCGTCGCGATGCTCCGCGTCAGAGTTGAGCTCGACACTCAAAGCACAGCCCTCGTTTCTGGCACCAACCCCAGCTTTGCCTACGTGCACACCAATGCGATCCGCGGCGGCTTCAACGTGTCCTTGACGGACGTGACGTGGGCCCTGCGCAATGGATCGTCCCTGGTCGTCAACTCCACCGCGGGATCCCCTGGGTCCGTCGCCGATGTGATGTCGATCCGCACCATGGGTAGCGAAGGTGGAGGATCGTTCACCTACCAGTCGTTTTGCATGATAGTCGATTTTGATAGCTTGCTTCACGTGGAGTCGGATGCTGTCAGCGCCGCAGTGCACGTCATGGCGTCATCGCGAGAGTCAGCGACGTTTGATGAATCCATCGCGCAAACAATATCGAATTCGTCGATCCAGTTGTCACGTCGCAGCACGCTTCGTGTGCTATCGGCGCAATGGGCTCGTGTGATGCAATTTGGCGTGCAGCGCGCTGGACGACTCACGCTGGGTGTCAACGGGCTCCGTTTAGCCGTTGTTGATCATTCGACGCTGACGGTGCTGTTCCTCCGTTCTGCGAGCGTTCTCTGCTTGTACGCGCAGGCAAAGGCGTTCAACGCGGACGTGGACTACATCCGCGACGTTCAGGTGTCGGTGGATCAAGGATCACAGTTTCACATGGCATCGCGCAGCGACAGTACATGGTCCGCGACGGCCATTCTCGAGAGCACGGCGATCGACGTCTGCGTCGCTTCGATTTGCGTCGTATATGACGCTACGTACGTTGCCAATGCCGCGATTGTGCTGACGAACGCGACGTTGATGCTAGCCTCGGGATCTCAGCTGAACGTCGATGTGGCTCGCATGGCGGCCGTGCTGTCTTTCTATGCCTTCGGGAGTCCTTGGAACGCGCGGATCACCGTCGCGGATTCCTTCATTGGTGTCGTCAGAAACGCGAGCCTTCAGATCGCTGCCTCTAGGCTGTCAATCACGTCCAAGCTGAGCGACTCGGTCGTTGCGTCAATTTTTATTATTTCGTCGGCTTTGACGACCGTCATCCGCGGGACGGTCATCGCCGTGGGAGGGGCAGGAACGTTGGCCACCATCGTCGGACGGCATCTAGTCGTCGGCTCAATCGTCTCCGGCGGTGTGGGTCGAGGCGCCCTTTCGGTGACAGGCTGCATCATCGCGACGGATTCACGTGCTGAATCGGAAGCGGCGAGTCAGCCCGAGGTGGATTCAAAACCGTCCAGTTGGCATGCAGCCAGCGGTTTCACGTTATCCGCGTCCGCCTCGGTGGAGCTGTTGTCCGTCGTGTCGCGAACCGCCGATGTACAGGACGCCTCGGAAGCTCACAGCGTGAGCATTCTGACGCGGCGTGTGGATGTTCGTATCTCCACCATCCAGCTCGCCACGGGGCCTAACGTGGCGGTCGTCGCTAGCCTGCTTTGGAAGCGGGAGGTTCCCGCCGGCACCAACCTTATCGCCACGTCGCATTGTGTGGTGTTCACTCGCGACGTCACCATCGTTGTTTCACTGAATTCTTACTGGATGTTTTTGGGTTCAGTAATGTGGTGGAGCACGGCATCGGCCGGCATCATCCAGGGCCGTCTATCGGCGTGTTCCTGTCACGTGTCCAACGCGGACATGAACATCACGACCACGCACGTAGCCATCGCGAACCTATCGCCGATGACGACGGCAAACGCTCTGTGGGTGCCTCAGCTGGCGAACTTTGCCGTCACGAGCGGTACCCCCACCGTGAACGACAGTTGGATCGGTGCCTCGCTTCGTCAGTCCGCGATCATGCTCACCGTCGCGCAAGCGGTGGTGGCGTCCATCACGGTACCGACGGACGACCGGACTTTGATTACGCTCGAAATGGTGTTGGAGAATGTCACGATGACCACCACCGCGGCCGCTGTGGTCGCCGTCGGCCGAGCCGAGCTGTTCAGGCGAAGCTCGACCACTTTCGTTTCCACTGACGGTGTGTCGTCGTTCAACATTTTCGTGACACGTTTTCAGCTGTCCATAGCGGCACCAGCGCGCAGTGGATCGAATATGTTCAAGGTCGCGATGCGAACAGCCACTACTCAGCGACTACCGAAGGTTAGTGTCACAATGTGCCAGACGACGCTGATGGGAGCCGACGCGGCCTTGATCCTCGACATCACCTTGGTCAACAGTGGCGTGGTGACACCTTACGTTCTCCCGAACGACAATTTCCGCGTGCGGTTCAGCGACATCAACGTTAGCGGCGCAACGTGTTTTAACGTCGCCCCAATCGCGCGTCGAGACAACGGCACCTCCAGCAGCAGCGCCGCCGGCATAGTGCCGCCTGTCGCGATGAGCATGCTGAACACCTCGTTGCAATGTGGCACGGTCGGTTGGATTCAAAGCAGCATGGGAACTAAAGGCCTCGTTGCCGATCGGGTCGTCGCCTACAACGCATCCGTGACATTGACGCCTGCAGGTGGGTTGCCGGCTTCCGCGGCATCCTGGGTGACGACCATAAATGACCTCACGGCGTTTGACGTCTTGCTTTCGAACTCGCCGTCTCTTCTTGATGATGGCATGTGGGGCACGTTGGACTGTCCGGTCCCCGACCTTCCCGTGTTGCGCCGCTCCAGCGACCTGAGCGTCAACGGGACGCGTGCGGCGTTCGATCGAGTGCCAAGGTCCGTTCAGGTCGATGGCACCGCGGCGATTGTGACCATGGCCCACACGTTGCCAAATTCAACCGCAACGGCAACTATCAATGGGGCCACGTCCACGATGACGACGACGTCCGCCACCGACGTCGAGTCCCCCCCGACTTCCTCATCGCCGCCATCCGATCCTCCCTCGTCGCCCCCAGGAAGTGATCATGTCTCCCAAGCCCACGCGGGGGGGGGCACCACCACGGACATAAGTAAGGCCAACCGGACGACCGTTTCCGAGGACCGCACGCCTCTCGCTGATCTCAGCGAAACACGCAGTGTTTCGGTGCCGGCTCTAAACGCAACCACGGTCGTAAGTATCTTTGTCGTGACGAACGCAACGTTGTCGTCGATTGCCGGCCCGACTCTCGAAACGGCGGCGCAAGTGTCCGTCTCTTCGTCTTCGGCGGCGCAAGGCATTTCCTCGGCGTTGTTGTCACCCTTCCGCGCGAACAAGGGTACATCGCTATCGCGGGCCGTGCGGCTGATGCAGTGCTCACCGAGCCAGCCGCCCGAGACGTCCTGGGAATTGTACGTTTGGGACGGCGAAGGGTCGCTGGTGTGGGCCGTGCTGGCCACCATGCTGACTCACTTGTTGTTTTTCGTCGGTTGTCTCTCCGGTGTCGCGAATCGTGTCCACCCCACCGTGGTGAAGGTCTTGACGGCCATCTATGGGGTTATGTGCGTTTACTACGCACCAAACGTCGCGACGGGGGGAACGTACTTGTTGTTCGCTGCCACGAGCACCCGGGACCGTCTCGTGGGCTTAAGTGGTGGCTTGGTCGTCGCGACATCGTGTGCGTCGGCAATGGTTGCCGCCGTGAAACATCGCTCTCGCGCGGCGGGGTCCTCGATTAGCTCGGCGGGTCCAAACGGAAACGGCACGATGTCGCTTGTGGACGCGATCGGAGCGTGTCATGCTATTTTCTTCGAAGGAGTTGACTCTGCAGTGGTGACATCGCCGATTCCGTCGTCGTCGGGCCCACCACCTCCTCCGTCCGTTACCCCGGTCCCTGTAGGGCGCCGTTGGCCCCTTTTGGCCCACGCCTTTGTCGCCTTCGACATGATCAACGCCGTGATCATCGGCTGTTTAAGCGCCATGCCGGCCGCGCTGGGAAAGGGGTGCCTCAGCTTTGCCGTGGCCATGGCGGCGCTGTCCGTCGGGCAGTTGGCCTACTTGAGCGTCGTCCGACCATTCGTGTCACGCTACGACAATGTGGCCGCGGGAGGCCTCCTATTGGTCAACTCCGTGGTGTTTGTCGCCTGTGCGGCCGTCGCCGCCCGCACGGCGCCAGGCGGGCAACCGTCACCTGGAGACCTCGGCATCGTCGCGCACTTGTCACTCGCCGCTAGCTCGGCGTACTTCTGCGAACTCGTCGTCTCTGCCACATTCGCGGTACGAGAGTGGTGGGTCGGTCGGGCCGCCGTGTTGCCTCCAGCGGCGCATCTCACGAGGCGCGCCAACGGGCTCGCTGAAACCGACCCCCACGAACTCACCACCATCACCGCAACTACCCAACAACGTTCAAACGACGCCACTCCTTCTCAATCCCCTCCTTGAAACGCCAGTTACCCGAAACTGAAACCCGCGAGTTGACGTGACGGAGACGAATGTCGGCTGCGGTGGTGTTTATGTCCCGTTGTGGGTTCTTCTTTTTTAAAAAAATGACAGACCCCCCAGTTGTCATTTTCTTGGAGAACGGCCAACAAATGCTCGATCGCGGCCACCACTGCTGGAGATCCATTTTACACATTTATTGTTGCAACTAGTCACGTCCACCAGCGCTTGACTTCGTGCGCCTTGACGACCCGGGGTCGCACACAGGGATCGGGTTTTGCTATAAATTTATAGCATGCTATAATATATCACGTTTTCCAGGACTGCCGTGCTACACGAATGCTATATTTCCGTCCATTGAAAGTTAGCCGTCAGAGGAGGCATCGCTTGCTATACTGGCACCCATTGTCGACTTGCTTCG
>ERZ1292630.5072-Hain-H41-02um-R3-5072-length-10941-cov-8_pt1 | contig 10941 bp, 2 predicted proteins | sample MGYA00564408_ERZ1292630 | MGnify/ENA primary metagenome ERZ1292630 (study PRJEB36523, sample SAMEA6512641) | groundwater metagenome | collected 2019-01-08 | study: AquaDiva: Metagenomics assemblies of 32 groundwater samples
CGCGAAAAAATGCACTTACTCCATCAGCGGACCGGGATGCCGCGTCCGCCGCCAATGATCGACTCACGTCCAAGCCGACGCTCGAGAACTCGTGGCACGTAACCGTTGCCTCTCCGTTTGCGTGCACAGCGGCGAAGGTGATGAGCATGCCCAATACCACAAGATACCACCGACTGCAGCGGCAGCAATCTCCGACGGCTCGATCATCCGACACACTCACCGTCATTCGAATGAGGCCATTGAGCGGTTCGTTGTTCGCCACGTTGTTGGCTGGCACCTCGTTTTCGGTGCTGTCCCCAAGTGTCACTGCGCCCCGGGTTCCGGTTCGGTCATACGTCATTTGGTGGAAGGTCGCGAATGGCGTGGACGCATGGGCCACGACACACAAGCCAACAAACTCGGCAGACCGAACAGAACGGCTTTAGTTAATCCGTACGAGAATGAGTGCTCATCCTCCTGTTCAGTCAGTGTGAGAGGTAAAGAAGAAAAAGGCAATACTCGAACGCGGAGCCCGGAGTGTTGTGGAGTGGAATGCCGCGACGCAAAAAGAAAGAAAAATTGCCGACGACCGATGGAAAAATCGATGGCGCGTGAAAAACCATCAAACGGATGATAGGGGATTCGCTACTATCGCTACTGTCCGCCGGGGAGATCCATCCAGCGGCGGGGTCCCCCCCTCCTCCTCGGCGCTGGCGGCCGCGGCCGACCGCGGTGTCAACCCGTTCCCGTGCACCGGTGGGCCAATCGATGCGTCCTGCTTGCGATTGTTCCGCCGATACAGTTCGAAAATAGCACCAGCAACTTCCGCCACTGCTTGACCATAGAAGAGCACCTGAAGTACGATAGACGCACCGCCTAGATAAGCATCGACCTGAGCCGCGGACGAGCTGCTCGACACCAGCACGACGAAGAGCCCCAACGCGAAGACTGCGTTCGCCGCCGTGAGGAAGGACGCGGCGACCGTCGCGCGGAGCGACGTGGTCGAGATGGGCCGCACCGCGAACTGGTACGCCAGGTGGGCAGCGGAGACGACGAAGAGCGCCAACACCCCCGTCTTGCACCCTGCCTCGCTGGTGTACGCGAAGGACGACAGCACGGCCTGCGCGTACGCCACCGCGAGGTCGACGATACCGTAGAGCGCGATGACGGACGGGATGATCGTCTGCTTCGGCTTCTCGGAGGGTGCGATGCCTTCCGGAATTACTTCCTCCTGTTCGCCCACGGTCGTTGCCACTCGTGGCGGGAGAGTCAGCAGCGGCGCGTCGATCGACGGCCCCGTGGTCGTCGCGCTCTCGATGCCTCGGCAACCTAGGACGATGCGGTCCAGGTCGTGCATGCGGCACTCCGCGAACAGCGGTCTCGAAAGGCAAGCAGCCAGCGTGTCGCGGCGCACCGACGGCCGCGCGTCGGCGTCCGGCACGCACCCCCGTCCGGTTCTCACAATCACCACCGCCACCAACGCCGTCAGTCCCACCTCGGCGGCGATCCCGAAGGCGACGGCGGCCACCGCGCCAGCACCCACTCTGCTGTCCGTGGACATCGCGGCCACAGACAGCCCGACCACGTTGGGGCCGTAGTAGTTGAGCGCCACCGCGAACACGGCACGCGCAGCGGTCACAATAGACCGCGGCGCCCCACGCATCGTTCCGGCGCCCCATCCGGCTGTCCATGCGCCGTACAGCGCGCATGCAATCGCGAGTTGGGGCACGACGGATGCGACCACTGCCACCTGCACCATGGCGTCCACGTTGGCCGGCAGCGGTCCGGACGACTGGACGGCCGCAGGTACCCACACGAACGACAGCTGGTCCGGCACGAGCCCGGCACCGCCGGTGGACTCTCCGGTGACGCTGCGCTGGCAACGCTCACCGAGGCCGGCGATGCGCCCCGCAGTGGTCGCGCGGTTCGCCACGAACGGCGAAGCCGCCGTCGCCAGCGCTACGACGGCCAGGCCGCCGACCGCGACGCGGGCCGACACCGTCGCGAACGGCTGCGTGCCTAAGGCGGCGGCAACGAGGCGGCTCGTCGCATTACGGTACCCACCACCGTTTGACGCATTCCTCAAATCATTCGTTGCCCCAGAGAGCGACTGCGTGACCGACGGTTGACGAGAGGACCGCGACGGTACGACTCGAGGTGCGGGACTTATCGGATCGCCTCTTCGGGTCGCCGTCGGCGGCAGACGCCCCGATGTCCCATTGATGTGAGGGTTGGAGGCGGGCGACTCGCCTTCCACCGCTCCGATGATAGTACGAGATCGAACTCCGGATGACGACGTGAGCCGCAAGGAGCTCCTTGGCATCGCGATTGTCCGAGAAAATGACGGCGACGCGGTCGGTGCCGCATTGTCGCCGTCGCACGGGGGTGGCACGTGCACCGCGACGGCGAGCGACGCAAAACCTACCAGCCACCTCGTTGGCTGCGCGACCCACTCGGCACTGGTATGCACCGCCGACGCTCGAGGGAGTACCACCGACGCCGCACAACCCGTGGAAATCATGACGGAGCTGGGGTGCGGCAGTCGCACCTGGCTCAAGCCCAGATCATCCGACTCATCCAACGTTTTGGCGGCCTCCGCGTTCGGGAATACAGCCGAGGCGAGCGCCGTCGTGGCACCGATGTCATTTGCGTCCCCTGTCACACGGACGTTCGGCCCAATCTGTGCCTTGGCGACGACGCCCTGGTCTACCAAGGCAAGCGCCGCCCACCCGACCCCCCCACAGGACAAGTCCGCGTGAGCGATGAGAGGCCCCTCCTCGCCGTCGCAAACGCTGCCGAGCAGCGGAGGCACGTTGAGGCAGTCGAACGCCTCCGCCGCGTCGATGACCGATCCGACGATCGTCACGCGCTGGCACTGCCTCGGCGACAGCGGCCGGTCGTTCGGACGCCGAATTGCCAGCGCCATGATGCGAGGCGGCGTCGCTGCGTCAACGGTTGCCACCCAGTACGGCGCCGTCACGTCGCGCAGCAACACGATCGCGTAGTAGTCACGCAGAGTTGCGGGCTGCCCCTGCGATGCTGTCACGCGGGTGTGAACGGCCAGCCGCGACGAGCACATCCGGGTCCGGAACACCACGTCGCCGCGCTGGTTGTACGTGGACAGAACCATGATCAACTGTTGAATAGTGTCCTCCGGATTTTTCGTCGCGGGAGCCACAGGGACGTCAGCCTTGACGAGCCGCTCGGGCAAAAAGGCATCCATGGTAGGAAGTCGGCATCGCCGCGCGGAGCAGCTGATCACGCCGACGCGGCTACCAAGCAGCGTGACATTAATACCGGAACTGACAATGTCGCCCAGTGCCGCGTTGCCGGGCGGCGACAAGACGGCGGTCGCCAGAAGCATGATCGTCAACGGATGCGACGAGCTAGTGGACGCTTTCCACTTGGACGTGTTTCCCGGCAAGATCCATAAAGAACTGGCGACAACCTGGATGTCTAGTGCGGCCGCGGGATGTTTGTTCGTGTCGCCGTCTAGTGCGGCGGGGGGCCGGATCACTAAGTAGGCGACCGCGTACATCCCAACAAGTAGTTGCGTCGTGTCCCCGTGCCGCGATTGCATCAGCACGCGACTATTCGCGACCAGCATCCGATTCACACCGGTGATAATGGTTCGGCGACCGTTTCCGCCGGAATCTCCGCCAGCCGAAAAGCTTAGAAATAGTGACATTCGGCCACCTGACATCGCCATCGTCGCGGCGTACGGTGCAATCCCCGTCGACAGAATCACGGATGAATGACCCGTCACGGCCATAAAAGTGTCCACACACCACGTGGAAATGCCGTTGGCGAGACCCCGCGTGGTTCCTTGCGCGCTCATAACGAGACCGTGCGCGATATGGGCCGTCGTGCTGGAAACGACGCTCCCATCTTCGACAACCACGGCCGACTGATTCCACGCGGCGATGCCCTTCGCGTCATTGATGCCTGCAATGTTCGCCAAGGCCGTTAAGGCGCATGCGAACGACCCCGAGGTCGCCACCGTATCGGCGCGCACCGAAACGGACGAGTTCCCGGTCACGCGGACGCGGGATGCTTGCCACACGGCCGAGCCCGAAATCCCCACAACGCTAAGCCCGGCGACGATCACCGTCGCCGCGTTGGTCGCGGCCGTTGGTGACAGCGCATCCCACCAAGACTGCTGAGTCTCCACATCCCCTCGGCCACCAAGCGCCTCGTCACCGTCAGCAGGAGGCATGACATCATCGAGGTCTGATTGAGCAAACCCATCGGTATCAGCACCGATGTCAAGGACTCCACGAAGAACAGCGGCAAGGTAGACCTCCAGCGATGAGGAAGAAAAAGTTCCGAATGGCGTTCGCGAAGAAGTCAGTTTACCGGCGGCGACAACGGCTTCCGAGCTCAATGCATCGCTGATGGATGCGGCGTAGCGGAACAATCCTTCGCCAGAGCCTGCTGTCAGTTCTCCCTGCCACGACACCCAAAAAGGTTCTTCTGCGGCCGTGCCTCGAACGTGTCGACGGATAGTTTCCTGTGACGCTCGAACGATGCTGTCGTTACTGACGAGTATCGTGCCGTTGCGCAATTCGGCGTACGCGTCGCCGATGACCGCGACCGCGACGATGCCTTGGAAGCCGTCAACTGCCCGCTGAGGCATTCGATCCGTGTCCACGACGGCGTAAGGGTGCTGGACAGCCCCAACGACGGAGGCATTCGTGACGGTGATCACCGAGTTGGCGACGGTGACACGACCGCATCCGACGTACATTGCCATCACATTGCGGCACGCCGCGGTGGCCAAAATCACGGAGTGGTTTGACACGTCCACAGTGAGCTTGTCCACGCTCGCCGCGCTGCTCACTAACAACGCGATGGATGCCGCATCGACTTGAGTCGTATTCTGGGCATTCGCGACAATGACACTCGAGCCGGTAACCACAATGCGGACACTCGAGAACGTCGCTTGAGAATCCACGGAGTACCCTTGTGTGTCGTAGCGTTGAAATACGATGTTCGAGGCGGCGACGCGCCCCGACACGAATCTATCAGCAAGCAAGAGAGCGCGAGATTCAGCGTACAGCAACGAGCCACCTCGGACAACAATAGTCACGCGATCCACAAACAGATTACCGGCACCACGATGACCTCCCCGTCGCAGTACCACGAGTAGATTGTCCGCACAGTGTCGTTCGCTAACGGCGACAAGGCGCGATGAGTCGTCAATCACAATCGTCACGTCGGACACATTCAACGACGTCGACCGATCAAACGCCAACCCGAAATTTGCCGCAATATTGAGGTTGCTCGACGGCGTGGTCGCGTCTTCGAAGCCGCCTTCTGCGTGAAGCAACGACCCGGCAGTGATGATGATGGTGGTTCGTTCCATCGTCACACTGTCGCTGAACGAAGCAATCCACAGGTTCGACGCGATCCACCGGCTGGCGTGAGTCAGAGCAGACGAATTCTGGACTAGGAGCAGCGAGTCCGTGAGGACCAGCTGCGCTTGGCTCGCGGTCAGGCATAAGATGCAGGCCGAACTGACACTTGCGATGGTCTCGGCGACCACGAGGCTATTCAGGATGATGAACGAGCAGCTTCGAACGGTGACGAAGTACTTTCCGGTGACGAGAAAATTCGTCGCAGAAGAATGTACTCGAGGGTCCGATCGACCTTCGATGGCTTGCTGCTTCGCGGTGAGCAAGGACTCTAAAGCGGTCACCTTAAACCGCGTCAGTGTCACGCGGTCGAGGCCGACGACGACGTCGCCTATCGCGAGGCACGCAACATTGTCCGCGGACCCTCGCGTCGCAAGCACGGATAAGGTACTTCGGTGCAACGAGACATTCACGTCGACGACATCGAGTTCGGCGCCGCCGTTGCCAAAGAATCCAAGTGCCCGACTTTGCATCACCACATTACACGAAAAACCGAATGTGGAGGTTGAGGAGGCGAACAAGTGCGCCTGATTCGCGACGACAACGGAAAGAGCTTCGACGTACAATCGCCCAGCGGCGTCGATGACGAGGTGTTGGTTTGCGTACAGCACCACATTCCCAGCACCGATGGTGGTGATGCCTCCAACCGCTGTCGCAATCAGGCAAGCATCGTCTCGAACGACGATTTGCGACGACGATGACGACGATCCGCGTTCCGATCGGACGAGAATATCGATGATACCGTGGGCGACCAGAGTCGGCGATTTACGTTGATCGGGGGAGATCAGTGCTTCGGACAACACCACGCGTGCCAAGGCGCCCCAGTTCGAAAACTGAGGTGGGAGACGCTCTGGAAGATCGAACCGACCAACGATGGCGACTTTCAGTGCTGAAATCGCAACATTCAGCGCCAAATTCCCGGTCGACGTGTCCGCGAGGAGCTTGGCATCCGTGACAACAATCGTCGTCTGCACCAAAAGGACCAATGAACAGCGCTCCTGCGAAGGCTCGTCGGCGAAGATTCTCATGTTGGTAGCGGAGCCGCCGCTGGAAACGGCTAGCAGACGCGTCTGCTGGGCTGCAATGCGCACGTCCGCCGTTGGCATATCGCCACGACGACTGTTACAAGCCGGTCGATTCGCAGCGCAGAAAATACAACCATTGGCGAAGTCGGTGATGGAACGCGCCGTGATCGTCCTCATCACATCGCCATCCTCCTCCGTGGGCGGAAACGGCTCGCCACCACCATCCGGTTCTCTGCCTTGCGCTAAGGGCGCGGTCGCCGTCCTCGACCACCCAGAGACGTCATCGCGAATCAAGCGCGTCACCACCGTCATCGCGTCGACGAGTCGCGGAATCAGTGCCGCCAGTGTCCAACCAGCACCACCCCCTGATGGCATGGATGGTGACGCAGGAGGAGGTGCAAAGAGGTTGCCTTCCGATGTGCCTTGGCACATGAAAGCGGCATGACGTGCCAACAGCTCGGTTCCTTGCTGCATGACATTTTCGAACTTGGGCAGCAAGGATGGCGGCTGCGACAAAACGGCAAAAAATCCGACCGCCATCGCGAGCCGCACGCAGACTTCCTCCTCCGTCTCCTCGGCACCTTGCTGGGTCTTGCGGCTCTCCAGCGTTCGTTGAGCGATATCGGCCGCCGATGCTGTTTGAAGCAGCACGGTCGCATCGACGACGTGCAGAGCGGCGGCAACAATGCTATTCGAGTGCAATTGGACATTGCTCGCACCACGGCTGTTGCGGTCGCCTTGCGACGTGGCGTTCAGGAAGGCACCGCCCATCACGAAGATGTGGATCAAGAAGATGCGCGCAGCAAGGACACTGTAGAGAGCCACGTTCGCGGTGATGCCGCCCGCGGAGAATGCCGTGAGAGTGACGCCGTCGTCGATGTAAATGGCGACCAGGGATGCATTCAGCGTGAAGAAGCCACCTTGTTCGAGGCTGAGTGGGAAAAGGTCCAGCTGGCTAGAAAAAATATACACGTTGGCAGCGGCGATGGAGGTGCGCCCAGTAGCCGAGGCGGTTATCGACGTGCCGTTCTGGCGAATGATGACCACACACGCTTCCAGTATGTAATGAAGCCCTCCACGACTGCCGCGCAGGTTGGTGCCCATCGCGACGTTCATGGCCATCGCATTACGAGTCGCACAATCCGATACGGCCGTGACGGACGACGCCCCTTCGACGATGACTAGCACTTCAGACAAATGTAAACCGACGGCCACGTCTTGCGTGTCGGGCAGGCCACTCAATGTCGCCAGGTTGAATGCCCAGCCGCGGTCTCCTTCCGGTCCACGGGCCACCGCGAACAATGTGCTCTCCTGAGAAACGGACATCGTCACGTTCGCTGCCACGAGTTGTCCCACCACCGACACAATCACAAAGTTGTGAGCCCCACCTGCCCGTGTCGCGAAAGCGCGGGAGACCACGGCAGCCCCTTTGGCGGACATGACGATGGACGTCGCGGCGACCGCTCCGCCTCCATATATGACCATGTTGTAGCTCATGGACTCCCCCTCCGAGACGGCCAGTAAGACTGGCGCGGAGGAGGTGACGGCCGCGGCGCACGACGACCCCTCTGCTGGCGGCACGGCTATAGGGAGCAAGCACGACGAGGCACACTGGCAAATGATGAAAAAAATGTCTGTTGCCACGAGCTCGGCACCCGCCGCGACGGCCATGTTGTACACGCTACTTCGAGCGAGCCGACCGACATGTGCGACGATGCCTCCCGTTGACGAGTCAATGGACGCTGAGGCCAAAAATGGTAGGAAGGCATCGCGGCGACGAGATCGGAAGGTGGCCAGCGCGAAGGCAACCAGCGGGGAGGCGCCAAAAGCACCAGTGTAGGAATCGTCGTTTTGCGTCGGAGGCAGCAACAACAGGTCGCGCAACGACATCCCGGAAAACTCGGATTGGCCGCTCTGACCGAAACTGCTGACCTCCCTTTGTCTTTGTTTCCGCTCTGCATCAACGACGGCCGAAAGCATTGACCGAGTAAACGTGTCCGAGATGGCGAAGACGGGGTCGTCGTTAGAGTTAGGCAGAGGCAACAATGCGGCCGTAAACTGAGCAACGTTTGCGCGGCCGTTCCACGCGGCGGACACCACGGCTGCCGTCACTGATTGGGTTGCTCCGAACGAGACGATGCCACGAAACAAAGAGAAATCACTCGCGTTCCTCCTCTTCCACGTCGAAACGTTGTTCGAAAAGAGTATCAAAAAGGTAATGTTGCTCGCGTTCACGAAGGTTGCTCGGTTCTCGGTTCCCCAGCCGTCCGCAAGCACCACCATATTGTGGTTGGGAAGTATGTCCGGCGACGCCAACAGCGTGCGAACGGCAAGCAGCAAGCTGTCCCACGCCGCGGCGCGGACGTTTCGAGCGTGCACCTGCACGGACCCGGACGCCCCTCTGGCGAATCCAGAGATGATCACGGAGCCGGTGCTCGCGGCCCACGCGCTGGCCGCGATCGCGCTGACGAAGCAGCCGGGAGTAATTTCGATGCTTATGCCGTCGACGCCGATTGCGGCAGCCACACCTGACAAACCCCAGGAGTTACCCAAGATGGCGAGGTTAAGCGCACCGGGACGATCCGTCAAGGGCGAGAGGGTGTCTTGAACAATGGAGGACATAATTTCCGATCCGCCATGGAGACATATTCGCACGGTATCCGCGGTCACGACAACGGCAAAGATCGAGATGACCTGGGCGCGATCCCTATTTCCGGTTGCCAGTATCCGAGAAGGCGGCGGTGCTAATTCGTCGCCGCCAGCTCGGACGGGGATCGTAGGGTTGCTGCTGACGATCACGGTGATGTTCGATGCGGATAGCCGCAACGGCGAGCAAAAAGCGACCGCGAAGCAACTGCCGCCGCCCACGTGAATGAAAGTACCATCCATGATCAACACGTGCAGATGCTGATATCGCGCAACGCCAACGCCATCTTGATCAACGCTGGAATCCTGGACGACAATGAAAAATGCGTCTCTCTGGCCAAGAGATGTAATGTTGGTCGTGCGACCCGCAACGTTCCAGCTCGCATCGACGACCCAGCGAGCTGCGGAAAAAGAGGCGATCCTCGCGTCTCGAAATGTGGTGGCGACCGCCACGACGGCACTGTCAATGATATTGAAGGAACAGCGTCGGACCACGACAGCGGCCTTGTCATTCGAAACGACCTCAAAGGTGAGTGCCAGCGAGTCGACGAAATCCGTCATGGCAGAAACCGAACTGTTGAGCACAGAGATGTGTACATCGCTCCAGCCACCTGAAGAAAGACTGGGATGCAGGAACACAATCGCCGCCGCGTACCCCACCGACCAGAAGTTCGGCCAAACCGATACCGTGGAGGTCGCCACGCACCGAAGAGTCGTGCCGCTGACGTTGACGTGAATTCGAGAGAGAAGGGCGCGCGTCTCGAACATGGTGACTCCCGGACCCGGGGGCACGAACGAGGAAGTTGCCGCAATCGTTTTCGTAGCGCTGGATGGTGCGATCACGCCCCGTATCACGAATCCGCCCAGCAGGGCCAGGTGGCTGTCCTCCAAAACGATGTTGACCGATAGCCGAGGCTGCAGCTGCGACGCGGGTGGAGGCGCGGGCGGCACAGCGACCTCCAGGGGACCGAGCGGCCCGTCGCGAAAGTCCGTGCCGAACGGCGGCATGTCGGGCCGCGCCCCTTCCAGAGCGACAACGTCGTCCGTCGTCTCGATGACCACCTCTATCGCCCCGGCGTACGAAATGTCGCATTTTTGCAGCAGCACTGTGGCTTCCCATCCGAACCGCGACCCATCTGGGGCGAGGTCGGCCGCTGTGGCCGGGGTCACAGTCGTATCGACCGGCCGCAAGAACTGCACCGATATCGTAGGATACGCTCCGCCTACCATTGAACGGGTAGACACCGTGGCGGTGATAGCACTTAGAATATCGGCGCACGTCACGGCAGGTATTCGCACATCGAGCGGCGAGGGCGTGGCGGCAGGCAAACCAGGGAACACTGTCGCGATCACATAAGGATGCGTTTGAGCTGAGACGAATGGTGCGGATAAAAGTATCAGTGCCGTGAGCGGAAGCGTGGAAGCCACCCCCCACATCATGCCGCCGACGACAAGGACGACTAGTAGCGGCCGGCTTCCGGAAATACCAGGCCAGAGTCGCTCCCTCCTCGTCCCTGTCATAGGTGGCAGGATCCTTGCTCCTCTTTTTAGAGCAAAGTGAGGGATCCGGTCAACATAGGGAAAGCCGACCGCATGAAAAGCCGAACGACGGCAACAATTAATCGACACTTTTTTTTGGCCGCCCCCCTGCACGGTTGAATGGGTGCTATCGAAAGGCACATGGGGGGGTCCCTCTAAGGGGCAGTTGCTGGTCTCATGAGACGGAGGGGGGCACAGAGGAGGCGGTTAGCAGCGGGTTGACGACGCTTGGCGGGTTGACGACGCTGGGCACAGGAGTGAGGTGCCCGTTCCCCATCGGCGGCAGAGCCGTCCCAACCGTCAAGGACGACGAGGTGGGGGCAAGGAAGGGAGTCGCA
>ERZ1292630.1353-Hain-H41-02um-R3-1353-length-24198-cov-8_pt2 | contig 10940 bp, 7 predicted proteins | sample MGYA00564408_ERZ1292630 | MGnify/ENA primary metagenome ERZ1292630 (study PRJEB36523, sample SAMEA6512641) | groundwater metagenome | collected 2019-01-08 | study: AquaDiva: Metagenomics assemblies of 32 groundwater samples
TGTGTGCTCAAAATCGGAACAGTCGTAATTCGTTTTCTCCCTTGCGGCGTACAGTATGCTCCACGAAATACTGCGAGAAACCGGCAACCCGCGCCGCCGCGTTATCCTGTGGTCCGGCATGATCAAGCTGTATCAAGAAACGCTCATCCCCATGATTCACGAGACCCAGCGGCGGCGGCGTGACGCTAGCCACGAGAATTGCACAGGAGCGGCCGAACCACAGGAGAGAAGGGATGACGAGGAGGAAAAAAGCGACGCCTTCGTACAACAGGTGCTCGAGCAGCTGGGCCTCGTCGATGCTGGCGACCCCACGCCGAAAGGGGAGGAAGGGTCTTTCCAAGCGCCGCGAGTTCGATTCGACGGCATCGATTCTTCCATCGGCGACCAAGAGTCTTCCGGTGAAGAGGTTGATCCAGGCGCGGCGAGCGACGACGCCTTCGGGGGAGAAGCGACGGATGGACAGCAGATGCTGAGTCGGTTCGTGCAGGCCAGCAAGATAGGTGACCACCGCGCGTGGGTCGACGCCCTCTTCGCCGACGTTCAGCATGATGGATTACGGCACGAACTCCGTGACGACGCGCTTCGCAACGTCATGCGAGCGAAGCGTGACGACGAGGACGCAGCCGGGGGCATCCAAGCCATTCTGGCGGCGCAAGGGGATAGTGTCTCTGTTGTTGCGGATCTGGACCGGCGCCGCGGACTCGGCCCCCCAACCGACCGCACAGTAAATGAGCCCTCGGCGTCACCGTTGCCTGCTATCAACACGCTTGACTTCATCCGACAACTTGATGCCGACCTGAACGAGGCAAAGGCCAGCGTCCTGTTGCAAGCACATCATCAGCACTGTCCACACTGCGGACTCACCAACGTCATCGGTGACACCAACCTCGAGAGCAAGCTGCGCGACACCATTCGCCAGCTGCAGAGCACTCGCTGCTTCGGCTACGTGGTGCCGGGGACCAGGTTTGAGAATAACGGACGGCCGCCGCCTGCGACGACTGGCCACCCATCGACGCGGCGATCTCCCGACGACCCCGACCCCTCCGTCGTACCACCGCAATCGCCGCTGACAGCCGCGTTGTCACCCGCGGCGTCGGCTCGGTTCCTCAGAGCAGAGGATTCGTCACCCGTCACCCTTCAACTACCCGCACCGGCGGCCAAGAAGCCGCGTCCGCGTTCGGCGATTCCGACGGCAGACACAAGCGTGGACGACCTCGCCATGCTTGTGCTTGGCGCGGAGTACGCTCATCCGCCTAACGTCTCTTCGTCGCTATTCCACGGACTGGACGCGGCTATGTGGCAGGCGGTGGCGCTCGGGGCCGACGTGACTGAGGGAAACGCACTTTCTGGTGCTCTGTGGCTGGAGGAATCCGTAGCCCCCGGCCTCTTGCAAACAAGCACTGCGTTAAAGCGAGAGTTTGAGTCCATCCTCAGCGGACATCACTGGAAATCTGTGCTTAGTGAGACGGCTCAACAGTGGGAGAGCGAGGGACGTTCCGTCGCTACACAACAGGTCGCCCTAAGCAAGCGAATCACAGTCACACAGAACGAGCTAGCGGCGGCCAAAGCTGACCTCAACGCCATCACCACGCAGCTCGACAGCCTGCACGCAGACGCCCGAATGGCCATCGAAACTTTATTCCGATTGGAAACAAAGGTTCATGATGTCTCGCAGAAGGAGGCCTTTCTGCGTCAGGCCATTTCCACGGCTCACGCGAATCGTGCGCGACGGCGAGCAGAGCTGCATACTGTTCAAGATTTTCTGTCGTCGGTGTCGGATCAGCGGGCGCAGCTGCACCGCATTGCCGCGCTGCTGGCATCGCATCTGAAGCAAGCCAAAACGGTGGCCGCGATGGTCCCCGACGCTCTCGAACGCACCCCCCTTCGCGTCTCCGTGCCGCAACCTCCCGACGATGCAAAAGCCACGATCTGGGGGGCCCCTTGTGCATGCTGTGGTTTTTACACGGGCACCTTCCTTTATTGCCCGGAGACTGGTGACGCTCACCCACCATGTCTGTTCCACAAAGAAATTTTGCCGCTTTCCGCCGGTAGGCATCCCATCGTGACGAAGCAAACGCGCACGGATGCGCGAGGCCGCTTCGCTTTCGTGCCGAAATTTACCGACGTGTCAAGTCTGCAGGCATTTTTCTTTGGCGCGGGGCTCAAGGCGGGGCCTGGCACGTTCCATCGTCGCCTGTCGCGACAGGCGTCTTCGAGTGACCTCTCACGGAGCACCAACTACTTTGCGCTAGGCGATCATTCTGCGCGAATTGACGCACTGCTGGCGCAACTCGGAGGGAATGATGACTTGCTGACCGCAGCGTCGGCCAACCGGGCGGCGACCGAGGCACCGTCAATCCCTGGTGTGGGTGCGGCGGACGAAGACGAGGGAAAGCATCGGACATGGCGCCAGAAGCAGCGGGACAAAAAAAGACAAAAAGAGACGGCAGCGGCCAAGGCAGCTGCCGCCGAACTGCAAGCTGCAACGGAAGCGCAGAAGGTAGCCGACGGTCACGCGAACGCCGCGGCGGTCGGGCCGTTGCATCACGCGACGGCACCCCCCCACATGTACTTGGAAGCGACGCTCCGCTCGTTGATGCTTATCCCCAGCGCGGAAGAGATCGCCCAACTCAACTCGTTGCGAGATGGAACACATCCGACGATGGCGACTGCCGAGAGCCTTCTTCGTGACATGCTATCGCACGTCAAACCTGTCTTTCGGCAAGGCCTGGATTTCTTGTTACCGGAGGGGTTGAAAATTGGAAATCTCACCGAAGCGCAAGTTGAAGAGAGAATTCTGCTTCATGAGATTGACGTCATGACGCAGGTGCTCAAGCGAGCGCACGTGCCTGTGAGAGAACTGCTTCAGCAAGCGTCCGAACTTGACCGAGAGCATCACATGCTGGACGTCAAATTGCGAAACGCGGCGGAGAGTGTCGGCCAGCTGAAGCAGGCCGCCAAAGCTTCGAAACGAGCGGCCGCGGCGGCCGTTCAGTACCAGGCTCGGGCCATCGGCCCTCATCCTCCACCAAGAATGACACCACCGCACGGCGAACCGCTGCACTTGCCGAACCGAGTGCCGACTCCTCAATTCTTAGGGGCGCCTCCACACAAGGTGTAACCGCACATCAACAGATAAAAAACAGTCCACAGTCACACAGCCACCAACGGCGTGCACAAGACCCCGTGGCCCGATGACTTCCTTCCATTCCTTCAATTTGTAATTTCCGCGAGCTGTGGCTTGGTTGTCCACTCCTCCCCCTTTGTGTAAATTATTGTTCTCAGTCGTTCTCCCTTAGATAGATCGGTCGTATGGAGGGATACGCACCTCGAGCTGAACAGTTGACAGATGATATGTCCACGATGTTGCGGGTTCATTCCGCCGCCCCACTTGACTGGACGATGCTCAGCCGCACGTTACTGCCTCGGCGGGTTCACTTCCACAAGGCAAAGCGGCCCGACTACGTTTCACGGCCCTCGCACGTGATAAACTTGAACCCCAAGGGGACACACGCGACGCGAGGCGAGCGTGATGGGGATGACATTTCTCGAAAGCGACCTCGCGACAACGACCATCCAGAGCGTGACATGCAAGTTCGTTGGACGGGCGGGGAATGTCCCCCGTGCCCGTTCGTCCCGACTGCTTTTCAACCTGCGTTGGCGGCGCTGACCGTGGAGGGGGGTGCAGCGCAGTCAAAGGGTCTCAACTCACACGACCCCGCCTCGCCAGTACCGCTGGACAGTGACGATCCGTACGTACTACGGCCCGAAGTTGTGTTACAGCCTGTCGATGCAACACCACCGGGGCAGTGGACGAGCATCTTTCCCGTTGGTCGAGGTCTGATCAACCCTGATGTCACCTGCTTTGCGAACGCGGTCTTGCAGTGCCTGACCTACGTGCCGCCCTTTCACGCTTACTTAACGCGAGTGAATGGCAGCCGCAGACTTCCGTCGTATCCTCCCCGGCATCCCGCCGCGGGAATGCCGGCCGACTTCGATCCGCTGACGGCACTGTCTGAGGTTTGTGTCACGTTGACGCGGCCCCTCTCCGCCAATTCCCTGAAGAAAGGTGCCTTCTTTCCCCGGGATGTTGTCGGCAACCTTCGCCGAATCTCCAAATCGTTGCGGCGCGGGGTGCAGCAAGATGCCAACGAGTTTGCTGTCAGTCTTTTGGATGCCTGCCAAGAACAGCTGTTGCGAGAAATGGCCCCTGGTAGGAAGCTTTCCCTCGTTGCTCAAGCTACGACACCCATCATGCGCATATTCGGTGGGTGGACGCGCACTTCCGTCTCCTGGCGCCGAGACCAGGAGCACCTGGCGCTCAAACGACAGCGCAGTTCGTTGCTCGACCAACTACCCGCGCCCGCCGCTGCAGGTGGATTTCAATCGAATTCGTTCAGTCCCTTTTCGATGCTTCACCTTCCTGTCGTGGGCACAGCGCTGTCTGACTGCCTCGACGCGTACTTCAAAATTGATGAAATCGATGGTTACACCACGCCGCGGCGGGCAAATGTAGTCGCGGCGAAACGCGACTGGATTCACATCCCCCCGGTCGTCCTGACGCTGCACTTGAAGCGTTTTAATAATTCGGGTAATAAAGTCAGTCGACCTATCGGATTTGACAGTTCCATCGACGTCCGCCGATGGTGCACGTCGACGTGCGTAGGAGTCTTTCCTACGACCTACGACCTGTGCGGCATTGTGGAGCACTGTGGCCGGCACGCGGGCAGCGGGCATTACGTTGCCCACGTTCGAGCTCCGAACGGTCTGTGGCAAACGTGCGATGACGATGTGATTACGCTGTGTCGAGGACAGGAGGCCCTCTTCGCGCGGGCCCAGGCATTCATGCTAATGTATGTCCGTCGCGAACGTGATGCTCCGAGGTCCACTGCTTCGTCGATTTCTCGACGTCTGGCCATCCGGCCCGCCAATCGGGAAGACCTGGGCGTCGAAGTGCATCGCGCAGCTTCGACGGCTGAAACGCCGCGGTGCGTCCCCATTCATCCGTCGGAGCCGTCGTTCCAACCTGAAGTCGACGAAACTCCAACTCACGAAGCGCCGAAGGCCGCGGAGCCCCCTATCGGTGAGCGCCCGAACAGCAAGCCGCAAATCAAGGCTCAAACGACGTTACGCAAGCCACAGGTCGTTTTGCAGCCAAGCGACGCGACTCGCGTGGTTGGCAGTGTAGCCGCTGACAAACTTAAATCCTTCGCCAGCCAAGTGCCGGCGTCCGTCGCCAGGCAAGCACACCACGGCAAGTTCAAGACGTGGCAGCGTGACGCCGCTTGGGACGCGGAATTTGACAAGGGACGAATGAAGAAAATGCGGAGCCAGCATTTCGACCCCGATAGTTTGGAACAGTTGAGTCGTCTCGGCCGAAATAAATTCCAGGAGCGGTCGAACGTCGTACACCGTGATTCGCACGCGACGCGCTCGAGCCAATGGGAATGATCCTCTCGTAATCATTGTATGGTTTGGTTTTGTGCAACGTGGAAAATGAACTTGTGAAGCACGAACCGCATGAATGCGTGGCCTCCCGCGTTAACTGACCCACGATGATGGGGCGCAGCTAAAGCCGCCAAACCCTCACTCACAATGATGCGTCGTGTCGTTGCTGCGAAGGCGATTGCGCCCGCGAGTCGACTTGCCCCGATGACGATCGCGGCGTGCCGCCCAGCGTCCACGGTCGCCATCTCCGTTCAAGGCCTGCACTACGTCGGGACGGGCTTGGCCGCCATCGCCCTCGCTGGCGTGGGCCTCGGCATCGGCACCATCTTCGGCAATCTTCTCGTTGCCTGTGCCCGCCAGCCCAACTTGACGCGCATGCTCTTCAACTACGCAATTGTCGGCTTCGCGTTGACGGAGGCCATCGGGCTTTTCGCGTTGATGTTGGCGTTCCTGATGCTGTTCTCTTAGACGGAAAGTACTCAAACGGTCGCCAACGGAACCAATAATTTTGGAATAAACGTTGTGTTCACACAAGGGATCGGAGGTGGCTCACGACGCCACGTGGTCGCGCGTACCGAAGAGAGAAAATAATTGTTGTCATGCTACCTAAGGAGCTACTGTTCGCCAATCCAAATGACCGATACCCTCAAGAGCTTCCTTGCCGGCTGGGCAGGCGGCGCTGGAAACCTGCTCGTCGGTCACCCCTTCGACACCGTCAAGACACTGCTGCAGAATGACTCCAAGGGGCAGTACAAGGGCGCCGTGGACTGCGTGCGTCAACTTGTCAAGAACGAAGGCCCCCTAGCGGTGTACAAAGGGGTCACCGCACCGCTGTGCGGAACGGGCGTGGTCTTCGCGATTTACTTCGTGTCGTATGACTCCTGCGAGCGAGTTCTTCGTCGAGCGAAGGGCCTCGATGCCATGCGGCCACTGTCGTTCGCCGACGTGCTCATCTGCGGAGGCAGCACCGGCGTCTTCGGTTCGTTGGTTCTCGGCCCCGCTGAGTTGGTCAAGGTGAACCAACAAACGGCCAAGCAGGCTGGACTCGACGGAAGCTTCGGGGGGGTGTGCCGCAGGCTGTACGGTCAGGGGGGTCCGATGGCCTTCACTCGAGGCCTCGGCGCCACGATGGCCCGGGACGTGCCCGGCTCCATGGCCTGGTTCGGCGCCTACGAAATGACGAAGCAAGCCATCTGCGACAATCCCAAGAAGCCCACCGTGTGGCAGGCCCTGGTCGCGGGTGGCTGCGGCGGTTTGGGCATGTGGTCGTTCGCTCTTCCACTGGATACCATCAAGACGCGAGTGCAAGCACACGTGGGAACCCCAATCGGCTTTTTCGGCGCCTCTCGAATTATTCTCAAGGAAAATGGTGTGGCCGGTTTCTACCGTGGCATCGGGCCTGCCCTCCTTCGCGCCTTCCCAGCCAACGCCGCGTGCTTCGCGGCGAAAGAGTCTGCACAAAATTTCTTGGACTCTGTGGTTTAGGGGCCGTGCGACGCCCCTCAATCCCCATGCCACTTGCGGCGGACCAAGCGTCCCTGTGCAAACTGCGATCAACAACATCAAAATAGAATGACTCACTCACTCGCGCTCTTCGCTCTTCGTTCGTTACGCGTGCCCTGACCGGCACCTGTGATGGAGATGGACCGTAAGCAGCCGACTGCTGCTCTGTTTGTACGATCACTCCGCTCTATTTATCGTGTGCTGCCACTCCTAAGATCAGGGCTGGAAGGGGCCTATGGAGGCAGGTAGTTCCGTCGCTCATCTTCCTTCGTGTGTCGATGACGATGACGACGCGCTGTTGTCGGAAACTCTTCGGCTGTGCGCGGGCGGCGACTGGAGTGTTAGCCTCGCGATTGCGGAGGCAGCGCTCGCACTTGAAGGCGAAGGCCTTGTCGCGTCAGGAGCAAAGGCTCGGTGGGCGGCGATCGCTGGCGTCTCCTGCTATCGGCTGCGTCGCTTTCGCCAGGCACTGGACTATCTCCATGAAGCGCAATTACCCATTTCGCGTGGTGGTGACGCGGCGCGTCCGATGGATGATTTCCCTGTTTCCGTCACCTCGGTCGATCGCATGATCGCCGCGTGCCAGAGGTGCTGCGCCTACAGGGCAGCAACGGGTGGCGTGACGGCAGCGTGCGTCTCTCCTCGGCGGCCCAACACTGTTCGGCGGGCAATGTCGTTATTGACCTTTGTTCTAGCACTGTTCGTTTTGGGCACCATTCTGGCTCACTGGCGGTCGGTTGGCTTGTCGCCGACGCATCCCGCCGACGAAGAGGTGGCGGTACTGGAAGCAGTACCTCCGTGCCATGAAGTGACGCAACGGATCGCTCGGTGCCTAGCGGATTGCGAGCAACGAGTCGTGAACGACTCAGACCTCACGGCTTACCTGGCCGCCTGGCTCACGCTCATGCCCATCCCCGTGTAGGCGATGATGACCTACCCCCTTTTAGGTACCGCTTACTGGTCTCGCACGGCATCCTATTGCCTCGCCGAAGCAATTTGACTGGAAAGGAAGGGGGTGAAAGACAGCAAGAGAGAGAGTGAGTGAGAAAGTCGAACATGTTGGAAGGCGTCCGTGTGGTGCAACTGGCATCCTTACTTCCGGGACCTCTGTGCTGCAAAATGCTGATGGACATGGGTGCCGAAGTCGTCATGATCGAACGTCCCCACGCCGGAGATCCGCTACGCGCCATGTTGCTTGGGCCCCACCTGGGGGGGCCCATGTTTTCAGCCCTGAATGCGGGAAAGTCAAGCTTGGTTTGTGACGTGACGAAGCCCACCCAGGTTGAGCAGCTTCACTCGAACTGGCTTTGCCCCGCGGACGTCTTGGTGTTGAGCGTGAGACCTGGCTCTCTCGACGCTTGCGGCCTCGGTGTCGACACGTTGCGACAACGGCATCCGCACTTGATTGTGTGTTGCATTACCGGGTACGGGCTGACGGGCCCGCTTGCCAAGCGCGCCGGGCACGATTTGAACTACCTCGCCCGATCTGGTGTCCTCGGCATGAGCGCAGGCGAGCACCCCCGGCCACTGCCGGTTCAGGTGGCGGACGTCGCAGGAGGTGCGTACGCGGCTGCGTTACAAATCACCGCCGCGCTCGTGAAGGCGTGCCGCGACCCCCAAGGATGTGCTCGGAGAGGGTGTCTCATCGACGTGTCGATGACGGACGTTTCCGCATCGCTCCTCATTGGCTCGGAGCCCCTCCGCGTCGCGCTGGATGGCGTGGAAGACATGACCCGGGGTGGCTTCCCCTTGTGCGGGGGTGTACCATGCTACGACGTGTACCCCACCAAAGACGGCCGTCACGTGGTCATCGGCGCACTGGAGGCACCTTACTGGCGGAAAGTGATTGCGCTGCTCAGCCTCCCCGACGAGTTCCAGTCCGCGTCAGCTCAGTATGCCATGGGCTCCAATGGCGACGCGATTCGACAGCGCATCGCGGCCGCCACACGGCAGCGCACGTGGCGCGAATGGTGCGACGTGCTGGAAGGCGTCGACGTCATGATGGACCCCGTGTTCCTACCAGGCGAGGCGGCGCGCAGCGCCCATTTTCGACACCGCTTCCCTTCGCGGCCGGACCCGTCCATGCTGCCCGGCACGGCCGTCGGCATCGTTGGCAGCGGCGCCGAATGCCGAGGCGGTGGCACCGCACCCCAACTGGGATCGACGCCGCTGACGGATAGTTGGAAGGACGCCACGCGACGCCCACCGCCGAGCAAGCTGTGAGCCTCTTGTCGATGCACCCGGTTCCCGCGCTTGACGGCAAGCCCGCTGATGGGCAAGAAAAAGTGCCAGGTTGTTCTTCCCCTTCTCACAGAACTGTGTAGGAACTCTCGACGCAATGTATTCGTCGCGCATTTGTGTCGCCGTTCGGAAGAAGCCATGCGCCGAGATCGAAAAGGATGTAGTCAACTGCTTTTCGCCGCAGCTCGTCGTCAACGAGCCACGCGTAAAGTACGATCTCACGAACTACATCGAGAAGCACAGCTTCGGTTTCGATGAGGTGTTTGACGACCGCTGCAGCAATCGCGACGTCTACACACGCTGCTGTCAGTCGCTGATCGACACGGTCTTCAGCCACGGAAACGCAACTTGCTTCGCGTACGGGCAAACAGGAAGCGGGAAGACGCACACGATGCTGGGCCGGGGCGAGGAGCCTGGCTTGTACGTTTGTGCCGCGCGCGATATCTTCGCCAGAGCGAACGCGAAGCAAAGTGAAGTGGTTTGTGCCTTCTACGAAATTTACGGCCGCAAGCTGTTCGACTTGTTGAATGGCAGAGCCAAACTGGTGGCCCGCGAAGATGCGGAGCACGTGATCAACATCTGCGGCCTGTCCGAGCACCCAGTCACCAACGTCGAGGACCTCCTTCGCATCATCTCGTCGGGGAGCGCATATCGGGCCGCGGGATCGACGAGCGCCAACGCCGACTCGAGTCGTTCCCACGCCGTGCTGCAAATGGAGGTGCGAGAAAAGGTCACTCAGAAGGCAGTCGGGAAGATCAGCTTCATCGACCTTGCTGGCAACGAGCGAGGCTCGGACACTTTTGACTGCGACCGGAAAACGCGGATGGAGGGCGCTGAGATCAACAAGTCGTTGCTGGCCCTCAAGGAGTGCATCCGCGCCCTTGGCATGGGGAAATCCCACGTTCCCTTTCGGGGCTCGGTGCTGACGGAGGTGCTTCGCGATAGCTTCTTAGGCAACAGCCGCACGACGATGATCGCGACGATCGCTTCTTCCAGCACCAACTGTGAGCACTCACTCAATACATTACGATACACGCAGCGCGTCAAGGACCTTCCCGGGGGGAACAAAGGCGATGCCGCCCCGCAGCCACCGGCCGCCGCCGTCGCGGCCGGTGTTCCGTCACGGGGCGCACCGGCGCGCGTAGCAGGGGGGGCGATCGCCCGCCCGCCCGCTGCCCCAAATCGGCCACCCGGCTACGACGACGAGAAGCTTGCGGCAATCGTCCGCAACTTAGAGGAAGGTGCCGGCGCGGCCCCTGGTCCGTCGAAAGCAGCGGCAAACGTCAACACACCGCAGGGAGCGCCATCCACGGCAGCCGGAAAACGGCCGACTGGCAAGCGCCCCGAGTGGATCAATGACTTTGCCGCGCCAGGGGAAGCCGACGATCCCTTCGCGGCGAAGCTTTCCGCCGTGGCCGCCGCGGCCCCCCCTAGTGGTGCGATGCGACTGGACGACATCATCAAACAGCGGCTTCCAGAGCTCGATGAAATAGAGCAGCAGGAGGCCAACGAAGACGACGATGAGCCTCGGACGCCGCCCCCGGAGACGCATGCCGTCACCCCGGTCGCGGGCGGTGGCCGAAAAGCCGCGCAAAAAATTCGCGCGGTGCACGCCCACGTCGCGGAGGCGATTCAGCGGTCCGAGGAGGAGTTGGCGTCCTTTCACAGGCGTCACGTCGACGCCAAGATGCTCATCGTGCGGGAGGAGGTCGACGCTCTCGCCAAGCTGGACCAGGGGGGCTGCACCA
>ERZ1292630.5073-Hain-H41-02um-R3-5073-length-10940-cov-10_pt1 | contig 10940 bp, 12 predicted proteins | sample MGYA00564408_ERZ1292630 | MGnify/ENA primary metagenome ERZ1292630 (study PRJEB36523, sample SAMEA6512641) | groundwater metagenome | collected 2019-01-08 | study: AquaDiva: Metagenomics assemblies of 32 groundwater samples
ATGCAGCTGGAGATCGAGCGGGAGGCCTTGCGGAAAGAACAGGATCAGGCCAGTCAGGCGCGGTTGGCGACGCTTGAGCTGGAGCTGGGTGAGAAACAAGGAGAGCTACAGGCGCTCAAGACGCGATGGGATTCTGAGAAAGCCTCGGTGGCGCGGCTGCGTAAGATGCGAGAAGCGATGGAAGAGGTCAAGCAATCGATGGAGCGGGCGGAACGGGCCTACGATCTGAATCGCGTGGCGGAGCTGCGCTACGGAGAGTTGCCGCGTCTTGAGCGGGAACTGGCGTTGGAGCAGGAACAGCTCGGTAAGAAACAGGGCGAAAGCCGGTTGCTCAAAGAAGAGGTCGATGAAGACGACATCGCGGCGATCGTGAGTCGCTGGACGGGAATCCCCGTCTCCCGGCTGGTCGAAGGTGAAACGGAGAAACTCCTCAAGCTGGGCGAACTGCTTCATCAGCGTGTGGTCGGCCAGAACGAAGCGGTGGAAGCGGTTGCCGATGCCGTCCTCCGCGCGCGTTCCGGCATCAAGGACCCGAACCGGCCCATTGGTTCGTTTCTCTTTCTCGGTCCGACCGGAGTCGGAAAAACCGAATTGGCGCGGGCTCTTGCCGCGACGCTCTTCGATGACGACGCCAACCTGATTCGGATCGACATGTCTGAGTATATGGAAAAACACACGGTGGCCCGTCTGATCGGGGCCCCGCCAGGCTATATCGGCTATGAAGAAGGCGGACAACTGACTGAAGCCGTCCGGCGGCGTCCCTTCTCAGTCATCCTATTCGACGAGATCGAAAAAGCCCATCACGACGTATTCAATGTTCTACTACAAGTACTGGACGACGGACGATTGACGGATTCTCAGGGCCGGACCGTCGATTTCAAGAACACCGTGCTGATCATGACGTCGAACATCGGCAGCCCGCAGATTCTTGAGGCGCAGCAACGGCGCGCCTCCTATGACGAGGTCTGTTCCCTCGTGATGGTGGAACTACGAGAACACTTCCGTCCTGAATTCTTGAACCGCGTCGATGAGACGGTGGTGTTTCATCCTCTGGAAACGGAGCAGCTTGCGAAGATCGCGGAGATTCAGCTTGAGCGGTTACGGGCTCGTTTGGCGGAGCGGCGGATCACCCTCACCATCACACCGGCCGCTTTACGGCACTTGGGTGAGCGAGGGTACGATCCGGTCTATGGAGCCAGACCCTTGAAGCGATTGATCCAGCAGGAGCTGGAAACGCCGATGGCGCGTCAATTGATCAAGGGCGAATTACGCGATGGAGATACGGCGACTGTCGATCTGAAAGACCAGCACATCGTCATCGTGCCGACGGTTACAGCATAGCGGCTGCGGAATAGGCTCAGGATGCTCAAACAGGCCGTCCAGCAAGGCCGCAGCCGATGAAAGCACCGGAGGCGTAGCCTCTTGGGCTACGTTGAGGATGCTTTCGAGGCGAGAACGAAGCTGGCGGACTGTTTCAGCATCCTGCCAGGAGAGGGTCCGTCGTCCTGCGTCTCAGCCGAGGATGACGGAGCCGCCCTTCACATCCTGCGTGGTGCCGCTGGCACGGAGCTTGTCGATTTTCCATTCGGTGGGAGAGACCTCGAACACGTGACCCTTGATCGTGTGGAACGTCCCTTTCGTGAAGGCGACCACGTCCGGCGCTTTCAATTCCATCTTCAGGATAATGGTTCCCGATGTCAGATGTGTGAGTAGCAGACTCTTCGGAGTCTTACTCACTTCGTAGGCGCGTTTCTCGTTGATCATCAGAGTGCTATCGTTGAGCTTGGCCGTGACTTTCCCGCCTGCATCGAACAGGGCAAAGTTCACGAGTAAGGCACCCGTGGCCGGTTTCAAGGCTATCTGAATCTGCGGGATCCCCTCGACTTCAATCGTGCCGTCGGTGTTGCGATACAGGTTCGAACCTACTTCCACGTCCATGTCTGGCCTCATTTCACTATGATGTAAGAAAGAATCGATTATGCCTTTTTGATACGATCCAGTATCAATGCGATACAGCCGCCGAGCAGCCCCCCTCCCATGATGGTCGTGAACAGCTCGACTAATTTGAGTTCCCACACAGACCCCTGCGCTTGCATGACTTCCCGAAGGCCGCCTTGCAGGAGAATCACGGCCAGCGCCATGGTCGAGCCGACAATAAACCACCAGAGAAATACTTTCAGCGTCGACACATCAATCCTCAAAACTCCATCCGACGGTCGAGACTGCGATATTGAACCGCTTCTGCCAGATGCACCGGCTCAATCGTATCAGAGCCTGCGAGATCGGCAATGGTTCTCGCCACACGCACGATGCGCCCATGGGCCCGGGCAGACAATCCGAGTTTCGTCAGCGCTTGTTCGAGGAGCTCTTGAGCCGGAGCCTCCAGGCCACAATACCGCTTCAGGAGCCGCGGCTTCAACTGGGCATTCGTGTGAATCCCGTCTTGACGATACCGGTGGCGCTGCCGATCCCGTGCCGCCAGGACGCGTGATCGAATCGTGGCGGAACTTTCCGGCATGGGACCATGATCGTGGAGGTCTCGCACAGAGACCGGTGGGACCTCGATATGCATGTCGATTCGGTCCTGGAGAGGCCCCGACAACTTCGCTCGATAGCGGCGGATTTGCTGTGGGGTACAGACGCATTCGCGTGCGCGATCCCCATAGTAGCCACAGGGACAGGGATTCATTGCGGCGATCAACATAAAACGCGCTGGATAACGGAGCGAGCCACTGGCCCTGGTCAGGGTCACATGCCCGTCTTCCAGTGGTTGCCGTAATCCGTCTAAGACGGGACGACGAAACTCTGGCGATTCGTCCAGGAACAATACGCCATTGTGGGCCAAAGACACTTCTCCCGGCCTGGGAACAGTTCCGCCTCCGATGAGTCCGGCATCGGAAATACTGTGGTGTGGTGCGCGAAAGGGACGGACGGTCAGAAGCGGATGATCGGCCGTCAATTGTCCCGACACGCTATGGACGCGAGTCGTCTCGATCGCTTCTTCCGGCTCCATGAGGGGGAGAATCGTCGGGAGGCGCTTGGCCAACATGGTCTTGCCTGATCCAGGGGGTCCCACCATCAAGAGATTGTGGCCTCCGGCTGCAGCGATCTCCAGGGCGCGCTTCGCGTGATCCTGTCCCTTCACATCGCCGTAGTCGTCATCCTCCACCGGACGCATGGCAAAGAACCGATCACGGTCTACGTGGGCCGGAGTCAGCGCAACCGTACCATTAAGAAATGCCACAGCCTCGGGGAGCGTATGGAGTGGATAGGCCGTCACGCCCTGCACCATTGCGGCTTCTTGGCTGTTCTCAGCCGGCAAGAGCAGACTATGGTCGGGCCGACAGGCGATCCCAATGGATAAGGCACCGGTAATGGCCTTGATGTGTCCGTCCAGCGAGAGTTCACCGATACAGACGCGGCCTTGTACCCTCTCGGGCGGAATGACTTCTTCCGCGACGAGAATCCCAATGGCAATGGCCAGATCGAGCCCGGACCCTTCCTTCTTGATTCCCGCAGGAGCGAGATTCACAGTGATTTTCTTAGCCGGGAAATGAAAACCCGTATTCTTGAGCGCGGAGCGAACGCGGTCCCGGCTCTCCCGCACCGTGGCATCGGGGAGACCGACGACCGAGAATTGTGGAAGCCCTCCGGCAATATCGACTTCCACGTCGATTAAGTGCGCATCGATACCGACGAGTGCCGCACTCAGAACTTTTGCGAGCATGAGGAACTCCGGTGCAAGACGGAAGGCTGCTGGATTATAGAAACCGTGTCGTGTTGTTTCAACCGAAACATCAAGAGACGGCAGAGATATGGTTCCATTTCAACTGCTGCGGTCATAGCAATGACGTCGACCTGGACTCTAGTCGGCTGCAAAAAACTATGTTGGCACGCGAGAACTTCGAGGGTCCGTTTGTGTGACACAATAGAAGAATACTTTCGCAGGATGCTCAAAAGGGCCGTTCAGCAAGGCCGCAGCGAGTGAAGGGCCGAGGCGTACCCTCTGGGGTACGTTGAGGGTCTGAACGATGCGAGAACGCTGCTGGCGGACTTTTCAGCATCCTGCTAGTACCCCCACCTCCCCTTCTGTATAATCCCTCCCATGTCTGTCCCGTCCCACTCCCTGCGATCGAGCCTGCTAGAACATGCTTCACAACTAATGTCGCCTGGCACCATGCCCGTCTTTTTTCTCCTTGGTGGCCTAATCATGGGGGCTGGCAGTCCGGTCCTAGCCCAAATGCCTGGTCGAGTGGCCACCCCATCCGGACCAGTTGGAGCCTCGATGGCCGTGCTCGCGATGTTGCAAGATGCCGATGTGCTTCCACCAGAAGGCACTCCCGAGGCGAATCGCGTCATCAGGGTAGTCATTCAATTTCAATCGGTGCTGATGAAGAGCACCGATCCGGACGTGCAAGCCTTTCTGAGTCAGGCGCTGGAGGCACAGGGGGAAAGCCCTGCCAGCGAAACCCTGTCCCGATTCCGTTCGTCAGGCTGGACGTCAGAAGTGCTGGAGGCGCTCAATGAACAGTGGGTCGCCACGGCGATCGATCAACGAGCGCGGTTAGAGCCGGGGTTTCGCCAATTCAACGTCAGGCTGGCGGATTTCGGTTGGTTGATGGAACTCGTGGCGAAGGCACGTACCGCCTTCGTGCAACGGGGTCAGAATATTCACCAGGTATTTGCGCAACGACGGCGGGACATGCCGGGCGGCGCACAGTAACCGCAACAGGAGGACGCAATGGCAACGAAAGCTTATATCCTAATCAAGGTCAAAGCAGGGCGGACGAAAGATGTGCTGCAGGCACTCAAGCGCCTCGCAGGCGTCGAACAAGCCCATTCCTGCTTTGGTCGGCCGGACATCATTGTGTTCATCAGCGTCACGGACGAACGAGCCCTCTCGGATGTCGTGATCACGAAGATTCACCAAATCGAGGGAGTGGAAGAAACAGACACGCATATTGTCGCCGATGCCTAGCGGGATGCTCAAGAAGGCATGCCGTTCGTGAAGCGTGAAGCGCATCTCGCGAAGATGCCGCAGCCGGTTCTTCAACGAGAGGCGAACGACGTTTCATGCTTCACGGGCGTCGAGAGCGACGTTGACGGTAGCCCCTCCTTGTTCTGCTGAATGGTAGCAGGCATCGGCCACTTCGACGGCACGGCAGCCATCGCGCCCGGTGATAGGAGGCGGGGTCTTCGTCTCAATGGCATGGACGAAGGCCCGGAGCGCGGCGAGAATCGTCTGCTGCGGTTGGACGGCCCATTCCTGAGGACCGGTGTCACCGATGACACCGGTTACTCGGTGGTGAAACCAATCAGCGGCCATCTGCCCCTGGCTTCCCACCCATTCCGTTCTCGCAACCCGCCCCCCGACGACTCGTGCAACGTCTATGAGGCATCGTATGCCACCTGTAGTCCGGGCCTGCACGATCGCCATCGTCTCCGGTGCGACGGTCGGGAGCTGGTCCAGTTCGCACCGGACATCGACTACCTCCTCGCCGGTAAGAAAAGGCACCAAATCCAAGAGGTGAATCCCAAACTCCAAGAGCGCCCCGCGTTGACCTGGTATCGGTGACTGAATCTGAGCGCTGGCTTTTGTTTCAATCCGGCTGGTGAAGGTGGCGTACCGGAGCCGTCCGATCTCCGGCAAGTGATCTTTCAGAAAAAGAATCGTTGAGTCGAAGCGCATGGTCTGGGCGGTCATGAGCAATACGCCTGCCTCTTCTGCTGCCCACACCATCGCGCGTGCTTCGCGGCCTGTCGGCGCTAACGGCTTTTCAATGAGGATCGGCTTCCCCGCCTTCACGGCCTCAAGACAGATCTCATGAGAGAGCGACGGAGGGGTCACCACGACGATGGCCTCTACCGTTGGGTCGGCGATCAAGGCGCGATAGTCTCCATAGACAGGGATCTCTGTCGTCGGGAGCAAAGGCAGACCCTTCCCGACCCGTTTCCGGCAGAGAGCGGCAAGGCTCACTCCTGGAAGATCGTGGAGGAGATGCTGGATATACCGGCTGCCATGCCGGCCGACACCGATGAGACCGATTCCAAGTGGCATTATCGTCCTCCATACCGTGATGGTGAAAAAACTGTAGTCGCCAGCGAACGCGTGGTCAACTAAAACTCGACCCTTGGAGCCTGATTGACAACCCGACGGCACGGTCCCTATAGTACGCCCGCGTCGCACGAATCCCGTCTCAAGATGACAGCACTCAGCAAAGCCTTGATGGAAAAGAGATTGCCGCAATGATATCCACCATCGCCCCCTTTACCTTGGATCAAATCGGTACCGGCACGGCGCGCTTTCCGAGCGGCGTCGCCATTCCTACGCTGACGGATGCCGCCGTCGATCCTTATATCCAGACACGCGTCTCCAAGCATGTGCATGTAGAATGTGTCCAGTTTTGGCCCCAGCCAAAAGGGCTCTACCCTGGGCTCGTTTTATTGCATGAAGAGTGGGGGCTGACCTCGCAAATCAAGGATCTCGGCGCCAGGCTGGCGTGCGAAGGCTACGGCGTCATCATTCCAAACTTGTACGGGCGACTGGGCGGCATGGTGACGGCGAACGCAGAGGTTGCGGATGCGCTCATGGGCAAGCTGAACGAGACGCTCGTCCTGCAAGACATCAATTCCTGCTGTGAGTTTCTCAATACGCGCGACCACATTAAGCAAAACATCCACGGCGTAGTCGGCTACGGCATGGGTGGATCGTACGCGCTCCGGTTTGCCTGTCAACGGAAACGGCTTCGAGCAGCGGTCGTCTATTACGGGCGAGTGATGCAGCCTGAAACCGAGATCAAAGATTTGTACCCTCCCCTGCTCTATCACCAAGCCGGGCAAGATCAGTGGGTGCCGGCTCAGGATGTGGATCGGTTGCGTGCGGCTGCGACTGAGTATAAAAAGCGTGTCGAGATCCGGACCTACCCCACTGCCCCCCACGCGTTCTGCAATGAACAACGTGTGGAGAGCTATCGTGCCGATGCGACGGGAGAATCCTGGGAAACAACTGCCGCGTTTCTCAAAACCTGCTTCCAGGGCACCTAACCAGTTCCTCACCCAATCGTGTTACTTGAGAGTCCAAGCCAACGCGCAGTAGAGTAGCCCGATGCGCAATTACATCCTATTTATTCGACCAGTCCAGTTCCGAATCGGCCTCGCCCTTGCGATGCTGATCGTCTCTGTATTCGGGGCCTGGCTCAATGCCAAGGCAGACGAATCCCTTCCGAGTGCCACGCCAGATTTTCCCTCGGTCATGCGTCCCCATTCCGATCAACTAGCCAAGGTGGAGTCCGACAAAGGGGCCATCAACCTTTTTGTGTCGGCAATCGGTCCTGCGCTCCAGATGGGCGATGTGGCCAGAACATTGGGGGCCAACGCGTTGCCTGCCAAACTTGCGAAAGAACTCTTGGTGCCGGATCTGACGGCGGCGGCCCATCGGTTGATGGGCAGTCTGGCCGCCTGGCATCTTGCGTCCACCGTCCGGCAGGCTGTGAGAGATCAGCAACTTGCGACGGTGACCGAGCGACTATCTGGAACCACAAAGTTCCGAGCATGGCTTGATCAACAGGGAACAGCGTCCTGGCATGACTCACTGAATCAACTCTCTGATGTGGTGGCCTCCCCGGAATGGGCCAAGGGGAATCAGGGAGAATCTGTTCAGACATTGTTGGTGACAGTCCTGGAGCGAACCACTCGCCTGGAAGTGGATGCCATGCAGGCCAGCTACCAGGAGTGGGATCGTATCAGGAATTGGAAAGATCGGGTGCGCGGGCTGCGTGGGCAAGCCCGCCTCTGCGGAACCTGGCAATGGATCATTCATAACCATCAGCAACACCATCAAGAACAAAAGCTTTCATTGCTCTTTCCACCAGCAGGAAATATGCAGACTACTTTGCCGGGACTCGTGGAAACGATCGTGTTGGGCGAGAACGTCTATCTACGGTGGGAAATCGATGGTCGGGTCCAAGAAGATAGTCTGCAATTCAGCAAAGAAGGCAAGGGGCTCGAAGGGACCTTCGTGAATTCCCAAGGAGGTTGGGGGTCGATTAGCGGAAAGAGAACGGCTAGCTGTACACCCTAGAGAGTAGGGCTCGTGGTACGAGCATTCCACCAGATTCGCCAGCCGAAAAGAATCCAACCTGCCAAGAATGCCAACCCACCGATCGGGGTCACGGCCCCCACCCACCGAATTCCTGCGAGAGACACCACATACAGACTGCCTGAAAAGAGAAGAATCCCGATGGTAAAGAGCCACCCGGTCTGTTCAAGGCGCTGTTCCGGGTAGCGATCAATTGCCCAAGACACTATACAAAGCCCAAAGGCATGATACATTTGATACCTCGTTGCGGTATCGAATACTTGAAGGCTGGGTGTATCCAGAATTCTCTTGAGTGCATGGGCGCCAAAGGCGCCGGCAGCAACTCCGGATCCCGCAAAGACCGTTCCAAGTACCAGGAAGCGTTGAGAGAGAGACCGACCGATCATGGAATCCTCCGAACAGATTTCTGGAAAACCATTGTGGCACGACAGAACTCCGCTGGTTCACACGTTTGAACAAACAGGAACCGCATGCAGGATGCTCAAAAAGACCGTCCAGCAAGGCCGCAGCGAGTGAAGAGCCGAGGAGGTACAAACCTCACTTCGTGTGAGCCGTTCGCCCCTAGAATAGATCTTGGCGAACGGAAAAGCCCCTCCAGTAATTCCGACATCCGAGAAGCTCTCGTCGGTACGTTGTGGGTTTGAACGATGCGAGAACGCCGCCGGCTGACTTTTTCAGCATCCTGGTAGTCGCATCGACGGTGGATTCTAGCAGAAAGCACTGAGTCTCGATATGCCGCTCGAATGCCCCCGCTGTTTATTGACCAATTCTGATTCCACGCCCACCTGCGAATGTGGGTATGATCTGACCCCGCAGATCCGCAAAGTCACTGGTGCGACCACCGTCACCTTCCGAAGGATAGAGCGTCGTGTCGCGGATTCTGGCCTGACCAAAGAAGGGTTTGCAATCGGGATCATCGCGGTGTGGATCCTCTTAACGATCGGAGAATGGATCCGCCTTCGTCCGGAGTTAGGAATGCGGAAGTCCCTCAACCTCATTCAAGACAGCATCCTCCTGAGCCTCACCGACTTAGCCGGTGCCTTGATTATCGGAGCCCTCGGGTGGATCGTGGTGTGGATTATCTTGTCGTATGAGGGCCGTCGTCTCCGCCCCTGCCCGAAGCGCACAACACTCGCAGTCACCATCGTGTCAGCCGGACTCTTATTTATGAGTCGATGGATTGCACCGAACATCTTGGCCCAGCACGTGGTGCAGATGGCGATTATCCTGGGTATTGCAGTCTTTGCCTACTATGCAGGCTGCCGAGGCTGGCTGGGGAAATGGTAGCGAGTGGTGCCGGAGGCCGGGATTGAACCGGCATGGGCCTTTTGGGCCCGAGGGATTTTAAGTCCCTTGCGTCTGCCAATTTCGCCACTCCGGCAGCAGAAGCCGCAGTGGCGGGACTCTAGCATCGGGGTCCAGGTCGGTCAAGGTCGGCGTCGTAGGCGCAAACAGCCTAGCAACAAGCTGTTTGCGCCATAGATCTGATCGCCGATCTAGTCGATCCAACTACGCCGCTTCAATCCGCGGTCTCTGATCGTCCTTTCGGATAAGAGCCTTGCTGCGATCCATGACTTCCTTGACGCCGGATTGAACTGACCTGCTCCATCGAGTCGCCTGCAATTGAGCTTTCTTTGCGTAGCGACCGACATCGCGCCTGGTTTCTGCTCCCGTTTGTGGCGCAAAGAGTAATCCAATCCCCGCTCCGATCACCGCCCCACCTGCCACCAACGCTGCGACCTTTGCTGCCTGACGTCCCTGGTCTGACATGGTGAACCTCCTTGAAACAGTTGAATGAAGAATGTGATTGCCGACACCCTGCACGCTCATGCTCTGTCCTTCAGCAGTAAGCGTGCCAGACGAGAAACCGTGAAAATATCCCAAGATTCTTCACGTGGCCGTTTTTGCGATAAAGACCGCCTAATTTTTGGTTGCGTTTTCCTCACAGGTGACGACACAGGCGTGACAGAAAACCAACATACGGAAGGGATTGGCCTCTCAAGCTGGCTTCTGGCAACGATCAGAAGGGATAATCCGTGTGGAGCATCCACGTGCTTGCAATGGTCAAGAACCTCACCTATGATCCTGCCAACAGGCCACATGAGGCACGAATGAACTGGTTGCACGCAATCCCCTACCCCAACATCAGCCCAGTCTTCTTTGAGCTGGGGCCCCTGCAGTTTCGCTGGTACGGTCTGATGTACCTGATCGGACTGGCAAGCGCCTATTTCCTGATCACACGTCGAGTGGCGTCGAAGGGTCTGCCCCTCACTAAGGATCAGGTCTACGATATGGTCGTGTGGGCTGCGTTAGGGGTGTTCATCGGGGGGCGAATCGGCTATACGCTCTTCTATAATTTTTCTTACTATGTGCAACATCCGGCCAAGATCCTGGCAGTCTGGGAAGGGGGCATGTCCTTCCACGGTGGCCTGCTCGGCGTCATCGTTGCCTTATTTTTGTTCAGCCAACGGCAGAAGATTCCCGCCTACACCGTTGCAGACTTGGCGGCTGCTGCCACACCGATCGGGTTAGGATTCGGGCGGCTCGGTAATTTCATCAATGGGGAATTATACGGTCGAGCGACCGATGTCGACTGGTGCATGGTGTTTCCAAACGGAGGGCCGGCCTGCCGCCATCCCTCACAACTTTACGAGGCAGGCCTTGAGGGGCTGCTCTTGTTCACCCTGTTATGGGTGATCGCGAAAACCATGCCGCCGCCGGGAACTATTTTTTGGAGTTTTATCGCCGGCTATGGATTCTGTCGGATGATCGTGGAATTCTTTCGTGAACCGGATGCCCACCTTGGTTTTATCCTTGGATCTTTCTCCATGGGCCAACTCCT
>ERZ1292630.5074-Hain-H41-02um-R3-5074-length-10940-cov-6_pt1 | contig 10940 bp, 9 predicted proteins | sample MGYA00564408_ERZ1292630 | MGnify/ENA primary metagenome ERZ1292630 (study PRJEB36523, sample SAMEA6512641) | groundwater metagenome | collected 2019-01-08 | study: AquaDiva: Metagenomics assemblies of 32 groundwater samples
CCTGACGCGGCGCATCCCCGTCCACGGCAACCGCGACGAACTCGACGACCTCGCTAGCAGCATTCCGGCGTCCGGAAATCCGGTCAGCGCCGATCAGCGCGTGAGAGTGAAGCGGAGCAACCAGATCGCGGTGACTGCCGGACTTCCGGGATCTACGTTCGAGGCGACCATGCGCAACACCGTGGAACCTTTGACCGCGCAGTAGTCACCCTCCACCTTCGGGGAACGACTTGGGGCTCCCACCGATATTTGGTGCGGAGCCCCTCGGTTGCTTAGGAACGGGAAAGTATGAGATTCCCGTTTCGTGAAGTCTACCCGTTCAAAACCCCCATCAACTCCTCCACCGTCTTCCGGATCTCCTTGTCGTTCTGCATCAGCCCATCGATCTTCTGGCAGGCGTGCATGACCGTGGTGTGATCGCGGCCGCCGAACTTGGCGCCGATCTCGGCTAGCGAGAGGTCGGTGATGGTGCGGGTGATGTACATGCCGATCTGCCTCGGGAAGGCGATCGTGTCGGTGCGGCGCTTGCCGCGTAGCGACTCCTCGGTGACGCTGAAGTGCCTTGCCACGAGACGCTGGATCTCGTGGACGTCGACTCGCTGGAGGTCTGGCTTGATCTGATCGCGCAAGACCTCCTGGGCGAACTCCACGGTCAGCGGTTGATTCGTCAGGTCGGAGAACGCCAACAAACGCGCCAGCGACCCTTCCAGGTCGCGAATGTTCGTCTTGATGTTGCTGGCCAGCAAGAGCGCGATCTCGTTCGGCAAGTTCCGCCCCTGCATCTCCGCCTTCTTCTTCACGATCGCCACGCGCGTCTCCAAATCGGGCGCCTGAATGTCGGCGACCACGCCCCAGGTGAAACGCGAAACCAGCCGCTCCTGCAGCGCCGTCATCGAATTCGGCGGCCCGTCGCTGGTGAGGACGATCTGCTTCTTCTGGTCGTGGAGCGCGTTGAACGTGTGGAAGAACTCCTCCTGCGTCGATTCCTTGCCGGCGAGGAACTGGATGTCATCGATGAGGAGGATGTCGGCCGTGCGATAGCGGCTCTTGAACTCGAGCGTCGTCGCGTGCTGGATCGCGTAGATCATCTCGTTCATGAACTTCTCGGCCGAAACGAAAAAAATCCGCGCGCCGGTCCGCTGCTGGCGGACGTTGTGGCCGATGGCGTGCATCAGGTGGGTCTTCCCCAGCCCGACGCCGCCATAGAGGAAGAGCGGGTTGTAGCGCGTTCCAGGGCTCTGCGACACCGCCTGACAGACGGCGTGCGCGAACTGGTTTCCGCTTCCCACGATGAAGCTGTCGAACGTGTTTTGCGGAACGAGGTGAGTTTCGTCACGCGAGATCGGGCCAAGCCGCGGCCGCTCCTCTTCCTCGGGCGCTTCCGGTTCGGAGCGGATCTGAAACGACACCCCCACCGGCTGCCCGGTGGCGGCCGAAAGGGACGACTCGATCAGGGAGCGGTAGTGCTGGTCCAGCCAATCGACGTAGAACGGACTCGGCACCTCCAGGAGGAGGGTGCGGCCGTCAAATTCGAGCGCCGTCAACGAGCGGAACCACGTATCGAAGGTCTGTCCCGATAGATTGGCCTGGATTCGCGGGATTGCCCGCACCCAGACGTCGGAGGCGACCATTGTGTCAATCATCGATCTATCCCCATATCTGCACACCCTCTCCACCAGTTTTCCACAGACTTATCCACAATGCGAAAGGGGCGCAACGTGCACGGAGGTGCCACGTTACGCCCCGAAAGGTTCGGATGGCGGGTCGAGCCGCTCAAAGCAATAAGACCTCGGTGAAGCGCGGCGCGCGGGCGCGCCAGGGAGAGCGATTGATGCAGGCCCTAGACGCGTCCGACAGCTCCGCGGCGGGGGTCTGCGAGGGCCGGAATGTACGCCCGGCGCTTCGGAGGTCGCAACGAAAATGTTGCTGACAACGGTCGTTGGCGGAAACGAAGGGCTTCCGCGGAGGTGCGAGAAGGGCGTTGACCGCCCGGAGGCGGGTCCGATAGACTCCGTCGTTCATGCTCTAGCAAGTCGAACTACACCTTTTCACGAGGTTGGTACCAGTGAAGCGCACTTTTCAACCGCACAATAAGCGCAAGAAGCGGGTCCACGGATTCCGGGCGCGTATGAGCACCCGTGGCGGCCGCGCCGTTCTCGCTCGGCGCCGGGCTCGCGGGCGCAAGCGTCTCACGCCTTAACCCGGCCCCACCGGGCGACACCATCATGGCAAGCGCGGTCTCGCCGCGCGATCGCCGCCTTCGCGCAGGGTGGCAGTTCCGCGAAGTGTACCAGTCCGGTAAGTCGATCCACGGCAACTTGATGACGCTGGTAAGCCTTTCCAAGCCGGAAGATCGTTGCCGCTTTGCGTTCGTTGCCAGCCGGAAGGTCGGCGGCGCCGTCCAGCGGAACCGGGCGAAGCGGCTCCTGCGTGAGGCGTTCCGCGCCGTGCCCGCGGAGCGTCACGACGAGGCTCGTTGGCGGGTCTGGATTGCCCGCGCGAGTTGCGCTGGTTCCGGCTTTGCCGCCGTCTTCGCCGAGATGACCCGCTTGATCGGGCAGGAGCGCCGATGACCGCCATCGCCTCGACGACATCGGTGCTTGGGCGCGCCGCCCGCTCCGGTTTCGGACTTCGCTCTCTATTTCTGCTCTTGGTCCGCGGCTATCGCGCCGCCATTTCACCCGTGCTCCCTCGATCGTGTCGATTCGAGCCGTCGTGCGCCGCGTACGCCGAAGAGGCGCTCCGCCGTCACAACGTCCTGCACGCCCTCTGGTTGATCGTGCGCCGGATCGCCCGCTGCCACCCCTTCCATCCTGGAGGCTACGACCCGGTTCCGTAAGGGATCTCGAGGTCGCCGATTCATGGACAAGAAAACCCTGATAGCCGTATTCCTGATCCTCGGCGTGTTGCTGATCGACTCTGTCTGGTGGTCATCGCGCACGCGCCAGAAGCAACAGCAGCAGCGCCAAACCACGGGGCAGCAGCTGACGCCCGGCGCGGCGGGAACCACCACCGCGACCGGCGGCTCCATCTTGGGCGGCTCGGCCGCGACAGATGGCGGATCGACGACCGATGGTGGAAGCGCGACCGGACAGACCACTGGCTCCACGCCATCAACCCCGGTCATGGGCGCCCCTTCCCTCGCCGGCGAGACGCTTGTCTCCACGAGAGTCGCGGACGCTCCCATCGAGGAGCGGCGCCTCTCGACGAAGGACGTCCAGGCCACCTTCTCCACCGAGGGCGGAACCATCACCTCGTGGGTGGTGCCGGGATACAAGAACCCGGTCACCAAGGGCCCGGTCGATCTCGTTCGCCCCGGCTCAAGCGCCATGCATGTGGTCGTCTCGGCAGGCCAGGCGACATTCGACTTCAGCCACGTGCCGTTCCAGCTGGCCGATTTCAACGAATCGGCCGGAAGGGTCAGTTTCGTAGCGGAGGACTCGAGCGGGGTCAGCGTCACCAAGACCTATCGCGTCGATCCCAAGGGATCGCTTCTCGACGTCGAGGTGCGACTGTCGGCGCCCGCGGACCTCGGTCCCATCCGCTACCGGATCGGATGGGGAAGCTCGCTCCCGATCACCGAGCTTTACGGGAAGCCGGACGAGCTTCGCGGCACGGCGCTCCTGGGCGAGAAGCTCGTCGCGTTGGACACAAAGGGATTGGGCAAGGAAGGGCTGAGGGTCGAGAAGGGGAACGTCCGCTGGGCGGGAGACCGGAGCAAGTACTTCGTCGCGGCGCTCGTGCCCGATTCTCTGACCGTGGACGAGGTCGCCTTCCTCCCCGCGGCCGACGGCTCATCGAGCGCCTGGCTCACCGGCGCGGCAACGCCGGGGTCGCTGGTGGTGCGCCACGCGCGGCTCTACGCCGGCGCCCTTCATTACGACACGTTGATCGGGCTTGGCTCGGGTCTCGACCAGCTGGTGAATCTGGGCTGGAAGTGGCTCCTCCCCGTCAGCACGTTTCTCCTGAAGAGCCTCCTCCTCCTCTACAAGTGGATCCCGAACTACGGCGTCGGAATCATCCTGCTCAGCCTGCTCACGAAGGTGGTCTTCTACCCGCTGACGCAGTCGAGCCTTCGCACCATGAAGATCATGCACCGGCTGCAGCCGCGCATGACGGAACTTCGCGAGAAGTACAAGGAAGACCCGGTCAAGATGAACAGCAGCGTCATGGCGCTCTACAAGGAGCACAAGGTGAACCCGCTCGGCGGGTGTCTCCCGATGCTCCTACAGGTGCCGGTCTTCCTGGCGCTCTACAACGTGCTCCTCTACTCGGTGGAGTTGCGGGCGGCCGGCTTCATGGGGCACATCCACGACCTCTCGGCGCCCGACCTCCTCTTCCAGTTGGGCCCGCTCCCGATCCATCTCCTGCCACTCCTCATGGCCGCGAGCACGTTCTGGATGCAGGCGCTGACGCCGACCGATCCGAACCAGAAGCCGCTCATGATGCTCATGCCGGTGATGATGCTCTTCTTTATGTATAATCTCCCGGCGGGCGTGATCCTTTACTGGACGGTCAACAACGTCCTTTCCGCCCTCCAGCAGCAGTGGGTCAACATCGCCGACGACCGCGAAACGGCGGCCCGCGCCGCCACGTAGCGGCCCAAGCCCGAACGACCGGATGGACCAGCCATGAACGACGAAGTCATCGATATCGAAGCCAACTCCTTCGAGGAGGCCATTGCCGCTGCCTGCATCCGCACGGGCCTCACGCCGCGCGAGCTTGCCATCGACCTCGTGGATGCCGGCTCTTCGGCCAATTCGAGCATCGGATTCCGGCCGGTGAAGGTGAAGGTGCGTCGCCGCAACCCGGAGGGCGCCCCCGACGGCGCCGGCCGCGCGCCGGCCCGGGCGCCGCGCCCGTCCTACGATTCGCACCGCTCCCACCAGGGCGTGTCGCACCGCGCGGAGCCGCGCGATTTCGGCCCGCCTCCCCCGCCGCTCGATCCGGCCCTCATCACCGAGGAGCACGTCGCTCAGGTGAAGCAGCTGGCTCAGGGGCTGGTGGACGCGATGGAATTCCGCGGGGCCGTCGTGGAAGCGTCGAAGACGCAGCACGGCATCCGCGTCGGCGTGAACGCCGGGGAGTTCGACTCGCTCCTGATCGGATCGGATGGCGAGACGCTCTCCTCGTTTCAGCACATCCTGACCCGCATGCTCCGAGCGAAGATGCCCGACTCGGCGCCCCCTCGCCTGGAGGTGGACGTCGCCGGATTCCGCGACCGCCAGATCGAGGGGCTTCGCCAACTCGCCCGCGATCTCATGGGTGAGGTCCAGGGCGGCACGCCCGAGGTGACGACCGACCCGCTTCCGGCCTCCGAGCGCCGCATCGTCCACCTCGAAGTGGCCGAACGGCCCGGGATGGAAACGGTCACGATCGGAGACGGCTTCTACAAGCGCGTCATCATCCGCCGCGCGGCACCGAAGGAGTAGCGTCCGTGGATGCCGCGTCCGGCGCGGCCGGACCGAAACGCCCCCTCAATGGCCACCAGCGACACCATCGTCGCGATCGCCACGGCGCCCGGCGACGCGGCCATCGCGGTCACGCGGCTCAGCGGACCTGACGCCGTCGCGATCGCGGCGCGCCACTTCCGCGGCGCCCGAGACCCCGTAGCAAGCGGCTCACACCGAATTCTGTTCGGCTCGTTCGTGGTGGGTGCCACCGTTTCCGGAGACATCCGCCTCGACACGGTTCTCCTCTCGGTCTTTCGCGCTCCCCATTCCTACACGGGCGAAGACGTGGTCGAGATCTCCTCGCACGGCGGCCCCGCCATTCCCCGTTCAATCTTAGAGTCGCTGACCCGCTCGGGCGCACGCGCCGCGAGGCCCGGCGAATTCACGGAACGCGCCTACCGAAACGGAAAACTCGATCTGGCACAGGCGGAGGCGGTCGCGGCGATCGTCCGCGCCCGCTCCGATCGCTCCCTTCGCGCGGCGCACGCCACGCTGGGGGGTGATCTCTCGCGGCGAATCGAAGCGCTCGACGCGGAGCTGGTGACAATTCTCGCCGAAGTCGAGTCTCGCATCGACTTCCCCGCCGATGTGCGGGAGGCGGCCGAGGTGGCGGCGCTTGCGGCTCGCTCCGGCGCGGCGGCCTTGTTGCTCCGCGAGTGGATCTCGCGGCTCCCCTCGGCCCGTCGACGCGAGGAAGGCGTGCGGGTCGCCATCGTCGGCGCGCCCAACGTGGGGAAGTCGAGCCTTCTGAACGCACTGCTGGGATACGACCGCGCTATCGTGAACGAGGCGCCGGGCACGACGCGCGACACGATCGAGGCCTCGATTTGGCTCGACGGCACGGAGATCCGCCTGACCGACACGGCTGGGCTTCATGCCGCGACCGACCCGGTCGAGCGGCTTGGGGTGGAGCGCTCGGAACGCGCGGCGGCGGCGGCCGATCTTTCGATCGTGGTGCGCGACTGCACGCGTCCCGACGCCGGCGCGGCCGAGAGTGAGAGGCTTCGGGCCGCGGCGAGCGGCCCGGTGATCGTGGCCTGGAACAAGCGCGATCTGGCGCCCGGTCCCATGGCGCTGCTGCCGCCGGCTGCCGCCGCGGGCGCCGCCGCCGCCGGTGTCGACGCTGCCGCCGCGAAAGTCGCCGAAGTCGAGACCATTGCGCTCCGGGCCGGCGGCGTCGATTCCCTGGTGACGGCCATTCGCGCGGCGCTCCCCCGCGTGCTAGGCGAGAACGCGGCAGGCGAACTTCCCGCGACCAGCCTCCGACAGGAAGCGCTCCTGACCGAGGCGGCCGCCGCGCTCGAGCGCGCATCCGACCAGTTGAGCGCCTTGGATCCCGACAACGTCGCGTACGATCTGTCGGCCGTCGATCTTACCGAAGCGCGCCGTGCGCTGGGCGAGATGGTCGGCCGTGGCGTCGATGACGCGGTGGTGACTGCGATCTTCGCCCGCTTCTGCATCGGAAAGTGAACGGCATGACGAACCAGCGCCATCCCCTCATCGTCGTCGGCGCCGGCCACGCCGGATGCGAAGCCGCCCTGATCGCGGCACGACTTGGCGTCGAGGCGGCAATCGTCACCATGAACTTCGACGCCATCGGCCACATGCCTTGCAATCCCGCGATCGGCGGGCTGGCGAAGGGACATCTGGTCCGCGAGATCGATGTGATGGGCGGATTGATGGCGCGAGTGGCGGATGGCGCGGGGATCCAGTTCAAGATGTTGAATCGGAGTCGTGGCCCCGCCGTCTGGGCGCCGCGCGCGCAGGAGGACAAGGCGCGTTACCGCATGCTTGTCCGCCAGGCGCTGGACGCAGCACCCGGAATTACGCTGGTGCAGGGACAAGTCACGGCATTCGAGGTCTCGGGCGGACGAGTACGCGGCGTCCGGCTGGCGGACGGCGCCCTTCTGGAAGCGGACGCGGTGATCGTAACGCCGGGCACCTTCCTCGATGGCATCCTCCACGTCGGCGACAGGACGGTGGCCGGAGGCCGTGTCGGTGAGGCTCCGGCGAGAGGGCTCTCCGATTCGCTTCGCGACCTTGGCTTCCGGCTTGTTCGCTTGAAGACGGGGACGCCGCCGCGTCTTCATCGGGACACGATCGACTTCTCGCGGCTCGCCACGCAGCGCGGCGACGATTCGCCGCGCCCTTTCTCCCACTTCACCGAATCGCTCGATGTGGAGCAGATCGTCTGCCACTTGACGGCGACGACCGAGGCGACGCATCGAGTGATCCGCGAGAATCTCCATCGCTCGCCGCTCTACACGGGGAAGATCCGCGGCATCGGCCCGCGCTACTGCCCCTCCGTGGAGGACAAGGTGGTGCGGTTTGCCGAGAAGGCGTCGCACCAGATCTTCCTGGAGCCGGAGGGGCGCGATGCGGTCGAGTACTACGTGAACGGACTTTCGACCAGCCTTCCGGAAGAGGTGCAGCGGGAAATCCTCGCCACGATCCCGGGGCTTGAGTCGGCGCAACTGCTTCGTCCGGGCTACGCCGTGGAATACGATTTCGTGCCGCCGACACAACTGCGCCACACCCTGGAGTCGCGTGAGGTGGCAGGGCTCTACCTGGCGGGACAGATCAACGGCACGTCGGGATACGAGGAGGCGGCGGCCCAGGGACTCTGGGCGGGGATCAACGCCGCCTTGGCGCTACAGCGCCGAGAGCCCTGGCTTCCGGGACGGCATACTTCGTATCTTGCTGTATTAATTGATGATCTAGTAGTTAAAGGGACTGAAGAACCGTACCGGATGTTCACTTCCAGTGCGGAGCATCGGCTCCTGCTTCGCCAGGACAACGCGGACGAACGGCTCCTCCACGACGCGGCCCACCTGGGGACGCTGCATCCGGAAGAGCTCCTTCGATTGGGTCGGCGGAGCGGTGATCGTGTGACGGCACGTGCACGACTCAAGTCAGTCCGAATGGAAACCCCGGAGCGTTCGCCGCGGCTCTCCCTGGCACAGGCGCTTCGCGATGGGTCGCTCGATACGCTCGGCGCTCTCTTGCTCCCCCCCCTTGCCGACCTGGAGAGTGGGGCGGTAGAGTCGGCCACGATCGAGGCTCGCTACGAGGGGTACATCGAGCGCCAACATCGCGCGGTTCTCCGCGCGTCACGATATGAATCGCTGCTGCTACCGGAGTGTCTCTTCGACGAACCGTTGGCGGAACTAGCCGGCGAGGCACGTGAAAAGGTGAAGCGGCTTCGTCCTCGAACTGTTGCTCAGGCATCGCGCATCGCGGGGGTCTCTCCCGCGGACGTATCGGTTTTGGCCATCTATGCCGATCGGGAACAACGAAGGAGTGTGGGTGGTGGCGTCGAACGAATCGAAGGAAAAGCAGGAATCCCAGGAGAGGTCGGCGCCGGAGATCCCCGCGGAGATGGCGGCGGACCGGCGGCTCTACCTGGAGCGACTGGCCTCGGCGACTAAGCCAGCCGCGGCGAGCGAAGAAGGTCCGCTGTCCCACGCTTCATCCTCGCTCCCGCCGCTTTCCGGCGAAGGCCTAACCCTCATGGACCGGTATGCCCGCCTCCTCTACGAGAAGATCCCCACAATCGCCTTGATCGGGAAGGGTGATCGCTCCACGATTTACACGAGGCACATCCTCGACTCGCTGAATCCGCTATCCCTCTTCCCGGAACCGCCTCAGTACATCCTCGACATCGGGAGTGGGGGCGGTTTCCCGGGGATACCCCTGGGGATCGTCTGGCCGGAGACGAACGTAGTGCTCCTTGAATCTAGGGAGCGGAAGGCCGGGTTTCTGGAGCGTACGGTCCGAGCGCTGCCACTCAAGAATGTGAAAGTTGCCTGCGAGCGCCTCGAGGAGCACTCCCGCAAGAAGGAACCGGCGTACGACGTCGTGTTCATCCGTGCCGTATCGGAAGTGGCCCGGCTCCTAGAGACGATTGCGCCGAGCTGCCTCCCAGGTGCCCGGTGGGTCTACTTCGCCGGTGGCGGAATCGATCGGGAGCAGCTTACCCGCGCCCTCGCGATCACGGGGCGTTCGGGGGAGGAGGCAATCGGCGCCTTTGGGGGAAGGCTGCTGCACGGATTGGTCTGAGCGGCACTCACGCCCCAATCGGTGTTTTTCATGTTCCACGTGAAACGTAGCCGCAAATTGCTGTAAAATTGATCGTTACCCAGGCGCTTACACGAATCCCCCCAAATTCCCCATCCTCACCGCTCCCGAGCGACTTCCGTCTCCGTGTCGCTGTTCATCGCCTACCTGCAAATAAGATCAATATTCACAACGAAATAAAAACACGTTTCACGTGGAACATAGAATCCGTTGGCGTTCAGGGGGCTCCCTCGCCTAAACTGGGCCGTTCAGAAGACTCCTCGCCCCGCAGCGCGGCCCCGCCCGCAAATCGAATCAGGGAGATCCATGGCCAGGACGGTTGCGATCGCGAATCAGAAGGGCGGCGTTGGCAAGACGACCACCGCCGTGAACCTTGCGGCAGGGCTGGCGCTTTGTGGAAAGACAGTCCTGCTCATCGATCTCGATCCCCAAGGGAACGCGGGAAGCGGTCTGGGGTATCCGAGTATCAAGGTGCAGCGCGGCATTTACGACGTGCTGACCGGAAACGCCGCACTTTCGGACGTGATCCTGGATACGGAGGTTGTCGGCCTTAGGCTCGTCCCCTCCGGGCAGCGCCTGGTCGGCGCCGAAGTGGAACTGGTGGAGGTGCCGCGGCGGGAGTACCGGCTGAAGGAGGCGCTCGTCGACGTGGAAGAGCGCTTCGACTTCATCTTGATCGATGCTCCGCCCTCGCTGGGATTCCTGACCCTGAACGCCCTGACCGCCGCGCGCTCCGTACTGGTCCCGGTCCAGTGCGAGTACTACGCGCTGGAAGGACTGAGTCACCTTTTGAGCGCCATTCGGCTCGTGCAGCAGGGGCTGAACCCCAATCTTCAGATCGAGGGAGTTCTTCTCACGATGTTCGACAACCGCCTGAACCTCTCTCAGCAGGTGCTCGAGGAGACCAGGCGGTTCTTCGCGGAACGAGTCTACCGTACCGTGATTCCCCGGAACGTCCGTCTCAGTGAAGCGCCAAGTTTCGGCAAACCGGTCGTGATCTACGACCCTCAGTGTGCTGGATCGACGAGCTACATGAATCTCGCTAAGGAGGTGATCGAACGTGGTTAGAAAAGCATTGGGTAGAGGGTTGGAAGCACTGATTCCAGCGGCGGGAGAGCAGGAAGTCCCGGTCATGCCGCCTTCCGGCACCACCGAGACTCGGCCCCAGGAAGCGCGAACCAGCGACATCGTTCACGTCCTTCTATCCAAAATCATCCGCAACCCGGCGCAGCCCCGGACCCAGTTCGATCCCGCCACCATTCGCGAGCTGGCAGATTCCATTCGTGAGCGAGGCGTACTCCAGCCCGTCCTGATTCGCCCCTCCGGCGATCACTATCAATTGGTCGCCGGCGAACGGAGATTCCTTGCCGCCCAGGAAGCGGGCTTCAACACGATTCCCGCGATCGTCCG
>ERZ1292630.5075-Hain-H41-02um-R3-5075-length-10935-cov-8_pt1 | contig 10935 bp, 2 predicted proteins | sample MGYA00564408_ERZ1292630 | MGnify/ENA primary metagenome ERZ1292630 (study PRJEB36523, sample SAMEA6512641) | groundwater metagenome | collected 2019-01-08 | study: AquaDiva: Metagenomics assemblies of 32 groundwater samples
GCTCAACAACATATCGGTCGCGACCGATGAATCCTGGACAGGGCTGATGATCGTTCACGCGACGATCGCAACAACGAACAACACGGCAGGCAGCAGCAGCGGGAGGGAAGGAACATCTGCCTGGCAACGCGTTCAGCGCGAGGGCCGCTGGACGCAGTTCATCCCGCGCGGCCACATTTGGCTCGCGCAGCCGGGCATATTCGACCCAGGGATGACGGGCCCCGCGGGCGCCATCCTATGGGGGGACGTGGCCGCCTCCGCGCAGCGCGTCTTGTCGCACGCGGCGTCGGTATTTGACGCCATCCTTGCGACGACGGGCGGCGACGTTCGACACGCCCTGGCGACTGCCGTGCCGAGCAGCACCGACCTCGTCTATGCAAACTGCACCGAGGCGGCGCGGGCGGCTCGGGAGGCGCGCTGGGTATCGCCGGACGACGCACCGTTGCGTCACGATCGTGCTGCCTTTTCGCTCACCGGAGGTGACGCCGCGCTGCGGGACGCGGCATGCGCGCTCGTGATGCCTGAATGGGCAACGGACGTGGAGGGACCGACCAGCACGATTCCAAGTCATCCGGGCGCATTCTACGCTCCCTCCGCGGTCGCGACCATTTCACGCGGATTCCTCAAGATCGGCTGGAGACCGCCCGTCGAGGCGGAGGCGGCGTCGGGGAGCAGCGACGCATGGTTCGCCACTGGCAGCCCCACCTTCTCAGTGCCCATTCTCACGTGGACAGAGCAAACCAACGTCGTACAATGCCTCCGTTCTGGGATGGGGCGACAGTTTGCGACTCGCAGCAGGTTGAACGGCGGAGACCGGACGATCACCGCCATCCACTCCTCCCAGGACATTGTTTTCGGGTTGGCTTGGACGATCGTGTGTCTGTGCTGTCTGGGCGGCATCGCGCACCTCATCACCCGTCGCCGCGGACTGGTCTGTGGGGTGGAGCTGCCACGGCCGCCGGCGACCGGACGCGCAGCCCACAGTCTGGGGTTCCTCGCGACTGTGTGGCTGGTCGAGCTCGCACTCGTGGGTAACCTTCTGTTCTGGATCGTGCCGGTGGCATCGCCCCCGGTCGCGTCACTTGCGATCGACTCAGCTTGGCATCGGGTGCGGGCCGTCGTCGCCCAGTGGACCGTTCACGGCCCGGCCCTCGCGCTGTGGTATCAGCGCGGGGCGATAGGCTTCCTTCTCCTCACGACCCACCAGAAGCCGTCGATCGCGGTGGCCTTGCAGGCCGCCAGACGCTACGCGGTCGCCGTCCTGCCAGGCCTTGGTCCGCTCAAGGCCGTCGATCCTCCTACGCCAGGCGCCGCCGCTGGAGTGACGGGCGAAGAGACGGGTGTCATCGCGTCCATTTTCCGGGCAGCGTACCCGTACGTCCGTCGCTTCCGTGCGTTCACGGCGACGGTGCGGTTTGCATATTTTTCAGCCCTGCGATCCCCTGGCCGGTTCGCCGTGCTGTTCATCTTTGCCCTCGTATTGGGCACTTGGTTTCCCACGGTTGACTTTGGTGATCGTTTCTTGCTCAGCACGCGCAATGACCCCGAGGGGATTGATATGTCGCGGTGCGACCCGGAAGCGGCAACCAACAACACCACTACGACTGGTATCGGCCATGTGTCAGCGGCGTCGGTGGGGTTGGCTCCGTTTAGCGCCATGTACGTGGCCAGTGGACGTACCTGGGTCAAGGTGTCGGAGGACGACGAGGATGGGGAGGCGAGCGGTTCCGCGGACCTTGTTGACGAGGAGACCGTGACGCTCGTGTTGGTGAGCTCCTCCGTCACTCTCGGTGGGGGGGCAAGTCAGCTCGCGTCAACGACGTTTCACACCGGAACTGTCGGGCTGATCACGGCACGCACCGAGCTAGTCGCGGCGGATCCGCAACGCCCGAGCCTCACGCCTCGCGCGGATTCTCCTGAAACCTGTGAAGATGCAGGAAACGACAACCGCACCGCCGTCCCGTTGGCCATGGCGCCGCGCCTCAGCTGGCGAACCGCCACTCACGTGTTTCCCTTCCTGCGAGGCCCGTTGTGGAGCGATCCGCGCCGCTGGTTCCTCCCGAGGGCCGCTACGTCCGGCAACAGCCTACCGCCGGAAATTCTTGGCGTTGACACTCGCGCCGCCGCACCGTCACTATCGTCGACGCGCGACACGATCATCGACGCCGGGGGGGCCGGTTTGGATCCGTACCGGGGCATGTTGGGCCTCTTCAGCTTGAACGGGACGCCGATATTGCTTTTCGTCGCCTTCGCCGTGTCGCTCGAGACGGTTGGCGTCTCCGTCTTCACGGTGATCTCGAGGCACCGGCTCCTACTGCGCGGCGCGGCATCCCTCATGCTCACAAGCGCAGGGGCCGCGGCCGCCGACCACGCGCGTCGCGCCGCCGCAAGTGACGGCGATGTGCGGACGGGCGACGGGCGGACCGAAATGGAAGAAGAGGGGGGCGGCGCGACCGAGGTACGGGCAACTGCTGGAGGGGTGGGCGTCGTCCGCGCCGCAACGATGTGCGGATCGCTTTGGAAGGACCGCCACCTCTGTGCCTTCGTGTTGCTGCCGCTGTTGCTCGTCGACGTGCTCATCGACACCGTGCAGCTATGGCTGCTGCCCCCTGCGCTCTGCTTTGCCAGCACCCCCGATTCGCCAGGACGGGACTCCTCCTTCCTGATCAACGTCTGGAGCCCGATGTGGTCCTCAGCCGTGGCCTCCGCTGGCCTCTGCGGGCGCGATGACGGCGATGATGTCACGGCGGGCTTCGTCCTGTTCCTGCACGGAACGGCGGTGCTGTCGCTGGCCCCTATCGTGTTCTCAGTCTTCAGGTGTGTCGTGATCCATTTCGTCGTGTTCGCCATGGTGAACAACGCTGCAGATGACGAATGGACGACCGCGGAAGCGCCTCCTCCTGCGGTGCACGGCGGCGTGAGCCAGAGGGACCACATCCGCGAACTGCGGTTCGTGCTTGGCTGGGTTCACTTCCTGACCACCGCGGCAGTCCTTCCTCCTTGCCCAGCATCAGATCATCATGATACGGAACTCCACGCGCCAGGGCTGCACGGGCGGCGGCCAGTGAGACGGCCAATGCACTCGGCATTGCTGGCCGTCTCGCGCGGCTGCACGCTCTCCCCGGTCTTGTCGACCCCTACGCCGGCCCCATCAGATCACCCCGGGGATTCGCCCACAAGCGGCGTCAGCAGCGCTGGATTCGCGCACGGGACGGCCGGCCCCCCGTCGGGCTACCGCATTGTGGCGGCCGTGATTCGACTGCCTTCTCATCGGCATCACCCGCATCTCGCGCCCTCCCTCACATCCTTCCGCCCGTCCAGAGACGACCCCGGGCTAGGGACGCGAGCCGACGTCAGTCTCATCGTCTCCGTCGTTCGGACCGCGTCGTCCCCCTCAGCGGCTGCCGCCTCCGGCGGCGTGCACGAAGATGAGGGGGCATGCGTCGAGTGCCCCTTGACCGCTGCCGTCTATGACCACGTTCGCGAGGTGTGCCGGCGCTGGCTGGCAGCCCGGTGCGACGGGGGTGCGACAGCGGCATCATCCGGCTGGCCGGGTCTCGGCGGACCGCGAGATGACCACCCTCGCGCTGTGCGTGTAGAGGTCCACGTGGTTCTGTCGTTGACGAACGGCGGCGGCTGTGATGCGGCCCTTCATCAGGCAGGCTCCCCTGCGGACGGGCGAGGCATCCGGACGGCCGTTGAGCGCGCCCTGGACGACGTCACCGGAGCTGCCGCGACTGGAGGCGACATTCAGCCACCCGTGTCCGCCACCGTGTGGCACGTCGATGAAGCGCGCAGTGCAGGTGGTCCACGCGCGGGCCCGGAGCCGGCGACCTCCCGTGTCACCATGCACGGCACTTCCGAGGCGCACACAGAGGCCGCGGAGGAAGGAACGGACCGCCGTGCTGACCCGTGGTGGAAGAGGTTGTCGCGTCGACTGTTCGCGCACCTTTCGGAGCCGCAGCACGACGACAACGACCGCGGCATCGTCGCCGAGGAGGGGGAGGCGGCAGGGGGCGAAGACGGCCCCTCCAGCGACCACGGGGGGGAGGAAGAGGGGCCCGGTCCGTCTCTGCCCCCCTTTGACAAGGCGCGCTGCAAGGAAGTCGCCAAGCAGGTCGCCAAGCGCAAGTCAATGGTATCGTTCGCCGACGCTGCGTCGACGCATGCGTACTATGCCGCCCTCACAGGTGTGGACCCCGCCGCGAGTTTGTCGGACGGCGAATCAACCACGCACGACGAGCAGCAGCAGCAGCAGGGCCCCATCCCTTCCCGGGAGTCGGCTTCCCCCGGTGTCGCGCCGCGGATGGTTCGCAGCCGTTTGTCGCGGGACGATGTCGATGTCGTGGTCGCCGCCGTTTCCTCGAGGCGCGACGCGGCAGCCGTGCGGGAGGCCTTCTCCACCTACGGAGCCGTCGGTCCCGATCCGGAGGTGACCGTGCGCCTGCACTCGCTGTTGGCGTTGGCTAGCTGGGCCCGGAAGGTCAACGATGCGCTGCGCCGCCGGGACGCCGCAAGCCCGAGGGCCGTCGCGGTGCTGGTTGTCGAGTTCGATGACGTGCCGACTGCGCATGGGTTGCCTTCGTGCCTGGGTGCCCGCTTCTTGCCCGACGTCATGGCGATGGCGGAGGAGGCGACCGAAGGAGCGACCAGGTCGGACGAAGAGAGGAGGATCGTCGTCGGAGTAGGGGGGGGTGATTCGGCTCGCGCGTGGAACGCAACGGCTGCTGTGGGGGGCCGCGACGGGGTCTGTAGCCTGGCGGGTGGCGGGCCGCAGCATGATGATGATGCGACGAGCACAGGCACCCTGCGCCATGCCAAGCCTTCTTCCGCACTGCGATGGTTCAACCCGCTCGACAGTCTCGTCCACGTCGCGACGCCGCTGGATGTCTTGCGTCACCGCTCCGCTGCGCTTGCGGAGGAATGGCTCAATGACCACGTCTACACCTTTCTGAAACAGGCGGCGGCTGATCCCGGCAAGGGCGATGCAGCTCGCGAACCCCGGTGCGTACCCCGGCCGCCGCGTTCTGCACGCGATACCGAACTCCTGTGGGCTGAGGTCTTCAGCGCGTACTTCCGCCAGGCGTCGTGGGCCGCGGTGGTCACAAGAAGCAAGCCCGAGGGGGACATCGATCGACGAAAAGCCGACGTAGCCATCGACACGACGCTCATGGTGCCCAGCCTGTTGCTGCACGCCGAGGTGTAAGCGATGGCGCGAGTTGCTCCGCCTGATGGCGACCTCCGCGCAGGAGGCGGTGGTGCGCGCTCAACAAACGCGGCCAGCAGCGGCGCCCTCTCGTGCGCGGGGCGCGACCCTGTGGCCGGTCAGCACAGCACATTGCTATTGAGACACATGCCCTCACATTGCTATTGAGGCACATGCCCTCACATTGCTATTGAGACACATGCCCTCACATTGCTATTGAGACGCATGCCCTCACATTGCTATTGAGGATTGTGCCCTTCGGCGGAAAATGAACAATGTTGTTGCTTTCTTTGGGTTTTTCTGAAAATTTCAACAGCCCCTTCCCTTCTGATAAACCCCAATTTTACTCCCTTCGTCTCTCTGTTTCTCTCTCTCGCTCTCTTATCGGCGTTCGATCGTGTTGACATTTCTAAGCCTGTGATCTACTGACGCCTCGCCGCTCTGCTCTCACAATTCTGTTCAAGCTCGAGGCAACAACAAAAATACTGTCGTCAAAACAGCAGGAGCGACGAATGGGCCTTCGAGACAAGCTGCCGCCGTTGGTGCACCCGTTCAAGCCTTCCCCGTTGGTAGACTGGCGCGTGGTCTCGCTGGAGCGGTCGTGGCTGCTCGGCCGCTATGACGACCCCCAAGTTAACGACGAGTTTACCCGCTTCCTGTACCGCGACCTGTCCAACCTTGCGTTCAACGCCGTCTACGGGCTTTGCCCCATTCCATTCCCAGTGGCGAACTTGTTCTACTTCTACCAGCCGCTCTACTCGCTCGAGGTTGCCGTTCCGCTGACGGTTTTCGGCATTTCAGCGGTCGACTTCTACTGCTACGCGACGATGGACCCCAATCAGCCGCGAATGGCCAAGATCCGTGGCCGGCTTGCGTTTGTCATATCACTCATCGCTGTTTACATCGTGACGTTTCCCCTATCGTCGTGCCACGTGCAGTGCCAGAACTTAACGGACCCGTTTTCCTACATGTGGAAGCGCCCTCCGATTCAGTATCAGAAGCACTGCATCGAGGTCATCAGCGCCTACGTCACGTGCGCGATGTTCGTCGCGCTCTTCTGCACGCCTCTGCCAGGCCTGAAAGTCTCGGTGGCGGTGTGCTGGGCGCTCATCCTGTACGGCCTGGGTTACCTATTGCCCGACTTGGCCCCGATTCGCACCCTGCCAGCGAGCAAACTCGCCCCGATGTGGATTGTCTACTCCTGCCTTGTGGTGGGGACGATCGTGATCACCTACGTTCGCGATCGACTTCGAATGGCGCAGTTCGAGCAGGCCGTTCAGGTTGAAAAACTGGCCCGAAACGCCGCGGAGCGCTCCGACGAGGCGGACGCGTTGCTATGTGCCATGCTGCCTGAGTCCGCACTGAGTCGCTTGCTGCAAAACCAGCCCGTTCGCGACGTTGTGCCGTCCGCCACGGTCATGTTCTCCGACATGGTGTCCTTCACGGCGTGGTCCTCCAGGCGATCCGCCCGGGAGGTGGTCAGCATGCTCAACGTGCTCGTGCCGCTCTTCGATGACTGGTCCGTGATCGCGGGCGTCGAAAAAGTGAAGACCATCGGCGACGCCTACTGGGCCGTGGCCGGCCTTCCGGATCCTTCGACGGACCACGCCGATCGGATGTGCCGCTTCGCTCGAGGCCTGTTAGACCGCCTCGTCAACGCCAACTTGCTCAACCCCCAGTGGGACAACATTCAGCTGCGCGTTGGTGTCCATTCCGGTCCCCTTCCTGGTGCCATCCTGGGGTCGAAGCAGATTGCCTACGAGCCGTTTGGTATCACGAACCACCTCGCGGAGGAGGTCGAAAAACACGGGATCGCCGGGAAGGTGGTGTGCAGCGACTCCACGAAAGCGCTCCTTGTCGACGAGACGTGCACCGGTCCCGTTTTCACATGGGATCCCTCGGAGGACGAAGGGTTGCGCGGCCACGAGGGGCTGCCGGCCACAATCATGGGCTACGTGGTCACCACGGGCGACGCGGACGCCACCGAGCAGAAGGCGTCGCAGGAGGTGCTCCTGGAGGAGGTTCGCAGCCAGCTGACCCACCGGAGCAAACGGTCCATGGTAACCTCGAGCAGCGCACAGCGTACGGCCCGTGATCGGTTTCTTCAGACGCGGTCGCACAAACCGGCTTCGCACACCACGGGCGCCAGCCGAGCTGCCCTCATTGCCGTGCCGCTCGACCTCGAGCAAGTGCAAAAAAAGTACAGTGAGCAAAAATTTGCGTTCCCGAACCCGTTCGCCGATCTGCTCGATGCCGATGCCGAGCGCGAGTACCATGCATGGGCCCGACCGCTCCATGCCCCGTTGCGGCACACGTGCCGTGCCGTATCCGTCTGCTGGCCGGTGTTGATCGTCATCTGCTGCCTCATCGAGGGCGCCTACATCCCGCCTGCTTCTTGGGTGCTGTGGGCACTCGCCTTCGCGTGCGAAGTCGGCGCCCTCGTGTTGTCCATCATGGATAAGCTTCCGCGGGTGGATGTGCTCATGACGGTGATCGGGAATGCTCTTCTGCTCATCGGCACAGGCCTCGTTCCCCGGGCGGTGGTCGCGAACGACGTCGCCTACTTATTCAACTTGTTCACGGTCCCCCTTTTCCTTGGGACCGTGGATTTCCCGTGGCCTGTGCTCATGGTCTTGTCCGTCGTGTTCAACGCGGCGCCCGTGTACTACTTTCTCTTCGAGAGCATCTTGTACTTCACGCACGGTTCCTGCGAGGTCATCACGTACATCTACCTGTGCTACCTCGTCCGCTTCTCCGAGTGCCACTTGAGGAATCAGTTCTTGGAGCAGAAGGTGGCGCAGTTCTACCATGAGCGCATCGTGCAAACCACGCACGCGCAGCGCGAGCTCTTGAAGACCATCGTGCCGGAGCGGATCATCACGCCGCTCATGGCCTGGATGGTAGCAGGCTTGAAGCCGGAGCAGTCCATCGTACGCGTTTACCCCAACACAGCCGTCGGCTTCGTCAAGCTCTTCCCTGAGGCCAAGTCTGATTCGCCACAGGAGAAGCACGATGGTGACCTGGCCGTCACCACGCTGCATGCCGCCGACTGGATGCTAGACGCGCACGTCAAAATCGATGCGGTGCTCGAGCAATTTGGCCGCATAGAAAAAATCAAAACCATCGGCGACATTGTGATGCTCGCCGGGCCCTTCGCGAAGGAGTATCAAGCGGACGCCGCCGGCGAAGCGGTCAATTCTGTTGCAACGACGGTGACCATCGACCCTCAGAAGCAAGAGGCCGTGCAGCTGGCCGCCGACGAGCTCTTAGCCATCTGCGTCCTAGCCCGCAAAGTGGCCGCGATTCGCGCTGGGCTGCACGTCGGGGAGGTGGTTGGCGCCGTTCTTGGCACGTCTCGGCTGGCCTTCGACATCTTCGGTGACGCCGTCAACGTGTCGTCCCGCGTCATGACAACCTGCCCGGTAATCGGCGCCGTCGCCACCTCCGGCGAGTTTCAGCAGGCGTGGGATCGTGGGGGGAGGCGCGGGCGTAATATGATCCTCCCCGACGGGGCCCTGAAACTTGGCCCCGGTGTGTCTCGAACGTTCAAGGGGAAGGGCGCCGTCGAAGTCTTCGAGGTCATCAAGTTCCCGAGCGACGAAGAAATGTTGTCCATGTCGTCTGCCACAGCAGCTGCTGACGCGTTCGGGCAAAACGCCACGACGGCTGCCCTTGATGAAGACGAACAGATCGCTGAGCTGGCGGAGAATCCTTTGTCCGCTGCGGCTCCGATGATCGCTCCACCACGCTCGTAGATACCGCCGGTCACACACCAAACACCGATGCTTTCCTCCCTCCTGTGTAATTATGATTTGACTCTCGCCGCATCGCCATCTCCGTGATCACCCTATTCTCACCTCTGAAAACCCGCCAACCACTCCTCCGCTCCTCTGACCTGTGCGCGAAGGTCGGGGCGCGCATAAACTTCTTTTTCGGATTTTCGTTTTATCTCTCGCCTTCTCTCGTTTTCGGAATTTTTTGTCTCTTTGAACGAGAGACCTCTCTTTGTTTTTGCTTTTTGTCTTCTTTTGTTTTGTTCTCGTCGCTGTTCGTTAATCACACCTTGCTCCGATCATACGAAGGCCCAGCCATTGTGCCGCTTGTGTGAGTGGGACCGCGTGGGCCGCTGTTTGCCATCCGCCCCGCACCCGCCCGTTGGAGTCGAAGGAACGCTACACCCACTAGGCGAACAACAAACGCGCAGCCCAAGCGGGAGGGGGGGGGATTCGCCTCTGTCGTGCGTAGACCCCTTTTTTTTCTTATCGCGCTCCCTCGCCTTCTTCAGTTCCTCTTTCGCTCTCACTGCGACACAACATCGAATGGCGACGCCCGCTCCGGCTGACTTTCCGTTGCCGTTCCAGTGGGATGACGGCGTCTACGTCAGCCCCTTCGTCACGTCCTCCGACGTCGCCGTCGGCGAACTCGTCGCGTTCCTTGCGTCCGCGGCATCTGCGTCCGTGGCTCGACGTGGATCGGCTTCCGACAATCAGCCGACCGGCGAAGCCGCTGCAGTGGCGGTCGCAGAACGCAGCGAGCTGGAGTTCCTCGATCTAGGTTGCGGCGATGGACGCGTCGTGCATGCGATGGCCGCCGCGTCGGCTGCCAACGGCGAGGCGAAACCGGCACTCGCCTTCACAACTTGTGTCGGCCTGGATCTCGATCCGGACCTCGTCGCGGCTGCCAATGCCATTTGGCTGTCCGTGCCGCGTCCGCCTTCGTCGCCGAAGGTCCTCTTTGTGCAAGGCGACTTTCTATCTGAGGAGCTGAATCCACGCATCGCATCCGCCCACGTGGTGTTCTGCTATTTGTTGCCGGAAGCGCTCACAGCGCTCAGGCCGCTGTTTCTTGAGCTCACCGGACACTGGCGACCCGCTGCTGTGACGAGCGCCGAAGAGGCGGCGGGCGGTCAGCTGCGGCTGCCACGGGGAGGTCGCCAACTGCAATACCTTATCACCAACACGTGGCCGATTCCGTATCTGGCGTCGTTTGAGGTAGCTCGATCCGAGAAGCTCGTCGTCTACGGCGATCGGGGCAGTCCCTAATGATCTGAGATGAAGGGCGAGGGTGATCACTCTCTCGAGCGCAGAAAATCGTGTGGTGCTCAGTCGGCATCCAGATGTGTTGAGTCGGACACGGCGCGTTTGGGGCTGACACAACCAGAAGTGTGACGGAGTATTTTCACCGCGACGTTCTACATAAGAAAGAAGTGACCCCACACTGACTTCCTCCAACAACTCTTCCAATGCGACCTCGGATGTCCATTTTCGACCACAACATCCGAAATGCTCAAACGGCCGTTGGAACCAGGCTTGGGCAACGACGCGGTCGATCGACCATCAGTTCTCAGAGCGGCTCCGCTCCGCTCATCGCCGGCAGCCTGACGGCCGAGCAACGGATGCACCAGCAGCGTGCAATGCGTCACGCGGCGATCGGCAGCGTCATGACGCAAGTTGCGGCGTTCGACTCTTATACAAAAATTGAACTGTTAAAGGCCGTCCAAAATGACATACCTTTGTGTGCCGCGAAACTTATCGTTTCCCACCAAAGTGACATTCGCATCCATAAACCCACCGAGCTAACGACGAAGGCCAACACCACCATCTGGTCCATCCTGTCCGCGCTCGGACGGTTCGAGGTATGCAAAAAGACGGTCACCACGACCACGCTGCCGCTACTCGTCAAGGACGACCAGGGGCACGTTGTCGACTGCGGCTCGTGGGCGCGACCCG
>ERZ1292630.5078-Hain-H41-02um-R3-5078-length-10933-cov-9_pt1 | contig 10933 bp, 12 predicted proteins | sample MGYA00564408_ERZ1292630 | MGnify/ENA primary metagenome ERZ1292630 (study PRJEB36523, sample SAMEA6512641) | groundwater metagenome | collected 2019-01-08 | study: AquaDiva: Metagenomics assemblies of 32 groundwater samples
AGTGGGTTGAGGTTGGCACGGATGATACGGGAACCATTACCATCTATGCCGACCCCGCCACCATTCGCAAGTCTGGCGACAAGGTGAGAATGTGGCATTTGTATGACTACCAGACGACTCAGAGAAATTCTGGCAAGCGGTTTATGTCAGTAGTGACACGAACTGAACACGACTGCAAGGAAGAGCAAAGTCGCGGACTTTATGTGTCCAGCTACTCTGAAAATATGGGCGGAGGTACGGTAGTCGAGATCTTCGATGAGCCTGACAAATGGCTGCCAGTCCCACCTGGCACCGCATCCGCAGTTCTCTGGGAACTCGCCTGCAAGAAGCGGTAGTTACTTGCAAGCAGAGGGCAGCAAAGAGGGGGCGCTTTCCCTGCTGACGATATTTGTGAGGGTATAGCTGAAAATCGAATTGCCATAACCCATGCCAGTCAAGGCATATAGCGCATTATTCGATTCCCCCTTTCAACGAATTTCTCTACGCCGCCATTTTTCTGTGGCGCATCTCAAAAAATTTATTTTCGTCTTACCCTTCAGGAACTACGGTGAAGGCCGATAACTGCTAATGATGGGGAGGAAAAGCACGATAGCTTGAATCCTGTCATGCACGCAACCAGTGAAGCAGCCGATTGGGACGCGTTTTGTCAGAGAGCTCTGACGCAGTTGGAGGTGCAACATGGCGAAGACGGTTGCAAAGCTGCCGTGGGACGCACGAGCCGCCCCGCTACACTTGTTAGCCCGGTTATACCTGATCGTTCGATCAGATTTCGAGCGGTGGCGCGTGGCCAAAGCGCTTTCCGACCGGCCCGCGCCGCGCCGCCGCGCCGCTGATACCTCTTTCTTTTGTTCGCCCCCGCAAGGCGATCGGCCCGAGCCGCGCCGGCGCGCCGTTGACGCTCCTGTTTTTTGTCCGCTCCCGCAAGATTGCCTTGCCGTCAATGAACTGCTGATCAAGGGCATCCGCCGCGACGGCAAGACCTTTCGCCCCAGCGACTGGGCCGAACGGCTGTGCGGCGCGGCGGTCGTGTTCTTCCCTGGCGCCACGTCGTTATCCGGCGCACGATCCACCGCCCGCCCCTACCATGGTTACGCCGCCCACGTGCGGCCCGCCATCATCAGCGGCGTCTATTGCGTAATCATCGACACGCGCCTGCGCGATCTAGAGCCGCGCGCCTGGGACTACGTCACCAGCTTCGCGCGCGACAATGACCTCGTCATGCATGATGCCGCCGACCTTGCGGCTGCGGCCGCGTTGCCAGAAATGTCTCGCGCTGCCGCCTGACACGAATCACCCCGGCATGGCTTCACTAGGCACCCGATAGATGATCGGTATGCGACTACAACTATGGGAATTGCAATGCGTAGAGCTATTTTGATGATGCTGCTGGCCGTGGTGAGCACGGGTGCGGCGGCAGATTGGGTTTTGGTCAGCGGTGGTGCAGCCGACGACATCAGCGCATACGCCGATCCCGCCACCATTCGCAAAATGGACAGCAGGATAATAATGTGGACTCTGATTGACTACAAGACGGCGCAGAAAACCGATGGCAAGACGTTTATGTCAGTAAAGTCGCAAAATGAATATGACTGCCAGGAAGGGCAATCGCGAATATCTTATGCAAATGTCCATCTTAAAAATATGGCCGGGGGTGAAATAATCAGCACCAGCATCAAGCCGCGCGAGTGGGAACCAATTGAGCCTGGCAGCGTAGGCGAAGCGCTGTGGAAAATCGCCTGTGGCGTCAAGCGGTAAGATTTTATCCCGGGCCATTGCCGGGGCCAGCCTTGCACTGGCTCTGTCTTTTCCGGCATGGGCGAACTTCACCGGCAAGGTGGTAGGCGTTGCCGATGGCGACACGGTAACCGTTCTGGATGCAGCCAATGTGCAACACAAGGTTCGCCTGACTGGAATTGACGCGCCGGAGAAAAAACAGCCTTTCGGCAGTCGTTCCAAGCAGAGTCTGAGCGATATGGTTTTCAACAAAATCGTGACGGTGGAATCCGACAAGCGCGACCGCTACGGGCGGGAACTGAGCAAGGTGCTGGTGGGCGGCATGGATGTGAATCTGGAGCAAATCCGGCGCGGCATGGCGTGGCATTACAAAGCCTATCAGCGCGATCAGTCTGCTGCTGACCGGCATACCTACGCCGCCGCCGAGCACGAGGCTGAAGATCAACGGCGCGGACTGTGGACAGATGCTGAGCCACTGCCGCCTTGGGAATGGCGCAAATCAAGACGGCGATAATCCTCCGCCCTGATCTGCTGCGGCGGATTTGTCATTGAAACAAGCCGATTGAGTTATGCTGCCAGCGAAACTTCGCACAATAAGACACTGAATGTTCACCTCTATACACGACAGCATGCGCCACAACATCACCCTGGCCTTGCGGCGCTGGCTCACTGCTGCATGCATGTGCTGCCTGCTGACTGTCGGCACTGCAACTGCGGCGCCCGTCGATGACGGAATAGCAGCCTACCTCAAAGGTAACCACAAACAAGCGCTCGCGATATGGGAACCATTGGCCGCACAGGGAAATGCAGAGGCGCAATACTGGCTTGGTTCGATATATTTCAATGGTCAGGGCGGCATGCTTCAGGATTACAAGGCAGCCATGAAGTGGGTCCGCCAGGCTGCAACGCAGGGGCATGCAGGGGCGCAATTTGTCCTGGGCCATATGTATGCCGCAGGCGAAGGCGCTGAGCAGGATTATCAGGAAGCCGTGAAATGGTTCCGGCTGGCTGCAGCGCAGGGGCATGAAGCTGCCAGGAAAATCCTGCGAGACCCTAAAATGGTCGAGGCGGCGAAAAGCCTCGACGCCCTGTCAGCACAACCCGAGTAACCCTGGCGCTCAGACCGGCAAGCATGAGCATGCGTCAGCAGCCCGGTATTGCAGGAGGAATGCTACCGACAGCCATTCGCAGCTTCCTCCTGAAAATCCGGACCGTCTCCTGGTCATTGCCTCGGTTTCGCAGCCTCAATCTCATTCTCTAATTCCTGAAACGCTTTTGATGCCCGCAGTTTGGCATCAAGCACCGCGCTCTTTTTCATCTGGTCCAGAATCATGCGATTGGACTCACCCAGCGGGTAGCGCAGCAGCACATAAGTTCTGTAGCCCTTGCCCTGAGGAATAAGCTCGCTCTTTTCGCGCGTAAAGCCCGCAAGATTCACCTCGGTGATGACGTTGGTGGTTACCCGCTCAATCTCTTTGGTAATTTGAACGTCATCGCCAGCGCCCACCTGCATGGCAAACTCTTTCATCTTGGATGACAGCCGATTACCGATCTGACCTGCCAACGTGCGCTTGGCAGACAACACCGCCATGTCCATGGACATTTGCATGTCGCTGGATGTCTCGGTACTCGCCGCATAAATTGAGCTGGCATCAACCGGGGGTTGCGTGTACCAGGAAGGCGCCTTGGCTACGGACTGCTCCGCAACCTTGATTGCGGCTTTCTGCTGATCTTCCTGCTGCATGGTGACAAAACCTGATGTTCCGGGCTGAGGGCCAGCACATCCGGCTAACCCGGTTAAGAGGACTGCCGCTGCAATAAAAACTGGTTTGTTAAAGTTCATGATCGACTCCTTTTTAAAAAATAAAACTTCTGCTTCTAAGAAACCTGCAGCGCCTTGATCTTGCTCTCGAGGACATCAAGTTCGCCTGCAGGCATTAATTTAGCCAGATCCATTGCGCGCAATATATTCAGCGCTCGGGTTGCCGTGGCTGGGTCTTCTCTTGCTATCCCGAGTATCACGCCACGGCGCAGCATTCTGACCGCTTCTTCGTTTGCACCCGTGCCCGCCTGGGCAATGGCTCCATGCAAAAGCGCATAACTGTTGACACCATCTCTGGCCAAAACCTTGGCGAAAGACGCCGCTGCTCGCGGATAATCACCCATCTGGTTATAAGCCGTGCCCAGCGCGCTTAAATGAATCCCCTTTCCGCCGTCCAAAGCCACGGCTTTGAGCAGGGGTTCGGTAGCTTCTTTGGGCTGATTTGCAACCAAATGTATGCGGCCCAGCAAGAACTGGCTGTCCGCATTTGCCGGCTCGAGAACGACGGCACGCTGGGCACTTGCAAGCGCCGCGCCCGGTTCCGACAGTTGCAGTCTGGCGAGCGCAGCTTCGTAATATCCCAGCGGCTGTTTATCATCAATTCTGATTAACGCCTCGGATAGCAGAACACGGTCGTGGGGCCTGCTCCACCGGTTGCTTTTAAGCTCTTCAATTAACCGTTGCGCAATCTGATCGGCTGGCAGCGATTCCAGTGAGGCCAGCAATCCGTAGGCGGTCTGGGGGTGAACAGATTCCACCTTTGCCAAAACAGGCAGCTCTGCAACGGGCAGCATTTCAGCCTGATAGGCCAAATCCGGAATAGCCAGTACCAGCCTTCTGGCAAGATCGTGGATCACCCGGATCCCTTGCTCACCCATAAGGTTTAATCCCGCGAAAACCACATTCATGGCAAGACTCACCATGCCAAAAGGTACTCCTCCGCCCCTGAGCACCGCGGTGTGGCTGCCCTGCCAGAGCACGGCTCCGGTGGAAGCCTGGATGATCCGCACCGTGGCTCCGGCACGAACTTCGGAGTACACCCCATAGAACCTTGCCGCTCCGTCAGTCACTTCACCTTGCATGATGGTGTCACAGCCAATTGATCTGGCCACCGTAGCGGCTGAATCTTCCCCCGATCCATCGGTCGCCTTGATTGCCGCATCGATTTGTTGCAGCGCCGCCAGACGGATGCCGGTTGGCGCCAGATGTGCGTGCAGCGCAGATCGAATGGATTCTGCGCTCCTGAGATCCTCCTTCCTGGCCGTAAGCGGAAAGACCGCAAGGCAGGACAAGGGTGTGGCTTTCAATTCCGGAGAAGACTCGAAGACGACGACATCATTGATAGCTTCCATGATGGTATCTGTTGTCTTGACCGTCTCTGGATTGCGCTCGGCATAATCCGCGCTGCGCTCAACATAGCGCGTCGCGCAGCCAGTAATGCCAAACATGCAGGCTATCAGCAGCAGGAGCGGTTTCATTGAACTGCGGCCAGTTGACTGGTCTTGCGAATGAGCTGGTAGCCGCGTTTGACGACCCGCTTTTCATCCAGAGGAATCTCGCGCAGCCTGGATTTGAAGTCTGCGAGGTCGTAACTTGACAGCCATTTGATGGGGGCCTTTGTTCCGATTACGATCAGGTATTCATCTACAGAACTCCTGCTCCTGGGCAGCGACTCCAGCCATGCCAGCGTGAAACTGTAGGCCGCCAGTTTATGCTCAGTGGGTACGCTGGTCTTCTTGGCGATGTAGTTGTAAGGGTCCATTGCGTTTGGAAATATCTGTGTCACGGTATTGCTGCTCTGGTACGGCACCCAATTAAAGATGGCGACATGCATGGGGACGGTGGGCTCAAGCTCAAGGGTCAGCACCTCGCCCGCGCGATACCTCTTCTCGTTAATATTCACTCTGATATCAAAATTCGCGTCTGGCCTGCGGTCGGGCAGGACGATATCGGCAGTAAGCGTTACGATGCAAGCCTTCGCACCCATTCTTGGCTCAATCGTTTTCTGGCTTGCAGTCACCGCGCGGATGTCTCCCTCGATCAAAGACCAGGACACACGATCCAGCTCACAGCCATAATCGGACTTGCCGCCGCTGGTCTCCCGGCAGGACATCTGCTCTTCCATGGAAATACTTTCACCAAACACTTTTCTCAGCGCGGCCGCTTTAGCCCTTTCCTCCGCGAGTCTGCAGGCATCTGCCTCCGAAGTCTCCGGGCCATAGAGATACTCCCCTCTGGCACTTACTGCCTCAGCTTGAGCTGTGCCCACGGATGCCAGGAAAAAAACTGCGAGCATCAGCAGGCGGGTGCTGTCTGGCAGATTTGTCATTTCGCGTAACTGTCGTGATGTATGCATGCTAATAACTGACCAATATCCTGGCGCTATCCCCGATCAACTGCGGGTCCTGCTGGCGGTTGCGCCGCGCAGCTATGGGTCTGACGCGTTTTGAAACATAATCGTGCAACTCCCCCATGGTGATTGTCCGATCACCATTGGCTTCCGCCTCCCCCTCCAGTCCTTTCATCAGCCAATAACTGAACAGGCCATGCTGGGCCACATCGTAGGTAGAAGACAGTTGCGCACCGGTTGCGGCCGCCAATAGCGTGACATTGGCAGGCAAGCCGCTCTCGTCCGGAACAATGGCGATGGGCCGCGCCCCCGCCAGCAGAACTTCCGTTCCGCGCGTACCGCCGGAATAACAGGTATCCAGAAACAGGGTGATCGTCCGCGCTCCCTTGGCTGAGGCGATGAGGTCATCGCGTAAAATGCTGGTCTCATCCAGCAAACCCAGATCCCCATCTGTCGGCAGCAGATAAGTTTTTGTGCCGTCGTCACTGGCCAGGCCATGCCCGGCGAAGAAAATATAAACATCCGATTTGCCGCCAGCGATTTCTGATTTCATCCAGGTTCGCATCGCTTTCAGCAGATCGGTGCGGCCAGCCTGTGCATCCGTCAATAATTTGATCCTGCTGATCGGCACCCCCAGCGCATGGTGTGCAAAATCATAAAAATGATTCGCATCCAGATCGGCATATTGAGCTGGCGGGAGGCTGGCATAAGATTCGATACCCACAATGAGGGCCACTGCATCCGGATTTACTTTTGCCCTCATCTTGCGCGGGTCGAGCGGCGCAACCTCTTCCGCCGGTTGTACCATTCTGCGCTCAGCATTAACCTCCGCATCTTCCCTCTGACCGAATTCATCCACCACGCTCAACCAGTAGGTCGTGACACCCATGGGCGGAACGCGCGTCACTTTGAAGGACCTATCCTTGGTAAGCGGAACTTCCAGCTCGCGACCATTAATCAAGATTTGAGAAATACCGGCACTGCTTGTTACCCGGCCGCTCAATTCGATCGAGCCGTCAGCGCGCGGAGCGGATGACTCAAAAACCAGCTCCGGCGCCTGAGCTTGCTCCCTAGTTTTCGTTCTATTGCGAACTGGCTGCAGAAACTGCTGCGGCGGCTGCGGCCGTGTTTGCATGGCAGCAAGTTTCTGTGCTGCCGCAACCATGTCCGGGCGCTCCAGGATTGTTTTGGCAGGCCCGAACCCCTGCGCTGCCGCCAGGTGATACCACTGCACGGCTTCCGCATAATCCTGAACTACACCCTGGCCATTGTCATACATCCAGCCAAGCTGAAATTGCGCCCCTGCATCTCTCTGCGCCGCCGCCAGACGAAACCACTTCACCGCTGCCGGATAATCCCGGACTACGCCCTGGCCGCTGGCATACCTCACACCGAGGTGACTTTGCGCAACCGCAAGCCCCTGCGCTGCAGCCAACCGATACCACTGCAGGGCCTCCTGATAGTTCTGGGTTACGCCCTGACCATGGTCATACATCCAGCCCAGATTAAATTGCGCATCTGCACTTCCCTGTGCAGCCGCCAGGCGATACCACTGCAGCGCTGCCGGATAATCCCGGGTTACGCCTTGGCCATGGCCATACATCCAGCCCAGGTTAAATTGCGCCCCTGCATTTCCCTGGGCAGCAGCCTGGCGATACCACTGCACCGCTGCCGGATAATCCTGAGTTATGCCTTGGCCATGGTCATACATCCAAGCCAGGCTGAATTGCGCAATTGCGTTTCCCTGAACAGCCAGCGGCCTGAGTATCTTTATGGCTTGTGTGTAGTCACCATTGTTGTAGGCTACCAGCGCATTATCGATGGGCGCTGCGGTTGCGGTGCCGACACCAAACAGGCAGCACATACCTGCAGCAGTGAGCCAGCGCTGCAAGGTCATGGCGATGCTGGTGTCGTTGATCGCATCCACGCTTTCCTTGATGTTACTGTTGAGTCCGCCGAGTGCCGCGCTATCCCAATAAGCCAAGTCCGGATTGCGCAGCAGGACATGTCGGTACAGGTGCTGGTGATCATGAATTGCAGCGGCCATCGATTGCATAGGCCCCTTTTATAGGGATCTTTGATGACCGGCTGACAGAGAACGCATCTTGCGGGCGGTCCGATTCAAGAATCCGATGCCATCGCGAATTCATTAATCTTCATCGCCAAACCGATTCCGCCCTGTCGGTTCTCAACCCGGACGATTTCTCCATTGCACTTGAGTATCAACTCGCCCCATGGGCAATCGAGTTTTATCGTAGGACCGATTTTGCCTCCGGGTACGTAAGGCACATCCGGCACATCCATTTCAATATACATTCCCGATGTGCTGAAATCGCGCGTAATGCCCCCCGCATTCCCCAGATTTACAGAATGTGCAACGGGAAACCGTTCTTCTTTCCTGGAATCTTTCATCGTTGTACCCATGGATTTTTTATTATTGCCATCCCTTCTGAAAAACCAGCCAATTTATCCCGATACATTTTTCCTCCTTTTATCTAGCTACCGTTTTAGTTACCAGAATACTGCTGGCCGCATAAGTCCTGACGTGGTGCGTCAGACAGGTTTTTTTGCCCCCCTCGATGATCGTAATGCGCGTACCTGCCGGACACTCAGGCTCCGCAACAGCTGCCTTGTGTGCGGCTTTATGCGTCCTGTAATCGATTAAACTATTCGACAAGTGGAATAGAGAGATAATGGACATTGCAACGCCCAGCAGGAGTACCCAAGGGATTGCGGGAGTGGATTCGGGCATGTTCATGCGACCTTGCTCCTCTGTAATAACCCGCTGCGAATTTACAGAATGCGCAACAGGAACTCGTTCTTCTTTCCTGAAATTTTTCATCGGCGTACCCATGAGTTGTTTGCAGCTTCACGTGCCGGGACGCTTTGCATGCCTCGCCGGCCGTTCAGCTCAATACACGGTCACATACTAGATTTCGGATTGGACACAGTCATGGGAGATAACTGTATTTTTTGATGGAACAGGTCTGTTGAATTGAAAAGCCCCACATAGCAGGAATCTGCTATGTGGGGCTTCTTGGGTTGGCGGCTGTATCGCCGCTTGATGCGGGCTAGTCCTTGTTCAATCCGCGCTTGTGCGCATAATCCCATAGCTCCAGCCGGGAGCTGAGACCAAGTTTTTCATAGATCGAACTCAGATGTTTGCGCAGCGTGCTTTCGCTTATGTGCAGCATTTCCGCTATGACCGTACCGGTTGCTCCGGAGTGGGACGTTACGGTCGCCACGATTTCCCTCTCCCTGTCGGTGAGAGTTCCCACTCTTTGTTGCGCCGGGTCGCGTTTTTCTGAAACTTTTCGATTGGACAGCTCGATGACCAGCATGCCCATGCTGGTGCGGTCCAGCCACAGTTGACCCTCGTGAACTTTCTCGATCGCCCTTAGAATCGTTTCCACTCCTTCTTCTTTTTCAATAATACCTTTGGCACCCGCAAGCACGGCACTCACATGCGCCGAGGGGTCGCGTGATCCGGTCAGGATCATAATCTTTGCCTTGGTCAGGGCGGTTAGTCGCGGGATATCATCGACCGCGTTTTCAATACCCAGATCCCGGTCGAGCAGAATCACATCGGCAGACAGTTCCTCCAATTGCGAGAATGCTTCCGCACAGTGAGTGAATTTGCCAACCACTTCCATCATGGGTTTCTGGCTATCGATCAGTTTTTCCAGCCCCCAAAGCACAATGGGGTATCTGCCAATCAACAAAACTCGGGTAGCGCCAGCGGCTTGATCGATCATGCAAACAGGTTCCTGTTAAGGGGAATTAGGGTGCGGGACAGTACAACTATCCACTCCCTAAGGTATTGCGGCATCCTGTCAGCAAACTTGAGGGTAAACCTGCTACCAGAGATTTGAAGATGAAGCGATGCCGGAATTTTCAGAGCAGGGGGTTTTACCGGTTGGGTATTGATCTATCCAGGATGCCTTGGATGCAACCCGTTGGATGCCGCTTACTTCATTTCAGGAAAATGAACTTCCGCGAAGACGTTTATGGGGCGTGACGCAACAGATTGGAAACGAGGGCGTGAAAGGTTTTCTTGGGGTCTTGGTCTTTGCTGGAGACCGGTTCTGCTGCCGGATTTTTCTCGTCGGATGCCACCGTGTAAAAGAACCGGCAGTAGTTTTCCCAATCCTTGTTGTAGTCCCGCAGCTTCTCTTGCGGAACATGACGGCGGAAGTTTTCGAAAGCCTCCCTCATTGCAGGCAAGCGGGCGTAAAGGTGCGCCTCGATGTCTTGCGGCCAGTTGATGGGCTCAGGGTACAGCCCGGAGAGCGCCGTGAGGATGGTAGAACGAAAATCCTCGACAGCTCTGGCTTGGCGCTTGCGGTCGACCACTTCATAAATTCCAATAACAATGACGATCAGGGCAAGCAGAACCAACGGCCACATGGGCATGTGACTGAAATAGGCAGATATCTGGTCGTAGGCAGATATCTGTTCATCAAGTTCGTTCATATCCTTCCTGATCTTCGGATGGTTCCACCGGATGTTGGGTGGAAATGGTTGAGATTATAGGCTCTGGCAGGGTGCGGTCAATTTATCTGCGACAATCTTGACTGTACCACTATTCGCACCGGTTCAGCGTACCAACAACACCGGCTTGATGGCCAGGCTCTGGGCAATCTTGGCGGCAGCCTGTTGCGCCAATGTCTGATCGGCATAGGGGCCGGCATGCACCCTGAACAAACCATCTTTTGCGCTGATGCCAAGCGTATCCGCCACTGCGGAAAGTTCAGCGCGCATGCGTGTAAGAAAATTATCCGCATTATCGTAAACGCTGAAGGCGCCCAACTGCAGGTAGATCCCACTCGCATTGTCCGCAACGGTGGCAGGTACGTTCGCGGCTGCGGGCGGCGCAGCGGCAATCTGCGTGGCGGGTTCTCTGCCCGGAAGAATGCTTTCCACTTCCACCTGGGCACTACCTCCGCCCAGTACACCGAGCTTGTAAGCGGCAGTATAGGAAAGATCGATCAGGCGGTCGGAATGAAACGGGCCGCGGTCATTGACGC
>ERZ1292630.5079-Hain-H41-02um-R3-5079-length-10931-cov-7_pt1 | contig 10931 bp, 3 predicted proteins | sample MGYA00564408_ERZ1292630 | MGnify/ENA primary metagenome ERZ1292630 (study PRJEB36523, sample SAMEA6512641) | groundwater metagenome | collected 2019-01-08 | study: AquaDiva: Metagenomics assemblies of 32 groundwater samples
AACTGTGAATCCCGCCGCGTGAGTCCAGGCAAATCACCCACGCCCGCACAGCCGTGCCCACCTGGGAGAGAAGCACAACTTCCTTCCTTCCCACTGCGTGACGGCGCGGTGTTCTCGTGCCTCCCCCCACAACGCGGACCAGATACGCCTGACGACACGAATGGCCGGATACGCTTCGATGTCGGACGTCAGCTCTTTCGCGGCCGCAAGGTCGGCTCGTTTCCAAGCGCTGGCAAATGACGGTGAAATCGAAGCGTTGCGCAATGGTCAGCTCTCAAAAATCCCTGACCACTGGGTAGGCTATTGCGATCGTTTCACGGCGCTGGATTGCACCGGGCTAACACAGATTGTTGCTGTCGGTCACAAATGGCTTTCGAAGTGCACCAATTTAACGGCGGTAGATTGCACGAGGCTCACCAGGCTTACTACGGTTGGTCACTGGTGGCTCTACCGGTGCGACTCTTTGACGGCGCTGGATTGCACGGAGTTGACACAGCTAGCTACGGTCGGTCACTCTTGGCTTCACAAATGCACCGGTTTAACGGCGATCGATTGCTCGGGGCTCACGCAGCTTACTACGGTTGGTGAATTCTGGCTTTGCCGCTGCACCAGTTTAACGGCGGTGAATTTCACGGGGCTCACACGCCTTGCTACGGTTGGATACTGGTGGCTTTACGACTGTACCAGTTTAACGGCGCTGAATTGCACGGGGCTCACAGGGCTCGTCACGGTCGGGGACGGGTGGCTTGCTGGCTGCACCAGGTTGACGGGGGTGGAGTGCGCAATGCTCAGAGTTTAATCACAAGGACTGCTCGTCGCGTGTGTTGCATTGTTGCATTGTTGTGTGCGATGGCTTTCACATGAGCGCTTTACCAGAGATTTGCAGGCGTTGGGCCTCTTTCGTTTCTCCGGGAGCCCACCTACTCCAAAGTACGAGATGGCGGCGCACTCACCGACCACGAGAGACCTGATCAACATCCAATCGGAAACCCTCCTGTGCAGAAGACGTTTCACTTCCAGACACTCGTGTTTATTTCCGCGGCGGTGTTTTTACCGTCGGTGGCACAAAAAATAACAACACGAACGATGTGAAGGTTGCGTGCTGAATGAATCTCTGATCCTCCCTTTCCGGCAGTACACCCGATCACAATGAGCGGCCCGACGCCGTCAGGAGGAAGCGAACCAGACGTACCTCTGGCGGGCGTTGGCCCACAACGTCCATCCCCTCCGTCATGGGCATTCCGGAGCGATCCGACCGCCGCCGCGGCCCCTCCTCCGACAGTGAGCCGCGCCCTCAACACCGCCGCCCAGGCCCCCTCCCCGAAGCCCACGAGCACATGGGAGGTGCCCATGGGACTTCGACCGCCACCGCCCCGGCCCCACACGTCGCAACTGTCGCGGCCACGATTCGAGGCGTTCGGCGCCCCTGGCTCACCATCGACGGTCGCGCTGCCGTCGCCCGTCGTGGACCCACGCGTGGTCGCCCCTCCTTCGCTGCCGCGGGGGGCGGCGCAGCGGGAGTCGACGCCCGCCGATGCAGAAGGCCAGAGGGCCACCACCGAAGCTGCCACAGCGGCACACGCTGCCACTGTCGGCCCGCTACCGCCGTCGGCAACCCTCACCTTTGGCGTGGCTGACGTACCGGAGAATGTGCGTGTCTCGAAGGCATACTTTGATTGGTACTATGCGCAGCACCCGCGCGATCCACGGCTGCCCCTGCCGTCGTACGACGGCCCGCGCGTGGCATCCACCATGTCGCCGTCGCTTGGGTTGGGACCCTCCGCCGCCACGCCAACCAGAGTCACGGGGGTGTCCCCAACGGCGGTGTCCAGCGGCAGCGGTGGCGTCGGGCCGCCCACGGCGATGAGTGCCGATGTGCTGCTGCGGACAGGAGCGTTGACCACCACAAGCGGCCTCTCCTCCCACGCCACATCTGGCTTGTCCGTGATTGCCAGTGCCGCATCGACGCCCGGCGGCGCGGCTCATCGGGGAGGGCCCATGATGGCAGGGGCGACGGCGTCGCTGGTTGGAACGCCCGTGTCGCCTCCGCCACCGCTGGCCGTGGCCCCTGCGGCTGCGTCCGCTGCCAGCCCTTCGTCCGCCTCGCTGCACCCCGCGGAACGAATGGTCGCGCGGTTGATGGAGGAGGACGTCGGCTCACCGAAGCCGCCAGCCGCCGTGCACCGCCACGGCCCGGCCTCCTACGACCCGTCCTTCGACGACAACTACGCCTCGGCGGCGGCGGCGGCGACGGCGACGTACTGCGGTACTAATGGCAACAACAGTGGCTTCGCGTCGGTGCCAGGGACGCAGTCAGCGCCGTCGGTGTTGTTCGACATGCAGCAGCCACTGTCGACGCCCTTTGGCCGCACGGCCGCCGCGGTCCATGCGACGCCGCCGCCATCCGTCGTGAGTGGCCGGTCGGTGGGCATGCAAGGGGAAGGGAATGAGTCGGTGAGCGTTGTCGACCTGGCGTGCGATCCCGAGGGCAGCAAGGCGGTCCTGCGACTGCTCGACGACCGTGAGGCCGCCCCTCGCGTCGTCGCGGCATTTGCCATCGCCGCGCCGGATGCCGTGCAACGCATCTGCATGCATGCACAGGGCAACTACGTGGCCCAGAAGGTCCTCCAGCAATTGATGATCCAACCTCTCTCCGCGGCGTCGCCAGTCTCACAGGAGGAGGAGAAGGAGGGCCGCCATCGGGGGGAGTCGGCGAACGGGAGGCAGCCACAACCGACCCATCTCATTCGCACATTCTGTGGCAAGTGGTCCGGCTGCTTTTATGAAGTGGTAACGGACACCTATGGCTGCCGAGTTGTTCAGCGCGCTTTGGACCTTTTGGGCGGCGGCGTAGGGTCAGATGGCGGCACGAGTGGCGCGCGTGGAGGTACTTCCCGGGGCGGCCACACCCGAGGGAGTGCTCGGGGAGCGTCTAGCCTCACGAAAGGCAGCGGTAGTGCCTCTGCACCCACAGAGGTTGTCTGCCCGCCATCAAACGTCGACGCTCTGCGGTCCGCGATTGCCGACTTACTTCCTGAGTTGCAGCCACGGGCTGCCAAAGTGGTGGTCGATCAGAATGGCAATCACGTCGCCCAGCGGTTGCTCGATCGGTACGGTGCCAGTGGCGAACTCTGGTGGCTCGTGGAAGCCTTCCGAGAGCATCTTATGTCTGTCGGGCAGCACGTGTACGGCTGCCGCGTGGGCCAGCGCATCTTCGAGGTTATTGGGGATGGGTTCAAGGGTGGCGCCGAATCCAACGTTAGCGTGCGCCGTAACCTGGACGCAGCGAAACGATTGACGGCCGAGGTCATCCGCAACTGCCGGGTGCTCACCGTGGACCAATATGGGAACTACATTGTTCAGCACTTGCTCGCGAATTGCACCGCAGGCCCCCGCACCGAGGTGTATTTGGCGCTCAAAGACTCGATCGACACGCTGAGCCAACAAAAATATTCCTCCAATGTCATCGAACGGCTGTTGGATGTGCTGGGCCCGGACGAGCGTGACGGCTTGGCCGCGAAATTGCTCGAACCGAGCGATTATCCCATCGCGGTGCCGTTGATGCAAGATGCTTTCGCCAACTACGTCATCCAGCGAGTCGTCGAGAAGTTAGGAAAGCAGTCCCCGGTGCAAGCCAGGCTGCTGGCGGTCGTCAAGCAGCACGAAGGTCGAATCGCGCAGTCCACGTACGGACATCATCTCCTGTGTCGGCTCGACAAGGATGGCTGGTACGCCATGGACCCCGCCTTGGCAAACAATCCTCCTCTGGCACCATCCTCGGAGCAAAACTATCAGCAAATGCTCTTTTTCCCCGGCGGCGGAACGGCCAATGTTATTTCTCGCGGGGGACGGGGAGGCAGAGGGGGCAGGGGAGGGGGGCAACAAGGATACCACCGAGGCGGGCAGCCACGCGGTTACAACAGCCGAGCCCCTCCGACCACCCTGGAAGGAGGTGGAGGGGGCGGCCCTGCGGAATCGTACGCGGTGGGCATCTCCTCCTCCTCGTCCACCATGCCGAGCAGCAGCGGCGGGGGGTATCCGCAAGGTATGATGTGGAATGGGCACGGCAACGGTGCCAGCCTCGGCTTCCCCTCCTCCTTCTCATCATCGCCGCCGCCGCAACACACCGTGCCCTATCAAGGCGGGCTACCATCGGCCACCGGCGGCCCCGCGGGGGGATACTATGCCCCACCGTCTGACGGCTCCCCGCCGACGACCTCGTCGCATTGGCAGGGCCACAACGATGGGGGAGGCGCGGCGCTCATGATGCTCGCGCCACACGCCGCCACCGGCGCGGCACCAGCGATGATGTTCGCCCCTCCGTTTGGGACAGCGGGCGGCAGCAGCAACACCTCCCAACTGCCTTACCATCACCAGCAACAATACAGCGGCCACTACCATCAATCGCCATCAGGCGTTGTGGTCAATAACGGGCAGCGCGGCGCTCCTCCGGCTGGAGGTGGTTACGGCCGCGTCCAGCACGATCCGTATGGTGAGGCGCCCGCGGCGGCGGCGGCACTGAGCGCGCGTGGTATTACATCCGACACCACCCACGCGTTGTCGGTCAGCACGACGGACATGACCTTCATGCCACAATACCCCAGTCAACATCCGTCGTACCAACCAGGGCACGGGGTGGCGGGGGGCAGCAACCCCGACGCGCTTGCCGCCTTTGTGCTCGCTGCGATCAACCAGCAGCAAGGCGGGCCGCACTCATCTGCGGGAGACCCGCAACACAGCGCCCAAGTTCTCGAGGTCATCCGTCGGCTCGTGTCCGCGACGGTTCCACAGTAAACACCCTCCTCCTCCCTCTCCCCCTATCGCCGCCCATGCAACCTGTGTGTGAGCGGCGACACCCCCTCTCCCGGTGATGTGCCTGTGTGTGCCCCAGACCCACGCGCATCCAAATTCCCTTCCGCGAGGGCACCGTTCTTTTTAGAGACATTTTGACTTTGTTCCACTGACCGAACCGGGGAGGGCAGTCGTCACAGGCTCTCGAGATCAAGTGAGAGAGGGGTAAGTAGATGTGCGACGCTACTCCCCCTGCTTCGGCATGCAGCCACGACTCGTCGTCGTCGTTCCCGTCGCCAGCGTCGAGGCAAGACACGGCGGCCTTTGCTGACACGGCCGCTGCGACAACGACGATGGCTGTGCCGGAGTTGGCGCATCGGCGCAGCGCTGCACCCCGCTCCGTCGTGTCTACTTCGCCAACGAAGGCGCCCGCTGTCGCCGACGATGCCGCAGCGACGATGACGGTGTCGCCTCAAGCCGCCCCCCGATCGCCACCTAGCGGTATCGCCGCCAGTGCGGCGACCGTGACGGCAGCCAATGATGGTCCGCCAGAGGGGGGCAACCCGTCCGCTCCGTCCTCAGCTCCTTCCTTAGCTGCCGGTGCGGGCAGCCGTCGGGCCACGGTGGCAAGCACGACGACGACGACGACGACTGCTACCGCCGCCGCGCCGGACGCCGCCGCTGTCGCCGCACCTATTGTTGCCGTGACCATATCGTCAGCATCGCGATGCACCACGGGGACTGCTTCGGCCCTCCCTATCTTTGTCGCGGCCACGAGCAACGAATCCGACATGCCGTCTTCGCAGCTCGTCATGTGGTCGACGATCAGCCGCATCGCCGAAGTCGTTCGCTTCACGATTCCTGAAGGCGAAATGGACACGCCGTTGACGAAGGAGCGGCTGGGACACTTCTTATTGCCCTTTGATCAGCGCGTGGGTGCGGACGGGGCAAGAGTTCAGCGGCTGCTGGATGAAATATTCTATCCGATCGACTTGGAAGAGTCTGAAGTGCTTCGTCGTCGCAGGCTGAAGGGCGACAACGTCACGACTCTCGAGCGTCCGACGTTTAGACAAATGCTCGAGTATGACTTGGCGGAGTTTCCCGTCACGACTCGAGCGGAGCGGCAGTGCTTGCTGGACCTCGCGAGTGGCTCATCGGCGCCGGTCGTGACCCGCGACGAGGTGGTCAAAGCCCTTAGCGCCGCGCGCCACCTCGATGAGGCAATGATCGAAGACGACGATCCCGTCGTGGCGTCGGTGTTCGGCGCCGCGCACACTGACTCGCTGCCCAGCGCCGTGTTGGAAACCGTGGCGCTCGGCCTGGACGACCATCCGCGCCGGGTGTCTTTCCCGTTGATCGCAGCGCGGGCGATCCTGGAATCGAGCCTCTCCCTCGCGTCCTTCGGCCCCCACATCCTCGTCCTCGTCTTCGGCGCGCTGCTGATGTATCAGCTTGACATCGCCAACGCCATGCTGCTGTGGCGCACCACTCGGTGGCCGACGACAGACGACTGGTCGAACAGCTGTCCCGCCGGCCCGAACCAGCCGGGATGCCTGTTTTCGTCGCGCACGTTGGAAGAGGTGACAACCATCTCCGATGTGAGTCGCTTCGTGACGATCGAAATGATCGAGCAGCTGTGGAGTTGGAACACGTCAGAAAGCAACGCGGCGCTGACGTCATACGGCGGCTCGTGGCCGGTGGGCGCCTTGCTGGTGCGCGTCGCCCCGTCTCACACCTACCGACCCGAAGCGAACGTCACGTTGCAGTCGTGTGAGTCCTTGGGCCTCACCACATGGGTGGCCGAACGCGCCATTCCTGACTATTTCGACTGTTCAGCCTTTGCGAGCTGGATGATACCGTTTAATTCGACAAAGGAGGAGGCGAAAAGCCGGATTCGGAACTTTTCCGTGAACGTTCCGGCACTCATCAACGCAGCCGTGATTCTTCAGTTTGGGCTTTGGCGGCCGCTCGACGGCGCCGTGTCGTGGGCCACGGTGTCGCTGAGTCTGCCGGTGAGTGGGTCCATCATCCCGCGCTCCGTGGTCGTCGTGTCCCGACCGAGCCTGAGCACTGGATTAACGACGCTGCTCGGGGTGCAATGCGCCGTGTGGGCGAGCGACTTGGTCATCGGATGGCTGTATCGCGGGGTCGTCGGCGGAAAAATCTCACAGCACCTATTTCGGGTGGACGTCCTTGTGAACACGGTTGGCGTGATTTTGCTGTGTGTTTCGCGCTGGTACCTAGGGCTGACGTCGCTGTTTTCTTTCGACACGGTCCTCAACGTGGAGTCCGTTCCGCCCGGCTTTGACAGCGTTCCCGTCCACTTCGAGCAGGCCATGTACTGCTTGGCCTTGTGGGTGCTTGTCACGGTCATCGGATTTTCTCGCTTCTTTGTGCAAATTGAAGGTGTTCGCTTCGTCGTGAAACTCATTCAAGCCTCCGTCCGCGAGGTGGTCGGCCTCATCGTCGTCTTCGGTGTCATATACGGTGGCTTTCTTGTCGGCGCGATGGCCCTTTTCGGGCGCACGGAACAGACGTTTGCATCCGCGTTCACCGCGAATGCGTTCCTATTGGGCTTTTTCTTCGGCGGCCTCGACCAGGAAACTCTCACGGCGAATCACCCGGTCCGCGGGACGGTCTTCTTCTACGCATACAGCTGCTTTATTGTTTTCGTGGCGGTCAACTTGCTGATCGCGGTTATCATGGCGCCATTGGACGAGGCGAAGCGACAATCGTTGGTCCCGATCGAAAACATTCTACTGCGCTTGGAGACCGACCCTAAGTTTACGGCGCGGCCCGTGACGGCGCGGCCCGCCCAAGGCGGCCACGATGGGGGGTGCGTGAACGCACGCCACGAGTTGCAACACACGCTGCTGGGTGCCAGCCGTACTGGTGGCGGTGGAGGTGGTGGTAGCCACCATCCGTTCCTCACGGCCGATGACCTCCGCGCGGCCTTTTCTCAGCGCATGACCCGCGCGTCTCTTGCCCGCGGCCAGCTGGGCAGAATACTCACTGCGCTGTACCGTCGGCTTGGGCTCGCCATCGTCAACGCCGCCAGCGGCGTGCTCATCTACAGTCCCATGACGCACCGCTGGCTGCGATATTACGTCGCGTGGTCAGAGCTCGAGGCGTTTTCAGCCCCGTGGATGGCAGCGGATTCGGCGCTCCGCGCAGCGGATCCGAAATGGCAGCGGCTCGACTGCCGCCAGAGGAAACAGGCGGCCGCAGCCACCACCACGTCACCCCTCTCGACGTCGCCACCACCGCTTCTGCCTCCTCCTGTGGACGTCGTGTCCAGTTTCTGGCCGTTGCTCGAACGCAAGCTCGTGGCGGCGGCCACGATGGCGGACATTGTCCGCTCCATCCAGCCGAAAACAGCCGCCATTTACGAGAAATTGCACGTTCGTGAGGCGGCCGCGGACGACGGGGCGTTCGGCAACAGTCCGTTTGGACGTGCCCTGCTGGACTACGGAATCATGTATGAATCCTCCGCGGTGCCGCTGCAAGAAGGCAGAGTCTTGAAGGTCGCCGCCGCGCACACGGAGTACCAGACCCTGCTCGACGCGCTTCTTGGAGAGGAGGACGATGTGGACAATTTGGAAAAGGCCTTCTTCGAGAGCTTTCAGCAGCGCGCCGCCCTCGGGGAGTGGCTCGAGGATCCACACGGCCAGCACGGCCGCGCGCGGTCCATCCTGATGGCAGCCGCGAGAGATCGTGGCGCTTCGCTGGCGGCGAGGGCTCGGAGCAACTCGATTAGTTACCGGGCGAGGGCGGCGTCGCTGCGTTCGCTGTCGAAGCTTCGCGAAGCGGCAGCCGCTCCGCCACCGAATACCAATCCCTCATCAAGTGCCTCATCCCTCCCGTCCTCCTCCGTGGCCAAACCGCCGCTGCCTCCGCCTCCGCCGTCGTTTGCCTTAACGACGTTCATTCGTCGACGTTTCCGCAACAGTCGCTGGTCGCCGTTCGCGCTGATCCTCGTGCTCAGTTGCTATGGGGTGTTGATGACTAACGTGGCGTCGAAGGACCGCCCCTCCTCGGGGCTCATCCGCTCCGTCACGCAAGGTTTGGTCGAGCAACCGTTTGCGCAGATATGCACCGACGCGAATTGCACAAGTGGGTTCACGCACACGAAGACGTTCCGTGACTGCGGCCACCAGAATGACATGCTTCAATACGCCGAGGCGCTGTTGCAGCCGATGCTGTTCCCCGACCTTCCCTTGCCCTTCAACGAAGCCGAGGCCTTATCGACCACCACCTACGCGGTGAATGTGAGTGACACCTTCGCGGTGCCATTCGACATGTATGTGCGCCGGTTCGGACCGGTCGAGCTCAGGCAGCTGAGGGGCCGTGTGATACCGTGCAAAGGGCTCGCGAAGACTTTGGGCGAGGCGCCCGACATTGACGCGCTCAAACTTCGGTACCGTGGCAACCAGCGCGCGCAGCGGATATTGTCCGACGTATGTTACGCGTCCCCTGCGGAGCGCATCGCCAGCCTCGCATTTTCAGCGGATCCGTTTCCACGCCCGGTGGACTCGTTACTGCCTCAAGCAGCGTACGCTTGGTCGTCGCGGTGCAACACCGTGTCGCTCGAAGACGCCAAGGGGACGCTGGCCCTCTATCCGTGCAGCGGTTTCTACGCCGACGTGACGAACCGATCGGATCTCGCGTACGCGCTGAATCATTGGGTCGACGGCGGGACGAACTTCCTTGCGATCACGACGCGATGGGTCTTGGGCTTCGACATGGCGGAATTCACCTTGTACTTCGAGCTCGGGGATGGTGGAGGGACCGCGTTCGTGTTTTCCCGGTCTGGCGTCGTCGACGGATTGGAAGGGATCCCCGACGTCGTGATCGTCGCCGGGGTCATCTTCCTCGTCGACATCGCGGTGTTTCTTGCGTACGGCGTGCGCTACCTCTGGGAGCTCCTCGTCGTGTCCAAAGGCGTGCGGTCGCTGAAATCGGAGCAGCTCAAGCCGGACATTCCCTACTCGAGCCTGCTCGCCTGCGCGGTCATCAGTGGCGTGGCCATTGGCTATCAGAACGACGTGGTGGGCACGCGCAAGCAGCTTCTCGAAGTGACGCTGGTGTTCTTCACGTCGTGGGCCGTGCTGCATCATGTCTTGTTTCCATTGGCGGAAATTTTCAGTCGCAAAGCCACAACGGTGCTGCGCGTGCTGCAGCTGACGTTCGTGTCGCTGCTGACGATCATTCCAGTCTACGTCGTCTTCGCGCTTGGGTTCATCGCCGCCGGGCACTTGGCCTGGGGCACGGCCAATCCGCGCTTCTCGACCCTTCAAGGGTCATTGAGCGCCATCGGCGAAGCGACGCTCACCGGGTGGGGCGACTTCTTGGGCGAGCAGTACGCGCAGTCGCCCTTCATGGCGATGGTTTTCGCCTTCAGCTTCTTCATCACCGTCATGAGCATTATCGCGAATCTGATCCTATCGCTGGTCACGTCGGCCGCCGAGGACGCCGCCGAGGACTCGGCCGCGGCGGCTCGTTTGGCGTCGGTGGCATCGCTGCGCGAAGGGGCCGGGCGAATTTATGGCGGACCATTGACAGCGGGCCTCATGGCCGCGATCGTCTGCCATGAGGGGTTCTTCGACTCTTCCCTCCTCCGCAAGCTGATTCCGGCGTCTTGGCGGCAGCAGCACCTGCCGGATGAGCGTCCCCCGCCCATGTTTGTCACCGAGAACGGTCGTGTGCCTCTCCTCACCGAGTGCTTGGTGGAGTCGGTCGGGGCGGAGCAAATGTCAGAGGTGCTTCGAGCGGAACCTTTCGACACGTACCTCCCGACGTGGCTCGAGCCGTCCTTCGCGGGGTTCCTCGCGAACGAATTTCGGGGGTTTCAACGTTCAATGAAGCAGCAACACTTTGCGGACAAGTGGAAGGCCGAGAAAATGCGACAGCAGCAGAAACCGACCACGACGATGTCCGTTGTCCCGTGATGCGAGCGGAGGACCACTTGACCCCTCCGACGGGGAAGCACTTTGTCGTGGAGTTGGAAAACGAAGCAGGTCTTTCATCCCCAGGACTGGAGTTTGAGGGAATTGACACGATTCAACTCGTCACGTACGGTGCAGACTTGTTCACGTGTCCGCCTAATCGTTACCATTGTTGTATTGCATGCTCACCTGGGT
>ERZ1292630.5082-Hain-H41-02um-R3-5082-length-10930-cov-7_pt1 | contig 10930 bp, 4 predicted proteins | sample MGYA00564408_ERZ1292630 | MGnify/ENA primary metagenome ERZ1292630 (study PRJEB36523, sample SAMEA6512641) | groundwater metagenome | collected 2019-01-08 | study: AquaDiva: Metagenomics assemblies of 32 groundwater samples
GGCTCCGCGGCCGGCATCGCGATTTATGGGGAATCCGGCGCTGGCTTGTTCGTGGTCAGCGTGGACTGCGTGCAGCACGACGCGAGGGCCGCCGAGGCCGTGGCATGTGTTTTCGCGGCGCTAGTCACGTTGCTACCGCTGGACGAGATCGCAATGGACCGGGCGGAATGACTGCCCCGCGAAGAAAAGGACACGGCGCCCAAGGCGGCGCAAGCGGCAGTCTCGCAGCGGCTGGACACGTTGCTGTCAAAGGCAATGAAGGACACATTCAACAGCACACTGTTCGCCAGACCGCCTGCCCCAAGGACGACCGCGCCACTGCTTGCGAGATTGGACTTTGCCAAGGCGACCACGTCGCCGCTGTGGACCACGAACCGCACGTCCCTCAGGTTCACCTGCGAGAATGCGCCGCCAATGGACAGGTCGGCGTACACTGCGATCCCCAAACTCGAAACAACTGCGTCGCCAATCGAGCGAATGCGACTCTGCACGGCGTAGAACTGCATGTCGACGGCATAAATGCTGGATGATTTGGACGGCCCATCGCCCAAAGCGACGCCGGCGCTGCCCACCACGACGACCCCGGCGGCTTCGACGACCCCGTTGGTGACGCTGATCACGGCTCGCTTCAGAGAGATATTCATGGACTGTTGATTCCCGACGAGGGCAAGCGCCGCGACGGTGCCAAGACCGCCGATGGAAGAAATGTTGCTCTGTTGGGACAGCATGTGGATGTCCTCGACGGAGACCAAGGCGTCGGAGCACAAGATCGACGCCACCGATAGAGACGAGGTCGCCGACGCCATCAACGTCGAATTCACCGCCACGATGGACACGTCTTGCAACGTGAGAAAGGACGTGACCGACAGCATGCAGCCCACACCCCGGCCGTGATGGAAGAGCGAGATCGTGCTGTTGACCGCGGAAAGAAGAATCTGGTTGGATCGTCGCGATCCACGCGACGACTTCGTGTCCAAACAACCAATGCTGCCCGTGGCGAAGGCATCGTCCTTCAAAACGATGGAGCACCACGTGTTCTCGAAAGTGATGGAGACGTTGAAGGCGGTCACGATGTACGACCAGGACAAAAACGACGACGAAACGGAACCAAAAGCCGAAAGATTCACGAAGCTGTCACGAAGCAGAACGTGAACGTTGGCCAACGTGCCGTCTTGCGAAATGAGCGAAAGACCGGCAGAGTCCGTGACCGTCATGTTGACGAATTCCAAGAGCACAGGGCCAGTCCAATTGACCGCCGGGGCAAACGAGAACGTTGGTGTAGTGTCGTTAATCACGCAGTCTCGAACGGTCAGGACGCCACCTGCGGGTGTTAACTTCTCCATCACGTTCAGCACCGCCGCTGACGCACCCCCGACGGCTTGGCCTGTCAAGTCGGAACATGGAACCGTGAACGCCAAGGCAGAATGTACCTCCACGTGGGCGACAAGAAGAAGGTGACCGAGTAGCAGTGCCATCACACACATGTGACGAGGAGGTGGCCACCTCACGCCGTGGCGCGGACATGACTCCACCTGGCACCCCTCCTGGAGTGGCATCATAAGCTACGAATGTCGGGGGGGGAGAGAACGGTAACGGGGGGCCCCCTTCCCTTTCTGCTCGAACAGTACGAGGGGGGAAAACGGCAAGGCACAACCAAATATTTTTTCTCGTTTTTCTGGTCGTCGTATTTCTTGATCGACTGAGCTGGCCTTGGAAGCAGTCCGACTTGGGGGGGAACAAACACTCAGTACACATCCTTCATCCCTTTGGATCAAAGCCTTTGAACCTTCGGGTTCAGTGGGGGTCAAAACGGCCTCGCCATCAGCCGGTCGCTCGGGGCCCCTCCGCGACCCAATACGGCGCGCGTGACGTCATCGCTCAAAGTCTTGAGTCGGAAGCGGACGTTTTCTTGCCGCCTGAGGCGAACGCTCTCCGTGCGGTACTGTGCATGGATGGACGAGACCACCATCATTTCCTCGTCGCTCAGCTCCGCGCGCGCACGCGCCTCCGACAGCGCGGTCTCCGTCGCCGCGTTCAACGTGGCCATGACTTTGGCGCGTCGTGCATCCAACTCGAGCTGCGATTGAGCTCTGGCAGCAACTTGCCTTCGTTCCTGCTGGGCTTTCCATTCTGCTTGGGCCTTCTCTCGTTTCCACTTTGCCACCTCCCGCGACATGCGGCTCGCCTCTTCCGTAACCTCACTGCGAACTTCGTCGTCGCGCTGAATGCTGTTCGCATGCGCGTTTTCTGCCTTGGAACGACGATGCATGTCGATCGCATTGACATGACAGAGCCGTGTATTGAGGAGCGTATCGTGCGCAGCCTTTTCGGCGTCCAGGGCCACGAACCGCTCGAATCGGCACTGCCTGCGGACGTCGTTAATGTCGAGCGTCAACGCTGCATAGAATGGTCCCGCGGGCATCACGGTGAAAAGGTTGGCCGCGCTTAACGCCGCCGGTGTAGGCTCACTCCGAGCGGCCGTGGCGATGGCGATTTGCTGAAGCAGTGGCGCGGGAACAGCACTGCGCGCTTCAAATGTCCCGCTGCTGACGGTAGGCACGAACCTCGAGAGCAGCCACTGGTGCTCGCGCGCACCAATAATAGTGCTATCGGATTCCATCGTCGTCATTGCGGATGACCGCCGCCCATCGGCTGCCGCAGCGCCGGTGGTGGACAGCTTGACGCTCGGGTTCGATGTAGGGCCTCCTGCGCCCTGCTCCCCAGGCATTGACACGTCAAGGGTCAGATTAAACGACGCAGGGGGACGCGTCGACGAGAGGTGGGGGTACGGCACATGCAACATCGTCGTCGTCATGGGCGACAAGACCGTTGCGGAGGTGACGCCCAGTCGAGGATTGCAAACGGCCATGCGCTTGGCATCGGTGGCGGTCGTCGCCGTGGTGGTGCTCGCGCTTCCGAAGGTGCTATGAGACGTTTCGAGCATCGTCACGGGTGGCTGCGCCGCGGTGGTCGCCGTTGTCGCCGTCGCCGTCGTCGCCGCGGATGGAGCCGCCGTTGGGGCAGCGAAGGGAATGGCCGCTAATAGCTGCCCCGACGCGTCACACGGGCGGAGTGCCATGTGACAGCAATCGGCGAGCGACCGTCGATGGTGCTGTGCCACCCCCGCGTCCGGTGTTGTGAAGGCCCCCTCCTCTTCGCAAACGGCCCCACGGAAAACACGACGCAGAGAAGATGCGACCGTTTGTCGGAGGGTGGCAACCATGGTTGGGGTCGCGCTCGCGCGGAGCGCCGCCGCCGTCGTCGGAACCGCTGAGGCGGTGGGAACTGGTCCGGCGGCGGCGCGCATGTGGGTAACGACATGAGTAGGCGACGACGCTGACAACATCGTGCCTCCCGCTCTTCGGACATCGATGAGGTCGTAGTCTCCGTGGGCAACGGCGAGGGGCAACGCGGGGAGCTCCGTGACATCGAGCGGTGGTGATTTTGTAGACCTGCTACGCTGGTGAAGGGTCGTTTTTGCGTGAGGCTTCGACGAGCGTTCAGAGGTGGGTAACATTTGTACGAGATTGTCTTCAGCGACGGCGTAATCGCATGCGTCCTCATTGCTGGTGACATCGTCCAACAGGTCGTCGTCCTCGTCGCCGCCAGCCGGCACGGCTGCGGTCGACACCGGCACGGCTGCGGATGCCGCCGTTCGGCGATCACTTTCGAGCAGCACGAGCAGCTCATGAAGCAATCGCTGGCGCCAGAAGAGAGCTTCTTTCGCGGCCGCCTGCCAGTGTGGTTCCAATTCGTCCTTTTCGTCGGTGACGTTGTTGCCGAAGGCGGCGTCGCTTTGTTCGACAGACTCACCACCACCGGACACCGGGGGCGGCCCCGGAGGCGAAAAGGAAACCGTCGAGTTGGATGGAGCAACCGCCTTTGATAGCATCGTCGTCGTGCCGCCTCTTCCGCTGTTGCTACCCAGTACGAAGGATGGATGGCCCAACGTGCCGCCAGCACCGGGGGTCGACGACACGAGCACCGCAGTCATCGCGGGGGTCGCCGCCGCAGCAGCGGTCAAGGAGGACGACGCGACGGATGCCGATTGCGATGGTGGACGGCTGCTGATCGGGGGGTTCAAGGTGGCGGTCCCGCGACGCAGCTGTGGCCGCTGGGGCGGCTGTTGCTGATTCTGGAGTTGAAGAAAGTGTTTTCGCAGAACGGCCGATCGAATACGAAGGTTGCCATCTATGAGCGGCACGGACGACACGAAATCGTCGACGACCATGGCGAGAAACCTCCCCTCGTTGTCAGAGTCGCCGCCTCGACCCCCGTCAATCCCTCCACCGCTATATGGCGTACGTGATGGTGATGCCACCAATTTCAGGAACTGCTGGCACTGAATTCGCGTGACGCCAAAGTAATCGAGCCACGTTTCCAAGGAGGTGCGAAGGGCCTCGGCGGGGCTTGCCAGCACGGGAAGGCGAACACCGAGCGTGAGAGGGGGAGCCCTGGGAAGGGTCTCACCGTTGCCTCCTTCCGGGCGTTGTGCCCCGCCGAGAAAGGGGTAAATGCGACCAGCGGGATCCAGCATACACGTAAGGACGAACGTTTCTGCCCTGCGGTGTCGCTTCAAATGTGGCTTCGGCAAGTAGTATCGCGGGATGTGTTGGGCAACGAGCTCCGGGTATCCGACGCCGTTGACCCGCACGAAACGGTGCGCGTGCGAGAAGCCAGGTTGATGCTGCATGGGAGACAGGTAGACGGCTGCCGTGGGCGATGGCATCGCGACGGGGGTCAGGATCCCCAAGGGGCTCCTAGGCTCCACGTCGCGTCCGTCCACCAGGGCCGACACCCCACCGTTTTCGGGCAGCAGGGGCGTCGAAGCGACACTCGGAGAAGCTGTGACGACGCTCAGGGACGATGACCCTGCGGATTGGCGAGTCGCGGCAGCAGTGTACAGAGGTTTTGCGCCACTTCCATTGGTGGAAGCGTTCATCATCATCGATTTGGCCTCCGCTGCGGGAGACTTGTGGGCTGCGAGGAAGGGGTGGGCTGCGAGGGAGGCAGCCCCCACGCCGGCGGTGGACAGCGGAGGAGGGGGCATCAACGACGAGCTGCGCGGAGTGGGTGAACCTCCGACCACCAGTACACCCACCCCATGCTGATGTTGGGTGCTGCTGCCCTCTCCGGTGACCAGGACGGACACGAGCGGCGTGCTACCGGCAGCATCTTCCGGCGTCGCCGCCTTTCGCCAAGACTGCTGTTGCATGCTGCTCGCGCCACCTATCACGCTCGTCCCAGCGGCATCATCCTTTGTGTCCTCCCGGGTGTTGGCCAGCCCCATGCGAGACGACGCGACGAGGGCACTACGTCCCGTCGCAGCAGCAATGGTTGCCGCGCCGCTTTTTACGCCTCCATGTCGCGCCTGCTGCTGCTGCTGCGGCTGACGGCTGGGGACGGGTTGGCCTCCTCCCCCCAAAAGCGGCCGCTGTTGGTTCGCCGCACCGTCGTGGCTCGGGCTCCATGGAGACTGATCCGCGAGCATCATGAAATCGCCGCTGGCGCGTCGACTCGCTTCTGGCAGCAGCAGAAAGGCAGAGGTGCCGCCATCGCTCCGTGATGACCTCCGGATCGTCGTCGAAGCATCCATCGCGACGAACGTGGGAGAAAAGAGAGAACCTCCAGCAAAAAAAAAGGCTTTTGTGTGTGTGTGGGTGGGTAGGCCGACGAACGATTCGTGGTGGGGCACGAAGGGGCAACTGCCACACACGGCCCGTTCACCCCAAGTCCAAAAATTATCACACCGTAGCCCCGTAACTACAGGGACGACTCCACTTCGGCCGCGCTCGGCAGCCGATCGTGGTGCCCCCCTCCTCCATTCTCACTTGCACCTCCGTCGCCTGGAACAGTGGGATCATCATGCTGCTGCGCCAAGGCGACATTGACGCGATCCAGCGCCGCTCGCACCAGACCAATCAAATTGGCCCTCACGGGCCTCCACAAGACGCCACGGGCCGGCGCGGAGGAGAGGCTGCGCGTCAGCATGGTGTGGACAACATCTCGCAGCCGCTTGAGCCGGCGCCAACGCAATAGAAATTCAGAAGGGGCAACGATGTCGGTGCTTGCCGGCTGCTGCGGCAGCGGAGTTGTGGGCTTTGACGGAGCCGCGGCGGTAGGGTGAAACGGCTCCCCTATCAGGGCGATGCTGCGTTCGATAAAGTGTTCGCACGCCATTTTCAACAACGTTTCGACGTCGCGTTTCGTTTCGCGAGATGTGCTCCGGATGTCCAGCTTTCTCTCCGGACCCAGGAGCTGCGAGAGGTCAATCGACTTCGAGTGCACCACGAGGTTGACGTCGAAGGAAGACAGGCTCTCTCGGAGCTGGAGCAACGACCGCACGACGAACAAGTCCGCGCCGAGGTGAGGCAGATCGGCACAGCTCTTGCTCCCTCCGCCGGTCAACAGCTCAGCGAAGATCGAGGGTGGTTGGGCGGTTGACTTGACGGTTGCGTTCGGCAACGGTGCTGTCGTGGCCGAACCTTCCGGTGTGATTACCACCACCTCATCGACATGGGCCGCTGCCGCGGTGGCGCCGGTCGCCTCGCTATTGGCCAACGCTGCGACGTAGGTCGCCACGGACTGACCGCGTGCCGTTTTCTCGACCTGCTGAATCACGGTGAGGGCGTGTTGCACCGCATCATCTACAATGGTCGTGAACACGCCTCGGTCCACGGCGACGTAAAGCTGCTGAAATAGGGACGTGGCTTTTTCGAGCATGGCATATTTTGCGGCGGTCGGCGCTGTTGACGAGGAACTAGACGACGACGGTGCGACGACCCCCGATGCGACCACGGCGGCAGGAGAAGGAGCGCCTGGAATCGAAACTGCGGCTGCGGCGTTAGCTGAATGAGCTGCAGGCGGTGGGGATGCCAGGATGACGCTATCCTTGACGGCGTCCCACGACGTGGGCGCGGACTTGATGTGCTGCCTTACGTAGACGTCCGCTCGATAAATGAGTCGCTCCTGAGTGTCCTGCAACATTCGCCGCAGGGCCGCAGACGTCACCAGTCGGCACTCGTCGGCCAAGCTACTACTCAGAGACGTGGAGGACGGCAAGGAAGATCCCGCTGCGGAGGCCGTCATCAAAGACGAGGAGGACGAGGGATCGGGGGCGCCGCGGTCGACACCGCCTGCGGTGGAAAGGCTGCGCGTCTCCGCGAGACGAATGGCGGCCTGCAACGTCTCACACATGGGGCTCAGATCCTCCACGGCGTCGACGCGAAGCAATCGGGACCGGAAAAAGTGATAAACGGAATCCAGCAATTCAGACAGAAAGTTGGATGCGAGCTGCGCGTGCACTTCGTTGGAGGTCCACACTTCGGCGCACAGTTTCGTTTCCTCCTCGATAAGCTCCTGGCAGTCCGTCGCGACGTAGTAACTGTACTCGTGCGGCTTGAGCCTTGCCAGCGTGCCTTGATGCCGGTGCTGCATGAGCGGCCGCACGTAGTGATACCGCTGCTCCGTAAATAGACTCACCGCTTCCAAGACAAACGGCGCGGCGAGTTTGACCCCGACGCGCGCCTCCAGCATCTGCACAATGGGTTGAAAGGGTTGAAGGCGGTCCAAGAAGCCCTGGTTGCGAAGGGCCAGGATAGTCCGGAAGGTAGCCAGTCCAGGATTCGAAACGGGGGCGGGGGCAGCCACTGGGGCTACTGACGATGATGAAGACGCGGCTGGCAACATCGCGTCGGGAAGTGTCGAATCGCTCGTCGGCGATCGCCGAAGCGATGCATCTGACGACGCTGACTGCGGCGGCCGCTCACCATTCGCGAGACCCTCGAGTAACAACTGCATTCGATCGTGACCATGCGGCTGGCCAGCAAGTGGTCCCGAAGCCGTCAAGTTGCCCCCACCCACGCCGGTACACGCGAGCTGAAACGCGGCAGTCACAGAGTCGCGCAGACTGCCAAGTGCGTGCTGGTACGATTGGTGCACTTTGCGCTGGTAGGCGGCTGTGGACTTATAGTGTTCGAGCCGTTTGAGCTGCGAGGAGGCGGCTTCGAGCTCTTCGAGCATCGCGCAAAATCGCGCCGACTGCGGCTGTGTCAACGGGTGCGACACCTCCACGAATAGCGCGTCCAAATCGGAATACACTTTGAGCGTGCGAGTGACGGCGGCCAGCTCGGCCTCTTGCACGGCACGTTTCGCCATGAGCTGCCTCGCGTTCGCCGCCAAGACATCTCCTTGGCTGCGCACCGCACCCGTGATGCTCAACAGACGATCCAACAAGGATCGCAGGGACTGAAGCCGCTTCTCGAGCGCCGCGCCGTCCGCCGACGTGGCTGTCTCCACTCGGCCAAACCACTCGACGATGTCTGGATAAGGGAGGACCGCTTTCACAGCCTGAGATTCCACAAACGCAGGCCGCGACATGGCCACCATGCTAGCGGCACGGCGGGGAGAAGTGGCGGACGGCAGCGGGGGGACGTTGGAGGGAGTGGACTTGATCGTGGCAGGCAGCCGCTCCAGATCGTTCCCTGTGGAGCGTGCTGGACGTTCCGCGCCACTTTGGAGAGAGGGCGAGGGAAGCGCCTCGGCGGTGGAAGAGGTCGTCGTGTCAGGGCGAAGGGTTGGCAAGGGAAAGAAACCACCTTTGACTACGTACTTGGTGGCCGCTTGCAGCAACGCCTCAAGCTGTTGGGATTGGGACGCCGCTGACGGAGCCACGGACATTGATCGGTTTGGTGACGAATTTCTCCCAAAATAACCGAGTCGGAAAGAATGGTGTGTGGGGGATGGAAAAATGGGGGCCTTTAACACACTGAGACATTGGGGGGGGAAACACAAGTTGCCGCAACCGTCCACGTTGTGAGTAGAAACGTGACGGAAAGACTGACCCTCAGAGGTGGCCGTCTGATACCTTCGGAAGCTAACGTGTTCCAAGGACTCGCCGTGATACCGTAACAAACACTCGACGGCTTCCTTGACACTCCAAATCATTTCGTGCAGCTGCACACTGGGTGATGGGGGCACTGCATGGCTGCATCCGTCCACATGTGTCGAGGTCACACCACACAGGAGATGACAACGAGGGACCACGACACGAAAAAGCGGCAACGGCGAGACTTGCAACGTCGTCGGTACGGCTCTCCCACCCATACTTAACGACGTGATAAACGCCCTCGCAACGGCGTCACGCATGTGGCGACGAGTTTTCGCCAACGACACGAGATGACTCGCTGTCGCACACAACCTGTCGCCACGAGGGGGCCGCCACAACACGACGTCGCTCGAAATGATGTCAGGGTGCAAATGTTCCATGTCTTCATCTGTCACACATAGCCATTCGTCGCATTCGGCCGCTAACGTAGCAGCATTCGTTCGTTGCTTGAACTTTTGTGTTGTCTGTGTCGTATCAGCAGGGGGTGCGGGAACAAGAACAAATCCAAAAGTAGCTGCTCGCTGGTGGGTCGTGGGGGGGGGCCCAGACTGGAAGTCGAATGTGTAAATCATTTCGTTGAATCCCACGGGCAGCAGATGATGCGGAGATTGGGGCATTTGGCGAGCGACATGCCGCCGATGCTGGTGAATTGAGTGAGCCCCGTGCAGTCCACGCGTGTCAGCGCCGCGCAGTCGAATAGCCAATAGTCGCCTATAGTAGAAAGTTGTGTGAATGCCACGCAGTCTAGTTCCGTGAGTTGGGAACACCGATAAAGCCAGCGCGCACCGACAGTCGTGAGTTGTGTGAGTCCCGGAGTGCGGACGGTGGTTAGCATGGGGCAATCCTTCAGCCAGTTAGCGCCAACGCTGGTAAGTCGCGCGAGTCCTCCAGCACCGTCAACGATTCGCAAGTTGGAGCATCCTTCTAGCCAACCGTCTGCCACTGACGTCAGTCGTGTGAGACCAACACAGCCGAGCGCCGTCAGGTGGGTGCAATTTTTAAGCCAGTCGTCACCAACACACGTGAGCTGCGTGAGCCCCGAGACGTCGATGCTCACCAAATGCGCGCAGTGAGATAGCCAGCTGTCACCTACGACGGCAAGGGACCTCAGGCCCGTGCAATCCAGATTTTTTAGTTTGGTGTTGCGGAAAAGCCAGTGCGAATCAATGCTTCGCAGCTGCCCGAGCGCACTGCAGTCTAACGCGAGCAAACTAGGGCACTTACACAGCCAATAGGACCCGACCGAAGTGAGCCGCGCGAGGGCAGTGACATCGACGGAAGTAAGATTCGGGCAATCACACAGCCAGTACGAGCCGACCTCGGTCAGTTGCGCAAGGCCCCCGCAGTCCACGGTCGTCAAGAGATCGCTGTAAGAAAGCCAGTCGCTCCCTATCCGGGTGAGCTTTATGAGACCCAGGCAATCCAGACGTTGCAACGCTGAGCTGCGAGAGAGCCAGCCATTCCCAATGGTAGTCAGTTGCGTGAGCCCTGACACATCCATGGTTCGAAGAGCGTTGTCGTATAACCAGTGATCGCCGACGGTGGTGAGACATGAGAGACCGGTGCCGTCCAATGTCACCAAGGCTCGACTCTCGTACAGCCAAGAGTGGCCGACACTCGTGAGCCGGTACAGCGCCGTGCAGTCCAATGAGGTGAGGGTCAGGCATCGGCGCAACCAACCGTCGTCGATCCTCGTGACGTGCGAAAGTCCTGCGCAATCCAGGATCGTCACGTTCACGTCTTGCAGCCATGAGCCGTCAACTGTGAGGCGATCGGCGTCGTTCAAGGCTGCTATTGCGCGTCGCGCGACTGGGGCAGAAGTGGGCGTCTTGAGATCCAGAGGACAGAGGCCTGTGAGCAAGGTCGACATCACGGCAGAGGAAAAACCACATTCTGCATGTGACTGTCTGTGACACAAAGAAACGGTACGATACGGCTGTGGCGTCGCGCTTCGCACCGGGATCGCGTTGTGGTGGTTTGGAGCGACAGTGTGGTAGTGATGATCACACGCGAGAAGCCGTACCTTCCGCTCTTTTCGCAGTA
>ERZ1292630.5083-Hain-H41-02um-R3-5083-length-10929-cov-5_pt1 | contig 10929 bp, 4 predicted proteins | sample MGYA00564408_ERZ1292630 | MGnify/ENA primary metagenome ERZ1292630 (study PRJEB36523, sample SAMEA6512641) | groundwater metagenome | collected 2019-01-08 | study: AquaDiva: Metagenomics assemblies of 32 groundwater samples
GCGGCCCGCATCTTGGGCAGGGAGTCGATCATGCGTTGGGCGCTGAAGCGGGCTTGCAGCGAGATCGTGCGCTCCAGGAAGTCCTTGAGCTCCTTCATGCGCGGGCTATCAGCCGCGGCGAACATTTTCGGGGTCATGCCCCACGCCGCCGGGGGATTGAGTCGAATGCGGTCGAGCGTGAGCGTTTCGGCGAACAACTCGGCCCGGGTCTTCCACGGAGACGGCGGTTTGGAGGCGATCCATCCCGGAACCGTCGTTCCCTTGGAGACCATGAAGTCGATGAGCTGGGGGAAGGACTCCTGGAAAGGGACATCATGTCCTTGCGGGAACCACAGGTAGTTGTTGATTCCAAAGGACGAACATTGGGCGGTGTCGTCCCACCAGACCAGGATTTTTCCTCCGCCTTCCTGCTGCCAGATGCGCCGGCCGATCTCGTCGGCTTGGGCGTCGCTGATGTTGTTGACGCATTGCGCGCCGGCAACGAGGGACGCGTGGGCGCACGAGGCGGCGCCGAGGGCGAGGCTTACGAGCAGGAGGTATCGCATAGGGCATTCTAGAAAAAGAAAGGCGCATGATGGGCGAATGCCGCGCGACTTTCAATCCATCGTGTCGATTGGACTTTGATTTATGTCGCGGTCATCGGCTCAGCGCGACCTCCACCTCCCGCGAGTCCGCGCGACCCTGGTCGTCGACGACGCGGATGATATTGCGCCCGGCGCGCGGGGTCCAGAAAAACGATCGGCCCGAGACGCTTTTGCCAAGAAGCGCTCCATCGCAAAACCAGTAAAGCTCCCGGACGTCGGCGTCGGCCGTCGCTGAAAGCGAGACGTTTCCGGGCGCGGCGGCGGGAACGTGGTAGACGACGTCGGCAAGCGGCGACGTGATGCGCGGCGGCAGCCCTCGGCCGGAACGGTCGGCCAGTCCGCATGAGGGTTCGTAGGGAGGCGGGAGCCGTCGCGGGATGCCCGCGAGGCGGAATATCGCCGACAAGTCTGAAGGCCAGAATTCGAACGTCTGAGCGCGCGCGCCGGACGCGCGGCAGGCGCGCAGACCGGTTTTCACGTCGACATGAATTTGCCGGTGCACGTCGCAGACGGCGATCGGCGAGACGCCGGGAATGAACCACGTTCTCGCGCGGCGCGGGCAATGTCGGCCCGGCGCGGCGCCAGACACCGCGCACACCTCGATCGGGAGCGCCTTGAGATCTTTTTGTCCCAAAGCGTAGGCGTCTCGCGGCGTCTCGCGGGACGCCACCGCGTCGACGATGTCGAAAAACAACGGCGCGGCCGCTTCCGCGCCGATGAAAGCGGGGTTGCTCTCGCCCCGAAAATCGCCGATCCATACGACGAGCGAGTATTTGCCGAACACCCCCGCGCTCCAGGCGTCGCGAAAAGCCCATGACGTTCCCGTCTTCCAATACACGGGCAAGACGCGCGCGCGCCAGTCCTCTCGAAACGACTGGCGTGGGCGGGGGTTGGATTTCAGAGACTCCATCACCAGAAAGACCGCGTCGGCCGACAGCAGGCGCGTGCCGCCGTCGACCGGATCGCCGGCCAGCCTCCTGAGGGGCTTGAGCACGCCGCCGTTGCCGAGCATCGCGTAGAGGCGGGCGAGATCCTCCAGGCTTGTTTCACCGCCGCCGAGCGCCAGGCCAAGGCCGTAATGCTCGGCAGCCTTGGGCAAGACGACCCCGGCCGACTTGAGTAAGCCGTACAGCCCGGGAGGCGAAAGCCGAGAGGACAGGCCGACGGCGGGGACATTGCGGCTTTTGATCAGCGCCTCGCGCGCGCTCACCGGACCCGCGAACTCTCCGTCGAAATTTTCGGGATTGTAGGCTCCGAAGGCGGCGGGAGCGTCCTGGAGCACGGTCTCGGGATGGATCAGGCCTTGTTCGAAGGCCAACGCGTATACGAAAGGCTTCAAGGCCGAGCCGGGCGAACGGCGCGCGCTGAGCGCGCTGACCTGGCCCTGGATCGACTCGTCGAAATAATCCGCCGAGCCGACGGCGGCTCGGACCTCCATCGTCGTGAAGTCGACGAGCATGGCTCCGGCGTTCTTGATTCCCTGGTCACGACGTCGTTCGACGTATCCGGCGATGATTCGTTCCAGCAGCCATTGCGTTTCGAGGTCGAGGGTCGTGAGCGCCCGGTCCTGCTTTGTCGATGCGAGCGCGCGCCGAACGAAGTGCGGCGCCGCGAAAGGAAGCTCGCGCCGGCGGCGGACATCCCACGGCGTTTCGAGCGCCTCGCCGCGGCGCGCGTCCTGCGGGTGTTTTTCGATCCAACGCGCGTACAGGCGCCCGCGGGCCGCGTCGAGCTCGTCGCGCCGAGCCTTGTCCGACTCCGTCATCGCGCGTTTAATCGGATTCTGGGGGATGACGCTTAAGGTGATCGCCTCGCTGAGGTCGAGGCGGCCGACGTCCTTGCCGAAATACACGATGCTCGCCGCCCCCGCGCCCTCGATGTTGCCGCCGTAAGGCGCCAGGTTCAAGTATGCGGCGAGGATTTCGTCCTTGCTGTAGTAAGCCTCGAGCTGCAAGGCGCGCAGGATTTGCAGCAGCTTGCCTCGGGGACGGCTGGAATCCATCCCGTACTTGAGCCGCGCGAGCTGCATCGTGATCGTCGATCCTCCGCGCCGGCGCGTTTTGGCGATATAGGTGGTCCAGATCGAGCGCGCCAGCGAGAAAGGATCGAACCCCGGATGCAGGCGGAAACGGCGGTCCTCGTTGAGAAGTACGGCCGACACGAGCAGCGGCGACATGTCTGCGAGCGGCACCCAAAGACGGTGCTTGCCGTCGGCCGAGAGCGTCAGTCTGAGGAGACGTCCGTCCCGAGCGTACGCCGCCCGCGAGAACGAGAGGCCCTCGCGCAGCGGCGCGGGGCGGGCGTAATGCCAGAGGATCGCGCCCAACGCCAGCGCCGCCGCCGCGGGCAGGAGCCTCACTTGACCTCGATGGCGCCCGCCGTTCCGAAAGCGAACACGGAACGGTTGTACATCGATTCGGCAAAGGGCGGAGGGACGACGAACGTGCCGCGGCTTGTCGCTTTGAGCCGGTAGACGAGTTCGAGCGCGGAGCGCTGCGCGCTCGCGAAAAACAGCACGCGGTCCTCGCGCATGTCCTCGTAGTCGACGCCGGGTTGATCCGCGGCCTCGCGCGCCCTCCAAAGCGGCTCGAAGCCCCCGGGCACGAGATCGACGACGGCGAGGTTGGAAAAGCCGCCGCCGTCGAGGCTTCTGACGCGCAGGCGGACCGTGTATTCGCCTCCGAGTTCGGCCGCCGCGATCGGGGAATTCTTGTCGTCGACGATTTCCCGGTGCACCTCGAGGCGGCGGTGCACAGGCTCCTTGGGCGTCTGGAGGTCGTAGCCGGATTGAACGGTTTGATAGAAAATCCGCCGCGGGGAATTGTTTTCGACCGAGACCGCCGTGGCGGCGGGCGTAAACCCGATTTTCGGGAAAAAGCCGGGCGGCAGGACGAGCGCGGAGAGCGTCCCGCCCTCGCGCACCTCGTTGAGTCGGGCCTCGCCGGGCTTGAGCTCGCCGACCGCGCTCGCGTAGGAGTCCAAGGCCATGATCGAGTAGGCGGCCGACAAGGAGTTGTAGTTGCCCCGCATCAGAGGCTCGACGAGACGTAAGATCGCGTCCGCCTCGAGCTGATGCAGGCGTTCGGGAAAATGCAGGGCGAGTAGATAGAGGTACTGCGCCTCGTGAATCGACTCGTCATAGAACCACTCCCAGTCGCTGGCGACCGGCCCGCCCGTCTTGACTCCCCCGATGAGCTCCTCGGCCTGGGATTTGAGATGCAGCATCGAGTAGGAGGCGGCAAGATAGGCCGCGGTCAAATCCCCTCGCCAGCGTTTGTCGCCGGACTTGTCGAGGCGCGCGCGCAGGCCGTTGATCAACGGCGTGGTGACGCGGCCGTTGCGGGTGAGCACGTAGATCGCGTAGGCCTGCACGCGGGGGGCGGCGTCGAAGCCGGGCGAGGCCAAGGCGAGATGATTCAAGTAGGACAGATCGCGGCTGAGCAGCTCGGGCGGCACCGCGTAGTCCTTGTCCTTGGCTTCGGTCAGGAAATGGGCGGCGTACACCGCCTGGAACGGCGACACGTTCGAGTTCGCGGCCCACATTCCGAAGCCGCCGTCCTCGTTTTGCCGCGAGCGCAGGACGTCGATCGCCCGGGCCAGAGATGTTTCGACCGTGTCGGGCGCGTATCCGAACTCGGGACGGCGGCGCAGGATCAGGGCCGGGAAGGCCTGGCTTAAGACTTGCTCGGTGCAGCCGTAGGGATAGGTCCGCAGATACTGGAGCAGCCCTTTGGCGAGCACGAGCGGCACCGAAGAGACCGAGGCCTCGAGCGTTCGGTAGGAGGGATACATCCGGCGCGGGGTCTGCGCCCGCGCGCGCCCGCGCTCGAGGTGCCCCGTCACCAGCGACACCTGATAGGGCATGGACGGCCGCACGCTCAGCGAGACCTTGCGGCGCGCGGTCCGCGAGGAGAGAGAGGTCTCGAAGGAGATTTCGGCGGCGCCGAGCGCGGGACGGGATTTAAAGCGAAAGACCGCGACGGCCTCGCGGTCCTCCCCGACGGGGACCGCCTTGGAGGCGGGCCCGACCACGTCGAGGTGTCCGGAGGTCTTGACCCTCACGAGAGCGGTCGCCCCCGCGCCGGAGCCTTTCACGCCGTTGGCGACGGCGAGGCTGGCCTCGAATATGTCGCCGGGAGCCGCGAACAGCGGCGCGTTGGGCGTCAGCACGATGTCCTGGCGCGCCAGGACCTTTCTCTGGGCGACGCCGATCGACGTGGGCTCGGCGCCGACGGCGCTGACGCGCAGGGTGCCGTTGAACGAATCGGGCACGGGGATCGAGAGCGTCTTGCCCTCGGGACCGACCTCCAGGATTCCCGACCAGAACACGGCGGGCGCGTCGCGGCGGCGCTTGAAGGGATTGAGATTTTTCCCCGCCGCGTCCCAGCCCTTGTCTCCGCCGGGAGCCATCACCGACGTCGAGAGGCGGTAGTCGGGCAGGAGGAGATCTAGAATCTGGTATGTCTTGACCTCGAGCGCGCGTTTTCGCAGGAAGTGGGCGAGCGGGTCGGGAGTCGTCCAGCCGGCCGCCTGGAGAATGCCCTCGTCGACCGCGAACACCGCCACGCGGGCGCGTCGCGGCGCCGACACGCGCACGGCGAGGTTCGCGCCGGGGCGGATCGTTTCGGGAGCCTCCAGCGTCAACGGCAGCGAGCGGCGCGCGCGGCTGACGGTGAACGGGGCGACTCCGTGGCTGAGCGGGCTCATGAAGATGTCTCGGGAGCCGGGGTCGCGAAGGAAGCTGACCGTCACGTAGGCGTTGCCCTCGACGCTCTCAGGCAGGCGGATGCTTTGGGTCGACGCGGAGACCGTCGAGCGAAACCATTTGTGCGCGTAGACCCTGTCGCTCTCGATCGAGATCAGTCCGGTCCCGGCGTAGGGCGCCTTGATCTGAAGCTCAATGAGGGATCCCGGAGCGTAGTCCGTCTTCTCCAGGCGCACCTGTAGTTCGGCGTTTTTCTCGAGGCTGCGGGTCAAGTTCCCATGGCCGGCCACCGAATATTGGAGACGGTTGAGCTCGAGCCCCGAGGAATCGCGCAGCATGAGGCGAAAATCCCCGGGCGACGAAGTGTCGAGTCTGAGTGCTGTCGGCGACGCCGTCAATGACACTGTTCTCGATGAAACAAACAGCTCCTTGAGCACGGATTGATAGCGGTAGAGGTTGTCCGGGCCTTTGACGAGCGCCGAAACCCAGCGCTCCTCGACGAGCTGCAGGACGAGCCCCGGCGCCGCGACCGCCTTGCCCTCGGGTCCGACGGCCGCGGCCATGGCCGTGCGCGTGCTGCCGCGCGTGACGTAGCGCAGGTTCGCGTCGGTCTTGAGGCCGACGAGATACGGGCGAGGCGAGACGAGCACCGCGGCCTGCCCGGCGACGCCGCGGCCCCCTTCGGCTTCGTAGCCCTCGGCCGTCAGCTCGAGGCGGTAGGTGCCCTCCGCGAAGCGCTCCAGGGGCATATCGAACGACGCCGTCCCATCCTTGTCCGTCTTCACGTCGTCGAGGCCCTCCGAGAAGCTTTTCTTGGCCATCTGCGGGTCGAAGAACGCGAAGTCGGCGAACTCCTTGAATGAAGGAGCGGCCGGGCTCAGGCGGATGCGTCCCGTCACCGTGCGCCCCTCGGCGGGCGTGCCGAAAAGATTGCTCAGGCTGATCGCGGCTTTGAGCCCCCTGGGCGACACCCAGCCCTCGGCCCTCTCGCTGGAGAAGCGCGCCGAGATGCGCAGGCGATCCGGCAGGAACTCCTCGACGCGAACGGACGTTGAACCGAGCAGATTCGCCCGCCGGCCGTCCTTGACGATGTACACGCTGACCGCGAAATGTCCGGTCGGACCGTTTTCCTGCGTCTGGTAGTCGACGGCCTCCAAGCCCGCCGACGACAGCGGCAGCTTGAACTTCTTGACCTCGAGCCCGCGCGGGTCTACGATCGATATCTCCAGAGGGACGCCGGTCAGGTCCTGTCCCCAGATGGTCGGGCGAACGAGAAAGCCGACATGGAACGTCTCTCCCGGCCGGTAGAGGCCGCGATCGCTGAACAGGTACGCCGAGAGTTCGCGCTCGCGGCCCTTGGTGGCGTCCCCGCCGACGTCGAAGCGCGAGACGTCGAGCAGGCGGTCCTGCCGGTCAAAAGGCAAAAACGCGAGATCCTCCTCGTGGCGGACGACGAACGCCGCCGGCCGGCGTTCGCGGACGCAGCCCGTCAGGTCGGGAAGCCGCGCCCTGCCCGCAGGGTCGGTCAGCGCGCTCGCGACGGGGCGCCCGTTGAGGCCTATCGCCTCTACGCTCGCGCCGGCCACCGGTTCTCCGGTCGCCAAGGACTGGACCAGCACGTCGCGCGTCTTGTCCGCGTTTTCTTTTACGAGCACGCCAAGGTCCGTGATCAGAATAAAGCGTGTGTCGGCCCCCCCGGTGGGACGGCGGCCTTCGATGTCCCAGCCCTCGGCGCGAAGAAAAAAAAGGCCGTTGCGCGAGCCCGAGCCCGGCGTCTGGAGCTTCGACGTGAAGTCGTAGGCGAAAAAATGGAGTCGGCCGGGCTCGACCTTCCCGAAGTCACGAACCTCCTCGAAGCGTTCCGTGATGTTGTCTTGGCCGAACGTCCAGCCGCTGAATCGGGGGTTCGAGAAATCGCCCTCGGTTTGGCTGGCCAGGTCGTTGAGCGCGCCGGGCCTGACCCGGCCGACCTCGAGACGAACCGCGCGCTCGCCCAGCGAGTACAGCGACAGCGTTTTATCTCCCGAAAGGCGAAGCAGCGCTCCCTCGTGGAGGATCTTGATCTCGCGGGGATCTGGGGGCAGGCGCACGACCGCCTCGAAGTTCTTGGCCAGCACGTAGCCGCCGTAGGCAATTAAACCGCGCGGGATTCTGATGAAGACGGCCGCGCCCTGGTCGGCGCGAACCTTGAACGCGTGCCGCGATGGGTGCTCGTGTTCGGCGGCGACCGCGCTCAGAGCGAGCGGCGTCGAGAGCTTGAGCGCTTCCGGCCCGACCCACTCCGCGGTCCAGTTGAAGTTGGCCTGCGCGGGGCTGCCGGCGACGGCCGGCTTCATGCTCGGCAGCACCCAGGCGCGGATGGCAGCGGCGAGTTCCCTCTCGCCGACGCCCCCCGACGCCGTCACGATCAGCATCTGCTCCGGTTCGAGGCGTTCGTTGCGGGCGATCGCGGTTTCGGCCCCAATGATCTTGAAGTAGTCATACATGCTCGGAACGCGGACGTCGGCCGCGAGCTCGCCGGCCGTCGGCGGCCCTCCGCGCAGGGGGCGCACTCCCCGGGCGGCGGCGATGCGCACGACCGCGGCCTCAAGCGGAATGCCCAGCGGCTGCGAGACGGCGTACGCTTCGCCGTGAAATTTATCGTAGGTCACCGTGAACTGGCGGTTGATTTTGCCCCCGCCGAAAACATTCTTTGTATTTTCGTCCTGAAGCATCGTCAGGCGTTTTTCGAAGTCATCCGCGTCGACCGGGTGGCTGAAGCGAAAGGTCGCCGCGGCCCGCTTGATCGACGGGTCCTTCGGATCGACGTGGAACTCCGCGGACGCGAGCGCCGCGGTGAAGGGCGCGGTCTTAAACGAGCCCGTCTCGCGCTTGAGCGCGAGATGCTTGGCGAAAAATTCACGCCCGAAGCGTATTGCGTACTCCCGTCCCGCGGGCCAATCCTCGGACGGCGTAAATACCATCTCCCTGTCGCTTGCCCACGTCCAGTCGCCGCGCACGGGGGGCGAGATGATCACGCCTTTCTTGATCGTCCTGCCGACGTCCTCGAGCTTGGCGGCCGAATCGTCAAAGGTCAGGCGCAGAGGCTCCGGGCGCGCGCCGTCTCTGAGGGGGGTTGCGTTAGGAGAAGACGCCGTCCATGAGAGGACGCGGCGCTTGGGACGCGACGAGATCCATTTTTGGAGGCCGACGCAGAGAGCGAGAAGAACGAGAAGGCTTGCCATCGCCTTGAGTCGCCCCGGGGGTCCTTTAAACGAGTTTCGAAATCCGGTGAAATGATCCATGGGCTTCCTCCGGTTTCTATACCCAGGGGACGGCCGAAACTTACATGGACGGTCTTGGGGGAGCCCAGCGGCGGCCGACGCCGGAGGCTGTCGCGGTTCAGCCAATCAAGCCGTCGCGGCCGAAGTCGCCGAATGAAGAAATTGCTATAATGTAAAAACGTTTTCGGGCAGTTAGCTCAGCGGTAGAGCATTGTCCTCACACGACAAGGGTCACAGGTTCAAATCCTGTACTGCCCAAGCTTTAAAGACGCGAGTAGTCGCCGTTTATCGACGGAGAAAGCCGCCGAAGGTCGAAAGACTGGCTGCGGCTCTTCTTTTTGGGTCTGGCGATTGTGCCGGATTTGTGCCATACTCAAGGCATGGCAAAGAGTGGAGAAAACCATGGGCTCGGCGAATGCGCGATTCCTGGTCCCGTCGCTTCCGAGACAATCAATAAGTTCGCGTTGAATAAGCCGGCTGACGGCGCAAAAGAAATTCGGGAATACCTCAAGTATCAGGCACGGGGCGAAAGGGTCCTCCATCTTGAGAAGGTCATGGTCGAGAAGTTGGTGGCGCGTACACTCGAGGTTTGGGACGTAAAGACTAGCCGTGACCGCTATTGGGTAATAACCTCACCGACCAATCTCTATTCCCAAGCGCTTTTCCCGAGTGCGGATTATACGCTCTCGTTCCATGTAGGCTTGACTGATCGAATGAATGCGCGACAGACCCCCTGCTCCAGACAAGCAAAAGGGCAAGCTGGCGGCCGCATGGCGTCGACTGGATCAGGCGTCGAAAGCCGCCGACTTCATTCATTGGTCGGAGTTCGTTGCAGGCACCCTTGCTGGGGGATCGAGCGCGTCAGAAGTGCGCGGATTCTTGAAGGCTGTTTCAAAATCGACGTGGCAGCTTGTATCTTGGCTGACACATGCTTCAAATGCTACGCCCCTGGATGCGATGCTGGCGGTTGATGCCACCGCCACGACACTTGGGAGTTTCAGTTCCGCCCTTCTGCGTTACGAGAAAGGCGCGCCGGCCAGATGCCTGAAATGTGGCTCGTACAAGCTTGGAGAAGTCTACAGCGCGCGTTCCCGCTCAACTCGCATGAAGTGCGAATCATGCGGTTGGAAGTCAGCCCCGGCAAAATAATCTATGGCTCGAATCTATCCGCGTACGGGCAAAAATGGGACACACTGGTATCTCGATTACGCGGTTGATGGCCGCCGCATGCGGAAGGAGGTCGGCACCTCGAAGAAGCTGGCCCAACTTGCCCTGGCCGACGTCCAGGTTAAGATCGAGCGCAAGGAGCTGGGCTTCCAGACCAAGGACAAGAATCTCGCCGACTTCATCGCCGAGTGCCTGGATTACGCCAAGACGAACAAGAGCCGGGGCTCCTACGTCCGCAACGAGATCGTCCTGCGCACGTTCAAGGCGTTCGCCAAGATCGAGCGCCTGCGCGGCATCACGCCGCAGCTCATCGAGAGCTACAAGAAGTTCCGTTCTGAGGGCGGAACGAAGGCTTCGACCATCAATACCGAGCTCAACACGATCAAGGCCGCTCTCAATCGGGCCGTTGCCCTCGGCTACTTGCCGCGCAATCCGTGCCGCGAGGTCAAGAAGCTCAAGACGCCGCGCAAGCAGGTCCGCTTTCTCAGCAGAGATGAGGTTCGGAAGTTGCTCGAAGCTGGCAACGGCCGAATGAGGCCAATTGTCGAGACGTTCCTTTACACCGGCCTTCGTCGCGATGAGTTGACCCATCTGACCTGGGCCGACGTGGACCTGCAGCGGCGCGTCGTCGCCGTGCAAGCAAAGGACGGCTGGCATCCGAAGGATTACGAGGTCCGCCATATTCCGATGGCGCCGCGGCTGCATGAGTTGCTCAAGTCTCTGCCGCGCAAGGACAATCCGTGGGTGTTTTCGACCAGCAACGACGGCCCGCATCTCGGGCATATCCTATCGCGCGACTTTCGCAAGCTTCTGAAGCTTTGCGGCATCAAGGGCTCTTCTCTGCATACGCTCCGCCACACGTTCGCCAGCCATCTCGTCATGAATGGGACCGACGTTTACACGGTCCAGAAGCTGCTCGGCCATTCGAGCATCAAGACGACGGAGATTTACGCCCATCTCGCCCCGGATTTTCTCAAGGCGGCGGTGCAAAAGCTCGAGTTCTGATTATTCGCGCTGTTGAGCGGGCGTGCCTTCAGGCTCGTATTGAGATTCTCAATTCATGATTTGCAAATTAAGAATAAACCTGCTATACTTAGACTACCATGGTACGCCGTAAGGTCGTGCATAGCCAGCGGGTGCAAGTCCCGTCCGAGCAAGCGACGGAGCGCTCGGTAGCAGGCCCCAGCCAGCGTGAGGAAACCCAAAGGCC
>ERZ1292630.2404-Hain-H41-02um-R3-2404-length-17379-cov-8_pt4 | contig 10928 bp, 10 predicted proteins | sample MGYA00564408_ERZ1292630 | MGnify/ENA primary metagenome ERZ1292630 (study PRJEB36523, sample SAMEA6512641) | groundwater metagenome | collected 2019-01-08 | study: AquaDiva: Metagenomics assemblies of 32 groundwater samples
AGAACGTCTGGAGGATCAAGGACATCCCGAGCGTGAAGGAGTTGATCGACCGCCTTGTCGCCGAGGCCGAGAGCGTGTACGCCCCCGCGTCCGCCGCCGCCCCGGCCTGAACGGAACAACCCCCCCGGGACGACGTCCGTAACCGCCGGGAGCGCCGTGCGCGCCGGTCAGGAGCTGCGCGTTCGCGACAATAGCCCGGCCACTCCGGCTGTCGCGACGGCGCACGACAGTCCTGCGACCGCGAACCCCGCCGTGTACCCCATCCGCTGGATCACGAACCCGAGCGTGGCCGCGGAGACCATGAACCCGCCGTAGATGCACGTGTTGTACCCCCCCATCGCCAATCCGCGGACGCGCGTGTCCACCGATTCCGACAGGACGGCGCCGACCGCCGTGAACGTCGCCGCCATCGTGGCGCCGACGCCGGCGAAGAGAAGGTAGAGCGGCAGCGGCCCCCGCGCCGTTCCGGTGAGGGCGATGCAGAGCCCGAACAGGGCGTTCCCCCAGAGGATGAAGGAGCGCCGGTTCCCCGTCCGGTCCTGGAGGTGGCCGATCGGGATGCGGCAGAGGGCGTTGACGCCCGCCTGGGTCGTGAAGATGAGGCCGGTCTGGGGGATCGAGATCCCGAGGTCCCTGGCGTAAAGGGGGAAGAAGGCGAACAGCGACCCCCACGCGTAGGTCGAGAAGAAGGTGGCGACCCAGCAGCCGAGGACCGCGCGGTTGCGGAGGATCTCGGCGAAGTCCGAGCGGAGATCCCCCCCCCTGGAGGGCCGCGGGACCGGCGGGGCCGGGGTCCCGACACGGAAGCCCGCAACGATCACCCCCGCGGCGATGATCGCGGCGGAGACCGCGAAGGCGGTCCCGAATCCTTTCGTCGCGACGGCTCCGCCGAAGCCCGGCCCGAGCGCCATCCCGAGGTAAAGGGCGGAGGTGTACCAACCGTACGCCCGCCCGAGGAAGTTCGGCGGGCTGGAATCCCCCACGTGGGACATCATCGCGGGGGAGAAGCAGGCAAGCCCCACCCCGGAGAAAAGGTAGATCATCCCGACGTGCATGGGTGTCCGGGCCACGAGCAGAAAGAGGGAGGTCAGGCAGGAGATCCCCATCCCGGCAAGGATGAGGCGCTTGCGCCCGAGACGGTCGGACATGAGGCCCAGGGGGAGGGCGAGGGCGGCGGCCGCCAGCATGAAGCCGGCGTTGATCATTCCGACGTCGACGGTCGAGGCTCCCAGCCCCCGCGCGAACAACGGGACCAGGGGGAGGCGCATGTAGGCCCCGAGATACAGGACGAGCGTCAGTACGCACGCGATGAGGATGGGCGTCGGGATCGTTGCGCTGCCGGCGGGCGGCGGGTTTATGGCGGCACGATGGGGGATGGTTCGGTCCTTTCTCCCCGGAATTTTGTCATTCTACTAGGAATCGGGCACGCCAGGAACTCTGTCATCGACTCCGGCATCGAAAATGTTGAAATGAGCCGCTTTTCTGTTGGAGTCTGGTTAGTATATTCCTGGAAATAATACGATGCGGTATTGACATCGAGGAATGAATTGCAGAGAATAACGACACTAATACAGAAATCCCTGGAGGGAATCATGGACAAGAAGGCGCTGCTGGAACTCACGACGGATATTGTGTCTGCTCACGCTTCGGTGAATGAGATGGGGAAGGAACAACTTCTTGAGGAATTGCAGTCGGTGTTCCAGAAGTTAATGAGCCTCGCGGGATCCGAGGGCGGCGAAGGGGTGGAAGTCTCCGGGGAGTTAAAGCCGGCCGTTCCGGTGAACAAGGCGTTTGGCGCCGACAAGGTCGTTTGCCTTGTTTGCGGCAAGGGGTTCACCACGCTGAAGAAGCACATCGCCGTCAGCCACCAGATGACGCCGAAGGAGTACCGGAAGGCGTTCGGCGTCCCGTCGAAGACCCCCCTCGTCGCCCGGAAATATTCCGAGGCGAAGAGGAAGATCGCCCAGGACAAGGGACTTGCGACGAAACTGGCGGAAGGCCGAAAGAGGAAGGCGGGGAAGTAACCCGGAGAAGGAACCCGGGGAACTCCGCCGCCGCGAGCGCCGCCGCGCCGTTCGCAGGGGAGGGCCCGCCGGCCGTGACGCCGCGCGGGCTCTTTCTTTCCGCGGGACATTTCAGCCGCGGTCCGTGTACCGGTCCCGCGGTATGATAATCTGTCATGAAGAAATCGCGAAAGGAGGCACGGGATGCCTTACGTTGCGAAGGATTTCGGGAAGCTGGTCGGGATGGACGGTTTCAGCGAGACGCTGCTCAAGAACCACTTCACGCTCTACCAGGGATACGTGACGAACACGAACAAGCTGTCGGACCTTCTCGGGGCGATGCTCGCCGAGGGGAAGACGGCCACCCCGGAGTACGCCGAGCTGAAGCGCCGCTTCGGGTGGGAGTGGAACGGGATGCGCCTGCACGAACTCTATTTCGGGAACCTGGGCGGCAAGGGCGCCCTCGATCCGGCCTCGAAGCTGGGGAAGGCGGTCGCCTCGGAGTTCGGCAGCGTGGAGAAGTGGGAGGCCGACTTCCGGGCCGCGGGCGCGATGCGCGGGATCGGCTGGGTCGTCCTGTACCAGGACAAGGAGGGCGGTCGCCTCTTCAACCAGTGGGTCAACGAGCACGACGTGGGGAACCCGACCGGGGCGGCCCCGATCTTCGTCATGGACGTCTTCGAGCACGCCTTCATGGTCGACTACGGGCTGAAGCGGGCCGACTACATCGCGGCGTTTTTCCGGAACGTGAACTGGAAGGCGGCCGAGGCTCGGCTCTCCTGACCGAGTGCCGGCGGCTCGCGGGAGCCGTCCGCGGATAGTGTACCGACGGGCTATTGCGGGGGATTCCGCGCAGTAGCCCGTTTCCATTCCGGCGTTCGGCGGGGGGAACGTGGATTATTACGCGCAGGGGAGCCTGGTCGCGGCGGTGGTGGCGCTGGTCATCGCGGTGTACCTGCGCGCCTTCGCGCGGGGGGACGCGGAGGCGAGGGCGTTCTCCGACCTCTCCCTCTTCATCTTCCTGTGGTGCTTCCCCGAGTACCTGTGGAAGACGCTCCCGTCGACCTTCTGGCACAAGGTGAGCCTGGCGGGGGTGATGTTCATCCCCCCCTTCGTCCTTCGCTACTGCGGCGCCGCGGTGCGGACGCGCCCGCGATGGCTCCCGGCGGCCTTCGTCGCCGGCGTCTGGGCGAGCGTCACGTTCGCGGCGACGATCTTTTACGACCCGGTTCTCGACTCTCCCTGGTGGAACGTCGCCGCGCTCCTGTTCGTCTACCCGTACCTCGGGGCGGGGCTGTACGTCATCGTGCGGCACGGGTTCCGCGACTCCCCTTCCGCCGTGGAGCGGAAGAAGTACCAGTTCCTCGTCGTGGGGGGCGGAATCGCCAGCCTGGTGGCGCCGCTCAACTTCCTCCCCGGCACGGGAGTCGACTTCCCGCCGCTGGCGGCGTTCGCGGTGCTCGTCTTCTTCTACTTCATGGCGACGGGGATCCTTCACCTCCACTTCTTCGAGCTTCCCGACATCGTCGGACGCGGGGTCGTGCTCGTCATCCAGATCTTCGCCTTCGCCGTGGCCTTCGGAGTGCTGGAGGTCGTCTCCGGCCGGAAGTTCTGGTTCCCCCTCGCGGGGGTGTTCCTCATCTCGTTCTTCCTGCTCACGTTTTACCCGTTTCTGATGCGCAGACTGGGCGGCATCTCCGCGGACCTGCTCGTCCGGCAGTCGCGCCGGGTCCAGTCGGTGTTGTCCGACGTCGCGAGGAAACTGCCCGAATCGACGTCTCTTCCGGAGATCGCCCGAACCGTGGAGGATGCCCTGGCGCAGGTCCCCTTCGTCGAGCGCGCGTCGCTGTGGGTCCGGCCCGAGGGGGGAACCGACGAGGGGATCGGGACGCTTCCCGTGCGGCCCGACGAGTACCTGCGCGCCTTCTCCCGCTTCACGAAGCGGTACCCCGCGTTGCGGATCATGGAGCACGGCGGGTCGAAGGCCGCGGACGTGGCGATCTGGGACGACTCGTTCGATGCCTCGATCCCCCTCTTCCTGCGGGGGACCCTCGTCGCCGTCGTCCTTTTCCATTGGAGAGGGAAACGGCCGTCGTTCCGGGAGATGGACCTGCTCCTCCCCTTTCTCGACGGGATCGCGCTGGCGGTGGAGAACATCCGTCAGCGGCAGCGGATCCAGCGCCGGGAGCACTTCGCGACGGTCGGGGAACTGGCGGCGGGGCTGGCCCACGAGGTCCGCACGCCGGCGGGGGTGATCAAGGGGGCGGCGCAGTTCCTCTCCCGCGAGGCGCGCCCGAAGGAGCGGGAGTTCCTCGACATCATCGTCGAGGAGGCGGACCGGCTGAACGGCGTGGTCACGGAGTTCCTCGAGTACGCCCGCCCGACGCAGCGCAAGCCGCAGACGATCTCCCTGAAGGAGCCGGTGGAGAAGGCGATCGCCCTCCTCTTCCGGGAGCGCGGGGAGCGGATGGGAACGGTGGGCCGGCACGTGCTCATCCAGGAGCCGATTCCCCGGGTCAACGCGGACCCCGCCGAGATCGAGCGGGTGGTCTACAATCTCCTGACGAACGCGGTCGAGGCGATGCCGGGGGCGGGGGATCTCACCGTCCGCGTGACCTCGGATGGGGGGGAGGCGCGGATCGCGGTCGAGGACACCGGCGCGGGGATCCCCGAGGAGGACCGGTCCCAGCTCTTCCGCCCCTTCTTCACGACGCGGGAGCGCGGCGTGGGGATGGGGCTGGCCATCTGCCGGCGGATCGTCGAGGAGAACGGCGGGTCCGTCTCGGTGGAGACGACCCCCGGGCGGGGGAGCCGGTTCACCGTGAAGCTTCCGGAGGCGTGAGCGAATGAAGGGAACGATTCTTCTGGCGGAAGACGACCGGAATCTGCGTCGCGTCCTGCAGGCGACGCTGACGCGGGAGGGGTACGAGGTGGCGGCGACGCCCGACGGCGCGGCGGCGGCGGAGTGGCTCGATACGCAGCGGGCCGACGCCCTGATCACCGATATCCGGATGCCGAAGATGGACGGGCTCGCCCTCTTCCGCCGTTGCCGTGAGCGGCACCCGGAGCTGCCGGTGATCCTCATCACCGCCTTCGGGAAGATCGAGGCCGCGGTCGAGGCGATGCGTGCCGGCGCCTTCGACTACATCTCCAAGCCGTTCGACGAGGCGGAGCTGCTCCGCGTGGTCGGCAACGCGGTGGCCACGTCCGAGGTCGTCGACCGGGAAGGGGCGAGCGCCCCGGCGGAGGAGTGGTTCGGGATGGTCGGCGGCTCCCCCGCATGGCTCGATGTGCGCAAGGTGATCGAAAAGGCCGCGGCGTCGCCCTTCTCCGTCCTGATCACGGGAGAGACGGGCACGGGGAAGGAGCTCGTGGCCCGGGCGATCCACCGCATCAGCGGTCGGCGCGACGGGCCGTTCCTCAAGATCAACGGGGCCGCGATTCCCCCCACGCTGTGGGAGGCCGAGATGTTCGGCTACGAGAAGGGGGCGTTCACCGGGGCGGTCCAATCCAAGCCCGGTCGGTTCGAGCTCGCCGACGAGGGGACCTTCTTTCTGGACGAGGTCGGGGAGGTGCCGCTCGCCGCCCAGGGGAAGCTGCTCCGGGTCCTCGAGGACGGGGAGTTCGAGCGGGTGGGGGGCGTGAAGACCCTGACCGCCGACGTGCGCCTGATCTGCGCGTCGAACCGCGACCTGAAGCGGGAGACTTCGCTGGGGCGGTTCCGCGAGGACCTCTACTATCGCGTGAGCGGGATCCCGATCCACCTCCCCCCTCTGCGGGATCGGCGCGAGGATCTCGTGCCGCTGGCGGAGTTCTTCCTCGCGCGAACGTGCCTGGAGCTGGGGGTCGGCAGGAAAACGCTTTCTCCGGGAACGGCGGAAGCGCTGGACCGCTACCCGTGGCCCGGCAACATCCGCGAGCTGGAGAACGCCGTCGCGCGCGCCGTGGCGCTCTCGGACGACGATTCGCTCACCCCCGCCGACCTGTGCCTCGGCCTCGCCGAACCGGAGGCGACGATCTCCCCGGCCGACATCGAGGGGGAGCGGTTCCACGAATCCGTGCGGGAGCACAAGCGGGCGGTGATCCGGCGGGCGATCGCCAAGGCGGGGGGGAGCAAGTCGCGGGCGGCGGAGATCCTCGGGCTGTCGCCGACCTACCTGTCCCGCCTCCTCCGCGTCCTCGGCGTGGAGGGGAAGGGGAACGGCGCGTGACGCGGGGGCTCCCCTCGCGGTAAAATAATATTTCTTCCGGACGCGCCCTTAGCTCAGCTGGATAGAGCGCTTGACTTCGGATCAAGCGGCCGGGGGTTCGAATCCCTCAGGGCGCGCCACTTTTCACCTACTTATGCCGATCGTCCTTTCCCAGAAACGACCGACTGTATCGTTTTTGTATAGTTTCACGGCGCGGCTTGGTTGGGATGAGCGAGCCATGTCTGCCACCTTGATTTCTACTCAAGTGGCCCGAGGTTCGAATCCTCCAGGGCGCGTCGTTCCTTTGAATGAGTTGGCTTCACCGCAATGTTCGGCACACGCCGCGCTGAATCTTTTGACAGGATTGACCGAAGTTATATGTTGTGGACAAGCTCTGGGACAGGACCAGACTGCTCAAGGAAGGGAAGGAATTGTCCGCCTTCCTGGCACGACAGGCTTTCAATCAGATTCCGGGCATGAGCGCTGTTGCGGCGCTGATCGTCGGCTGGTGGGTCGCTTCGACATTCACCACCTCTCCCATCAGGGCGTTCATGGCCAGATGGGGTCTCATGAAGGGGGGCAGGCACGTCGTCAGCGGCAGCACCTACCGGTTCCTCTCCATTGTCCTGCCGATCCTCGTGGCGGCGGTCACCGCATACGCGGTCAGCAAGATTCTGAAAGTCGTTCGTGAACAACAAATGCAGAAGAACATGATCAGGGTCTCGCAGCTTGGAGAAGAGATTCAGGCCCTCGTCAACGACAGGCTCGCCATCCTGGAAAAAGCGAAGGAGGCCGGACTGCTCTCCGCCGGGGAGTGCCTCACGAAAAAGGCGAATCTGTACAACGAATATGCCAGAATTCCTTCCTCGCAGATCAAGGATCTGCTGATCGGCAAACTCACCAGCTGACTTATCCGAAAGTGATCTTCCCAAACCGGTATAGAAAAGTTAGAAGGAAAGCGTTTCTATCCAGTAGTGCCCAGTTTCGTCCGGTATGGCGCGCTACTTTTCACCTACTTATGCCGATCGTTCTTTCCCCGAAACGACCGACTGTATAGATTTTGAATAGGTTTGCGCCGCGGCTTGGTTGGGATCGCCGGCCAGCAGGGAAGACCCATTCTTCTGACCAAGCGGCCAAGTTCCTGATATTATCTGGAGCAGGCAAACGCGCAGTTTCGCTTCGGGTACGGAGGTTGGAAATGAGTAAGAAAGAGATCCTGGAAACGCTGGCTTAGAACCGCGAGGAACTGGCGGCAATGGGAGTGCGGTCTCTGTCGTTGTTCGGATCGTACGCCCGGGGGCAGGAATTGCCTGGGAGCGACATCGACCTCCTGGTGGAGTTTTCCGCTCCCATCGGGTTGTTTGCTTCGTCCGGCTGAAGGGGTTCCTCGAGCGGATCCTGGAGCGTCAGGTGGACCTCGTGACTTCCGATGCCATCAAGGAGCGGTACCGGGATTCCATTCTCAAGGATGCGGTCCGTCCGCTGCCCCCTGTCACGTGCAGATAGTAAGCACATTGGAGGGTGTCGAACCCGTGGAGCAGAAGGTTCATCGCTTATTTGAGCTCCCCGAGGGATCTTCTGATTTTGTCCGGGAATTCTTGCCTTTCACGGGGGCAAGGAATTCGTTGAGCATTTCGTGCAATGCCTCCCCCTTGGCTTTCACGAACGTCGAAACGTTCTCCTTGAAGATCTTGATGGCGATGGGATCTCTTTCCCTGAACCGATCCCGGATCAGGCAGGCACGACAATATTCCGATTGGGTCATCCCCTCGCTTTCCGCCCCCCTCTTGAGCATTTCCAGTTCTTCCCCCGAAACCTTGAAGGTCACGATCTGATCCCTCGGAGCGGCCATGTGGTTCTCCTTTCGTCCGGACATAACACGTAAGTATTACATATAGCATACCCTGTCAAGCGGGAATCGTTGTGGCCGTCGGATATTCCATCCTTGCATCGAAAACGCTGTTCTGATAGGTTCCATCTTAATATGCCACCCATATGATATTAAAAGGAATTTTTGTTAGATGTATTTTGCGCCCCCCGTGTTTACTGAAACGGAGGGGGTGATATTGCATCGAGCAGAAAAGAAGCGGGGCTCGTGCTGGAAGTGAAAGAGGAGGAGAAATCGAGATGAAAACGAGGAACTGGCTTTTGCTGGTGGCGGTGGTAACGATCTTTGCCTTCATGACCGGGTGCGCGGCCAACAACGCCCTGAACAAACCCAACAAGAAGGACGAGCGGGTCTTAGCAATCGGGCAGGAGAAGGATCTGGTTCGCGCCGAACTGGGCGTACCGGTTGCTCAAAGCAAGGATGGATGCGACATTTTCAACTATCAGGAAGGATCGCGTTCGGGTTCCAAATTCGGCCGAGCTTTCGTTTATGGCATATTTTCTATTGCAACCTTGGGCATCGCAGATGTTCTTATTCTGAACCCGATTGAAGGCATGGTCGGGACGGACCGGAACCGGCTGCGAGTTTGCTACGACAACAACAGCATGGTTTCCCAGGTGGATCGGCTGGAGATAAAATAACACCCACCCGGGAAATCAAAGAGACTCGCGGGGCATCGCAACTGCCCCCGGGTCTCTTTAAGGGTTGACTTCTCAGAATGCGTATGGAAGGAAGTCCACTCATTCATTGAGCGTAATGCAAAGATGTCAAAGAGAGAGCATTTCTTCCCCAAAGTGCCCATCTTCGTCCGGTAGGGCGCGAAAGCAAATCCGATCCGGGCAACCTTGACAGGGTGCCCGGATTTTTCCCCCCGCGACAGGAACCGGATCGCATTCCTACAGAATCTTAATGTTAAAACCCGGTCGGTATCATGGGAGTACGCCGGAACCTGCGGGGATTCCGGAGAGGGAGTTCATGGTTTGCTGGGGGGCTCCCAACCCCATGACATATCTTCTGCAGGAGGCGACCAGTTATGACGACAGTGAGCATTCGGCGCAGCGACGGGGACTCCGTGACGCTGGACAGTTCGGCCGTCGAGAGCCTGAAAGCCGAGCTGCGTGGGCCCTTGCTATTCCCGGGAGACGACGGATATGACGCGTCCCGCACCGTGTGGAACGCCATGATCGACCGGAGACCAGCCTTGGCAGTCCATTGCGCGGGAGTGAATGACATCAAGCGTGCGGTCGACTTTGCCCGCGCCCATGGTCTGCTGACCTCCGTCAAGGGAGGAGGGCATAATATCGCCGGCAGCGCCGTGTGCGACGGGGGGTTTCTGATCGACCTTTCCGGCATGCGCTCGGTCCGCGTCGATCCGGAGGCACGTGTTGCACATGTTGAGCCCGGAGCGACCCTCGGGGATTTCGATTCCGAGGCACAGGCCTTCGGACTCGCCACGCCGCTCGGCATCAACTCCACGACCGGTGTTGCCGGCCTCACGCTCGGCGGGGGTTTCGGATGGTTCTCGCGCAAACATGGGATGACGATCGATAATCTTCTGGCAGTGGATGTCATCACCGCTGACGGCCGTTTCGTGAGGGCCAACGGGCGGGAGAACACCGATCTGTTCTGGTCCTTGCGGGGGGGCGGCGGGAATTTCGGTATCGTCACGCGATTCGAATTCCGGCTTCACCCGCTCGGCCCCGGCGTGCTGAGCGGACTGGTCGTGTATCCCCTGAACGAGGCGGCCTCGGCACTCAAGCAGTACCGTCAGTTCGCCAAGGGACAAAGCGATGAGACCACGGTCTGGACGGTACTGCGCAAGGCCCCGCCGCTTCCGTTTCTTCCGCCGGAAGTGCATGGCACCGAGATCATCGCGTTTGCGCTCTTTCATGCCGGCGACCCGGAAGCCGGGAGAAAGGCGATCGAGCCGGTGCGGCATTTCGGAAAGGCGCTCGGGGAATTCATCGGCGTGCAGCCGTACCGGTCATGGCAACAAGCGTTTGATCCGTTGCTGACGCCGGGCGCGCGCAATTATTGGAAGTCGCACAATTTCACCGATCTGAGCGACGAAGCCATCGAGGTGGTCGTCAGGTACATCCGCAACCTCCCGTCACCACACTGCGAAATCTTTTTCGGTCAGATAGGCGGAGCTACGATGCGGCCTGCCGCCGACTCCGCGGCGTACCCCCATCGCAACACGATGTATGTGTGCAACGTCCACGGTCGCTGGGATACCCCGGCGGAAGACCGGAAAGGCATGGAGTGGGCGCGGGGGTTCTTCCGCGACACGGCACCGTACGCTACGGGCGGGGTGTATGTCAATTTCCTTACCGACGACGAATCGGACCGGGTCAAGGCGGCATATGGTCCGAACTACCAGAGGCTGGCGGAGATCAAGAAAAAATACGACCCGCAGAATCTGTTCCGGATCAACCAGAATATCCGTCCAACTGTATAAGGAGGTCTGGACTCAACGGAGCTTTGATAAACCACTCACCTTGAATCAAGCGGCACTTCACTGAGGAGTAAGGCCGGATCACCTTTGCGGAGGTGGTGCGTATTCCCTTGGGGAGCCATGGTGCGATTCCGAGAAGGAATGAAGGTAAAGGAAGGGTTTCCTCCCAGTAGTGCCCGGTTTCGTCCGGTATGGCGCGCCACTCTTTTCCCATCCCCGGGGACGTCAACACTCGTCGCGGGCCAGGTCGGTCTCGGTCCCCCCGGTGAGGGCGAGGAGTTCGTCGGGGGTCGTCTCGAACATGTTGTTCGTCGCCCCCGCGGCGGGGTAGATCGTGTCGAACCGGCGCAGGGAGCGGTCGAGGTAGATCGGCACCCCGTCGGGCAAAGCCA
>ERZ1292630.3595-Hain-H41-02um-R3-3595-length-13521-cov-4_pt1 | contig 10927 bp, 9 predicted proteins | sample MGYA00564408_ERZ1292630 | MGnify/ENA primary metagenome ERZ1292630 (study PRJEB36523, sample SAMEA6512641) | groundwater metagenome | collected 2019-01-08 | study: AquaDiva: Metagenomics assemblies of 32 groundwater samples
CACTCATGCCAATACCAAAATCATTTAAGGCCAGTTGTGAAAAATTTAAATAATTTACTTTTTGCTCAAAATATTTATTGAAATCACCGGCTTCAAATAGATCGAGAGTTAAAAAACCTGAATCATTATTTGCCATTTGCTGCGCCAATCGCAATCCGTGTGCTAAACCTACAGGGTGCTCCATCGCTGAAGTTAGGGTAAAATTATCGCACTTCATAACTTTTTGCCGACTGGGTTTTAAAATCCGATACTTAGCAAACTCTTGACTGTATTGCGTTTTTTGAAAATCAAAGGCTAAAGGTATAACTACGTTCCATCTTTTCCAATCAATACAAAAAACGCTGGGATCTTCGATGTATTCAATTTTTCTTTTAGCTTCAACAGATAGTAGTTTTAAAAAATCTTCAAATTCATTTTTATTTAAGCATGAATTAAAATCTAGGCGAACCCTCAGATCCGCAGTGAGAGAATTTAATAGCTGACTCAAACTTAAAATGTCACGATCCGCTTTTATTTTAACTGTTTGTTTGGCATAAAATGGCTGATTCAAGTCAACGTTTCGGTAATCACTAATTAAAAAATTATTTTTTAGGAATTTATTTTGTAAAAGAGACTTTTTCGCCAGTCGCGCCTCTAAGTCTTCTTGTGCCAATTCTAAAGCCCGGGCAAATAAAAAGCCTCTGTTTTTAATTTCATCTTCTAATAGGTCATCGCCCATTTCCGGTTTAGGGCAAAGGTCGGCGGCTCCCCAACTTTCACCTTCTGTAACTTTTATTAGTGCGCCACTCTGTGTATTAGACTGCTCCCGTGAGTTCAGCTTATTTATTTTTTTTAATAAATAAGGTGAATAGGATATTTTCATTAAATTTGAAATCCTGCTGCAAGCAATACACTGAAAACCAGACTGTACATGGCAGACATCGCTAAATACTTATTGTATTCAGTGCTAGGTTTTTCCTGCTGTTCAGCATGAAAAATTCTTTTTGCTATAAATAATCCAAGCGGAAAAGCCAAGAGAGGAATAATATAAACCCACCATCTTTGAATAGAAAGCCAGTAATAAGCTACCAAAAAGGGTGCGAATATTAAAAATCCTACCCAAATTTTGGAAAAACTTTTCCCGAACCTGACAGCTAGGGTTTTTTTATTCACCAGAATATCTGTCGAAATATCACGCAAATTATTGATCGCAATCAAAACCGTGCTTAAAAAACCAATCTGCAGGCCAACAATAAATGCCGCTGTCGTATAGAACCCCGTTAACAGGTAAAAAAGCCCTCCCACGGCGATCAAACCAAAAAATAAAATCACAAATAAATCGCCCAGACCGTGATAGGCCAAGGGAAGCGGACCCGATGTATAGGCATAGCCCATTAATATTGAAACCACACCAATCGCTATAATTGGCGCGCCACCGTGAAGCACCAATGGAATACCAAAAAAGGCGGCCAATAAGAAAAATAGCCCAGCACCCGTCATAACCTGCTTAAAAGTAAAAGTACCCTGCTGAGTTACTCGCACCGGCCCAAGTCGCTTTTCGGTATCTGCTCCCTTTTTGAAATCCATGGCGTCATTTACTAAATTTGTGCCAATTTGAATACAAACGCTAGCAAGTAAGGCAAATATCACAATCCACCACTGAATTTCATAACCTGAACCACGAGCAAGGCCCGTCGCTGCAACAATAGGAACCAAGGAGGCTGAAAGCGTCTTAGGACGCGCTGCTGAAATCCAAGCATTTGCTTTTGTCATCACGACAAACTAGCAAACTTTTGTTAGGCTGACTAATAAAATTTAAGAGGTATTCTTATGGAAGTAGCATTGATTTTAACAGGTTTTACAATAGGTGGCATCGTTATTGGTTTTATCGTTTACTCAAAGCTTAAGATTGAATCGCAAACCTGGAAAACCAAGTTCGAATTGACTCAAACTAACATTGAGCAAACCAAAGCAGGCAGCACGCAATTGCAACAAACTCTAACATTACAATTTGAAAACTTAGCGCAAAAAATATTTGATGAAAAATCTATTAAAATGACGGATCAAAATTCAAAGCAACTCGAAAGTATTTTAGCGCCACTAAAAGACAAACTTAAAGATTTTGAAAAAAAAGTCGAAGACACCTATGTTAACGAACAAAAAGACCGCAGCCATCTTAAAGGTGAGATCTCAAGGCTTATTGAACTTAATCAAACCATGTCAAAAGACGCGCAAAATTTAACTTTAGCCCTTAAGGGCGAAAATAAAACTCAGGGTAACTGGGGCGAAATGATTTTAGAAAATATTTTAGAACGCTCAGGCCTTCGAAAAGGCGAAGAATACTTTACTCAGGAAACTCTCAAAGGCCTTGGCGGAGAAATATTAAGGCCCGACATCATTGTTAAACTCCCTGAGGGAAAACATTTGATCGTCGATTCTAAAATGACCTTGATCGCCTACGAGGCCGCTGTTTCAGCCGTATCAGAAAATGAAAAAGAAAAATTTGCTGCGGCTCATGTGGATTCACTCAAGCGACACATTAATGATTTATCTGAAAAAAAATATCACTTGGCCGATCAGGTGATTTCTCCAGATTTTGTTATGCTCTTTATGCCGCTTGAACCGGCTTTTGCACTGGCTTTTAAACTTAAGCCTGAGCTATTTGAACAAGCCTGGGATAAAAACGTCGCTATTGTCAGCCCCACCACATTACTTTCTACACTTAGAACCGTGGCTTCGCTGTGGAAGCAAGAACGTCAACAGCGAAATGCCCTTGAAATCGCTAAACGTGGCGGCGAACTTTACGACAAATTTGCAGGAATTGTTAAAGATCTGGAAACTGTCGGAGAACGAATCACTTCTGTCCAAAAAGCTCATGGTGATGTGATGAATAAATTCTCGACCGGACGGGGAAATTTAATTTCGCAAGTTGAAAAGTTAAAAGATTTGGGTGCTAAAGCCGAAAAATCTTTGCCCGCAGCTATTGAATAGCCGGAGCTAAGAATTTATTTTTATTTTTGCAGTTTAAATTTTTTATCAAACAGTCTAAATAAATACATTCCGGCTATCATACTAACAACAAATATCAACGGCCTAATTTCAAAACTTGCAAGCGAAGTTAGAGCGGGCCCCGGGCAATAACCGCCAAGCCCCCAGCCGATTCCAAACAAAGTTGAACCTATAACAAGTGCAGGCGTGATCTCTTTTTTAGTCGGTAAATGCCATTTTGTATCTAGCAGTGGTTTATTTAGTTTTTTTGTGAATTTAAAAACTAGAAAATGCACAAGGATAGCGCCAATCATCACGAAAATAAGTGAAGGATCCCAACTTCCAAACAGATCCAAAAATCCCACCACCTTTTGTGGCTCGGTCATTCCTGATAGACCTAACCCAATTGCAAAAAGAAAACCCACACTCAGTGCCACTAATGAATTCTTCATATAAGTATTCCTATTTTTTTGAAAAAACAAACTGCGGCTATGCCAGCTACAATAAATATAATTGTTGCTGCCAGCGAGCGCAATGAAAGCCGACTGATGCCGCAAACGCCGTGGCCACTGGTGCAACCGCTACCCATAACCGTTCCGAAGCCAACCAGTAATCCCGCTGAAATTAGGGTCCATGTATCAGTAGCTAAAACACCATCAAATGTCGTTGGTCGCAAAACTTTTAAAATCAATCCCCCAAAAAACAAACCTGCCACAAATAAAACTCTCCACGCGGTATCACCTTTTAAAGGTGATAGAATCCCATTTACGATTCCACTGATTCCGGTAACTCGGCCATTCAGTAATAGCATAAGCGAAACCGAAATTCCGATAATACCTCCACCAAATAGCGCGTTAATCCAATCTTGCTGCATCTGAATACTCCTTCATTTAAATATAGCTTATAACACAATCTCACCATTACTGAGCTCAATAACCGCATCGTAGCCATCCAGCGTCGAAAGCCGATGTGCAATTGTAATTAATGTGATGCCCCCAAGCGATTCGCGAATGACCTTCTGCACGAGCGCGTCAGTTTCGATGTCTACACTGGCTGTGGCCTCATCCAAAAAGATAATTTTAACCTTCATCAGAAGTGCGCGAGCCAAACAAATTAACTGCCTTTGACCTTGTGATAGGTTCGAGCCATTTTCAGTTACCTTGAATTCAAGCTGATCCGGCAGATTTTTAACAAAATTTTCTAAAGATACTTTTTTTAATACGGCCCAGATATCGTCATCGCTAACATGTTTATAACGGTCAATATTATCTCTTAGACTGCCCATAAACAAAGTGGGGTCTTGCGGAATCACCGCTAAATTTTTTCTAAGGCGCTTAAGTGGTATCTGGTGAATAGATTTTTCATCAAGAAAAATTTCACCATTAATAATATCTACAAACCTGTAAACACTTTGAAAAATCGTCGATTTACCTGAACCCGTACGACCTACTAAGCCCACCCGCGAGCCGGACTTAATTTTAAAGCTTAAATTTTTTAAGACCAAGGGGAGATGCTCCGCATACTTAAGACTTACATTTCTGAACTCTAAACTACCTGATTGTGGCCATGAGTCTGCGATCTCAATGGGTTCTCCTCCATAGTTTTTTTCTGCCTCCAGATCACAATAAAACTGTAGCCGTTCAACCGAAGTCATTCTTGACTCCAGATCTGAAAAAATCCTAACACCCCAGTTTAAATGTCGCCAAAGATCCAGCGCGTACACTGTAACCAATCCTGCTGTGCCAGCAGCAATATAACCATGATAGCTTGAAAAAACCACCATGAGACCGGTGGCTGTTGAAATTCCCGCGCCAATTAATGGCAGCCGAGTTGAAAACCAACGATTGACCATATAGTGCGTGTGAAACATTTCAGTTGAGTATTTTAACTTGTCGTAAAACTGACTCATCACCCATTCAGATTTATCAAAAGCCCTTATAACCGATAATCCCTGCAAGGTTTCTTTAAAATGTGCATAGCGTGGGGATCTGGCTACAGAATCTAGGCGTTTAATTTCACGAGCAACACGACGATAGCTGTTTTGTAATCGATAATAAATATACAAAATTGGAACAACTATAATCAACACCAAAGGTAGAATAATAATAATCAATAGCAGTGACATCGTAATATGAAAAAAAGCATGAATTGTGTGATCAAAACTCCATTGCAGATGAATATCAACAGACTCCACATCCCGTGAAAACCTCTGTAATATTCTACCAACAGGGGTGCTGTCGAAAAATCGAATCGGTGCCGAAAGAATGGCCCTTAACATTTGATCATGAAAAGCTTTCCCGGCTTCTATCCCTCGACGTGACCAAAATGAGTTACTGAAATAAACAATCAACATGGTTAGTAGGCCCAAGGCCCCATAAATCAAAATAATTTTCAGAGCCGAAAAATCAGCTAATTTTTCTGATTGAGATAACCATATTTTTTGAATTAAGGGCGCAGCCACCACACTGATGGCTCCTAAAAATAGAAGGCTTAAAATTATTTTTTGCTTTTGACTATAAACAGATGATTTTCCGCCCAGTGCTTTTAGATAATTCAAATAAACTGATTTTTCAACTGCGCCGACAGCACGATCCTCGTCTTGGGTAATTCGTTCTGATATTTGGTTTTTAGGTATAGTTAAGCCAGAATTAGTAATTTCGGAGCCTTTTAAATGCAAAGCGGACTGCTGCTCAGAAACCAAATTAGCTTCATGGGTTTTTAAAAATCGCTGAAATGACACGCTGGACTTCATCAGTTCTGAATAGGAACCAATAAAGTGGCAACCATTTTCAATAAATAAAATCTTATCAAATTTTTCAATGGATCCGAGTCGATGAGTTACTACCACGCGGGTTTTATTTTTCCACTCACCAAATAACAGGTACTCACATAAATACTTTTCGGTATCAGGGTCTACGGCCGACAATGGATCATCCAGCAAAATTAATTTCGAATTGGATAATATCGCTCGTGCAAGCGAAACTCGCTGCTTTTGACCGCCAGATAGGTTTACACCTTTTTCACCAATTTCAGTTTCAAGACCAGAGGGCCAGGCCATGAGGTCATAATCTAAGGCCGATAATTTTAATGCTCGATGAATATCCTCTTCACTGATATTTTTTTTGCCAAAAATTATATTTTCGCGCAAAGTTGAGTTAACAATATACGCTTCCTGAGGAACATAAGCTTTCGACATTGATAATTCCGAAAACAATAGCTTTCCTGATGTTGGCTGTATTTCATTCAAAAGTAGATTAAGCAATGTCGACTTTCCACTGCCGACGGGTCCAACAATGGCAATTGATTCTCCCTTGAATAATTCCAAGTTCAAATCATTTAGCAATTTTTTATTTTCTTCGTAGTAAAAATTTAATTCTTTTAATTCAATATCAGCGCGAGCAACCAGATTTTCTTGCTGATTATTTTGCTGGTTTTCTTTATTTAATTGAATCGTATCTGAACTGACAAAGGCGGTTATACGACCGGCGCTCACAACAATATTAATAAAGCGACTGATAAATCTTGAAAGCCCCCCGAACTGATCCTCCATAATTCCGAAAATTGATATGCAGGTAAAAATTAACGCCATATCAACTTTGTATCCGCGTAAAACATGAGTCAGTAAGGCCGCAAATAACACGATTGAAGTAATAGAGGTATAAATCAAGCCCCAGGATATTTCGGCCTGTGCCAGCCTGAATCTGGCATTCACTTCTTTGGCTCGAATTTCGCTTACTTCATTTAATACGCTTTTTTCCCATACAAAGTATTTAACTACCCTTATGGCATTTAGTAATTGAGTCATCAGAGTCATCCGCTTATCCCGGAACGCCATCATCTCTTCCTCAAGACGCATAAAACTTTTTGAAAGCCGATTGGTAATCGGAATCAGCATGGCCATCACGGCTACCGCAACAAGAGCCGAATAACCGATAAAATAAAAAAGAGTTAAAATACAGCCAATAGAGAGTATCACGGCATTAACCAAGTCGATGCTGGTGATGCATCCATCTGCAATGGCATCAGAATCGCTTCCCATGTAATTGACTATATCGCCTACCTGATATTTGTTTTTGCTGGCGGCAGATATTTTTAAGGCATGTGAAAAAACTTTTTTATTAACAAGATTAATGGCGATTTGATTAAATTTTAACGTCTGAAAAAAATAGTGCTGGATAGCAATACCATTACCGGCGCCACAAAGTCCAAAACCCAAAGCAATCAGACACAACTGAATAAGTTCAGTTTGATTAAAAACTCCAAGCTGTAATTTAGTGATAAAGGCATGTACTAAAAATGGAATTGCAAAAGAAAACGCACTACCTAAAACTTGAAATCCAGCAGCAATAGTAAAGTTACGATGTGAAACTTTTAAAAATGAAATTAAAAAAGATTTTTTATTTTCCCAACTAACTTTAGATTCGTCCCACGGAATTGAGCGCGGTTCTAGATCTGGCATTAATTGCAAACGATCATCAGACTGAACGACTCGATCTTTACCAATATGTATTAGATTTGCGGCCTGTAAAAACAGTACGGATCTGAGGACCTTAAATAGCATCGAAGAAGAATGAGCTAATTACACGTCTTGGTCAATTGAACCCTTAGCAAGGTCAGACACTTTGACAGTCATTTCAAACTGGCGTCCCTGACTTTTGATAGGAGTTAATGGGAACTGTACAACACGACTCTGTAGCTTGGTGAAAATAGGCTCTCTGATCGCCAAGTGGTTGTCTTGTAATACACACTGACGCGCTATTTTTTGCTCTAAATTAATAACTATTGGAGCCTTAATATTAGCTGTCATTTGTGTTGGGTCGTCTGGAATAGTTATAATGCTTAAAAAAGCAGGACTTTGTCCGACCTTCATACTTAAAGATTCTGAGTCGGTTCTGTTTAAATCAAAATTATATTTATGTCCAAAAAGCTCTGGTTCAAGCACAGGAAATGCAATAGAAGGTAGCTCACAGCTTTGTAACCACGCGAAAATATCATCATTCGGGTCGTCTAGCAGTACAAACTGGCGAAGATCTTGGAAACCTAAAAGACCTTCTTTAAATATTAAAACGTCCTCTGAGTTCAGCTCTACTAAGCCAAATCGAGTTGTTTTTATAACCACGCTTACCTCCTGCTAAACAATCAGACAATATATCCAACTATTCCGGTTAATTAAATTCTGGACTTAAATCGAGGTCATATCAATTCTATTTTATTTGACGCGGCATATTATTTAATGCCTGCTATTGGGAATATTATTCTGACTTTAAAAGCTTAGAAATATCTTTAATTCTATCAGAGCTGACTTGTACAGATTGCTGATTCTGATCTTGAATTGCTGCGTAGACTTCTTCTCTATGAATTTTTGTATCCTTAGGAGCTTCGATACCGAGACGAACTTGTTTACCTTTTATCTGAACAACGCGAATTTTGATGTGATCATCTATTGCGATGCTTTCCCCTAACTTCCTTGTAAGTACGAGCATGACGATCTCCTTGTCAGCATCTTGGTCAGCATTTTAAAATCTGAGCTTAAACCTTTATCGGTTGTATTGAACCGAAAGTTTAATATTTCTTATGGGGATGAAAGTCAAGAAACGTTCGAGCTTATTTTTTATCTTAAGAAATCAAGTAAGCTGCGACTTAAAAGTCGGTTAGAGGTTTCAAGAGTGCCTTTAAGAGTCGTATCTGACTTGGATAGATCTGACATTGTCTTAAAAAGGTCTGCATCCTCTAATTGCGATGTTAAAGTCTTGTTGTCGACTACAGACTTCTGAATTCCGTCTGCCGCAGCATTGAGCTGATTAACACGCACACCCACTTCGGCGCGTACCACATTAATCTGACTGAGCGCCTGATCAAGAGGCTCTAGTGCATCTTGTATGGCAACCTTATCATTGGTTTTTAATGCTACATTCAAACTTCGAAGCAGACTAAAAATATTGACACCATCACCACCCGATACAGGGTCAGACTTACCTAATCCCTGTGCCCTTCCCACTGAAGCCGGTCCACGGGTTTCGATTTGATTCTCTAAATTCTGGTTATTTTGAAACTCACGCTCATCCTCAGCAACTTTATATTGCTGCAACTGATCCGCATCCTGTGGAATATTTTCGGGCTGCCGAATATAATCGCCTTGCCCTATGCCACGTCCCAAAAAGACCCGGTCCCCAGTTAAATTCATCGCAACAAAATTACCCTGTTGGTTCTGAATTTTCATTTCACCGTCATTCCCCAGATATTCGCCATCAAGGCCAAATGGCGCGACATCTGTTCGGGAGCCACCAAATAAAAATCTATCCCCTATTCGGCGGTTCGACATCTCTAAAACAGCATTATAAATCTGTCCGACTTCAGAGCCTATCATCTCTCTTTGTGATTCTCCCACTGTGTCGCTGGCCGCCTGTATCACCAGTTCTTTAGTTCTGATAAGTGACTCGCCCATTTGAGATAATGTCGACTCAGTGGTATCTAAAAACATCTTTGCCGAAAAAATATTTTTTTCTATTTGCTCCATGGTTTTAAGATCGGTGCGATTGGTTAAAATTTTTGAGGCCGACTGCGGATCATCTGATGGTGTGGCAACTTTTTTTCCGGTAGCCGCTTGATTCTGTAACTGCGCAAGCTCAGACCTATTCTTTTGAATATTATTTAAAACCTGATTTTGTGACATCTTGTCAGTTATGCGCATTATACACCATTACAATCTCTTTAAATTCAATACTGTATCAAACATTTCATCTGCCATGCGTATGACTCTTGCCGAAGCCTCGTAGGACTTTTGAAACTCAATCATTTTCTGAGCTTCTTCATCAAGACTTACGCCACTGACGCCTTCGCGCACATTCTTAATTTGGTCCAAAATACTTTTTTGTGAATCGTAATTAGCCTGCGTTTTCTGGCTCATTATACCGACTTCACCCACTTTAGAATTATAAAAGTTATCAAATGTAAAAGTGCGCTCTGGCCCCATCGTAGCCTTGAACTGCAAAGAGTGAATTACGTTCGCAGTGGTGTTGTCGCCTGGCGCATTGGGTTTAGCCGCCGCCGCGATACGACCAACATCAGTTGAAATAACGTCATTCAATTTTAAATTTTCAATTAAAAAACTTCCATCTTGTGGAATATCAAAAAAATTCTCGCCTTGCTTACTGTAACGATCAAAACCTTCAACATGGGCCCTATTAACTTCGCTCGCTATGTTATAAGATAAATCAGCTAGATCATCTCTTAAGCTCGCGACCATACCATCTCTCAGCTCAATAGCCCCGCCCAGAGCGCCACGCTTAAACTGCTCTGTTATATCCACCTGAGTTCCACCGGCCGACATTTCATACATAATCTGAGTTTGATTAAATTGATTAGTTGAGGTTTTTAATTCTGAAAATGAAGTTCCTCCTACAAGAACACCTGTTTTACCAGCTGTTATGTTGATCATTCCCGACTTTGTGTCTTCAGCATAACTGATATCTATTTTTTCTGATAATTTTTTAACTAAAAGATCCCGGCGATCCCGTTCATCATTGGCCGTGGCACCTGTCATCTCAACTGAATTGATTTTATCGTTTAATGTCGCAATTTCTTTAGCATGAGCATTTACTTCTCTAACACCGGTTTCAACCGTATTGTTCAATTCATTTGCTACAGATACAATCTGTCGATCCATCTCTTGAAAGTTTTTTACCATCGCGCCGGCATTATCACGAACCACGGTACGCGAGGCCAAACTTTCTGGGTTGTTGGCCAATTCCCTAAAACTGTTAAAAAATTCGGCCATAGAATTGCTGAGGCCTTTTACTGATTGCTCATTGAAAGTTGATTCAAGTCTTGATAAGGCCCCCGAGCGGCCTTCTAAGAAAGCTAGATTAGACCCCTCACGTTCGATTTGTTTTTCAAGCCACGGGTTATTGGTGCGACTAACACCACTTAGTGAGGCGCCAGTTCCGACTCTGGTTTTACT